>Ga0265293_10000921_pt1 | contig 67710 bp, 61 predicted proteins | sample Munlanlewell138R_FD_192505 | JGI IMG/M metagenome (GOLD analysis project Ga0265293, IMG submission 192505) | Leachate microbial communities from a municipal landfill in Southern Ontario, Canada - Leachate well 138R | ecosystem: Engineered > Solid waste > Landfill > Unclassified | place: Canada... | reverse complement strand
CGAGTTGCCGGCCGACGTCGCCGCGCGGATCGTGACAGCTGCCGGCGAGGTCATCGATGGAAAACTCGACGCGCATTTTCCGTTGGTCGTATTCCAGACGGGCTCCGGCACGCAGTCGAATATGAACGCCAACGAGGTCATCGCCAACCGCGCCATCGAGCTGGCCGGCGGCACCCTGGGCTCGAAGCAGCCGGTGCACCCGAACGATCACGTCAATCGCGGCCAGTCATCCAACGACACCTTCCCGACCGCCATGCACATCGCCGTGGTCGAGGAGCTGGAACACGCACTGTTCCCTGCCAGCGCACGCCTGCGCGCCACGCTGGCCACCAAGGCCCAGGCCTACCGCGACCTCGTCAAGACCGGTCGCACGCATCTGCAGGATGCCACACCCATCACGCTCGGCCAGGAGATCGGTGCCTGGGTCGCGCAGCTCGACTTCGGTATCCAGGCGGTGCGCGCTGCCCTGCCCGGGCTGTACGACCTCGCCATCGGCGGCACCGCGGTCGGCACCGGACTGAACGCACACCCGCAGTTCGGCGATCGTGCGGCGCGCCACATTGCCGCCCTGACCGGCCAGCCGTTCCGCAGCGCACCCGACAAGTTCTTCGCGTTGGCCGCGCACGATGCGCTGGTGCAGGTCTCGGCCGCGCTGCGCACACTGGCCGGAGGACTCATGAAGCTCGCCAACGACGTGCGCTGGCTGGCCAGCGGTCCGCGCTGCGGCATCGGTGAACTGATCATTCCGGAGAACGAGCCCGGCTCATCGATCATGCCGGGCAAGGTCAACCCGACCCAGGCCGAGGCGCTGACCATGGTGTGCGTGCAGGTGTTCGGCAACGACGCGGCGGTGGCCTTCGCCGGCAGCCAGGGCAATTTCCAGTTGAACGTCTACAAGCCGGTGATGGTGCACAACGTGCTGGAGAGCATCTCCCTGCTGAGCGACGCCTGCGGCGCGTTCAACGCCCACTGCGCCATCGGCATCGAACCGAATGTCGCGAAGATCGACGAGAACCTGAACAGGAACCTCATGCTGGTGACGGCGCTCAACCGCCATATCGGCTACGACAAGGCGGCCGCGATCGCCAAACAGGCGCACCGCGAGGGCCTGACGCTGCGCGCGGCGGCGCTGGCCTCGGGACAGGTCACGGCGGAGCAGTACGACGCCTGGATCGTGCCGCTGGACATGACCCGTCCCTGAGGATCAATAAGGCCAGACTCACTGCTGTCCCATAAACGCAAAACCAGATTTGCCACGGAAGCACACGGAAGACATCGAGATGAAACCGCGTCACGAAACCCTGCCCCAGCACGTGGTAGGTGACGTGGGATGTCGTGTGAAGCTTATGCTCTTGTCGGTGTTTTTCCGTGTGCTTCCGTGGCTGAAAATGAGGGTTTTCAGGGTAAAAATTAATGGCATAGCCATGGGGCAGGCTCGATTGATCCCATTCCCTTGATCCCAGGCTCCTAGCCCACCTGCGGCAGATGCCGCAGCGATTCCCGGATTGCCTCTTCCGGATACTCGAAGTCCTCCAGCTGGCCGCTGAAGTAGCGATCGTAGGAACTCATGTCGAAGTGGCCGTGGCCGGAGAGATTGAACAGCAGCGTCTTCGGCTCGCCGGTCCGGGCGCATTCCCGCGCCTCGCGGATCACGGCGGCGATCCCGTGGTTGGATTCGGGCGCGGGCAGGATGCCCTCGGTGCGCGCGAACAACACACCGGCCTCGAAGGTCTCCAGCTGCGGCACGGCCACCGCCTCGATCAGGCCCTCGTGGTAGAGCTGGCTGACCAGTGCGGAATCGCCATGGTAGCGCAGCCCGCCGGCGTGGATGCCCGGTGGCATGAAGTCGTGGCCGAGGGTGTACATCTTCATCAGCGGCGTGAGCCCGACGGCGTCACCGAAGTCGTAGGTATACACGCCCTTGGTGAGCGTCGGGCAGGACGTGGGTTCGACGGCGACCAGCCGCACCTTGCTGCCGGCGGCCTTGTCGGCGAAGAACGGGAAGGCGATACCGCCGAAGTTGGAACCGCCGCCGCAGGGTGCGAACACCATGTCGGGATAATCGTCGACCAGGGCGAGCTGGCGGCGCGCCTCCTCGCCGATGATGGTCTGGTGCAGCAGCACGTGGTTGAGCACCGAGCCCAGTGCGTAGTTGGTGTCCTTGCGGCTGGCCGCCTCCTCCACCGCCTCGGAGATGGCGACGCCGAGCGAGCCCTGCGAGTCCGGATGCGCCTTGAGGATCTGCCGGCCGGCCTCGGTCTGGTCGGTGGGGCTGGCGAACACCTCGGCGCCCCAGGTCTGCATGAGTGAGCGCCGGTAGGGCTTCTGCTCGTAGCTGACCTTCACCATATAGACACGTACCTCCAGCCCGAACATCTGCCCGGCGAGCGCCAGCGAGCAGCCCCACTGGCCGGCACCGGTCTCGGTGGCCAGGCGCTTGATGCCGGCCTGCTTGTTGTACCAGGCCTGGGCGACGGCGGTGTTGGGTTTGTGCGAGCCGGCCGGGCTCACCGCCTCGTTCTTGTAGTAGATCTTCGCCGGCGTCTGCAGCGCCGCCTCCAGGCGGTGGGCGCGGTACAGCGGCGATGGCCGCCACAGACGCAATACCTCGCGGACCTCCTCCGGGATCGGGATCCAGCGTTCGCCCGACATCTCCTGTTCGAGGATACTCGGTGGGAAGATCGCCGCCATCGCCTCCGGGGGGACCGGCTGGCCGTCCGGCCCCAGGTAGGGCAGCGGTTTGTTGGGCATATCGGCAATGACGTTGTACCAGTGGGTCGGCATCTCCGACTCGGGCAGTTGGATCTTGGTCTGCATGGCCGTCTGTTCTCCTCTCGTTCCGGGCCGCATCATACCCTCCGAATCATCCCACAGGCCAACCCCGCCCGGCAGGGCTTGTTGCCATCCACTTGACCTATATCCACCGCCACCAGACCACCCGTGTGAGATGCCCGCTGCGGGCATCCAGATCCCCTCCTCCCGGAGGTATCCATACCAGATATCCTTGTGCCACCTCGTACGAGGCCCAATAATCACATCTCTCTCACCGCCCGAAGCCGCCCCCATGCCCTCGTCTTCGACCGTCACCCGCCCGCTGCGCGCCCTCGCGCTCATGCTGCTCGCCATCCTCGCCGTCCTGGCGCCGCCCAATCTGGCCGCCGAGACCGTCACCGAGGCGGCCGCGAACACGTTGGCGACCTACGCCGAACGCCTCAACGACATCGAGCGCCAGATCACCAGGGACGGGACCGTGGGCGAGGATCAGCTCAAGGCCTGGGCCGATCAAATCAGCGGTGGCCGGGCGTCGGTGGCGGACTGCATCACCAAGACCGGCGCGGCGCTGACGCAGCTGCAGGCCGATCTTGCCTCCTTGGGTGCAGCCGCCAAAGGCGAGACGGCAGACGTCGCCCGCGAGCGCAAGGAGATCCAGCAGTCCATCGCCGGGCAGGAGCGCCGCCTGGCCGAATGCCGCGTGCTCAACCTGCAGAGCGACAAGCTCGCGCAGCGCGTCGCGGAACGGCTCAAGCTGATGGTGGCCGAACGCCTGTTCGCGCGCGGCCCCGGCCTGCTGGCGCTGCTGGTCGACAACTGGCACAGCGCGCCCCTGCTCGGGGCAGTCACGGCGCAGTTCGTGCAGCAGCATGCCGGACTCACCAACCTGACGGCCTCCCAGTGGTTGTGGTTCGCGCTGCTGGTGGTCGTGGCCGCCCTGCCCGGGGTGTTACTGCGCCGCGCCCACCGGCGCCAGCTGGCGGCACGGCCTCCGGCCGCCGATGCCACCATCGGTGTCGGCCCGTCACTGTGGGCGGCGACGCTGCACTATCTGCCGCAGCTGCTGGCCAGCACCGCCGCTGCGGTGTTCGTCTATGCACTGACCTACACCATCCGACCGGTGCCCTTCGTGAACGTGCTGCTCTACGGGCTGCCGGTCTACCTGCTGACGCTGATCGTCATCCACTGGACGCTCGCACCCCGGCCACCGATGCGCAAGCTGTTGGCGGCAAGCGACGAGCTCACGCGCCAGATGGCGCGGCGTCTGCGTGTACTGGCGCTGCTGACCTTCTTCGGTTATCTGGTGTTCTCCACCCTGCTGGCGCAGCACCTGCCGGACGATGCCTACCTGCTGACCCGCGGCCTGTACGCCGGCCTGCTGTTCCTGAACATGATCTGGGCACTGTGGCTGTTCGCCCGCATGCGCGAAAAGGACGCACTGCGCTGGCTGGGACTGCTGATGGCGCTGATCCTGGTCGTCAGCCTGGCAGCAGAGTGGGTCGGCTACCGCAACCTGGCGCTGGGCATCGTACGCGTCATCCTGGGCTCCCTGATCGCATTCGGCGTGACCCTGGTCGCAGCGCGGCTGTTCCGCGAGCTGCACGATGCGCTGGAGCAGGGCGAAGGGGCCTGGCCACGACGGCTGCGCCATCTGCTCGGCGTGGCCCCGGGGCATGCCATCCCCGGCATGCTGTGGTTGCGCGCGGCGACCAGCCTGTTGCTGTGGGCCGTGTGCGGCTACGCGCTGCTGCGCATCTGGCAGGTCTCGGCCGCGACGGTGCAACAGATCGAGGACTATCTCATCCGGGGCTTCCCGCTGGGCACGTTCCAGCTCGTGCCGGTGCGCATCCTGGCGGCACTGGCGCTGTTTGCGCTGCTGGTCGTGCTGGCGCACTGGCTGCAGACACGGCTGGATCGCCACGGACGCCGCTATGCGCGTCTCGAGCCCGGCGCGCACGAGGCGGTGGTCACCATCAGCGGTTATGTGATGATCACCGTGGCCGCCATCATCGGCCTGGCGGTGGCGGGCTTCGAGTTCCGCAACCTCGCCATCATCGCCGGCGCGCTGTCGGTGGGCATCGGCTTCGGCCTGCAGAACATCGTCAACAACTTCGTCTCGGGCCTGATCCTGCTGTTCGAGCGCCCGGTGAAGACCGGCGACTGGGTGGTGGTGGGCAGTACCGAGGGCTATGTGAAGCGCATCCGCATCCGCTCCACCCAGATCCAGACCTTCGATCGCGCCGACGTCATCGTACCGAACTCGGAGCTGATCTCGCAGCAGGTCACCAACTGGATGCTCTACGACACCCAGGGCCGTGCGCGCGTCCCGATCGGCGTGGCCTACGGCAGCGACACTCAGAAGGTGAAGACGACCCTGGAGCAGATTGCCCGCGAGCACCCCAACGTCATCACCAACGGCTCCTATCCGGATCCGAAGGTGCTGTTCCTGGGTTTCGGCGACAGCGCACTGAACTTCGAGCTGCGCTGCTTCGTGCGCAACATCAACGAGCGGCTGTCGGTGATCAGTGATCTGAATTTTGCCATCGAGGCGGCCTTCCGCGCGGAAGGCATCGAGATCCCCTTCCCACAGCGCGACCTGCATGTGCGCAGCTGGTCCAATGGTCAGCCGACCCCGCCCGTGCCACCAGCGGAGTCGGGCGACAGCTGACACACGGCGTGACGACCGGTGGCATCTTCATCAATACTCTACGAACCACGACAGTACGCAAGGAGCACCCACCATGTCCACCAAGCCCGTCACCCGCCGCGACTCGCTGGACTTCCGCGACCGCCTCTACGAGCCCGCACTCATCCCCGTCGCATCACAGCTGCTGCCCGAGAAGCGTTGCATCTTCATCCGCGATCAGGGCATGGAGGGTACCTGCACGGGCTTCGGGCTCGCGGCCGTCATCGACTACATGAACCGCCTGCAGGGTATCCGCACGCCGGTCAGTGCCCGGATGCTCTATGAGACGGCCAAACGCCATGACCACTGGCCGGGCGACCATTACGAGGGCTCCAGCGCGCGCGGCGCCATGAAGGGCTGGTACAAGAGTGGCGTGTGCCCCGAGGCGGACTGGTCCTATGACCCTGCCATGCCCGGTCATCTCACCGCCGAGCGTCAGCAAGCGGCATTGGCGTTTCCGCTGGGCACCTATTACCGCGTCCTGCCGCGGCGCGCCGATCTGCACACGGCGCTGAACGAGACCGGTGCGATCTATGCCGCAGCGCAGACGCACGTCGGCTGGGACGAGAGCCACGCGCGCGACGGCATCATCGCCTACAAGCAGGGCTGGAAGGGTCAGGGCGGGCACGCCTTCGCGATCATCGGCTACACGCCGGACGGCTTCATCATCCAGAACTCCTGGGGCAAGCGCTGGGGCGGAGTGAAGATCGGGCGGACCCGCTACGAGGGCTGCGCGATCTGGACGTATGAGGACTGCGACGACAACCTCTGGGACGCCTGGGTCGCGCGCACCGCCCTGCCGGTGCGGGACGCGCGCGCACTCGAGCGCGGGGCCTACGTCAACATCGGCGGCCAATCGAAGGCACGCACCGAGGCGCCGCCACGCCATGAAATCGCCGACCATTACGTCCACATCGACGATGGCCAGTTCGACCCCTTCGGCGACTACCCCTCCAAGGAGGCGGAGGTGCACGGTAGCGTGCGCCGTGCCGTGGGCCTGGACGGCAACACGGCGCCGAAGCATCTGCTGCTGTACGCGCACGGTGGTCTCAACGACGTGAAGGCCTGTGCCGCGCGCGTCGGCGCCTGGCGGCCCGTATTCGAGGCCAATCAAGTGCATGAGATCCATTTCATCTGGGAGACCGGCATGTTTCCCGAGTTGCGCGACGTCCTGCTCGGCAAGGAGGATTTCGCCCAGGAGCGTGCCGGCGGGCCGAGCGACTGGTGGGACAAGGTCGTCGAGCGCGCGACCCATGCGCTCGGACATGCGCTGTGGAAGGAGATGCGGACCGATGCCGAATACGCCTTCCGCACGGAGGCCGCCGGCACCCGGACGCTGGCCCTGCTGTTCGCGGCGCTGGCGGAGCTGCCCGAGAGCCAGCGTCCGCGGCTGCACCTGGTCGGCCACAGCGCGGGCTCCATCTGGTTCGGGCATCTGCTGGAGCGCTGGCGTACGCTCGGTGGCCCGGCCATCGACAACCTGATCCTGTTCGCGCCGGCCTGTACCACGGCGTTGTTCAACAGTCAGATCCGCCCGGCACTCAAGGACCGGACCGTCGGCCATCTGCATCATTTCCTGCTCGACGACAAGACCGAACGGGATGACAACGTCGCACAGATCTACCGCAAGTCGCTGCTGTATCTGGTGTCACGCTCGTACGAGCGACGCAACGCGGTGGTGCCGCTGATGGGCATGGCGAAATACCTGGACGAACTCGACTGCGAGGGCATCACCCGCCGGGTGCGCCACTACGACACCGCCACACACCGCGACAAGACCACCGCGGCCTCGCACGGCGGCTTCGACAATGACGCACCGACCATGAACAGCATGCTGCGCCTGGTACTCGGCGGCGACACCACGCACCCGTTCGAGGCCAAGCATCTGCAGGGGTATTGAGCCGGCGGGCGCGGCGCGGGCCGGTGCGTCGCTGGCGCCGACGCACCCTACGCAGGCCGATCCTCCGGTACGGGCTGATACAGGAATTGGCCACGGAAGCACACGGAACAACACGGAATGAAAAATCATCCACAGGACCATCTTCCGTGTTGTTCCGTGTGTTTCCGTGGCCATAGGTTCTGTAGGATGCATCCGGGTGCGGCCAGGCACACTGCCGTGCCAGTCGTCATCGTTCGTGGCATGACACCAGACCACCCCTGCGCCCCAACCCGATTCAGCCCGGCCATCGGCACATCCCGCCGCATGCAGGTATAGTGTCGGCCATGACCGATAGCCCACATGTGCCCGTCTACGCCGGCCTCGATCCGGACACCGTCCTGCAGGCGGTGGAGGCGCGCGGCCATGCAACCAGCGGCCATCTGCTGGCGCTGAACAGTTACGAGAACCGCGTCTACCAGATCGGCCTGGAGGGTGGAGGCTTCCTGGTCGCCAAGTTCTACCGCCCCGGGCGATGGGACGACGCGGCCATCCTCGAAGAGCACGCCTTCACCCTGGAACTCGCCGACGCCGAGATCCCGGTGGTCGCGCCAGTGCGCAGCGACGACGGCGACACCCTGTTCGAATACGCCGGCTTCCGCTTTGCCCTCTTCCCCCGCCGGGGCGGACGCTGGCCGGATCTCGACGACCCGGACAAGCTGGAATGGCTGGGGCGCTTCCTCGGGCGCATCCATGCGGTGGGTGAGGTGCGCGCCTTCGCGCACCGGCCGACCCTGGACATCGAGACCTTCGGCACCCAGTCCTGTCAGTATCTGCAGGCGCATGGCTTCATCCCACCGCACATCGAGTTGGCCTACCGCACGCTCACCGAGGACCTGCTGCGGCAGATCGATACCGCCTTCCGGCGCGCCGGCAATGTCACGCACATCCGCCTGCACGGCGACTGCCACCCGGGCAACATCCTCTGGACCGATGACGGCCCGCACTTCGTCGATCTGGACGACTGCCGCAGCGGCCCGGCGGTGCAGGATCTGTGGATGCTGCTGTCCGGCGATCGCCACGAGATGGCGCTGCAGCTGTCCGAGATCGTCGCCGGCTACGAGCTGTTCCGCGACTTCGACCGTCGCGAGCTGCACCTGATCGAAGCGCTGCGCACGCTGCGCATGCTGCACTACGCCGCCTGGATCGCACGTCGCTGGGACGACCCCGCCTTTCCACAGGCCTTCACCTGGTTCAACACACCACGCTACTGGGAAGAGCATATCCTGCAGCTGCGCGAGCAGGCCGCGGCGCTGGACGAGCCGCTGCTGGCAGTGTGAGGGCCAAAACGGCAATGGCCACGGAAACACACGGAAAAACACGGAAGGCGGCCCTGCGGTGGATTTTACATTCTGTGTGCTTCCGTGTGTTTCCGTGGCCAACGTCTGTATCCGCCTGCACCAAAAGACCGGTGAGGCAGGTGAGCACGGCCCGCGTGGGTGGTATTATCTGCCGGCATTTTCACCGGTCTGACATGACAGCGAGGTCATTATGTGGAACTGGCGCCTTTCCCTGCTGCTCGGCGTGGCACTGCTCACATCCGCCTGCGCCTGGGTCAAGCCCACCGAACAGGCACGCGAGGTGCGTGTCGCGGAAGCGGCGGACGTAATGAACTGCCGCAAGGTCGGCACCACCACCGTATCGGTGCTGGACAACGTCGCTGGTGTCCCGCGCAGCTACCGCACCATGAGCGAGGAACTGGCGACCCTGGCACGCAACGAGGCACCCAACCTCGATGGTGACACCGTCGTGCCGGTCGGCGACATCGTCAACGGCCAGCGCACCTTCGATGTTTACCACTGCCGGCCGGACCCGCAGGGTGGAGCGGTGACCATCCCCTATCAGCCGTGAGCGGACATACGACCCGGCGGTACGTTGGGGCATCTGAATGACGCCCTCGACAGCCCCGGCGGAGACCATCCCGGCCTTCCCGCGATGCAGTGGGGCCTGGCTGCTGTCCGTCGCGCTGATCATCCCCGGTATCGCCGGCCCCAAATTCCCTCCACCGACTGAGCCGGGATTCCCATGTCCGACTTGAACGATCCCCGTGTCCTGTTCGCTGCCGAGCGCACCCTGCTCGCCTGGAACCGCACCAGTATCTCGCTCATGGCGTTCGGTTTCGTCATCGAACGCTTTGGGCTGTTCCTCGGGATCGTCGGCAAGGACGAGGTGCACATACTGCAACGGCACTTCTCGTTCATCGTGGGTCTGGGCTTCATCCTGCTGGCGTCGTTCGTAGCACTGTATTCCGTGCTGCAGCATCGGCGCATCCTGCGGACACTCAGGCCGGTCGAGATCCCGGTCGGCTACAGTCTGCAGTTCGGGATGATGACCAATGCCATCGTGGCGCTGCTGGGCGCCCTGCTGAGTGTGTATCTGTTCCGCGGGTTTATTTGAGCAGGCGGATAGGACGCCCGCAGAACCCGTGCCCGGGCCTTCGGAGTGTGGCTCAGCCCTGGCGCGGACCGCGGACCAGGTAGCTCAGTGGGTGCAGTACCAGCCAGGTTACGAGGGCTACGCCCAGCGCGGCGGCGATGAGCGCGACCCAGTCGATGACGGTGGTCACGAACACCAGGCGGGAATGGGTCAACGCCGGCAGCCACCAGGCCGTCGAAAGGCCGGCCAGCAGCGCCACCATGGCAGCCGGCATACAGTGGTAACTACCGGTGCGGTAGTTGCGCCGCCTGGCGAGCAGCTGAACGAGTACCAGCACCACCAGGACAGTTAGCATCAGCGGCAGAAAGGGCGGGAGGGCGTAGGACAGCACCGCGAGGATGCCGGCAAGGGAAAATGTCATGTCGGGTCTCCTCAGACGCGGCCGGCGAGCATGGCGTAATAGGCGGGCTGGAGCAGGTAGTCCTTGAGCACCCAGGCCGACCAGGATTCCTCCTTCGGATCGATGAAGGAGAAGGAGGGCAGGAAGGCCATGTCGTTGTCGTAGCCGAACTCCACCAGCATCGCCTTGCCGATGTCGGTGATCAGCGGGCAGGAGGTATAGCCATTGTGGCGGGCAGGCAGCGCCTTGTCCTGCAGGAAGGCGGCGATGTTGGCTTCCACCACGGGCGCCTGCGCTTTGACACTGGCGGCGGTCTTGTTGATCGGGGCGCCGATCACATCGCCGATGCCGAACACCTCCGGGTAGCGATGATGCTGCAGGGTGTGGATATCGGTATCGAGCCATTCACCCTTGAAGGGGCCGTCCTGGGCGATCAGATCGCTGTCTTTGACGAAGTCCGGGGCGCTCATCGGCGGCACCACGTGGATGAAGTCGTAGTCGCGCACCTCGGTGTCGCCATCCCGGGAGGTGAATTCGGCCTGTTTCGCGCCGGGATCAATGGCGCTGAGATACTGGGAATGATGGCGGGAGATAGCTTCCCGATCGAAGCGCTGCATCAGGAAATCGTTGACCCAGGGCTGGCTGAACATACCGCCACCGGCAGTGAAGTAGTCCAGCTTGAAGCGATCCCGTGCCCCGGCGGCCTTGATTCGGGAAAGGGTGGTGAAAGTCATCTTGACGGGCGCGCCAGCGCACTTGATGGCCGTTTGCGGCGCGGTGAAGATGCCCTGGCCACCCCCGTGAGCCAGCCAGCCATCGATGGTGTCACGGGTGCGGCTCGCAGCGTCAAGGCTCGCGTAAACGCTGCCGATGCCGTGGCTGCCGATCAGCGCCGGCGACATGCCTTCAATCAAATGGTAATTGAGCTGCAAACCGGTGGCCACCACCAGCACGTCGTACTCCAGGGTGCTGGCGTCGGCCAGGGTGATGCGGCGCTGCTCGGCATCGATCGCCACCGCCGGTCCTTTCACCCAGTCGATGCCGGCGGGGCGGAATTCGGCATTGGGACGTAGCGTCTGTTCGGCTTGCCAGACGCCGGAGGCGACCAGTGTCCAGCCCGGCTGATAGTGATGCAGCTCGCGCGGTTCCACCACGGTGATGCTTGCACCGCTCAGGCGCTTGGTGAGGCGATTGGCCATGCTCATGCCGGCGGCACCGCCGCCCAGGATGACGATGCGGGCCCGGGTCGAGACGGTGTTGGCCCACAGGCTGGAAAGTGGCATCAGACCGGCAACGCCGACACCCAGCCCCAGCTTGAGCAACTGGCGGCGTCCCAGGCGAGAGGATTTCAAGGGCAAGCGATACATGTAGATCTCCTGCGTATGCTGCCCGCTGCGGGCGGCTATTGTTGGTTGTGCCCGAACTCTAGATTAACCACAATTGCAAGCTGAACATCATTGCAGATTCGTGTGAACAATTTCGTGTAGTACTAGCAAAGTTCATGTCTGTAGGATAGTACTTTCCATGTACTTATACTTCATGTTGAATGGAAGCACCATCTGCCAGCAACCGTTACATCACCCGTCCCCAATGTGTGCTAGACACTGCTGACCACCTGCAATCCCACCACCGATAACACCAGGCTGCTGAGAAAAAACATACGCCAGAACGTAACCGGTTCGTGAAACAGCAGAATACCGGCTACCACGGTACCGATTGCGCCGATCGCGCCCCACACCGCATAGGCAGTGCCTACCGGAATGGCCTTGTCGCCACCCATGGCCCTGAACAACAGGTACATGCTGATACCAACGCACACCGCAAACGTGGCCAGCCAAAACCACATCTGTTCACCGCTGGTCTGCTGGGCCTTACCCAGGCTGATCGCAAAGCCGGTTTCAAACAGTCCACCGATGATCAGCAGCACCCAATTAATGCTCATGCCACATACACCCTGACGCCGGGTTGGATACGCCATGATAACGGATGACTTTGCATAGCACGGTTCTCATTACCAGCCGAAGCGCCCGATGTAGGCGTGCTTCATCAGCGATGTCGACACGGCGTAGCCGTGCCACGGCCCCGACCACCCAGATGGAGCAGGCCCACGGCAGCGGCTTCCTCGTCCTCGCCAACTGACTCATAAAAAGGTCTGTTGCTGCTATCACACGGCAATCTGCCGGCATCACGTCGCCGTGCCCATACCCTGCGCTGCCCGGTAACTATCGCGACCTTGTCTTGTAAGCGAGCCATTTCATCTTCCTTCTAGTACAGCCTGTTACCGTGTTTTCCAGCACAATCATCGTAACATCTGCTTGAGGTTTACGCCTTTTTCACTCCCGGTTTATAGAACAGCCGTGATTGTGTGCTAAATATAGTTAACTCTATGGCACGCAGATGACTGGGGTTCGTTATGAATGGAATCAATCAAAACGCAATGCAGGATTTTGAAGCCGTCTTCGGTGATTTAAAACGCAGCTGGGGATGGTTATTGGCTTTGGGTATTCTGTTTATCGTCTTAGGCACCATTGCCTTGGGTATGAGCATGGCGATGACTGTCGTTACGGTATTGTTTTTCGGTGTATTGTTACTGATTGGCGGTGTTTTACAGGTTATCGATGCTTTTAAATGCAAAGGCTGGAAAAGCATCATGTTGCATATTGCCATAGCAGGCCTGTACTTGCTGGCCGGCACCCTACTGATCACCAAACCACTGATTGGTTCCATGGCCATAACTGCTTTATTGGCAGCATCATTCATTGTTATCGGTCTGCTACGGATTTTTATGGGCTTCCAGCTAAAGGGCGATGGTCTTGCTTGGGGTTGGGTGCTCTTGGCGGGGATCGTTTCCTTGGTACTCGGTGCCATGATTTTCTTTCAGTGGCCAGCCTCGGCATTATGGTTTATCGGATTACTGGTCGCTGTAGAGATGATTTTCCATGGCTGGGCGTATGTGACGATTGCCTTGGCGATTAAATCTGTGCAAAGGAATTTCAGCCATTGAAGCGCGGGGCGTCTTGGCGGTTCGCCATTTCCCCGGAAACGAAAAGGGCGGCCAGTGGCCGCCCTTGTCACTACTCCGAACGACCGCTCAGTTGACGCGCGGGTCCAGTTCGCCACTGGTGTAGCGCTGGGTCATGACCTCCAGATCGATGGGCTTGATCTTGGCGGCGTTGCCGGCGGTACCGAAGGCCTCGTAGCGGGCCTTGCAGATATCCTTCATGGCCTTGGTCGAGGCGGTCAGCCACTTGCGTGGGTCGAATTCCTTCGGGTTCTCGGCCAGGAACTTGCGGACGGCGCCGGTAGAGGCCATGCGCAGGTCGGTGTCGATGTTGACCTTGCGCACGCCATTCTTGATACCGATGACGATCTCTTCGGCCGGCACACCGTAGGTCTGACCCATGTCGCCGCCGAAGCTGTTGATGATCTTGAGCCATTCCTGTGGCACCGAGGAGGAACCGTGCATCACCAGGTGGGTGTCGGGGATGCGGCTGTGGATTTCCTTGATGCGCTGGATGGCCAGGATGTCGCCGGTCGGCGGACGGGTGAACTTGTAGGCGCCGTGGCTGGTGCCGATGGCGATGGCCAGCGCGTCGACGCCGGTCTCCTTCACGAACTGGGCGGCCTCTTCCGGGTCGGTCAGCAGCTGCGAGTGGTCGAGCTGCTCGTCGGAACCGTGACCGTCCTCTTCGCCCATCATGCCGGTCTCGAGCGAGCCCAGGCAGCCCAGCTCGCCTTCGACGGACACGCCGCAGGCGTGCGACATCTCGACGACGCGACGGGTGACGTCGACGTTGTAGTCATAGCTGGCGGGGGTTTTCATGTCTTCCATCAGCGAGCCATCCATCATGACGGAGGTGAAGCCGAGCTGAATGGAACGGATGCACACGGCCGGGGAGGCACCGTGGTCCTGATGCACGACGATCGGGATGTGCGGGTACTGCTCGGCGGCGGCCTGCATGAGCAGACGCAGGAACGGCGAGCCGGCATATTTGCGCGCACCGGCGGAGGCCTGCACGATCACCGGGCTGTCGGTCTCGTTGGCCGCCTGCATGATGGCGTGCATCTGTTCCATGTTGTTGACGTTGTACGCCGGTACACCGTACTGGTGCTCGGCGGCGTGATCCAGTAATTGACGCAGGGATATCAAGGCCATGGTTCTCTCCTTGGAGATCTGTTTTTAATCGTAAGGTCATTCGATTGGCGACCGGAGGGCCATTCTAGGCCGGAGGTGGACGCCGGTTCAGCTCTACAATTCGTCGGGGATTGTCCGGGTGAATCAACCCTGGACGGCCCGTTCGTGCTCTCCTACCCGGACGATCTTCATGGCATTGGTGCCGCCCAGGACACCGGCCAGATCGCCCTTGGTGATGATCACCAGATCGCCGTCACGCACCGCGCCGCGGCGCATGAGTTCGTCGATCGCCTCGCGGTTCACCTCGGCGTGGTCGGTGGTGGTCACGTCGAAGCTGACCGGGTAGACGCCACGGTAAAGGGTTACCTTTCTACGGGTTTCGACATGACGCGTCAAGGCGTAGATGGGGATGCCGGAGCTGACGCGCGACATCCACAGCGGTGTCGCGCCGGACTCGGTCAGGGCCGCGATTGCCTTCACGCCCAGATGGTTGGCGGTATACATCGCGGCCTTGGCGATGGCCTCATCGGTGCGGTTGAAGCGCATCTGCTGGCGGCGTTCGGTGTTGCTGCTGATGCGCTGGCGCTCCGCACCCTTGCAGATACGATCCATGGCCTGTACGACCTTGGCCGGGTATTTTCCAGTTGCCGTTTCGGCGGACAGCATGACGGCATCGGTACCATCGATGACGGCGTTGGCGACGTCGAACACCTCGGCACGGGTGGGGATGGGGCTCTCGACCATCGACTGCATCATCTGCGTCGCGGTGATGACCACGCGGTCCAGGGTGCGGGCCACCTGGATGATGCGTTTCTGCACGGCGGGCAGCTCGGCGTCGCCGATCTCCACGCCCAGGTCGCCGCGCGCGATCATGACCACGTCGGTGGCCTGGATGATCTCTTCGAGGTTGTTGATGGATTCGGCGCGCTCGATCTTGGCGACGATGCCACCGTGGCCACCCGCGGCACGCAACAGCTCGCGCGCCTCGTGGATATCCTCGGCGCTGCGCGGGAAGGATACCGCGACGTAGTCGGCACGCATCTCGGCGGCGATCTTGATGTCGGCGCGGTCCTTGTCGGTCAGCGCCTTGGCGGACAGCCCGCCGCCCTGACGGTTGATACCCTTGCTGTTGGACAGCTCACCACCGACCACCACGCGGGTCTCGATCTCGGCACCGTTGACGTCCTCTACCCACAGCACGATGGCGCCGTCATTCAGCAACAGGGTATCGCCGCGGGTGACGTCCTCGGGCAGCTGCTTATAGCTGATGCCGACCCGCTCCCGGGTGCCGGCGTCGACCGGCAGCTTGGCATCCAGGACGAAGCGCGCACCGTCCTCGAGGAGCACCTTGCCCTCCTGGAAACGGTCGATGCGGATCTTCGGGCCCTGCAGATCGACGAGTACGCCGACCTGGCGGCCATGGGCACGGGCGCGGTTACGCACCGTCTGGGCACGCTCGACGTGCTCCTGATGGCTACCGTGGGAGAAGTTCAGCCGCACGACGTCGACACCGGCCTGGATGAGTTCATCCAGGGACTTGGCATCGTCCGTCGCCGGCCCGAGGGTTGCGATGATCTTGGTTCTACGCATCATGGTTTTTTCAGTGAAGCGTGAGGCGGGAGGCGTGAGGCGTGAAGAGAAACCCCCTTCAACCCGTGCGCCTCACGCCTCCCGCCTCACGCCTCGCTCCTCACGATTGTTTGGCCCGCTCTTCCAGGATGGCCACGGCCGGGAGGGTCTTACCTTCGAGGAATTCCAGGAAGGCGCCACCGGCGGTGGAGATGTACGAGACCTGATCGTAGATGTCGTATTTCTGGATCGCCGCGATGGTATCGCCGCCGCCGGCGAGCGTGAAGGCGTCGGTCCTGGCGATGGCCTCGGCGATGGCCTGGGTGCCGGCCCCGAACTGATCGAATTCGAACACGCCCACCGGACCGTTCCACACCACGGTACCGGCCTGCATGATGATGTCGACGAGCTCCTGCGCACTCTGCGGGCCGATGTCGAAGATCATATCGTCGTCATCGACATCGCCGGCGGCCTTCAGCACGGCGGGCTCATTGGCGTCGAACTTCTTGCCACAGACCACGTCGACGGCGATCGGGATGTTCGCACCACGCTGCTTCATCTTCTCGATCAGTGCCTGTGCGGTCGGCACCAGATCGTCCTCACACAGCGACTTGCCGACGTTCTTGCCGGTAGCCTTGAGGAAGGTATTGGCGATGCCGCCGCCGACGACCAGCTGATCGACCTTCTCGGACAGGGCTTCCAGTACGGTCAGCTTGGTGGAAACCTTCGAACCACCGACGATGGCGACCATCGGGCGTCGCGGGTTGAGCAGCGCCTTGGTCAGTGCATCCAGTTCGCCGGTCAGCAGAATACCGGCCGCAGCGACCGGGGCATATTTGGCGACACCGTGGGTAGAGGCCTGGGCGCGGTGCGCGGTGCCGAAGGCGTCCATCACGAACACATCGCACAGCGCGGCGTACTTCTTCGCGGTCGCGTCGAGGTTCTTCTTCTCACCTACGTTGATGCGGCAGTTCTCCAGCACCACCAGCTCGCCTGCGGCGACGTCGAAACCACCGTCGACCCAGTCCTTGATCAGGCGCACGGTCTTGCCGAGGCGGCCACCGATGTTGTCGGCGACGGGCTTCAACGATACTTCTTCCGACCACTCGCCCTCGGTCGGGCGACCCAGGTGCGAGGTCACCATCACCTTCGCGCCCTGCTGCAGACAGTGGTTGATGGTAGCCATGGACGCGGTGATACGCGCATCAGAGGTGACCTTGCCGTCCTTGACCGGCACGTTGAGGTCGGCGCGGATGAGGACGCGCTTACCCTTGAGATCAAGATCGGTCAGCTTGATGACAGACATGATTGGTGAACTCCGGAAAGTGTATTGGAAATGGATTGGGGGAGGCGGGCCTCTCCGAATACATCTCCGATGTCAGAGACAAGTTGCAAGATGCGAGATACAAGTAAAAATACTCGTACCTCGCATCTTGCCTCTTACATCTTGCCTCTTTATTTCGCTACATGCTTGACGAAGCGCAGCATGTTGCAGGTGTAACCATACTCGTTATCGTACCAGGCCACGACCTTGACGAAGGTGCCGTCGAGGGCGATGCCGGCCTCGGCGTCGAACACCGACGGCAGGCTGTACCCACGGAAATCGGTGGAGACGACCTTCTCTTCGGTATAACCGAGCACGCCCTTCAGCTCGCCTTCCGAGGCCTTCTTCATGACCTTGCAGAGGTTCTCGTACGTGGTTTCCTTGTTCAGCTCGACGGTCAGGTCGACCACGGACACGTTGGAGGTCGGGACACGGAAGGCCATGCCGGTGAGCTTCTTGTTCAGCTCGGGGATGACCTTGCCGACGGCCTTGGCGGCGCCGGTGGACGACGGAATGATGTTTTCCAGGATACCGCGGCCGCCGCGCCAGTCCTTGGCGGAGGGACCGTCGACGGTCTTCTGGGTGGCGGTGGCGGCATGCACGGTGCTCATCAGGCCGCGCTTGATGCCGAAGTTGTCATGCAGCACCTTGGCGACCGGGGCCAGGCAGTTGGTGGTGCAACTGGCGGCCGAGACGATGGCCTCACCGGCGTACTTGGCGTGGTTGACACCGTACACGAACATCGGCGTGTCGTCCTTGGACGGGGCGGACTGTACGACCTTCTTGGCGCCGGCGGCGATGTGCTTCTCGCAGGTCTCCTTGGTGAGGAACAGGCCGGTGGCCTCGATGACCAGATCGGCGCCGATCTCGCCCCACTTCAGCTCGGCCGGGTCCTTCACAGCGGTCAGGCGGACCGTCTTGCCGTTGACGATCAGGTTGCTGCCCTCGACCTTGATGTCGCCATTGAAGCGGCCATGCACGGAGTCGTACTTGAGCATGTAGCCAAGATAGTCAGGGGCCAGCAGATCGTTGATACCGACGATCTCGATATCCTTGAATTCGGCTTCGTTCACCACCGCGCGGAAAACCATGCGGCCGATACGACCGAAACCATTAATACCGACTTTGATTGCCATGTTTAACTCTCCGTCTTCTGAAGGTAAATTGAACCCTAAAAAACCATTTCAGCCACGGAAACACACGGAAGATATCGAAATACTATACATTTCCGGAGCGACTGTTCACCACCGCACGGGTGATGTGGGCACCTGCATACGGCTTATGACCTGTTCCGTGTTTTCCGTGTCATCCCGTGGCGAACGTGGTTTTATAGGTTGAATCTGTCAGCCAGGCGAGGCCGTCTACAGTACCGACTCCACGGTCTTGACCACGTTCTCCACGGTAAAGCCGAACTCCTTGAACAGCTGACCGGCCGGGGCGGACTCACCGAAACGGTTGATGCCGACGATCTTGCCGTTGCAGCCGACATACTTGTACCAGCCGTCGGTCACGCCGGCCTCGACCGCGACGCGGCGGCTGACGGCGGCGGGCAGCACGGACTCGCGATAGGCGGCATCCTGGGCGTCGAAGGTGTCGGTCGAGGGCATGGACACGACCCGGATCTTCTTGCCCTTGGCGGCCAGCGCCTCCTGCGCGCCGACGGCCAGTTCGACCTCGGAACCGGTGGCGATGATGATCGCATCCGGCGTACCGTCGCAATCACGCAGTACGTAGCCACCACGGGTGATGGCGGCGATCTGCTCGGGCGTGCGGCTCATGTGCTTCAAGTTCTGGCGCGAGAAGATCAGGCTGCTCGGGCCGGTCTTGCGCTCGATGGCGAACTTCCAGCACACCGCGGATTCGACCGCGTCGCAGGGGCGCCACACCGACATGTTGGGGATCATGCGCAGGGTCGCGGTCTGCTCGACGGGCTGATGGGTCGGACCGTCCTCGCCCAGACCGATGGAGTCGTGGGTATAGACGAAGATGCTCGGCACCTTCATCAGTGCGGCCATGCGCAGGGCGTTACGCGCATACTCGGAGAACATCAGGAAGGTCGCGCCGTAGGCGATGAAACCGCCGTGCAGGGTGATGCCGTTCATGATGGCCGACATACCGAACTCGCGTACGCCGTAGTAGAGGTAGTTGCCGTCGGAGACGGTATTGCTGACGGCCTTGCAGCCTGACCACAGCGTCAGATTGGAACCGGCCAGATCCGCGGAGCCGCCGAGGAATTCCGGCAGCAGCGGTCCATAGCCGTTGAGCGCATTCTGCGAGGCCTTGCGGGTGGCGATGCTCTCGCCCTTGGCGTCTGCGGCAGTAATGAACTCCATGGACTTCGCAGCCCAATCCGCCGGCAGCTCGCCCTGCATGCGGCGCTCGAACTCGGCGGCGAGTTCCGGGTGGGCCTTCTTGTACGCGGCGAATTTGTCAGCCCAGTGCGTCTCGGCCTCGGCGCCCTTCTTCTTGGCATCCCAACCGGCATAGATATCCTGCGGGATCACGAACGGCTCGTGGGTCCAGCCGAGGTTCTCGCGGGTGGCCTTGATTTCGTCCTCACCCAGCGGCGCACCGTGACAGTCGTGGCTGCCGCACAGGTTCGGCGCGCCGTAGCCGATCACGGTCTTGCAGCAGATCATGGTCGGTTTGTCGTTGACGCTCTTGGCCTCCTGGATCGCCTTCTTGATGGCGTCGGCGTTGTGGCCATCGACGTCGCGTACCACGTGCCAGCCATAGGCCTCGAAGCGCTTGGGGGTGTCGTCGGTGAACCAGCCTTCGACGTGGCCGTCGATGGAGATGCCGTTATCGTCGTAGAAGCAGATCAGCTTGCCCAGGCCCAGCGTGCCGGCCAGCGAGCAGGCCTCGTGCGAGATGCCTTCCATGAGACAACCGTCACCCAGGAACACGTAGGTGTAGTGGTCGACGATGTGATGGCCATCACGATTGAACTGCCCGGCCAGTACCTTCTCGGCGATCGCCATGCCGACGGCGTTGGTGACGCCCTGGCCCAGCGGACCAGTGGTGGTCTCGATGCCGGGGGCGTAGCCGTATTCGGGGTGGCCGGGGGTCTTGGAGTGGAGCTGACGGAAGTTCTTGAGCTCTTCCATCGGCAGGTCGTAGCCGGTCAGATGCAAGAGGGAGTAGATCAGCATCGAGCCGTGGCCGTTGGAGAGGACGAAGCGGTCGCGATCATACCACTTGGGATTCTGCGGATTGTGCTTGAGGAAGTCGTTCCACAGCACCTCGGCGATATCCGCCATGCCCATCGGGGCACCGGGATGGCCCGACTTGGCCTTCTGGACGGCGTCCATGCTCAGCGCACGGATGGCATTGGCTAGTTCTTTGCGCGACGGCATTGGTGTCTCCTGTTAAACAATGAATTCGGCAGACCGGTGCAGGGCACCCGGGTCGGGCATCGGGGAGTGGCCAGTGGCCGCGAGCAGCATGAATTCCCCCGCCTGGACGCCGTCCAGGATCATGCCACCAAGAGTGAATTCCACTGGCCCCTGGGTTGAAGCGCTGGGACCCGGGCTCAATGAGCAACAAGCGTCGGTATCGCGTGCAACGTTCAGCAGGCGCATGCACCCGCTCGACCCGTCCCCTCGACGCACCCAAGCCGCCTGGGATTGGGAACAGCGCGGTATTTTCCCTTAGTTGCCGGCGAGGAGCAATAGCGCGTCCGACAACGCCGGTGCGACGCGTCAAGATATGGGCGCGGCGTACCGCCTCATACAGAAACCTTATCGGGGTATACCATTTCCTGGAAGCTGCGTTTTCCACGAACCCACAGGGAAAACACAGACCATCCTGAGGTGCTTCACACAGACACCACCAGATCTGGCAGGGGGTGAACAGCGACCTTATAAATATATTCTGGTTCAGCGCCTTCCGTGTGTTTCCACGGCTGAATCGGCTTTTCAGGTTTATTTATTGTGGCGCCGGTCCGGTGGGAAAGGCAGGATACAGCCCGCCTCACTCTCAGACCACCCTGCGGTATCGCGCTGCGCCATCTGCTCGATGGCCTTGAGGAAGTCGCCCTGCAGCCGGGGCAGCACATCGAAGGCCTTCATCAAATAGATGTGCAGTTCGTAGGGTACCGGCTGAGCGAGGGCGGTACGCACCTGGGGTTGAAACGCCCGCCACGCCAGTTCGACCAGGCGCTTGGCCGCGCAGTCGACGAAGATGATCTCCTCGGTATCGATCACCGCCAGATACTGGAGGCTGCGGATCGGCACGAACACATAGCCGAAGTCGCTGCGGGCGAGGAGATGATGGGCACAGTTGTAGATCTCGGCAGGCAGGCGCCGGTGCTGCACCTCGATCGGGTCTTCACGATAGAAGGTCTCGTTATCTGCCATGCCGGCCGCCCCTTCAGGCCACCTTCCATTTGATCGAACAACCCATGCTGGGGATCTGCTCGGCCGGCCCCTGGCCGGTACGGGCGATTTCCACCATCGCCTCGAACAGATCGCGGCGGGCGTCGGGCGGTGCCGCCTCCTTGCGGCTGGCATCGAGCCGACCGCGGTACTGCAACTCCAGCGCGGCGTTGTAGCCGAAGAAGTCGGGCGTACAGACGGCGCCATAGGCCTGGGCCACGGCCTGGGTCTCGTCCAGCAGATACGGGAAGGGAAACTCCATCTCACGGGCGATTTTCTGCATGTTTTCAAACGAATCCTCCGGATAGTCGGATGGATCGTTGGACATGATGGCCACGCTGTGGATGCCGTGGTCGCGCAACTCACGGGTGTCGCGGATGAGCCGGTCGAGCACCGCCTTCACATAGGGGCAGTGGTTGCAGATGAACATCACCAGCAGACCCTGCTCGCCGCGGCAGCCGTCCCGCGTCCAAACCTTGCCGTCCACACCGGGCAGAGCGAAATCGATGGCCGGCCGACCGAAATCACAGACTGGGGGTTGCAGACTCGCCATTGCAGCTACTCCTCGTGGGGTTTTTCATCGTCGCCGTCATTGTGAGACCCTGAGTATAAATCGGAATGGCGGCGGCGGCCTCACCTCTCGCGCTGGCGACCCGATGCCAGTACACTACCCGGTCGTCGCAATCGCCACCATTCATCGGGGGAATCCACGCGCATGAGTCAAGACTACCTGTTCACTTCAGAATCCGTGTCCGAAGGCCACCCGGACAAGATGGCCGACCAGATCTCGGACGCCATTCTGGACGCCATCATCGACCAGGACCCCCATGCGCGCGTGGCCTGCGAGACCCTGACCAAGACCGGCATGGTCATACTGGCCGGCGAGATCACCACCCAGGCCAAGGGCATCGAGTACGAAAAGCTCGTGCGCGACGTGGTCAACGATATCGGCTACACCAGCTCCGACACCGGCTTCGACGGCACCACCTGCGCCGTGCTCAATGCGCTCGGCCAGCAGTCCCCCGACATCAACCAGGGTGTGGACCGCGGCGACCGCGAAAACCAGGGTGCCGGCGACCAGGGTCTGATGTTCGGCTACGCGACCAACGAGACCGACGCGCTGATGCCGGCGCCGATCAACTATGCACACCGGCTGGTGCGCCGCCAGGCCGAGGTGCGCAAGAACGGCGAACTCCCGTGGCTACGCCCGGACGCCAAGTCCCAGGTGACTTTCCGCTACGAGAACGGCCGCCCCGTGGGCTGTGATGCCGTGGTGCTGTCCACCCAGCACGCCCCGGACATCGCCGACAAGGATCTGCACGACGCGGTCATGGACGTGATCATCAAGCCGATCCTGCCGGCCGAGTGGCTGCACAAGGACACCCGCTTTCACATCAACCCGACCGGCAAGTTCGTCATCGGCGGTCCGATGGGCGACTGCGGCCTGACCGGGCGTAAGATCATCGTCGACACCTACGGCGGCATGGCCCGTCACGGTGGCGGCGCCTTCTCCGGCAAGGACCCGTCCAAGGTGGACCGTTCGGCTGCCTATGCCAGCCGCTATGTGGCGAAGAACATCGTCGCCGCAGGGCTCGCTGAGCGCTGCGAGATCCAGGTGTCGTATGCCATCGGCGTCGCCGAACCGACCTCGATCAGCATCGAGACCTTCGGCACCAGCAAGGTCGATCAGGCCATGATCGTGAAGCTGGTGCGCGAGCATTTCGATCTGCGCCCCTGGGGCATCATCACCATGCTCGACCTGCTGCGGCCGATCTACCGCCAGACCGCCAGCTACGGCCACTTCGGTCGCGAAGACATCGACCTGCCGTGGGAGCGTACCGACAAGGCCGCGATCCTGCGCGAGGGCGCGGGGCTTTAATAGAGCTTGAACCACTAAGGACACGAAGGACACAAAGAAAAAACTGATTAATGTAAAAACTGAAGCCCTCTTCTTGATACTTCCAAGGGACTCTTTCGGGTTTTTTTACATTCACTGATATTTTGCTTCGTGTCCTTCGTGGTTAAAATTTCAAGACACTGACACCCACCCTCTCTCCGAGGAGCGTTGCAACAGGGTTTTCCCTGCCAGGCTCGGAGCAGAGGCCATCCACAACGGCGCTCGTTCTGTAAAGGAGTCATTTACATGAACGCAGTTACCGATCCGAATTTCACCGACTACAAGGTCGCCGACATCACCCTGGCGGCCTGGGGCCGCAAGGAAATCGCCATCGCCGAGACCGAGATGCCCGGCCTCATGGCGCTACGCGAGGAGTTTGGTCAACAGCAACCACTCAAGGGCGCGCGCATCTCCGGCTCGCTGCACATGACCATTCAGACGGCCGTACTCATCGAGACGCTGGTCAAACTCGGCGCACAAGTGCGCTGGGCCTCGTGCAACATCTACTCCACTCAGGACCACGCCGCCGCGGCCATCGCCGCCGAGGGCATCCCGGTCTTCGCTTGGAAGGGCGAGACCCTGGAGGAATACTGGTGGGCCACCGAGCAGGCGCTGACCTGGCCCGATGGACCCGATGGCAAGCCCAGGGGCCCGAACATGATCCTGGACGATGGCGGTGACGCCACCATGCTCGTCCACAAGGGCGTCGAATACGAGGCTGCCGGCAAGGTGCCGGATGCCAAGCCCGGCGTGAATGAAGAGTGGAAGGTATTCCTCAATCTGCTCAAGAAGAGCCTCGCCAGCAATCCCAAGAAGTGGACGGAGATCGGCCGCGGCATCAAGGGCGTCACCGAAGAGACCACCACCGGCGTACACCGCCTGTACCAGATGCAGGAGCGCGGCGAGCTGCTGTGGCCGGCAATGAACGTCAACGACTCGGTCACCAAGAGCAAATTCGATAATCTGTATGGTTGTCGTGAATCCCTGATCGACGGCATCAAGCGCGCCACCGATGTGATGATCGCCGGCAAGATCTGTGTGGTGCTGGGCTACGGCGATGTCGGCAAGGGCTGCGCCCAAGCCTTCCGCGGCATGGGTGCGACCGTGTGGGTCACCGAAATCGACCCGATCTGTGCACTGCAGGCGGCGATGGAAGGCTATCGCGTGGTGGCCATGGACAAGGCCTGCGCGGAGGGTGATATCTTCGTCACCACTACCGGCAACGAGAACGTCATCGTCCACGACCACATGGCCGCGATGAAGAACGAGGCCATCGTCTGCAACATCGGCCACTTCGACTCCGAGATCGACATCGCCTCGCTGGAGAAGTATCAGTGGGAGGAGATCAAGCCGCAGGTAGATCACGTCATCTTCCCCGACGGTAAACGGATCATCGTGCTCGCCAAGGGCCGTCTGGTGAACCTCGGCTGCGCCACCGGCCATCCGAGTTTCGTGATGTCGGCCTCCTTCACCAACCAGGTGATGGCGCAGATGGAGCTGTTCAAACAAGGCGACGACTACGAGAAGAAGGTCTACGTGCTACCGAAGATCCTCGATGAGAAGGTCGCGCACCTGCATCTGAAGAAGATCGGTGTGAATCTGACCAGACTCACACAAGCCCAGGCCGACTACATCGGCGTACCGGTGGATGGCCCCTACAAGCCGGATCACTATCGGTATTGATGATGCGTTGAACCGCCAAGACGCGGAGTACGCCAAGAAGAACCTGCTTGAACCGCCAAGACGCCAAGGGCGCCAAGATTGTTCAATGAAAAAGCAGAACCGCTTTTAACATTAATTTCTCTTGGCGTCCTTGGCGTCTTGGCGGTTCAAACAGTCTTTCTTGGCGCCTTGGCGTCTTGGCGGTTCCCATACTATTTCTTGGCGCCCTTGGCGGTTCACCAAAATGCAATCACAACAGAAATTCCCGCGCGTCTTCAGCTTCGAGTTCTTCCCACCCAAGACCGACGAGGGTGCGGAAAAGCTGCGCACTGTGCGCGACGAGCTCGCCGCGCTGAAGCCGCGCTTCTTTTCGGTGACCTTCGGTGCCGGCGGCTCCACCCGCGACCGCACCTTCGACACGGTCACGGAGATCCAGCGCGATTCGGGCATCGATGCCGCACCGCACCTGTCATGCATTGGCTCGACCAGGGAGAGTATCCGCGAGATCCTCGCTGCCTATCACGACGCCGGCATTACGCACATCGTCGCCCTGCGTGGTGACATGCCCTCGGGTATGCGCGAGGCCGGCGAGTTCCGCTATGCCAATGAACTGGTGGAATTCATCCGTGCCGAGACCGGCAGGGATTTCCATATCGAGGTGGCCGCCTATCCGGAGTTCCATCCACAGGCACCGAGTGCCGACACGGATCTGCAGAACTTCAAACGTAAGGTCGAGGCCGGCGCAGACAGTGCCATCACCCAGTATTTCTACAACCCCTACGCCTATTTCCGCTTCGTCGACAGCTGCGAGAAACGCGGCATCGATCTGCCCATCGTGCCGGGTATCATGCCGATCACCAACCACACACAGCTGGCACGCTTTTCGGACGCCTGCGGCGCGGAGATCCCACGCTGGATCCGCAAGCGCCTGGAGGGTTTCGGTGACGATAAGGCATCCATCCGTGCCTTCGGCGAAGAGGTGGTGTCGGAGATGTGCCAGATTCTGCTCGACCAGGGCGCGCCGGGGCTGCATTTCTACACCATGAACACCACCGGGCCGACGATGGCACTGTGGAGGAATCTCGGTCTGGGCGACTGATCGATCCCATTGTGTTAACCACGAAGGACACAAAGGACACGAAGTAATTCCAAGAGAAACTCTAGGCAACCTCTGATTTATCCGTCATTGCGAGCGCAGCGAATAATCTCCAAGCTATTGCTCTGCCGTAGGAGGAGATTGCTTCGCTGCGCTCGCAATGACGGTACAAAGAATTTATCAGAGGTTTCCTAATTTATTCGTCCTTTGTGTCCTTTGTGTCCTTTGTGGTTAAGAAGAGAACGATGCCCATCCCACGTATCTATCTGCCCGCAACACTGACGCCCGGCGCTGAGGTCGAGCTGGATGCGCGCGGCGTCGGGCATCTCGTGCGAGTACTGCGGCTGCGGGTCGGCGATGCTGTCACATTATTCAATGGCGATGGCAACGATTACGCTGCGGAGCTGATCGAGACGGGTAAGACACAGGCGCGGTGCCGCATTCACGCCGCCCGCGTGCGCGCCACCGAGTCACCCCTAATGATAGAGCTCGCCCAGGGCATCTCACGCGGCGAGCGCATGGACTACACCATCCAGAAGGCGGTCGAACTCGGCGTGCAACGCATCGTTCCGCTTGCCACCGAACGCAGCCAGGTGAAACTCAGCGGCGAGCGCGAGGAAAAACGTCGCCATCATTGGCAAGGGATCATTCTGCACGCCTGTGAGCAATCCGGCCGCAGCCACATCCCGGACTTGTTGCCGGTGCAGAAGCTCGACCAGTGGTTGTCCAGCCGCAGCCCCGACGGCCATGCACTGTTCCTCGACCCCGAAGGCGATGTCGGCGTGAGCGACCTGCGCGAACCGGTCGCTGCGGTGAGTCTGCTGGTCGGGCCAGAAGGCGGGCTGAGCCCCGCGGAACGGACGCTCGCGGTGCAGGCAGGATTCCTGCGCCTGCGGCTGGGACCACGGATCCTGCGCACGGAAACCGCGGCCGTGACAGCCATCGCCGCTTTGCAGGGAATCTGGGGGGACCTGCGCGCCCCGACGCACGGCCGGCCTTAGAGGAGCCGGTCAGACTTGGGACTGATCTACTGCGCCGGCGGGATAGCGGTCCATTTTCCCGATCCTTCTCGTCAAATAGCTACGGCTATTCTCCTCGAAGGATCGAAAAAATGACCTCGCTCTACCACCCGGCTCGCTACGATCGCCCAAATCCGACCGGCTCCTAGGAACCGGTCTGGCGTGAATACTCGTGGTACACCTGCGCCACGGCCAGTTCGAGTGCGTCCAGATCTGGAATTACGGCGGCGATGTCCCCGACCTGCACCGTACCGGGGTCACCCGCTCCGCCCTCGACCGACATTTCCTGCAAGGTATCCCCGCTCACCCGCTTGAGCTGCGGGATACCGGCCATCACCACTGCGTAGAAGGATAGCCCGCTGTCAGGCCTGATGCGGTTGATCACGGCGATGCGCGCCTGCACGAGACCGTTGCGGACATCCAGTCCCTGCATGCGGTCGTAGGAGATCAATGGGATATTCAGGCCACGCCAACTGATAGTGCCGAGCAGCCATTCGGGTGCACCGTCGATTTCGTGCGGCTGCATATAGGGCACGACCTCTGCCACCGCCACGTTCGGCAACAACAGATTGCAGCCCTGCATCGGGATGATCAGTGTACGTACGGTGTCCTGTAGTGTCGCTTGCATATCCAGTTCCTCTATCCGTTACTTCCGACGCAGCACGGTCAGTGCGCTGCCGCCTGCATTTCGACGTGCTCGACAAGCCGCCGGGCCAGCTCCTCGGGGGTGCCGCTGTAGGTTACGACACCGCGGCCGCGGACGGCGTCCGGCATGCTGCTCATGACACAGCTGTCCGCCGTCTGTGCCCAGACCACACCACCGACTCTGCTGATGCCCTCGGCACCGACGGCACCATCTTCACCCAGACCGCTGAATACGATCGCGCCGGCCTTCTTTCCGTAACAACGCGCCGCCTCTTCCATGACGTCGTCTATACACGGTCGATAGGGTCCGCGGATCGGCTCGTCGCGCAAATCCATGACACCGTCGTCGGTAAGCACGAAGCGATGATCGACGGGTACCAGAACCGCTTCGTATGCCCTTACCCGCCGCCCCGCCTCGGCGGGCATGACCCGCAGCGCCGCCACGCGATCGAGCTGTCCCGCCAGTAACGACACGAAGGGGCGGCCGATATGCTGCGCCACAATGAACCCCGCCGGAATATCGCTCGGCAGGTGACTGAAAAACAGCTTCAGCGCCTGCGGGCCGCCCAGGGATGCGCCCAACACCCACACCATGACCGGCGGTATGTCCACCGCACCACTATCCGGCGATACCTTGTGCAACGCTGGCCTCGTGACCACATCCTCCCGAGGCAGTACCGCCGTTGCAGTGCCCACCTCAGTGGACGCCACTTGTGTCCTGCTTCCGTGCACGCCGGCCAGATCTTCAAGCTTGGCGATCAGCCGCCGGCCCCAACCGTTGTCAATGGGTTGGGCATCCTCGTTGAACAGAATGGGCACCACCGACTGCTCGACGAGCGCTTCGAGCCGGTCCATATCCCGGCTGGTGGCCTCGTCGAGATTCACCAGCAATACGTCGACATCCTCAGTCCCCACCTGCTCCGGCCGGTAGTCACCGATTGCCTGGTCCAGAATCACCTGAACGTCACCGGCCTCGAGCAGTTTTCGTATCTGGCCGCCCTGCGTGTCTCTGGCGGCGATCAAGGCAACTCGCAGCTGGCGCGGCGGCACGTCAGCCATTGCCACTGCGCTCCTTCACCAGCGTATTTATCGTCTCCAGGAGATCACTCTCCTGATAGGGCTTTCCAAGATAACGATCGACACCGATCTCGATTGCCCGCCGACGATGCTTGTCACCCGTGCGCGAGGTGATCATGATGATTGGAATCGAGCGCAGGCGCTCCTCGTTACGTACGTGCGTCGCAAGTTCGAAACCGTCCATGCGGGGCATCTCAATATCCAAAAGCATGACGTCAGGCAGGTGCTCCTGCAGCTTCGCAACGGCATCCACGCCGTCCTTGGCAGTGATGACCTGCATACCGTTACGCTCGAGCAGGCGGGTCGTGACCTTGCGCACGGTAATGGAATCATCGACCACCATGGCCAGGGGCTGCCGTGCTTCCGGATGCACCGCGTCCGCCAAGGCACGTTCCATGGTTGCGCTGACGCCCCCTGAGCGCAGCAGGCCACCGAGATCCAAGATCAACACCACGCGACCATCGCCAAGAATAGTGGCGCCAGAGATACCACGCACACTGCTGATCTGCGGCCCTACCGATTTGACTACCGTCTCGCGGCTGCCAAGCAAGCCTTCGACCTGAAGTGCCATGCGATGATCACCGGAACGCACCAGCAGCACAGGCAGGCGTCTGGTAGTCGTGTCTACCGTCACGCCATGCCCCAACATCTCGCCAAGATTATGGACCGGATAGCTGTAACCGGCATAGTCGAAGCGTGCCGACGTATCACTGAGATAACCCGATAACTCGTCACCGCGCATGCGCACGATGCCCTCGATGCCGGTCAGTGGGATCGCGTAGATTTCTTCGTGCACCTGCACCAGCAGTGCCTGGCTGATGGCCAGCGTGAAAGGCAGGCGGATGGTGAAAGTCGTACCCGCGCCCTGCTTGGAATCGATATGCAAAGACCCGCCCAGCTGCTTGACTTCGCTGTTGACTACGTCCATACCGACACCACGACCGGCAACCTGGGAGACCTGTTCAGCGGTACTGAAGCCGGTTTCCAGCACGAACTGCATCACGTCGGAATCGCTCACCGCTGCATCAGCAGCGATCAGCCCACGCTCACATGCCTTACGACGGATCGCAGCGATATTCATACCGCTGCCATCATCAGCGAGGCGGATCACGACTTCCGAGCCGTCGCGGTAGAGGCCGACCTTGATGACGCCCGAGGGCTTCTTACCAGCCGCTATGCGCTGCTCAGGAGTCTCGATACCATGCGCCATCGCATTACGCAGCATGTGTTCGATAGGGGCAATGATGCGATCGATCACCGTGCGGTCCATCTCGCCATCGGCACCCTCGAGCACCAGTTCCGCACGCTTACCAAGCTCTTGTGCCGCTTGTCTCACGATACGGCGCATACGCGGTGCCAGTCCTGCGAATGGCACCATGCGGGTGTGCATCAACCCCTCTTGCAGCTCGGTGTTGACACGGGACTGTTGCAGAAGCAGCGTTTCTGATTCGCGCGTGATGTTGTCCATCAGGCCCTGGATACTGACAAGGTCGCTGATACTCTCCAGCATGGAGCGCGACAGTTGCTGCAGGTGCGAGTAGCGATCCATCTCCAAGGGATCGAAGTCCTCCTCTGCCGACGCGAGCTCACGCTCGTAACGGAACAGCACCTGGGCCTCCGTCTCCATCTCAAGCTTGCGTAGCTGATCACGAATACGGTCGACGGTCTGACCGAGCTCTGACAGATTGAAGCGCATGCTGCCGATCTGCTGCTCGAGCCGTGACCGGTAGATATTGATCTCGCCTGCGAAATTCACCATATTGTCCAGCAGATCAGCACGCACGCGCACGAGTTCCTGCTGGCTGCGTGCCACGGCCGGTTGCTCATCGAACGCCGACTCGACCGTGGCGATCGCAGGCGGTGCGAATACCGTGCCCGGCTCTGACGGCTCCCTGGTCTCCGGCACGGGCGCCACCACGGCGTGCGCATGGGTCGTGTCAGGAGCAGGTGCTTCGCCACGACGCAAGGCCTCGAGTCGCTCGATCACAGCAGTGGCTGCCTGCAGCGGCTGGCAGGCGTGTACCGCTTCGAGCATGTGCACCAGCCGATCCTGGGCCACCAGCAGTGTGTCGAACAGATCTGTGGATGGACTCACCAGGCCGTCGACTACAGCGATCAACAGTGACTCCAGTGCGTGACTCAAATCACCGACAGCGGCGATGCCGGCCATACGTGCACCACCCTTCAAGGTATGCAGATGCCGCTGGAGTTCCGTTATCGGTGCCGGATCGCCCGGCGCCTCGACCCATTTGTGTAGCGCAGCATCGCTGGCAGCCAGGATTTCCTCACCTTCCTCAAGGAAGACATCGATCAGGTCCTGATCTTCTCTTTCGTAATCGACTCCCTGCACCCCATCATCCGCGAACCCCATACCGTCGGGCTCTACACTGCCTGTCGCTGTCACAGTAGACGGTGTGGTGGCAATTCCGGGCCCGCTCGATTGCGGCACATCAGCACCCGGATCGACGCCTGGCGATGAATCCACCTCTGCCATCGTGGTGCTGGACGCCTCGAACAGCGGAGATGACGCGGCAAATGGGTCCGCAAACGAGTCCTCTGTAGTGTGGCTGAATGGATCTACATCACCCACATCCTCCAGTACGAGTTCTTCTAACGCCGTATCTTTGGTCTCATCATCGCGCGGGGCCACGTCCGGCCCTTCCGTTTCGAGCGGCTGAAATTCCTCGATCTCGACACCGTTATCCTCGACCGCGAATGCATCTTCGATTACCTCAGCGACGTTCGCAGGCGGCAGGGCCTCGGGCGACGATACTGCCTCATCGACTGCCGTCACGTGAAGCAAAAGATCATCTAACTTCTGGATAACGGTCGCATACTCGGGGGGATCGGCATCGTCATGCTGCAGACACACCACCAGACTCTCGATGACCCCCATGGCCTGTCCGATCAACTCCGCGCCCATAGCCGACAGTGGCCGATCCTCCCTGCGCAATGCCTTGACGTAGCGTTCAATGGCATTGGCCACATCGGCGATGGCCCCTGCCCCAGCCATGCGGGCGCTACCGTGCAAGGTGTGCAGCGCCCGCAAGAGTGCGTCTGTCACATAACACTCGTGGCTCGCAACTCCGCAGCCACTGAGGAAGGACTGCACGGTTCCCACATGGTCGCGCGACTCATTGCTGAAGATTTCATAAAGTACCGAATCGATTCTCGAGTCATCCCCCGGCAACTCAGCCAACACTTGGCCGGACACCTCTGTGACAAGAGGCTCATCAGCGGTGGCTTCGTCACTATCCAATACGACGGACACGATCGATTCCGCTTCCTCAGCAATATGTAACGGGGTATCGAGCGCAGTGAGTGCATCGGGCGAAACTGTCTCCCCCCGACTGCAGGCCTGAGCAAGGTCAGCCAGGGCCTCCACCGGCGCAGTTGTTCCCGAGCCGTCGCGGATCTGGGCAATCAGTTCCGGGAGTGCCCGTGCGGCACCTTCGAGCAACGCCGAGATCCCGGCACAGCGAGGGGCCGCACCATCGATGACACGGTTGAGCATATTTTCGAATGCCCACGCGAACTCGCCGACGCGCATGGCACCGACCAGACGACCGCTACCTTTCAGCGTATGGAACGAACGCCGCATACCGGTCAGCGCGTCCCGATCTTCCTCATTGCTCAGCCACCGGGAGAGGAACTCCCTGATGTTGGTCAGTTCTTCCTCTGACTCCTCGATAAAGATCTCGAGAATCTCGGCGTCGATGTCCTCGCTCAGGGCCTGAGGAATCTCGGCGGCGCTAGTAGATGGAATGGGCGCTGCACCGGCATCGGCTTCTGTTCGTTCGAAAGACACATCCACAGCGGGCGGCGGCGGGGTCGGTTCGCTATCGCCCCACTGGGACGACGTCGATTCTACAAATGGATCGACGAGATCGACAGCATCCATCTCCACGGCAATCCCTTCGCCGGTCGAGTCTGCATCGACCTGCTCCACACCTTCGGCAACGAGGGATTCAGCCTGTGCTTCATTGACATCGTAGCCATCGTCTTCGATGGGAGGTACATCCTGCAAGACCGGGTTTTCATTGAACTGCTGACCGGACTCCGGCTGGTCACCTGCATCCTCCATCTCGCCCGCGACAGAGGGCAGTGCAAGAGGCTGTAGCAAGCCACGGTCCAACTGCTCAAGGCTTCGCTCTGCGGCATCGAGGATGGTCTGGCCGAACAGCCGTCCTTCGCGTAAGCCTTCCAAATAGTATTCAATGCTGGAAACGGTATCGGCAAGTGCATCAAATGCAGATTGGTCAGGTGGCACCCCGACCCCGATAATACGGTCTGCCACATAGCCACGTAGTGTATCGATGATCGCTGCTGCACGCTGTTCACCCAGCAGTAACAATCCTCCGCTGATCTGGTGGAAAAGCCGGGAAGCCTGCTCCAGCAGATCAAAGTCGCTTTCATTTTCCATGAAGGCAAGGATGGAATCCTTGGCTTGGGTGATATCGCGTATGCCCTCGTCCGCCACCGCCATTCTGAGCTGATGGAATTCTCCATCGGGAAGGGCGGGGCCACCTTCCTCTTGGGTTGCGGCAGGCGCGAGAGTCCCATCCCTAGCAAGCATATCCATTGATGATTCAATGGAAATCAGTGCAGTGGCGACGTCCATCAATACATGGTCATCTGCCTCGCACCCGTCCGTCTCCATGGCAGCCATCGCATCGGCCTGAGCCTGCGCGATATCGCGCAGCGCCCCGAGTCCGAGCATACCGAGCGTATCCGTGACCTGCCGCAGCGTTTGAATTGCAGGCTGCAGGGCCGTGACCGCCTTGCCACCACCACGCTGGAAGATATCCACCACATCCTTGACGCGCGCAAGATCCTCCTTCATGGCTGCCGAAACTGTTGCCATCAGCTCAGCATTGTGACCGGACAGGCTGACCCCGGCCCGCTCCATCTCCGACTGATCCGGGAGCAGCGCACCCAGCCGATATACATTCTTGATCTGTGTGACAGGCTCACCCCCATCGCGCGCCTGTGCAATGTAGAACAGCAGGTTCTTGAGTAGATCCCGTGGTGCGTCCGCGGCAAGCACGGCCTCACCCTCGTCGATGAGTCGTTTGATCTGACGATCCGTCTGACCGAGCAACAGCTTGGTACTCATGCCCGCTTCCAGCCAGCTATGCTGTAATGCAACCACCACACCTTCGGCCGCCCACCACAGGCGCCGCAGCGGTTCCGTCGCACTGGCGTTACGCAGATTGAACAGCACCTGACGAAGCCGGTCGAGGTTGGCTTCCGTATCCTTGCCTCTGAACCAGCCGAGCAGTGCCAGTTGATAGGAGTGGCGCTGATTGCGTGCCAACGACTGGACATCCTCCCCGGTTGATGTCGTCTGTAGCTCTTCGGGGAGGGGTGCATTGAGATCAGGCGTGAATAAAGAACTTTCAGACAACAGGTTCTGGCCACGAATGGCCCGCAGGTCATTCAGCAGCGGCAGCAGCACCAGCGGGATGTCACGGTGCCCCGTAATCAGACGTTCCAGATAATCGGGCAGCTGTAGAATCCCACGCATGACAAGTTCATAGGCTTCCTGCCTCTGCGCCACAGAATCCGTAACCAAGGCCTCGACCACATGCTCCATTTCCTCAGCCAGCAGCGCCGCACCGTACAGCTCCACCATCCGCAGCGTGCCATGTACTTGATGCAGATGGACTGCACAAAAACGCAGCTGTGCGTCGTCGGCCGGTGTTTCCACATAGGCTTCGAGCGCCTGACGCGCCTGTTTCAGTGTCGTATCGAGCTCCTGCTTCACCCATTTGACGGTGCTGTAGTCGATGGCTTCGTTCATTGTCATCCCTTATACGTTCCCAGCCGAGGCGGAACAGCGACGGTAGGCGAGCGTCCCCTCGAAGCGAATGCGCTCGAACTCCGGATGTGACCAGCAGGGCATATCCCCAGGCCCCAAAACCAGGGCCCCGCCAGGCGTCAATCTCTCCGCCAGATCTTGCAGCAGCTGCAGGCGCCGCTCCCGCGAAAAGTAGATGAGCATGTTCTGGCAGTAGATCAGATCCAGATCACGCAAGGGGAGGCGTCTCAGCTGCATCACGTTGACCCGGGAAAAGCACACGCGACGGTGCAGGTGATCGACGATCTTGTACGCCGCATCATCAAGACGGTGGAAATAGCGGTCCCGCAGGGCTGCTGGAATGTTGTTCAGACGCCGTCCGCGGTAGATACCCTGGCGCCCGACATCCAGTGAAGGCTGACTGATATCCGTTGCGGTAATCCCGAACGGTACCTGCCCCTGGTTTTGCCCCAGGTACTCGTCAACCAGGATCGCCAACGAATAAGGCTCTTCGCCGGTTGAACACCCCAGACTCCAGGCATGAAAACCGCGACTGCAGCCGGTATTGCGCGTGAGGAAGTCGGGCAGGATATCAGCGGTCAGCAGTTGTAGCGACGGGGCATGCCGGAAGAAGGACGTTTCATGTACGGTAAGGCGATCCATCAGCCTCGACCACGCCTGAGACCATTCGGGCCCCGTGGTCAACAGCCGATAGTAGCCATCATAATCCTTCGCGTCGGTCTCGCGGATACAGGCGCGCAACCCGTTCATCATGAAAGACCTGCGCTCAGGCGGAATAGTTATGCCGAGGCGTTGCTCTATCAACTTCACCCATTTCTGCATCCGGGCATCATCGAGCCCCGGTAGCTGGTCCGTTAAGGTACTCCAGGCATGTTGCGCCGCTGGGCATCCCACGATTCATCGCTCCATCACCGGTCGGACAGGTGCACGTCAGTCGGGCAACTTGAAGCCGGCAACGGTGCGACGCAGGTCGTTGGACAGCTCCGTCAGGTTACCGATGGATGCGGCCGTCTCGTTAGTGCCGGCATTCGTCTGCGTAGTAATTTCCTGAATAACATTCATAGTCGACGAAATTTCGACAGCCGCCTTGGATTGCTGCGCAGCCGACACCGAAATCGTTTCGATGAGTTCGGCGAGATGGGTCGACACACTCACAATCTCGTCCAGGGCGTCGCCAGCATCCTCCGCCAGACCAGCCCCATTGACCACACCCGCAGTACTCTGCTCCATCGAGATAACCGCTTCGTTGGTGTCCGTCTGAATGGCTTTGACCAGTGCCTCGATCTGCTTGGTGGCATTGGACGACCGCTCTGCAAGGCGCTGCACTTCATCGGCAACCACCGCAAAACCACGACCTGCTTCACCGGCCATAGCCGCCTGAATAGCTGCATTCAAGGCCAGGATGTTGGTCTGTTCCGCGATATCATTGATCAGCTCCACGATATCGCCAATCTCCTGTGAGGACTCGCCCAGTCGCTTGATACGCTTGGAGGTCTCCTGAATCTGTTCACGGATCGAATCCATGCCGTCAATGGTACGACGCACGGCCTTGCCGCCCTTGTTCGCGATGGCCACGGACTTGTGCGCAACCCCGGCCGATTCCTTGGCGTTCTGAGACACTTCGGAAATGGATACCGCCATTTCGTTGATGGCAGTGCTCGCCGTGGTGATCTCTGCAGCCTGGTTCTCGCTCGCCTCGGCCAACTTGATCGCGGTCGACTTCGTCTGTTCGGCAGCGGCCGACACCTGCCCTGATGTCGTATTGATGGTCTCCACCACGTCCCGCAGGGCGTCGATGGTAAAGTTCACGGAATCCGCGATGGCGCCGGTGATATCTTCAGTCACGGTTGCGTAACAGGTCAGGTCGCCGTCGGCCAGGTTCCCCATCTCATCGAGTACCCGCAGAATGGCTGCTTGATTACGCTTATTGATGGTCTCAGCCGCTTCGCGGCGGCTGTCGGCATCGCGCTTCAGCGAAATACCGAGGAGCACCAGGCAGGCCAGTGCAATGGTACCGAAGACATACGCAAGCTGATTTTTGATGAACCGCTGTGTCGGTGCCCGGGCATAGCTGTTCTGCAATGCGAGGGTAGCGGTAAACAACTCATCCGACATGCGCGACGCATTATTGGCCGCTGCCTGGACACCCAGCAGATCGGCCGAGTTGTCCAACATCTCACCAACATAATCGCTTACGGAGCTGAACAGCATCGCGATCTCGCGCAGCTTGGTCTCCGCCTCAGGATCTTTGATTGCCTGCACATTAGTGCCGCCGCGGATCTGATCTTCCAGGACCTGCCCGAACTCCTCGGTATCCTTGGCAAATTGCTCGGTCGCCACGGCGGCATCGTCGCCGGCAAGCACCTTGTTCAGGTTATTGACGATGCGCTGTGAAAGCATCAACTGCCGACTGGCGATCCGTACCTGTTCCTGACTGACCCCTTTTTTCACCAGCATGCGCACGACGTCTTCATAGTGATTGAGCAGCTGCGGCATGAACTCATTGATTACGGCAGCCGTCTCCCTGACCGACAGCACGAGCTGCTTACCATTCAGCACAGCATCCACCGAGGTACGGAAGGAGCTCCATTTGGCAGCAGCGTCATCCAGTACCACCAGCGTCTCGCCGCGGGTCGGCGGCAGGCCGGTTTCAGCATTGCCCTCGCGCATGTAGCCCAGCAACTGACTGAAGCGCTCACGGTATTTGACGACCTGATCAAAGGCCGCTTCTTCACCGCTGGACGCCTCGAGCGCATATTTTGCGATCTGCTGTGACAGGACCTGCTGCTCGCCCGCGTAGCCGATGTATTCCTTGTCGAAACCCGCCAGGCGTCCCATGTACCAGAACACGGCAAACATGAGGCCGGCGGAGACCAATAATCCGCCGATCAGATATCCGACGCTCTTGCCCGCGCCCCGTCTTTCGGAAGCAGCTTTCGCTGTGCTCATCACCCTGTCTCCTGATCCTTGAATACTTTTTGAACCCTTTTATGACGTACTTATGCAAGTTACCGGCCAACTCGGTGGACGGCGGAAGACTTGCCCCCCTTGCGCCCCGCTCAGACGGCCACCTGCAGAAACTGTGGCGTCTCCGCGAGCCTTTTCAGGCTGAAGACCCCCCAATGGTCATCACCCGATTGGAATCCGTGCAGCAGATAGGCCGCCAAGCTGGCATCGCCACCCGGCAGGTCTTCCGTCCGCTGTTCGGGAAAGAAGTGCTTGAGCCCGAGGACCTCGTCGACGACCAGGCCGGAAAAGACGCCTTTGTGGTTGACCACGAGCACGCGGCTGAGCCGCCCCGACACCACCCCGCGACCCTGCTGAAGATAGCTTTGCAGGTCCATGATGGGTAGAAGATTTCCGCGAATATTGGCGATGCCCCGTACCCACTCTTTCGTCCCCGGCACCTTGGACATTCCGGGATAGGTCAGGATCTCTGTCACATGATCCAGGGGCGCAACCAACCGATGCTCGCCGAGACGGAATGCGATGCCCAGCCACTCCTCCCGGATCTCGATCTGCCGCGGCAATCCATGCGCATGTTCGCGGCAACGTACCTCCAGCTCGCGGAGCAGCTGCAAAGATCTGTTTTGTGGCGCAGAAGTCATTAGCGTCGTCTCCCTGACAAAGATGCATGCTGTGTCATCAACCGCCCAAGGCGCTCTTCACTTTACTGATGAGATCGGCCTCGGCAATCGGCTTGGTAATGTAGTCGGTCGCACCCTGGCGCATACCCCAGACACGATCAGTCTCCTGATCCTTGGTGGTACAGATGATTACCGGGATGGAGGAGGTCTCCGTGCCCTTGGTCAACTGGCGTGTCGCCTGGAAGCCGTTCAGGCCCGGCATCACGACATCCATCAGCACGAGATCGGGTTTCTGAGCCTTGGCAATCTCTATACCCTCTTCACCGCTCGCCGCAGTCAGTGTTTGAAAACCATTATTCTCCAGCATGTTCTTCAACACATGCATCTCAGTGGGAGAATCATCCACAATCAGAACGCGGGTCATCGGTCAGCTCCTTCATTCAACTTGCATATACGTCCCCACCGGATGCATCTCCCGACGAGGGGTTTCCACGTTATCGCCCGGCTCACTGAAAGATTGATTTGGCGCAAGGCACTCAGTTGTCTGTCAATGATGGCTTTCTCCGGACCCCACCCGATCCACTGCCGTGGACACAGTCAATCTCGCTGGACATGCCGCTTGATTGCACCGAGCAACTCCTCTTTCGCAAAGGGCTTGGTGAGATACTCTTCTGAGCCCACGATCCGACCACGCGCACGGTCGAACAACCCATCCTTGGACGACAGCATCACAACGGGCGTACTTTTAAAGGACTGGTTGTGCTTGATCAGTGCGCAGGTCTGGTAGCCGTCGAGGCGCGGCATCATGATGTCGACGAAGATGATGTCGGGCTTGTGGTCCGCGATCTTCGCCAGCGCCTCGAAACCGTCGGTCGCCGTGATGACCTCGCAGCCGGCCTTCTTGAGCAAGGTCTCCGCCGTCCTGCGGATGGTCTTTGAATCATCGATGACCATGACCTTGATGCCGGCCAAGTCGTCGGCATCCTGACTCTCCATGTCCCGACCCACGTCGTCCCCGGCGGACTCGGCTCCAGCATTTGAAGATAAAATGTTTTGCATAACGACAGGTTATCTCTTACTGTTGGCTGTTAGCGGTGCTTATCCGTAAACTATGCAGGCGCCAATATTCTTACGCTCAGCGAGTTCGGAAATCCTCCCCACCCCACTCCACCTTAGGCTGGCAACCCTATAAGACCACGAGAGTTGTCCCTCGGGCGCCCATTTACTTTAGAATTGCCGTCTCCACCCGTTCCCTTTAGCGTCATTGGAACAGCAAACTTTATGCCGGTTGAACAGTTACACACCGTACCCCACCTCACCACCGCCCTCAGCGGACCGTTGCAGCAAATCGAATCTCTGCTGCTGACCGAGCAGGCCCGGATCGAAGCCTGGTTGCGCGCGGAGTGGCGCAAGACGCCGGCACCGCTCTACGCCTCGGTGGACCTGCGCAATGCCGGCTTCAAGCTGGCGCCGGTGGACACCAATCTGTTCCCAGCCGGCTTCAACAACCTGAACCCGGCCTTCCTGCCGCTGTGCGTCCACGCCATGCAGGCCAAGATCGAGCAGATCTGCGAGACGGCGAGCAATATCCTGCTGATCCCCGAGGATCACACCCGCAACCCCTTTTATATGGAAAGTCTGGCCACCCTGCGCGACATCATCCTCACCGCTGGTTATCAGGTACGGATCGGGTCGTTGCGACCGGACCTGAAGGCCGTTGAGACGGTGGAATTGCCATCCGGCCGGTCCATCAAGCTGGAGCCGCTGATCCGTCGTGAGCGGCGTGTAGGCGTGGCCGACTACGACGCCTGCCTGGTAATTCTCAATAACGACCTGATGAGCGGTATCCCCGAGCAGTTGCGCGACATTGAACAGCACATGGTGCCGCCACCCGGACTCGGTTGGTCAACCCGCCTGAAGTCCGGCCATTTCCGCCACTACAACAATGTCGCCAATGAATTCGCCAAGCTGCTCGAGATCGATCCCTGGTTCATCAATCCACTGTTTCGCAACTGTGGCGAACTCGACTTCAAGAAACGCGAAGGTGAGGACTGTCTGGTACGCAACGTCGATACGTTGCTGGCAAGCGTGCAGGAAAAATACGACGAGTACGGTATCGACAAACCACCCTTCGTGATTATCAAGGCGGATGCCGGTACCTATGGCATGGGCATCATCACCGTCAGCAGTACCGACGAGGTGCGCCGTCTGAACCGCAAGCAGCGCACCAAGATGGCCGCCATGAAGGGAGGCACCAGCGTGAGCAAGGTCATTCTGCAGGAAGGCGTCTACACCTTCGAGACCTGGGGCCAGCAAGAGGCGGTGGCGGAGCCTGTGGTGTACATGATCGACCACTTCGTGGTCGGGGGCTTCTACCGGGTGCACACCGAACGCAACATCAATGAAAATCTCAATGCGCCGGGCATGCATTTTCAGCCGCTGGCCTTCGTGGAGCCCTGCAACACACCGGACCGCAGCCGCGCACCCGATGCGGAGCCGAACCGCTTCTATGCCTATGGTGTGCTGGCCCGCCTGGCCGTGTTGGCAGCGGCACGAGAGCTGGCCGAACACAATGCCCAATGAATTTTAAAGCCCATTGTCCATGACCCGGCTGGCCATGCTCATGGACCCCATCGGGTCCATCAATATCAAGAAAGACAGCAGTTTCGCCATGCTGCTGGCTGCCCGGCGCCGCGGCTGGGAGTTGCTGTACCTGGAACAATCCGACCTGTTCCTGCGCGACGGGCGTGTTTTCGCCCAGCTGCGGCGATTGCACGTCCAGGATGACCCCAAGGGCTGGTATACGCTCGAAGACGCGCACACCGAGCCCCTCAACGGGGTCGACATCCTGCTCATGCGCAAGGATCCACCGTTCGACATGGAGTACATCTACACCACCCACATGCTCGACCGCGCCGAGGCCGAGGGTGTGCTGGTGGTGAACCGGCCGGCCAGTCTGCGCGACTGTAATGAGAAGCTCTATACGGCCTGGTTCCCTGAGTGCTGCGCACCGACACTGGTCACGCGCCGCCAGGAGCAGCTACGCGAATTTCTTGCCGAGCACGACACGATCGTGATGAAACCGCTGGACGGTATGGGCGGTGCATCGATCTTTCGCACCCGCACTGATGACCCCAATTCAGGCGTGATATTCGAGACGCTCACGGGCCACGGCCGACGCTTCGCCATGGCCCAATGCTTCATCCCGGAGATCAGCGCGGGCGACAAGCGCATCCTGATGATCAACGGCGAGCCCGTCCCCTATGCACTGGCACGCATCCCGATGGAAGGTGAATTCCGCGGCAATCTGGCCGCCGGCGCGCGTGGCGAGGGTGTGGAACTCTCGGCACGCGACCGCTGGATCTGCGCGCGCGTCGGACCGGCCCTGCGTGACAAGGGGCTGTACTTCGTTGGCCTCGACGTCATCGGCGATTATCTCACCGAGATCAACGTCACCAGCCCCACGTGCATCCGCGAACTGGACGCCCTCTATGGCCTGGATATCGCCGGCCAGTTGCTGGACTGCCTCGCCGCCCGCTTGCTACGGGCCTGAAGGGTTGCCGATGCCGACTCGTCGCCTATCCCCATATCTGCTACTCCTGCTCGGTCTGGCGACCGCGGGCCTGCTGGCCCAAGGCTGCGCACGCCAGCCGGACGCCGTGCAGGAACAACAGTTCATCGCCTTCGGCACCCTGGTGGACGTGAGTGTCTACGGGGTCGATGCCGAACTGGCCCAACGGGCGTTCACCGACCTTGAACAACGCTTCGCTCAGTGGCATCACGACTGGCACGCCTGGGAGCCGGGGCCCCTGGTCGACCTCAATACCGCCCTGGAGACCACAGGTGAGGCCGAGGTGCCGGCCGTGATCCTGCCGCTGATCGCGCCCGCACAGGACCTCTCTGCGCGCAGCAACGGTCTGTTCGACCCCGCGATCGGTGGCCTGCTGGCCCTGTGGGGGTTCCAGAGCGATGCTCCGCCGCAGGCGCCGCCCGCGGCGGCGGCGATCACGGCGGAACTCGCCAAGCGGCCGCGCATGAGCGATCTGCGCCTTGAGGACGACCGCCTGATCACCACCAACCGTGCCGTGAAGCTGGATTTTGGAGCCTTCGCCAAAGGCGTGGCGGTGGATCGGGCGATCGAGCATCTGCGCGAGCTTGGTATCGACAACGCCATCGTCAACGCCGGCGGCGACCTGCGCGCCATCGGCCGCCGCGGCACCCGCGCCTGGCGGATCGGGGTGCGCAATCCCCGCGGCCCCGGCGTGCTCGCGGTGATCGAGGCGCAGGGTGACGAAAGTATCTTCACCTCGGGCGACTACGAACGCGGCTTCGACTACCAGGGCCGCCACTACCACCACATCCTGGATCCACGCACCGGCTATCCGGCCGCGGGCGCGCGTTCCGTCACGGTCATCTATCCGGACGCCGCGACGGCCGACGCCGCGGCCACCGCCCTGCTGGTGGCCGGCGCCAAGGACTGGCTGGAAGTGGCCCGCAATTTGCAGCTTCGCTGGGTGATGCTGGTCGACGGCGAGGGCGTGGTGCACATGACCCCGGCGATGGCGGAGCGGGTACACATCGAGCTCGATCCACCACCCCTGATCGAGCTCAGCGAGGCCCCCTGAATGCGCGGCTGGCTGACGGGGGCCGACGGCGTGCTGCTGGTTGCGGCGATCGCACTGATCGGCTGGCTGTATGTAAGCGTCTGGGGGCCTTCCTCCATGCCGCTGGAGATCGAGATCTGGAGCCGGGGCCAGCGTGTGGAGCAGTTGCCACTGGCGGAGGACCGTATCCTGGACATCCGCGGGGCGATGGGTACCAGCCGTATCGAGATCAAGGATGGCCAGGCGCGCTTCGTGGCCTCGCCCTGTACGAACAAGCTCTGCATCCTGCACGGCTGGCAGCGGCACGCCGGGGAGACCACGGCCTGCGTACCCAACCGGGTGAGCCTGCGCATCCTCGGCCGCGATGCCCGCTACGATGCAATCAATTTCTGATCAAGGGAGGATCGCGATCCCCCTGGAACGGCACATGCAAGTAACCACTACCCGAGAGGATTATCGGATTGCCTGGCTCACCGCCCTGGCGGTGGCCATCCATCTGGTCGAGGCGACCCTGCCCAGCCCCCTGCCGGGGATCAAACCGGGGCTGGCCAACGTCATCACCATCGTCGTGCTGTTGCGCTTCGGCTGGGGCAGCGCGGCCTGGGTAAGCCTGTTGCGGATCCTGGTCAGCAGCTTGCTGCTAGGCACCTTCCTGTCACCGACCTTCGTCCTGAGCCTGGGCGGGGCGACGGCCAGCATCGCGGTACTGTGGGTCGCCAGCCGTCGCTGGACCCCCGCTTTCGGGCCGCTCGGTCTCAGTGTCCTGGCCGCACTGGCGCACATGAGCGGACAATTCGGACTGGCCTTCGCGCTGTTCATTCCCCATCCCGGGCTGCTGCATCTGCTGCCGGTACTGTTGACGGCTGCACTCCTGTTCGGCATCACCAGCGGTATAATCGCGCGTATGATGTTGCAGGGAATACCGGAGAACACGCCATGACCGTGGCCCACTCGCGCCTGGCCTATACCGATGGCGGTGACCGCCTGGTAGTCAGTGTGCTGCTCGCCGCGGCCCTGCATGCCCTGATCATTCTCGGCATCTCCTTCACCCCCGAGATCGCTGACCGACCCGATAAAAATCCGCCAGCACTCGACATCACCCTCGTGCACAAGCGCGACACCCCGCCACCCGACGAGGCTGATTATCTGGCCCAGACCAGCCAGGACGGTGGCGGCAACACGACGGAAAAGGTCCGCGCCCAGATGGCCCAGCAAGAACAGGCTGCCAGCGCGGCACCGCCCGAGCCGGCAGCGGCCGCGCCGGCGGAGCTGAGCCGGGCCACCGCGGACCGCCGGGTGCACACGGCGGAGGCGGCGCCGACGCCGGAGCCGCCCAAACCGGTGTCTGCGGCGGAACTCATCAACCGCAGCCTGGAACTGGCCAACCTCGATGCGCAGCTGCGCCAGGCGCAGCAGGCCTACGCCCAGCGGCCGCGCCAGAAATTCATATCGGCGCGTACCCGCGAATTCAAGTATGCCACCTACATGAGTGACTGGGTCGCGAAGGTCGAGCGCGTCGGCAACCTGAATTACCCCGACGAGGCGCGCCGCCAGGGCATCTCCGGCAGCCTGATGCTGCAGGTGTCTCTCAACGTGGACGGCGGGGTGCGCAGCATCCGTATCCTGCACTCCTCCGGACACAAGGTGCTGGACGACGCGGCCGTGCGCATTGTGGAACTGGCCGCGCCCTTCGCTCCCTTGCCACCGGAGATCCGCAAGGAAACCGACATCCTCGATATCACCCGCACCTGGGAGTTCCTCAACCACCAGGGCCTGTCCACCCGGCGCTGAACCCGCCTCCGTCACGCGGCCGACCTTGCGGCCTGCCCCGCGCCTGCCCGATACTAGCGTGCATGGACGCACCCCAGTACCTCACCAACCACTTCCTGATCGCCATGCCGGCGCTGGCAGACCCGAACTTTTTCCACACCGTCACTTTCATCTGCGAGCACGATGCCGACGGCGCCATGGGTCTGATCATCAACCGTCCGCTGGACATGCAACTCGGCGAAATCCTGGCGCACATGGAAGTCGAAGAGATCGATCCCGACACGGCCCGGCACCCTGTGTTTCAGGGGGGCCCGGTCCAGACGGAACGCGGTTTCGTCCTCCACGAGCCGCTGGGCGACTGGGAGGCGACGTTGCAAATCGACGCCACCATCGGCGTGACCGCGTCCCAGGATATCCTGGCCGCCATGGCCGCCGGCCGCGGACCCAGGCGCGCCCTGGTCGCGCTCGGCTATGCCGGCTGGGGCGCCGGGCAGTTGGAGCGGGAAATGGCCGAAAACGCCTGGCTGAGCGGGCCGGCCTCGACCGAGGTCCTGTTCGACACCCCGGTGTCGCGACGTTGGGAGGCCGCCGCCGCCCTGCTGGGCGTGGATCTCAACCTGCTGTCCGGCGACAAGGGGCATGCCTGAGACCGGGCGTGCCGCCGCTGCCGTGACCGCCGCCGCTGCGCCGCAGACGTTGCTGGGGTTCGATTTCGGACAACGCCGCATCGGCGTCGCCGTCGGGCAGCGCATCACCGGCACAGCCACCGCCCTGACGACGCTGACCGCCCGTGACGGTCAGCCGGATTGGACGCAGATCGCGCACCTGCTCGAGACCTGGCGCCCGGACGCCCTGGTGGTGGGCCTGCCGCTACACCTGGACGGCACCGCCAGCGAGGTCACACACGCCGCGCAGCGCTTCGCCCGCCGCCTGGAGGGCCGCTTCCATCTGCCGGTGTTCCTGCACGACGAGCGGCTCAGTTCGCACACGGCGGAGCAGTGGTTGCGGGAACATGCTGGTAGACTGCCTGGATCCGGCGCCACCGACCAGGTCGCGGCGCAGGTGATTCTGCAAGATTGGCTGGACAGTCAAGGAGACTGAGGCATGGCGAACACCAACGAGGTCGAGGCGCTGCTGGACATTACCGCCGCCCAGCTGCGCGAGCTGATCAAGTCACGCGGACTCGAGGATCCGGCCATGGTCGGCATCCACACCGGTGGCGTCTGGGTCGCAGAGCGCCTGCACCAGCGCCTCGGCCTGCAGGTGCCGCTCGGCAGCCTGGACATCTCCTTCTACCGCGACGACTTCACCCGCATCGGTATGAATCCCCAGGTTCGGCCGTCGGACCTGCCCTTCGACCTCGACGACCGCAACATCATCCTGGTCGATGACGTGCTCCATACCGGTCGCACCATCCGCGCCGCACTCAACGAACTGTTCGACTATGGCCGGCCGGCGACCATCGTGCTCGCCGTACTGGTCGAACGCAGCGGCCGGGAGCTGCCCATCGAGGCCAACGTCGTCGGCCGCCACATGGAGCTCGGGCCCCGAGAGCATGTCAAACTCACCGGGCCAGGGCCGCTCATTCTGGAGCTGCAGAAACCCGCATGAAGTCCGGTAGCCTGCAAGTAGACGCCCACGGCCGGCTGCGCCACTTTCTGAGCATCGAGGGTCTCGGCCACCAGCTGGTGACGGATATCCTGGACACCGCCGAATCCTTTTCCGGCGTGACCGAACAGACCGTCAAGAAGGTCCCGCTGCTGCGCGGCAAGACCATCGTCAACCTGTTCTTCGAGGCCAGCACCCGTACCCGTACCACCTTCGAGCTGGCAGCCAAGCGCCTGTCGGCCGACGTACTCAACATCAACATCGATGCCTCCAGCGCGATCAAGGGCGAGACCCTGCTCGATACCCTGCGCAACCTGGAGGCCATGCACATCGATATGTTCGTGGTACGCCATGGCGAGTCGGGTGCGGCACACTTCATCGCCCGGCATGTGGCCCCGCACATCAGCGTCATCAACGCCGGCGATGGTCGTCATGCCCACCCGACACAAGCCATGCTGGACATGTTCACCATCCGCCGTGTGAAAGGGCCGGAGTTCGGCCGACTGCGTGTCGCCATCGTCGGTGACATCCTGCATTCACGCGTGGCGCGCTCGCAGATCCATGCGCTCAACATCCTCAATACGGGCGAAGTACGCGTAGTGGCACCGCGCACCCTGACCCCGGCGGATGCCACGACGCTGGGCGTGCATGTCTTCCACAATCTCGAAGAAGGCATCAAGGATGTGGACGTCATCATGATGCTGCGCCTGCAGCGCGAACGCATGCAGGGCGCCTTGTTACCCAGTGAACACGAATATTTCCGGCTGTTCGGGCTGACCCAGAAGCGTTTGGATCTGGCCCAGCCGGATGTCACGGTGATGCACCCCGGCCCGATCAACCGCGGTGTGGAAATGGACTCACAGGTTGCCGACGGACCGCATTCGGTGATCCTCGAACAGGTCACCCATGGTATCGCCGTGCGCATGGCAATCATGTCCATGGCCATGCGGCAGAAGGTCTCTACCGCGGAAGCCGGCGCATGATCGCGCTGCGCAAACGCGTGGCCTTCGTGATCCGCGGTGGCCGCGTCATCGACCCATCCAACGGTGTGGACCGGACAGCCGACCTGTTCGTGCAGCGCGGCAAGATCGTCGGCATCGATACGGCACCGCCGAACTTCAGCGCCGACGCCGAGATCGATGCACGCGGGCGGATCGTCTGCCCGGGTCTGGTGGAACTCAGCGCGCACCTGCGCGAACCTGGCCAGGAACACAAGGCAACCATCGAATCCGAAACGCGCGCGGCCGCCGCCGGTGGTATCACGACCCTGTGCTGTCCACCGGACACCGACCCCGTCATCGACACGCCCGCCGTCGTGGAATTGATCCGCCAGCGCACCGATCAGGCCGGCTACTCGCGCGTGGTCACCCTGGGTGCCCTCACCCAGGGTCTCGGTGGCGAGCGGCTGAGTGAGGCGGCGGCGCTGCAGCAGGCCGGCTGTTGCGGACTCAGCAACGCACGGCGGCCGATGGCCAATTCGCAGGTCCAGCGGCGCGCCTTCGAATACGCGGCGAGCTTCGGCGCCACCGTATTCATCCATGCCGAGGACCATTGGCTGGTCAACGACGGCTGCGCACACGAGGGCGCCATCACCACGCGCATGGGCCTGCCGGCCATCCCCGCGGCGGCCGAGACCGCCGCCGTCGCCCGCGACCTGGCGCTGGTCGAACACACGGGGGTGCGCACGCATTTCTGTCGGCTGTCCACGGCCCGCGCCGTCCAGATGGTCGCGCGAGCCCAGCACGACGGCCTGCCGGTGACGGCGGATGTCGCCATCCCGTATCTGTTTCTCACCGACATGGACCTCGTCGGCTTCAACGCCCAGTGCCACGTGCAGCCGCCACTGCGTACCATCCGCGACCGCGATGCGCTGCGCGCCGGCTTGGCGCGGGGTACGCGCAGCGCGCTCTGCGCCGACCACCAGCCGCACGAGGCCGATGCCAAGCTCGCACCCTTCCCGTCGACCGAGCCCGGCATCTCCGGCCTCGATACGCTGTTGTCCCTGGCGCTGCGCCTGATCGACGAGAACCTGCTGACGCTGACCGACGTCATCGAACGCCTGACCATCGGCCCGGCGCGCATCCTCGGACTGGAGGCGCAGGGTGTCGGCAGTCTGTCCGTCGGCAAGCGTGCCGATATCGTGGTGATCGATCCGGAGCGCCCCTGGCGGGTGGCAGCCGAGACGCTCCGCAGCGCGGGCCAGAACACCCCGTTCCTGGGTTGGGAATTGAAAGGGCAGGTCACACACACCCTGGTGGGTGGGAAACTGGTGTTCCAGCGCGACGCCTGAGCGTCATGGACTGACGCGGCCTACACCGGCAGATCGCGGTCCCAGTACGGCACGCCCGCGAAGCGTTCGGCCAGAAACTTCACGAAGGCACGCACCCGCTGTGACAGGTGGCGGGTCTGTGGGTACAGCGCGTAGGCCGAGATCTCCGCATGCGTGTAGCCCGGCAGCAGTGGCACCAGTTCGCCGCTGCGCAAGGGTTCGTGGACGATGAAGGTCGGCGCCAACAGCACACCCTGTCCGGCGACCGCCGCCCGGCACAGGAAATCCCCATTGTTCGAACGCAGCCGTTCCTGCGCGCGCACCCGGTGCGGCTGATCGTCGGTGCCATGCAATATCCATTGCCTGGGACCCGGCGAGTTGGTGTAGACCAGTTCCTGATGGCTGGCGAGATCGGCGGGCGTCGCCGGGATCCCGTATTCGCGCAGATACGCGGGACTCGCGCACAGCACCAGTCGACTGCTCCACAGCCGGCGCGCGACCAGACTGGAATCCTCCAGCCGCGCGATGCGGATCGCGACATCGATATCCTCGGCCAGCAGGTCCACCTGGCGATCGTTGAAATCCAGATCGAACCGGACCCGCGGGTGATATTGCATGAACTCGGTGATGGCCGGCCCCAGGTGCAGCAGTCCGAACGACAACGGTGCCGCCACCCGCAGCCGCCCCTGCAAGGTGTCGTGCGCCTGCGACACCGCCGCCTCCGCCTCCGCCACGTCCGCGAGGATGCGCTGGGCGCGATCGAAATAACTGCGACCGGTGTCGGTGAGGCTGAGCCGGCGGGTCGTGCGCCGCAGGAGCTGTGCGCCCAAGCGACCCTCCAGCTCGCTGAGGCGGCGGCTGACGGCCGACTTGGCGATACCCAGCTGCCCGGCGGCCGCTGTCAGGCTACCAGCCTCCACCACACGCACGAAGGTCTGCAACTCCTCGAATCGGGCCATATTGTTCTCATTTACAGAACAGTAAGTTCAGACAATAGCTCTTTATCCCAGGACTGGCAACGTGCAGACTATTCCCCACTGAAACGTCGGGGTAACGGGAAATTGGCATGTGCACCCCCGGCAACCCGACCGTTCTGCGCGGCGACACCATCCGCCAAGCGCCGCGGCGGATCGGCGAACGGCTGCCCGCAACCGCCGCCGGAGTCGCGCGCGACACAGCCGATATCCAACGCAAGGACCGGACACTCATGCTCAGAAACACCTCGACCGAGTATGGTCTGATCACCATCGCACTGCACTGGTTGGTGGCGGTCGCCACGATTGGTCTGTTCATCCTCGGACTGTGGATGACCGAACTGGACTATTACGATGCCTGGTATAACCGGGGCCCGGAGCTGCACAAGGGCATCGGCATCCTGCTGCTCATCGCCGTGGTGTTGCGGCTGGCGTGGCGGTGGCTGGATCCCATACCCGGGCCGGAACCCACCCATGCGCCGTGGGAACGGCGGCTGGGCCGCATCACGCACGCAGCGCTGTACCTGTTGTTGATCACCATGATGATTGCCGGCTATCTGATCTCCACCGCCGACGGCCGTCCTATCGACGTCTTCGGCCTGTTCAGCGCACCGGCGCTGATCAGCGGCCTGGACAATCAGGAGGACATTGCCGGCGAGATCCACGAACTGCTTGCCTACGCACTCATCGGACTGGCCGCACTGCACGCGCTGGCCGCCCTGAAACACCATTTCATCGACCGCGACCGCACGCTCGGACGCATGCTCGGCCGCTGAACCACTGACCTGGAACCAAGCGTTTCCGTAGCTATTTTTCCAAGACACCGGCGTACGTAAACGCCATTCGTGACTGAGCTGATTTTCGGGTCCATTTTTTTACATATGTCTTTAAGGAGCACACCATGCACAAACGATCCCTGCCCGCTCTCGCACTCGCCGCCGCCCTGTCACTGCCGGCATTCGCGCCGGCCGCCGAGTACGTGTTCGACACCGAAGGGGCGCACATCTTCATCCAGTTCCGTATCCAGCACCTCGGCTACAGCTGGCTGTACGGCCGCTTCAACGACTTTGATGGCAAATTCACGTATGACGAGGAGAACCCGGCGGCCAACAAGGTGGAGGTCGTCATCAACACCGCGAGTATCGACTCCAATCACGCCGAACGCGACAAGCATCTGCGTGGCAAGGATTTCCTGGATGTGAGGAAATTCCCGCAGGCACGCTTCGTCAGCACCGGCTTCGAGACCAAGGGCGACGGCCAGGCGCTGCTGAGCGGCGATTTCACCTTGCACGGCGTGACCCGCCCGATCGTGATCGACGTCGAGCACATCGGCCAGGGTGACGATCCGTGGGGCGGCTATCGCGCCGGTTTCTTCGGCACGACCACGCTCAAGCTTGCCGATTTCGGCATCACCCGCGATCTCGGCCCGGCCTCGCAGGAAGTGGAATTGATGCTATCCGTGGAAGGCATTCGCCAATAGGCGCGGAGATTTTATGGAAGCGCGTGGCATCACCCGGCTGGTACACGCCCAGGAGGTCACCGAGGGCGCGGGTGTCACGGTGCATCGCACCCTGGGCACGCCCGCACTGCGCAACCTGGATCCGTTTCTGCTGCTGGACCACTTCTCCAGCGACGACCCGGACGACTATATCGCCGGCTTCCCGGATCATCCGCACCGGGGCTTCGTCACCCTGACCTACATGCTCGACGGTCATATGCTGCACCGTGACAGCATGGGTAACGAGGGTGATCTGCGCACCGGTGGTGCGCAGTGGATGAAGGCGGCCAGTGGTGTGATCCACTCCGAGATGCCGCGTCAGGCCGGGGGCCTGATGCGCGGCTTCCAGCTCTGGATCAATCTGCCGGCGGCCCGCAAGATGGACGCACCCGCTTATCAGGACATCGCGCCCGAGGCGATCCCGGTGCACGACGCGCCGGGGGTGCGGGTGCATGTGCTGGCCGGCACGCATGCCGGCGTGCGCGGGCCGATCGACGATCCGGTCACCCACCTGCAGTACCTCGATGTGGAACTGGCGCCTGGCACGCCGTTCCTCCACAAGGGCACGACGGATGCCGGCCACAACGCATTCGTCTATGTTTTCGAGGGCGATGCGGCGATCGCGGGGCAGGCGGTCCCGCGACATCACCTCGCGGTGCTCGGCCCAGGCGAGCGCCTGGAGGTGACGGCCGGCGGCGATGGCGCACGGCTCATCCTGGTCAGCGGCCGCCCCATCGGCGAACCCATCGTCCAGTATGGCCCCTTCGTCATGAACACCCGCGAGGAGATCGAACAGGCCCTGGCGGATTATCGTGATGGGCGGCTGGTGAGGGGAGAGTGAGGCGTGAGGCGTGAGGCGTAAAAGACAAACCCTCTTTTAGCCACGGAAGCACACGGAAATACACGGAAATACACGGAAAAGGATTATTGAAAAATCCCAGCAAGCAAGCTGCGCGGTTGCTACCTGGGCTTTTACATTCCTAATTTTCCGTGTTCTTCCGTGTATTTCCGTGTGCTTCCGTGGCCAAGAAGGTTTTACTCCTCACGCCTAACGCCTAACGCCTGTCGCCGTCTCCACCGCAATCTGCTACCTTGTGCCCCGCACCGCGACACCCGGATATTTGACCCGCATGACCAGCCCAGCTGCCTCCCGCCCGCACCGCGGCACCATCTTCGTTGAGGACGCCAAGATCCTCTCCCACCAGGCCTGTGCCGGCGACCAGCACGTCCTGCGCGTGCTGGCGCCACGGTGTGCCGCCAAGGCCCGGCCCGGCAGCTTTGTACATATTACCTGCGCACCGGAACTCCCCATGCGCCGTCCGTTATCGATCATGCGCGTCGATCCTGGGGCCGGCTGGGTGGAATTCCTGTACAAGGTCGTCGGCCGGGGCACACGCCTGCTGGCACAGCGCCAGACCGGCGAGCTCATCAGCGTGATGGGGCCGATCGGAAAACCGTTCCAGCCGCGCCATGACCGGCCGCGTGCACTGCTGCTGGGTGGCGGCGTGGGTATACCGCCGATGATATTCCTCGCCGAGCACCTCAAGACGGACCGGAGCCGCCAACCACTGGTATTGATGGGCTCGGAGGTACCGTTCCCGTTCCAGGCACAACCCTCTCGCATCCTCGTACCCGGCGCACCCGAAGGGGTCATCGCCGCCATGCCACTGCTCGAGGATTGGGGTGTCCCCTCCCGCCTGGCCAGCCTGCAGGGCTACCCTGGTTGCTTCGAAGGCTATATCACCGATCTCGCCCGTGCCTGGCTCAGCGGCCTGAGTGAGGCGCAACGCGAGGAAGTGGAAATCTTCGCCTGCGGCCCGCACCCCATGCTCGCTGCCACCGCACAACTTGCGCGCGAATTCGCCCTGCCCTGTCAGATGTCACTGGAGGAATTCATGGCCTGTGCCGTCGGTGGCTGTGCCGGCTGCACGGTGCTCGTGGAGACGGAAAAAGGTCCGGCGATGCAGCGCGTGTGCGTGGATGGGCCGGTATTCGATGCGCGGCAGGTGTTCCCGGGCTGATGTTGTGCGTGGGGGTGAGGCGTGAGGGAAAACCCTTTATGGCCACGGAAACACACGGAACAACACGGAAAAATGCTTATGGCCTTCGCAGGAGCACCACTCCTGGTGCGATTGGTTTGGGCCGCCGCCCCCATGATCGCGGCAGGAATGCCGCTCCTACAGGTGCCGAGCAGGTTTTCGTAGGAGCGCCATTCCTGGCGCGATGGCTTGGGTGCTCGTCGTGCGCATGAATCGCGGCAGGACTGCCGCCCCTACAGCGCCCCGATACATCCAGGCATTGCTCCCCTCGCATGGGAATCAGGATATTCCTGATTTTCCAGTAATCGATTTTTCCGTGTTGTTCCGTGTGTTTCCGTGGCCATAAAGGGTTTTCAGAATTAGTTAGGGGCCCAGGCCGCGCGTCAGTGGGGATCCTGCAGGGATATGCCGGCCATCGTATCGGCGAGCTTTTTAGGGTCCTCCTCATCCAGCTTGATCATAAGCCGCACCTCATTGGCCGAATCGGCGTGCCGGATCGCGTCCTCGTAGCGGATCTCGCCCGCTTTGTAGAGTTCGAACAGGGCCAGATCGAAGGTCTTCATACCCTGCTGCACGGAACGCTGCATCAGCTCCTTCAGTCGGTGTATCTCGCCGTTGCGGATGTGCTCGGCGACTAGGGGCGTGTTGATGAGTACCTCCACGGCGGCACGGCGACCCTCGCCCTCGGCACGGACGATCAGTTGCTGCGCCACGATGGCCTTGAGATTCAATGACAGGTCCATCAGCAACTGCTCCCGCCGGTCTTCCGGGAAGAAATTGATGATCCGGTCGAGTGCCTGATTGGCGTTATTGGCATGCAGCGTCGTCAGGCACAGATGGCCGGTCTCGGCGAAGGCGATGGCGTAGTCCATGGTCTCGCGGGTGCGGACCTCACCGATCAGGATCACATCGGGGGCCTGGCGCAGCGTGTTCTTGAGGCCGACCTCGTAGGACTCCGTATCCAGCCCGACTTCACGCTGGGTCACGATACAGCCAGCGTGCTGGTGGATGAATTCAATCGGGTCCTCCAAGGTGACGATATGGCCAGCGCTGTTCTGGTTGCGGTATCCAATCACCGCCGCCAGTGAGGTGGACTTGCCGGTTCCGGTGGCACCGACGAAAAGCACCAGCCCCCGCTGGGTCATCGCCAGGCTTTTGATGATGGGTGGCAGGTTCAGAGACTCCAGCGTCGGGATCTGCCGCTCGATGCGACGCAGCACCATACCCACGTCATTACGCTGATAGAAGGCACTGATACGGAAGCGCCCCAGCCCCGGTTCGCTGATGGCGAAATTGCATTCATGGGTACGGCCGAACTCGTCGCGTTGGCTGGCCGACATCACTGAATGGACGAGATCCCGCGACTGTGCCGACGACAGCGTCTCTTCCGACACGCGCTTGATACTGCCGTCGAGCTTGATGGTCGGGGGCAGGCCCGCCGTGATGAAGAGGTCGGAGGCCTTCTGGCTTACCATCAGCGTCAGCAGCGAAGTCATGTCCATGGCGTCACCCCCCTTCACCCTGACCCCGTGCGGCTAACGGAAGATATCCTTGTTGGCCGCCTTGCTGCGCGCATCCGCCTTGGAGACGATGCCCTTCTGCACGATCTCCTGCAGATTCTGATCCAGGGTCTGCATCCCGTACTGCTGACCGGTCTGGATGGCGGAATACATCTGCGCAACCTTGTCTTCGCGGATCAGGTTACGGATGGCCGGCGTCCCGATCATGATCTCATGCGCCGCCACCCGTCCACCGCCGGTTCTCTTCAGCAGTGTCTGGGAAATGACGGCACGCAACGACTCTGACAGCATCGAACGGACCATGGATTTCTCCGCCGCGGGGAAGACGTCGATGATACGGTCGATGGTCTTGGCCGCCGAGCTGGTATGCAGGGTACCAAATACCAGGTGGCCGGTTTCGGCCGCGGTCAGGGCCAGGCGGATGGTTTCCAGATCGCGCATCTCACCCACCAGGACGATATCCGGATCCTCACGCAGCGCAGAACGCAGCGCCTCGGAGAACCCCAGGGTGTCGCGGTGCACCTCACGCTGGTTGATGAGACACTTCTTGGACTCATGGACGAACTCGATCGGATCCTCGATGGTCAGGATATGCTCGAAACGCGACTCGTTGACGTGATCCATCATCGCCGCCAGCGTCGTCGACTTGCCCGAGCCCGTCGGACCGGTCACCAGCACGATGCCGCGCGGCTGGTCGGCGATGTCCTTGAACACTGCCGGACACTTGAGATCCTCCAGGCTCAGAATCTTGGACGGAATGGTGCGGAACACCCCGCCGGCACCACGATTATGGTTGAAGGCGTTGACGCGGAAACGTGCCAGATTGGGGATCTCGAAGGAGAAATCGGTTTCCAGGAATTCCTCGTAGTCCTTGCGCTGCTTGTCGTTCATGATGTCGTAGATGAGCGCATGCACCGCCTTGTGGTCCAGCGCCGGGACGTTGATACGACGGATGTCGCCGTCGACCCGGATCATGGGCGGCAACCCGGCCGAGAGATGTAGGTCGGAGGCGTTGTTCTTCACGCCGAAGGCGAGCAATTCTGCGATATCCATTCGTGACCCCTGGACTGAAGTTGTTCTTGACCTGGATTTCCGGACTGGCCAACCTGAGGGCCGACCGTCGGACTCATTAGATAGCGTCAGCGGCCCCGAACCCTTGACCCCCCGAGGTCGAACGGAAGCCGTGCTGTGGATTGCGGCACACCCAGTGTGAACCCGGCTACAACCCAACGAAAAGTATAGTGATACCAACAGATGACATCCCGGTGCGGCTGCAGGCGGTGCGGAGGCGGATTATGGCAGCTGCGGACACCGCTCGACGGACACCAGAGGAAATCCAGCTGCTGGCGGTCAGCAAGGGCGCCTCCGCAGAGGCATTGGAGGCAGCCCTGGATGCAGGCCAGCGTTGTTTCGGGGAATCCTACCTGAGCGAGGCCCTGGACAAGATCACGGTGTTGGAGGGTCGCGGCTGCGTCTGGCATTTCATCGGTCCGGTACAGTCCAACAAGACGCGGAAGATCGCCGAGCACTTCGACTGGGTACACAGCATAGACCGTCTGAAGATCGCCGTACGTCTGAGTGCCCAGCGCCCGGACCGGCTCCCGCCACTGAATATCTGCCTGGAGGTGAACATCAGCGGCGCGGCCAGCAAGGCCGGGCTGCGTCCCGAGGACGTCCCGGAAACGGCCATGGTGGTCGCCCGGCTGCCACGGCTGCGGCTGCGCGGGCTGATGGCCATACCAACGCCCAGCCGTGACCCCGTCCGGCAGCATGCCGCCTTCGCCGCCCTGCGCCGCAGCTTCGCATCCCTGAACGCCCGGGGGCTCGGCCTGGACACCCTGTCGATGGGCATGTCGGATGACCTGGAGGCCGCCATCGCCGAGGGTGCAACCATCGTACGGGTCGGCACCGCCATCTTTGGCACGCGGGACTGAACGGTTATAACCCTGGAAAGCGCGGAAGACCGGGATAAGGCGCCCGGGCATGGTGGGGAATGACACGGGTCGTGCGACCTTCTCCACTTTGCACCGCACCCGGTTTGCGGCGAGAATAGGCCCATGACCTTCCCCTTCCTGAGCTTCATCGGTGGCGGCAACATGGCGCGCAGCCTGGTTGGCGGCCTGATCGCCGATCATTGGCCGGTAGACCGCATCCACGTCACGGACCCCAGTGCCGACGCACTGACCCGCCTGGCAGCGTTGGGCGTCGGTACCGGCAGCGACAACACGGCTGCCGTTGCTGCCGCCGATGTGGTAGTGCTGGCGGTGAAACCACAGACCATGGCAGCCGTCGCGCGCGAACTCGCCGGGCCGGTTCAGGCACGCCGCCCCCTGGTCATCTCCATCGCGGCGGGCATCCGCACCGCTGCGCTCGGGCGGTGGCTGGGGGGCGACGTGGCGCTGGTGCGCTGCATGCCCAACACCCCGGCCCTGGTCCAGGGCGGTGCCACGGCCCTGTTCGCCAACATCCAGGTGACCGCAGCACAGCGCGATGTGGCAGAGACCGTTCTGCGCACCGTCGGCCTCACCCTCTGGCTCGACGATGAGGAGCAGATGGATGCCGTCACCGCCTTGTCGGGCAGCGGCCCCGCCTATTTCTTCCTGGTGATCGAGGCCTTGCAGGCAGCGGGTGAGCGTTTGGGGTTGCCCGCGGACAGCGCGCGGCTGCTGACCCTGCAGACCGCCTTCGGCGCGGCCAAGATGGCACTGGGAAGTGACGCGGATGCCGCCACCTTGCGCCGTCATGTCACCTCACCCGGCGGCACCACCGAACGCGCCCTCCAGACCCTGGAGACCGGGGGCATCCGGGACCTGCTCGGCCAGGCCGTCGAGGCGGCCCGTGACCGCTCCCGCGAACTCGCCGACGAGCTGGGCGGCTGACATGGGTCCAGGCTACTTCACCAGTCCGGTTGAGTTTCTCATCAACACGCTGTTCTCCCTCTATGTCCTGGCGCTGATGCTGCGCTTTCTGCTGGCCTGGGTACGGGCGGATTTCTACAACCCGGTGAGCCAGTTCCTGGTAAAGATCACCCATCCTGTCCTGCTGCCCGTGCGCCGCGTCATCCCGTCGATCGGTGGGATCGACATGGCCTCGATTGTGGTGATGCTGCTGGTGCAGATGATCGGCATCGCCCTGATTCTGCTGTTGCGGGGTGGTGGCATCCCGCCCCAGACGCTGATCTTCGTCAGCCTCGCCGAACTCACCGATCTCGCCTTCAAGGTGTTCATCTACGGTATCGTCATTCAGGCCGTCCTCAGCTGGATCAACCCCGGCACCTACAATCCGGTAGTCAACCTGCTGCATGCCTTGACGGAGCCGGTACTGGGCCCGGTGCGCCGCATCCTGCCGCCGATCTCCGGACTCGACCTGTCGCCCGTGGTGGCCATTGTGGCCCTGGAAGTGCTGCGGCGCCTGATCGTGCCGTTGTTCTTCGCACTCGCCTGACGGCCGTGTCCGGCGCTGCCTCCCCGGACTGGTATCGCTGGGACGGGGATGATCTGATCCTGGCCGTGCACATCCAACCCGGCGCCCGTCACAACGAGGTTGCCGGCCTGCACGGGGATCGCCTCAAGATACGCATCACGGCACCCCCTGTGGACGGCAAGGCCAACACCCATCTGCGCCATTACCTGGCCGACTGTTTCGGCGTGGCTGCCACGGCCATCGAACTACTGGCCGGAACCGGCGGGCGCCACAAGCGCGTCCGCGTCCGATCACCCCGGAGACTGCTGCCCGGCATGCCCGACCGCCCCGCAACGTGACCCCGATCACAGCTTTCCAGCTCCCCCAGAGCCACTCGTAACTCACTGTTATATCGACTCAAGGAATGTCCGCCCCGGCCGTTAGTCCGGAGAGCACGCAGGCGGCCCGGGCTGCCCTACCCCGGCAAGTGAGGATCGACGTACATGGCTCAGGACCCGTTCAGCCAACGCATGCGGGCGTTCGACACCTGGAAGACGAACGCCCTGAATACGCTACAAGAATTCCAAGAATGGCTCGACGCTCACGAACTCGACGAGGGTGAAAACGACCTGCGCATCTATGCGACGCTCGAGGCCCTGCGCCACGACCGGCTGACCATCGCCTTCGTCGCAGAATTCTCGCGCGGCAAGACCGAACTCATCAACGCCATCTTCTTTGCCAACTACGGCCGCCGACTGCTGCCGTCCGAGGCGGGCCGCACCACCATGTGCCCGAGCGAACTCTTCTTCGACCGCGAGACGCAGCAGTCCTATCTGCGTCTGCTGCCCATTGAGACGCGGCGCGAGGAGAGATCCATCAGCGATTACAAGACCGACCCCCTGCACTGGGTGTCCATGCCACTCGATACCGACTCGCCGGAGCAGATGGCCGAGACACTGCACCAGGTCGTCAAGACCAAGCTCGTGCCCGTTAAGGTTGCGCGTGCGTTGGGTCTGTACGACGAGGCCACCGACCCGCAGTTCAAGAAGACCGGTGAGACTCCCGAACAGGTCGAGATCCCGATGTGGCGCCACGCACTGATCAGCCTGCCGCACCCGTTACTTCAGCAGGGACTCGTGATTCTGGACACACCCGGATTGAATGCACTGGGCAACGAGCCGGAACTGACGGTCACCATGCTGCCGGCGGCCCAGGCCGTACTGTTCGTGCTGGCGGCGGATACGGGTGTGACCCGCTCAGACCTGGACATGTGGGAACACCATGTTCACGGTGGCGGCCAGCACAATAAGAATCTGGTCGTCGCGCTGAACAAGATCGATACCCTGTGGGACGACCTCAAGGACCATAGCGCCGTGCATGCCAGCATTGAAGGCCAGCGCCGCAAGGTCGCGGAACTCCTGAGCGTGGACGGCGAGCGCGTATTCCCGGTATCGGCACAGAAGGGTCTGGTCGGCAAGGTCCGCGACGACCAGGCGTTACTGGAACGCAGTCGCCTGCCAGACCTGGAGAACTTCCTCGCCGAAGAAGTTCTTCCCAAGAAGCTCGAGGTGGTGCGCGACTACATCCTCAGGGAGATCGGGGAGCTCCAGAACGACACCTATAATCGACTGGACAACCAGGTCCAGCAGATCGGCAAAGAACTGGAAAATCTACGCGCGCTGCGTGGCAAGAACGTCGACGTCATCCAGCATCTGATGAAGAAATCGCGTGAAGAACAGGCCACCTACCTGCGCAACGTCGAAGGCTTCCAATCCAGCCGGCGCGTATTACAGAGCCAGGCGAAACTCATGCTCGACGGCCTCAGCCTGGATGCCTTCGACAAGCTGATCAACAAGACCCGCAAGGACATGACCGGCGCGTGGACCACGCACGGCCTGAAGCGGGCGATGGAGACCTTCTTCGAGGGCGCCCGCGAGACTATGGAGCAGGTGTCGCAGCATGCCGAGCAGACCCGTACGCTGATCCGCGCGACCTATCGTAAATTCCACGAGGAGCATGGCCTGCCGGCGGTGACGCCGAAGGTCTTTTCCGTGGATCAGTACAATATGGACCTGCACCGACTGGCCCTGGAAGGCGAGGCCTTCCGCAATAGTGCGGTCACGACCATGACCGAGCAGGGTTTCCTGATCAAGAAGTTCTTCATCTCGATGGTCAGCCAGGCGCGCAGCATCTTCTTCCGCGCCAATCAGGAGGCCGATGCCTGGTTGAAGGACGTGATGAACCCGTTGGTTCAGCAGATCAAGGATCACAAGCGGGTCATGGAGAAGCGCCTCGATACCCTGCGGCGCATCAGCGAATCGCGCGACACGCTCGAGGCCAAGATCAGTGAACTGGAAAGCACCCGTCGTGACCTGCACAAGGAACTCGAGACCATCGAGCGCCTGCGCACCACCTTGAACGCCCCCCTGCCGACGGACCGCGATGACACGGACGAATCCCTGGCACCCGTCAGCCGTGTGGTCGGCAACTGAGCAGCCGGACGGCACCCACCCGTTAGAGTGACTATTCTCGCCTGACTCTTCGGTCTATAGTTCTACCATCGCCCTGACCGAGGAGAGCCATCATGCGACCTGCCAACCTGTTTCTGAGCGTATTGTATAGCGCCTGCCTGATGCTGGCGGCTACAGGCGCGAATGCGGAGAAATCTCAGGATTTCGGCGACTATGTGGTGCATTTCAATGCACTGAACACCGACCTGCTGTCACCCAAGGTGGCGACCGAGTACAACATCAAACGCAGCGGGAATCGGGCGATGCTGAATGTGGTGGTATTGCGCAAGGTGCTGGGTGCGACCGGCCAGCCCGTCCCGGCCTCGGTCACCGGCATTGCCACGACCCTCTCCGGCCAGCAGCGCGAGTTGGCACTGCGCGAGATCCGCGAGCCCAATGCCATTTATTACATCGCGGACTTCGGGGTCGATCACGAGGAGACACTGCGTTTCCATCTGAAGGTACGACCCGAGGGTGAGAGCGACACCTTCCAGGTGGAATTCCGCCAGCAGTTCTTCAGTCGCTGAAAAGACGCAGCAGCATCATTACCCCGAACAGCATGACCAGGCCGCCGGCGATACGCCGCGGCCAGGGGCGTTGTACGAAGCGACCCAGACGCGCGGCGGCCACGCCCATCAGCAGCAGCGTGGGCAGCGTGCCGATGCCGAAGCTCAGCAGGAGCAGCGCGCCATCGAGCGCCGAACCGGAAGCCAGTGCCCAGACCAGTACACTGTACACAAGACCGCAGGGCAGCCAGCCCCAGACCAGCCCGACCCCGAAGGCATGCGCCGGGCTCGTCACCGGCAGGAAGCGCCTGCCCAGCGGCTCCAGGCGCCGCCAGAACACGCCGCCCGCACGTTCGATGTGCGCGAGCCCGCGCCACCACCCGGCGAGGTACAGGCCGAGCGCGAGCATGAATAGCCCGGCGAACAACTGCAGCACCATCTGCGCCTGATGGACCGACGTCAGTTTGAAGAGCACACCGCTCAGACCACCCACCAGCGCACCCGCCAGCGTGTAGCTGATGATGCGCCCGAGATTGTAGGCCAGATGATACGGCAACATCGAAATCGCGTTGCGCTGCGCGGCACCAGACACCCCCAGGGTCAGCGCACCAACAATGCCGCCGCACATGGCGACACAGTGCACGCCACCGAACAATCCGACGAGCAGTGCAGACAGCAGGCTGACATCGGTCAGCACGGCACCCCTCCAACGCGGTCTCGTATCCCCGTCACCGCCTGCTGGAATGGCATCAGAGCTCCCAGTCGTAATCCATGATCAGCGGTGCGTGATCGGAAAAGCGTGCCTCGGTGTAGATCTTCGCCGCCTGCACCCGGTCCGCGAGGCCGGGAGTGAGGACCTGATAATCGATACGCCAGCCGACGTTCTTGGCCCAGGCCTGGCCGCGGTTGGACCACCACGTATACTGTTCGGGCCGCTGATCGACGACCCGGAAGCCATCGACGAAACCGGCTGTGCCGAACAGCTCGTCCATCCAGGCACGCTCCTCGGGGAGAAAGCCGGAGTTCTTCTGATTGGACCGCCAGTTCTTCAGGTCGATCTCCTTGTGCGCGATGTTCCAGTCGCCGCAGAGGATGTACTCCCGTCGCTTGCGGCGCAGCCCGCGTAAATAGGGCATCAGGCGATCCATCACCGCGAACTTGACCTGCTGCCGCAGCTCGCTGGAAGAGCCTGAGGGGAGATACAGAGAAACCACGCTGAGTGCGCCGATCTGCACCTCCAGATAGCGCCCCTCCGCATCGAATTCCGGCCAGTCCAGACCGATGATGACACGGTCGGGCTGGATGCGGCTGTAGAGGGCCACACCACTGTATCCCTTCTTTTCCGCATCGTGGTAATAGCAGTGGAAGCCGCGTGGGTGGTAAACGGGCTCGGTAAGCTGCGATTCCTGTGCCTTGGTCTCCTGGATACAGACGAAGTCCGCCCGCTGACGGGGCAGCCAGTCGAAGAATCCCTTACGGGCGGCCGAGCGTATGCCGTTGGTATTGACGCTGATGACGCGCATCGATATTTACCTGTACAGACCGGCGTGTATGATAGCGCACAACCCCGGCCGCGGCCGGCTCCCGACCGCATCGAGACGGCCATGCAAGACTATCAGCACGACTTCATCCACTTCGCAATCGAGACCGGCGTACTGCGCTTCGGTGAGTTCACCCTGAAATCCGGACGCAAGAGCCCCTATTTCTTCAATGCCGGACTATTCAATAGCGGTGCGCGACTGGCGCGTCTGGGCCGCTTCTATGCCGCCGCCATCAGTGCCTCGGACATCGCCTTCGATGTGCTCTTCGGTCCGGCATACAAGGGTATTCCCCTGGCTGCGGCCACGGCCATCGCGCTCGCCGACCACCACGGCAGAGACATGCCCTATTGCTTCAACCGCAAGGAGGCCAAGGCCCACGGTGAGGGCGGCATACTGGTCGGTGCGCCACTTGCCGGCCGCGTCCTCATCATCGACGACGTGATCACCGCCGGTACCGCCATCCGTGAGTCGCTCGACATCATCCGTGCCGCCGGCGCCACGGTTGCCGGCGTGGTGATCGCACTCGATCGCCAGGAGCGCGGCACCGGCGAGCGCTCGGCCATTCAGGAGGTGGAGCAGGACCTTGGCATCCCGGTAATCGGCATCGCCACCCTGAACCAACTGATCGAATACCTCGAAGGTCGACCGGAACACGCGGATCAGGTTGCGGCCATCCGGGGCTACCGTGTCCAGTACGGGGTCTAGAGGGGTCTGCGTGTCGCCGTGACGGGCAGTACGCGCGGGCGACAGGTGACGAAATGAAACCTTTCTTCTTCAGTACCGGTCGCGACGACACGCTGGCGGCGCCGGGAAGCCTGCTGCACAGCGTGCAGTACACGCCCTGGCTTTCACTCCAGCGCGCCACGCTCGTGCTGGCCCGTGTCCACCTGCTATCCGGTCTGTTCGCCGCATTGACCCTGCTGTGGGTGTTAATCGATGTGGCCGTCTTCCCGCGTGATGTCTGGTTCGAACTCACCGGCCTGCGGCTGCTCGCGGCCCTGGCCTACGTTCTGCTGAGGCAGTACCCGGGTCGGCTGCGTGCGACAGGTCAGGCACAGATCGCGCTGGTACTCTTCATTGCCATCCCGCTGGTGTTTTTTGCCGCCGCGACGCCGCTCATCCAAGACCTGCCCCTGGCACCTCTCGGTCAGGTGGTCGCGGCCACGTACGCCTATCTTCCCTTCATCGCCATTGCCTGTCTCGCGATATTCCCGCTCACCGCACTGGAAGGTCTGCTGTTTACGATCCCGGCGCTCGGCGCCCACCTCATCGTGGCGGTCGTCTACCCCAACCCGGGTGCCTGGGCGCAGCTCAGCGTCGCCTGGCTGATGGTGCTCATCGCACTGATCGCGACGGTCTCCGCGAGACTGCAACTACAGTACATGTCCGCCCTCATGCAGCGTACCAGCCACGACCCGCTGACCGGGGCCTACAACCGCGAAACCGGAGCGGAACTGCTGGATATTCAGTTCCATATCGCCAACCGCCAGGGCGCACCGCTGGCACTGGCCTTCCTGGACATCGACAATTTCAAGTCCATCAACGATCGTTATGGACATGAGACGGGCGACGCTGTGCTGCGCGACTTGACCGGCGTACTCGCCGACACTCTGCGTGCCGGCGATACGCTGGTTCGCTGGGGCGGAGAGGAATTCCTCATCATCCTGCCCAATACCGACTGTGACACCGCCCGGCATGTGCTCGAGCGTCTCTATGAGCGCGGGCTCGGCCTGCGTCCCGATGGGCAGCCGCTGACCGTCAGTACCGGTGTCAGTGAACTGGGCAACGACCGTGCCGATACCATCCAGGAACTGATCGAACACGCCGACCGGCGCATGTATCAGGCCAAGCGTGCCGGCAAGAATCGCTTCGTCGTCTGTGGCAACACCTCAGCCCAGAATGAGCTTCAGACCAATCACTAAGGTCAGTACTTCGAAGGCCCGCTTGATGAGTCGATTGCCTTTCACGATCGCGAGATGCGCGCCGAGATAGCCGCCCAGCAACGCCCCCACCAGCAGGGCCGGCAGCCAATCCCAGCGGATCTGACTCAGATAACCGAGCATGAGTGCACCGGTACCGTTCCAGAACACCCCCACCAGCACCAGCGTGTAGGCGATGGCTCGGCGGTAATCCAGGCCAAACCAGCGGACCAGCCACAGCGTGACGAACAGCCCGGTACCCGACGTCAACGAGCCGTTGAGCACGCCGATCACGAACAGCACGCCGCCCCCGATCGCGTAACCGGCGGTGTCGCGGTGACCGCGTCTGGGTGTCAACCCCAGGCCGGGATTCAGCCACGAATAGAGCCCCAGACCCAGGGTCAGCAGCCCCAATGCCACCTCGGCTACGCGGTCGGGGACCGCCAGGATCAGATTGGCCCCCAGCAACACCCCTGGTAACCCCGTCAGCAGGATCACCAGCACCAAGCCGCGCCCCAGCGGCTCTTCCTTCAAGTGCCGCAGAGTGGCGCCGATACCCAGTGCGACACTGGCGACTTTATGCGTGGCGAGTGCCACGGCAAAAGGCAAACCCAGGAAGATCAGCACCGGTAGCTGGACGAGACCCGCGCCGCCACCGGAAAACGCCGAAAACAGGTTGGCGATCAGGGCGACGAGAAACAGGACCAGATGTTCAAATCCATTCATCGCCCAACTCCTGTTTTTATGCCTGACCGCACCAGCCACACGCTGCCATGTACGCCCACGGCGACCAACAGACTAATCGATACAACATTTCCATCAGGGTCCTGGCGATTATGAAGCAACTCTCACCCACATCCGCGCATAGCCTGCTCCGGACTCTGCTGACTGTGGTATTGCTGGCCATGCTGGTCACATCCCCGGCATCGGCCGCCCGCCTCTTCAAATGGACAGACGACGACGGCAAGGTGCATTACGGCGATAAGATCCCACCGAAATATGCCAAGCAGGAGCGCAAGGTCCTCAACGACCAGGGCGTCGCAGTGAAGACGCTGGAGGCCGCCAAGACCCCCGAACAACTCGCCGAGGAGGCGCGACTGGCCGAGCAGCGGCGCGAGCAGGAGCGCATCGAGGCCGACAAGGCTGCCCACGACCGTATGCTGCTGGCGACTTTCACCACGGAAGACGACATGGTGATGACCCGCGACGGCAAGATCGCGGCGATCGACGGCATGTTACGTGTCACCCGTGGCCGCATCGAAAATATTGAGGAGACGCTCGCAGAGCTGACTCGTACGGCAGCCGAGATGGAACGCGCCGGCAAGCCAATCCCCGGCAGCCTGCACGAGCGGATTCAGACGGCACGCACGCAGTCCGCACGCTATCACGACTACATCGCCGCCAAACGCCACGAGCAGGAAGCCCTGCGTCAGCAGTTCGAAACCGACATCCGCCGCTTTCGCGAACTCAAGGCCGCCCAGGTGGCGGGACCGAAACAGTAATTGAGTACAGCGCCGCGGAAACCCCTGTCACCGCAAAGGATGCGCAGGGAATCGAAGCTACGATGGTCACGAAACACACAAAAAACACAATGGCCACGGAAGCACACGGAACAACACGGAAAAATTCACGATGTGAGCCCGGGGTCATCCACCGCAGTTTAGTTTCCGGGCTTTAAGTAATGAGCCTTTTTTTTCCGTGTTGTTCCGTGGATTCCGTAGCCAACGTAGTTACGAATTTCCTTCGCGTCCTTTGCGTCCTTCGCGGTTAAAGTTTCCCTGACCTACGCCTCACGCCTCACGCCTCACGCCCGGATCAGCGTACCCAGCCCGGCGTCGGTGAACAATTCCACCAGTACGGCATGCTCGACACGACCGTCGATGATGTGCGCGGCATGCACACCGCCCTTGACCGCACTCAGCGCACAGCCGATCTTTGGCAGCATACCGCCATGAATGGTGCCGTCGGCGATCATCTCGTCGACCTGACGCGCGGTGACACCGGAAATGAGGTTGCCGTCACCGTCGAGCAGACCGGCGGCGTTGGTCAGCAGGATCAGTTTCTCCGCCCTGAGCACCTCGGCGATCTTGCCGGCCACCAGATCTGCATTGATGTTGTAGGACATGCCGTCGCTGCCCACGCCGATCGGCGCGATGACGGGGATGAAGTCGCCGCTCACCAGCATGTCCACCACTGCGGTGTCGACGCTCGCCACCTCACCGACATGCCCGAGATCGATGATCTCCGTAGCCTTGAGTTCGGGTGCATCAGTATCCAGCATCAGTTTGCGGGCCCGGATCAAGTCACCATCCTTGCCGGTCAGGCCTACGGCGCGACCGCCTTGGCGGTTGATGAGGTTGACGATCTCTTTGTTGACCAGACCGCCCAGAACCATCTCCACCACGTCCATGGTCTCGTCGTCGGTCACGCGCATGCCGGCCACGAAGGTCGACTGCTTGCCGATCTTGTTCAACAGCTGACCGATCTGCGGCCCGCCGCCGTGCACCACCACCGGATTGATACCGACCAGCTTCATCAGCACGATGTCGCGCGCAAAGCCCTCCTTGAGCTGCGTGTCGACCATGGCGTTGCCGCCGTACTTGATCACGACGGTCTTGCCTTGGAAGCGCTGGATATACGGCATCGCCTCACTCAGCACATGGGCGACGTTGCGAGCGGATTCAACGGTGAGTGTCATAGTCAAACCATTCCATCGACTCAGTGAGTCATCCAAAATTCCGGCTACGAAATCCACGCAGCCTACGGAAAATTCAATACCGCCCCAGCACCAGGATGTCCGGGCTACCATCATTCCACCGGGATGACATCCGAGCAGCCTCACCGGATCCGACGACGACCAATGTCACTGCAATGGAAGATAGCGGGTGACATTCGCACGTTTCGTAGTCTTCGTGGCGCTTTCGATGTCCGTTGGTGAAGTACTCAGAACGGTAGTTGGAGGCTCGGGTCGGTGGCGAGTAGCGCCTGGCGGAACTGGTCCTGGATACGCACCAGCACCTCCTGATCGTCGCCCTCGAAGCGGAACACCAGACAGGGCATCGTATTCGAGGCACGCACCAGACCCCAGCCGTCGGAGAAATCGGCACGCAGGCCGTCGATGGTCGTCACCTCGGCGTCAGGAAATTGAGCGTTAGCGAGGAAATTGTCCATG
>Ga0265293_10000920_pt1 | contig 67792 bp, 62 predicted proteins | sample Munlanlewell138R_FD_192505 | JGI IMG/M metagenome (GOLD analysis project Ga0265293, IMG submission 192505) | Leachate microbial communities from a municipal landfill in Southern Ontario, Canada - Leachate well 138R | ecosystem: Engineered > Solid waste > Landfill > Unclassified | place: Canada... | reverse complement strand
GCGCGGGGGGCTATTGTCTTAATGCCTAAATTGGCAATTGCTTTTTGAGCAGATTTTACAAATCTTTGAAATTTCTAACGGCACTACTTGACAGGATGCCCCGAAAAATGTACAATGTTTAATAGGTATATCTCAAGAAAGGAATGAAGGAAATATGAAGCAATTTTTACGCAAAAGACCCCTGTATGCGCTGCTTTTCCTCTGCTTGCTGAGTGCTGCTTTGACCGTGGTTTGTCTGACAGCGTTAGCCGGCGAGGACTCGCAGCCTGCCATCTGGGATGGCACTGCCGCTACCGCTTTTGACGGCGGTGTCGGTACTGCCGCCTCACCTTTTCAAATTGCCAATGGCGCGCAGCTCAAGCTGCTCTCTGACCGCACCTTAACCTCCGACACCTATGTGGTGCTGGATGGCGTGGTGCACACTGCCGCTTACACCTCCGCCGAGCCTGTCACCGACCCGGATTCGGGCGCCGTGATTACCGTCACCACCATCACCCTGGCGGACGGGACAGTGCTCACCGCCACCCTCACCGTACCCACCGAGGGAGAGGCGAGCGTGGTCGTGAAGAACGCGGCAGAGGAGACCGTAGCGACGTCTGCGGCCTATGGCGGGTATGCCGGCGCGTACTACGTGCTCACGGCAGACATTTACTTAAACGACATCACCGACTGGACACTGGGCAAGAAAGACGCCCCCAACAAGTGGATGCATATCGGCCGAGAAGCCAACGCGTTCACCGGCGTCTTTGACGGGCAGGGCTTCGCCATCTACGGTCTGGACATCGCGGAACAATACACCTATCGTTCCGGTTCCTATGTCGGGCTGTTCGGCTACACCAAAGCCGCCACCATCCGCAACCTGACCATCGACTACGCCACCGGTGAGTCCTACGCCAACAGCGATTTGAGCGGTGTGGGCACCATTGTCGGACGTGCGGACGACGGCCTGATTGAGAACTGCGTGGTCGGCCCGATGGTCAAACTGGCAAGTTTTCAGGGTCTGGGCGGCATCGTGGGCTACATGAACGGGACCTCTAACAGTGTCAGAGGCACTGTCTCGGGTTGCGTCTCCTACGCCACCGTCGCCGGCTCCTCCTCCTCCAACGGCGGTATTGTCGGGAAGTTCCGCGGCGGTATCGTGCGCAACTCTGTCAACTACGGGCCTGTCTCCGGCACCAAAATGATCGGCGGTATTGCCGGGCGCATTTCGGGCACAGCCACCAAAACACAGGCGCTCAACTCGATGAACTTCGGTACCGTGAACGCTCCCTCCGGAGAGGCGGGCGGTATCTTCGGGACAGCGGCCGGGTATGGCGGGCTCTCCACCGAGGTGCAGAACTCTGCTAACTTCGGTGCCATTACCTCAGGCGCCGCCAGCGCAGGCGGCATCGTCGGGTTCTTGGGCGGCAACAACACCCAGGCCTACTATGTCAACAACTACAACGCCGGTACCGTGACAGGTCTCAACCAGGTTGGCGGCATCTTCGGGACATTCAACAATGCCGCTTCCGGCACGCAGGCATCCTCCAACATACGGGTTTGGAACAATGTAAACGTGGGGACTCTCACTGCCACCGGTGGTGTGGGCGGGATCGTCGGTGCCTTCACCCAAACCGGGACCGGTACGGGTAATATCAACGCGTATCTGCAAAACAACTTCTATCTCGCCGTGGAGGGGCTGGAAGCGTATACCATAGACGTAACCGTGCCCGACGGAAGGTTGATTCTCAACCCGAATGATAACTATGCCGCCACCGCCGAGCAGTTTGCCGGGACATCCGAGGTGCTCCTCAGCGAGGATGAGGCATCCTTTGCCTACACCGCCTCGGTCGTGGAAGCGCTGAACATTGGCGGTGCCTCCTCTTCGTTCAGGACTTACGTCTCACACAGCTATGTGCAGGGCAGCACCGCGCCTCTGCGTGCCGCCACCCTGAGCATTGACGACGTCAACATTGACAAGGTGTATGACGGAAAAACCGTGGACGTTCCTCCCTATGCCTACACGGGCCTGGCAGGCGAGGTCCTGGTGGCCTATCTGGATTCGGAAGGCGAGGTTCTGGAGAGCGCCCCTGTGAACGTCGGCACATACACGCTCAAACTGTTCACCGAGGAGTCCGCAGCCTATGCGGCCGCCGAGGACACCCTTGCCTTCACCATTACCAAGGCAAGCTTCCCCGAGTTCACACCGGTCTGGGTGTATGAGGGCGCGTTTACTTACGACGGCACCGAGAAGTCGGTGACGGTCGGCGGGTTGCCCGAAGGACTCACCGCGAACGTGACCGACGGCGCGAAAACCAACGCCGGTACCTATACCGCCAGCGTGACCTTCACGTATGATACTGACAACTACAACGAGCCCGCTGGCGCCACACTGGCACCGCTGAGCTGGGAGATTCGGAAGGCGGACATTGACCTGTCCGAGGTCGCCTGGAACTACACCGCCGCCTTTACTTATGACGGCACCGAGAAGACGGTTGCCCTGACCGGTCTGCCTGCCGGCGTGAGTGCGAATGTGACCGACGGCGCGAAAACCAATGCGGGCACCTATACCGCCAGCGCTACGCTGGTGTATGACACCGCGAACTACAACGCCCCCGCCGAGTCCATCCCGAACCTGAGCTGGGAGATCCAAAAAGCGGCCGCCGTGCTGAATGCTGCGGATGCGACCTTTGACTATGACGGCACTGCCAAGTCGATCACCGCTACTTCCAACCACAGCGAGACCGAGATCGTCTATGACGGCAACGCGCAAACCGCACCGGGCACCTACACCGTGACCATCACCCAGGCAGCGTCCGACAACTACCTTGCCGCCAGTATCACGATCACCATGACCATCAAGATCTCCGACGCCGACCTTGCCCTTGCCGAGGACTACATTGAAGCGGTAGCGGCACTGTCCGCGGAGGGTAAGCTGAGCGACAGATACGCGGCACTGCAGGCTGCCTATGACCTGTACGCGCTCCTGCCGGACGTGGAAATCGAGGGCGTTCCTGCAGCCGCAGAAGCTTTTGACGCCGCCGTGACATCCTACAATCTCGATATCGAGGAAGACAACTTCGTCTATGAAGAAGCCCTCGTGATTGCCGGCGCAACCATCGCGGTCGTCCTTCCCGGCGATGCCATCTGGGCTACCTTGGCTGATATCAAGTCCAAGGTCACCGAATGAGAGGAGAGATACATATGAAAAAAGTACTTGCGATTCTGCTGGTATCGGTCTTGTGTCTGAGCATTGTCGCCTGCGGCGGCACAACGAAGACAACGACCACCGGCGAGGACGGCACCACTACCCCGCCCGCCACGACTACCTCCACCACCACCACCGGCGTCCCTGCCAAGACCATTGAGGACATTGCCGCTATGCTGGCGTCCGCGCCCGCAGGGGCCATCAGCACGGTGGTCATGACCACCGCCGATGGGGACACCCTGACCTCCACCTTTACCATTGACGCTAATGGCGACTGCGCCTACAGCGTGCAGCGGTTCCGTGAGTTCACCCCGGGTGAGGGCCCCATTGAGACCGTGACCGGCACCAAGACCTCCGCCGAGGCAAACGAGGCAATCAGCCTGGCCACCCTGACACTGAGCGCCGCATACTTCAGCGAGCTGGACGTGGCAGAGGACGGCACCTCCCTGGAGGGCGTCCTGTCCGACAGCGCCGCACTCTTTGGCGCTGATATCGACATTGACGGGGCGGAGATTCTCATCACCACCGACGGCACCCATATCACCTCGGTCGTGGTCACCTACACCAAGGACGGCTCAGACTTCAGCATTTCCACCGAGTACAGCTATTAAACCAACCCGTCACACGCAAACGGAGGGCTGTTTGAAAAAACAGCCCTCTTTCTTGTTACAAGGAGGTATTTTTCGCTTCCCTGTTGCAAAGCGCGGCGTTTCGTATTATAATAATGACAGGAAAGCGAGGGATTGCTCATGAGATTAGTGATGGTATCGGACTTTGCGGCCATGAGCCGCCGGGCATTTGAGCTGGTACGGGAACAGGTGCGGGAGAAGCCGAACGCTGTGCTCGGGCTGGCGACGGGCAGCAGCCCGCTGGGGCTGTATGAGGAGATGAAGAAGGACTGCCAGACAGGCGGGACTTCCTACCGCCGCATCAGGACCTTTAATCTGGATGAATATGTGGGACTGGGCGCGGAGCATGTGCAAAGCTACGCCTACTACATGCGCCACCGGCTGTTTGACGGGCTGGACATTGACCTTGCCAATACGAATATTCCCAACGGACTGGCGACAGACCTGAACGCGGAGTGCCACCGCTACCACAAACTGCTCAGCCGCACGGCGATGAAGCGGGACCTGCAGATTCTGGGCATCGGCTCCAATGGCCATATTGCCTTCAACGAGCCGGGGACCCCCCCGGACTCAGTCACCCGCGTGGTGACGCTGACCGACAGCACCATCGCCGACAACAGCCGCCTGTTTGACAACCCGGACGAGGTGCCCCGCCAGGCCCTCTCCATGGGGCTGTCCGAGGTGCTGGCCGCCCGCAAAATCGTGCTGCTGGTGAGCGGGGCGAACAAAGGGCGCGCGCTCTGCCAGATGCTGTACGGCACGCCCGGCGCCCACTGCCCCGCCTCCTTTTTGCAGGGGCATGAGGATGTGACCATCATCGCCGACAGGGACGCCACCGACGCCATGACCGCCTGCAAGGAGGCGTAACCCCCTTCGGGTCAAGGGGTGCCCCTGACACCGTGAATAAAGAACAAACACCGCTTCGGGCGACTGCCTTGAAGCGGTGTTTTTTTGGAGGGCCGGGGTGTCCACGGGGGGCGGGGGCTCTCCTGACGGGCCGGGCATAGCCCGGCGGGAATCAGTGGGACAGCTCGTGAAGGGTGAAGCGGTTGCGCTCGAAATCGAGCAGTCCCTCCTCCCGCATCCGGCACAGCTCCACCCACATGGCACTTCTGTCCACCGACAGGTACTCGGCGAGCTTGGTGCGGTTGTAGGGGATGGTGAACTGCCGGCCGCCCGCGCGGTGGGCCTGCTCGGACAGGTAGGAGAGCAGCTTGTCCCGGGTGGTGCGCTTGGACATATGCCCCAGCTTTTTGCTGAGCCGGAGGTTCTTCTCGGAGAGGATAAACAGTAAATTACGGATCAGGCGGGCGTGAAAATCGCAACTGTCCCGACAGGTGTGCAGCAGGCGGCTGAGTTGCAGGAAAAGGATCTCGGCGTCCCTGTCGACGATCACGCTGACATCCGACAGCGTCTCGCCCGCCCCCGCGTAGGACTCGCCGAACAGATCCCCCGGCAACTGCTCCGCCAAAATGTTGCGGTTGCCCCAGAAATCCTCCCTGACCACGTGCACTACGCCCGACAGGACCACCCCCACCTCGGAGATTGGTTCTCCCATGCGGAAAACCATGGTGTTTTTAGGGTAAAAGGCCTGTCTGGCCTGCAGACAGCGGAGCAGGCTTGCCACCTCCTCCGGCGTCATGCCCCGAAACAGGGCGCAATTCAAAATCTCTGCCTGCACTGCCTCTCCTCCACGCTACTGTGATACACGCCCCGGGTGCCCGCCACAAAAGGTCGCCGTCAAAGCGGTCATTGTTTGCCGGTGGAACCGAAGCCGCCGCTTTCGCGCCGGGTGGCGGAGAGGGTCTCGGCCTCCTCAAAGGTGGCCTGCTCCACGGGGGCGATTACCAGCTGCGCCACCCGCTCGCCGTGGCTGATCGTCTGCACGGTGCCGCTGTGGTTGTGCAGCGCCACCATGACCTCGCCGCGGTAGTCGGGGTCAATGACCCCCACTTTATTGGCGGGTGCCAGTCCCCGTTTCGAAGCCAGTCCGGAGCGGGCATATACCAGCCCGACATAGCCCTGCGGGATCTCCAGGGCGATGCCGGTGCGCAGCAGCCGGGTCTCGCCGGGGGCAAAGCAGGTGTGCCCCTCGTCCTCGATCAGGGCGACCAGATCCGCCCCGGCGGCGTCGGGGGTGGCGTACACGGGCAGGCAGGCGTTTTTGTCGAGTTTTTTTACTTTGAGCGTCATGGGTATCCCTACTTTCTTGACGTGATGTATGGGTCAGGCAAGCGGGGGCAGGCGCAGCTTCTGCCGGAGGTAGCGGCCGGTGTAGGACGCCTCACAGGCGGCGACCGCCTCGGGGGTGCCGGTGGCGACGACATACCCGCCCGCCTCCCCGCCCTCGGGGCCTAAATCAATGAGATAGTCGGCGGTTTTGATCACGTCCAGGTTGTGCTCAATGACCACCACGGTGTTGCCGCCCTCCACCAAGCGCTGCAATACCTCAATCAGCTTGGCGACGTCCGCCGTGTGCAGGCCGGTGGTGGGCTCGTCCAGAATGTAGATGGTCTTGCCCGTGCTGCGCTTGGCGAGCTCGGTGGCCAGCTTCACCCGCTGGGCCTCGCCGCCCGACAGGGTGGTGGAGGACTGCCCCAGCTTCAGGTATCCGAGCCCGACATCAAACAGGGTCTGCAACTTGCGGGCGATGGCGGGGATGCCGTCGAAAAAGGACAGTCCCTCCTCCACCGTCATGTCCAGTACCTGATAGATATTCTTGCCCTTATAGTACACCTCCAAGGTGTCCCGGTTGTAGCGCATCCCGCGGCAAACATCGCACTTGACATACACGTCGGGCAAAAAGTGCATCTCGATGCACTTGACCCCGTCCCCCTCGCAGGCCTCGCACCGCCCGCCCCTGACATTGAAGGAGAAGCGGCCGGCCTCGTACCCTCTCGCCCTGGCGTCGGGGGTTTTGGCAAACAGGGCGCGGATATCCCCGAACACGCCGGTATAGGTGGCGGGGTTGGAGCGGGGGGTTCTGCCGATGGGGCTTTGGTCGATGGCGATGACCTTATCGAGAAAGGAGAGCCCCTCGATGCGCTCACAACGGCCGGGGTAGGTGTGCGTGCGGTTGAGGTCGCGCGCCAGGGTGCGGAAGAGCACGGCGTTGACCAGGGAGGACTTACCCGAGCCCGAAACGCCCGTGACGCAGGTGAAGGTGCCGAGGGGGAAGTCCACGTTGATTTGCTTTAAGTTATTCTCGGCGGCGCCGACGACAGAGAGGCAAGTGCCGTTGCCCGCGCGGCGGGTCCCCGGGACGGGAATCTCTTTCCGGCCGCTGAGGTAGTCGCCGGTGAGCGAGTGGGGGTTGGCGGCGATCTGCTCGGGGGTGCCGACCGCCACGACCCGGCCGCCGTGGATGCCCGCGCCCGGCCCGATGTCCACGATGTAGTCGGCCGCCGCCATGGTTTCCTCGTCATGTTCCACTACAATGACGGTGTTGCCCAGGGAGCGGAGGTGTTTCAGGGTGTCGATCAGCTTGTGGTTGTCCCGCTGGTGCAGCCCGATGCTGGGCTCGTCCAGAATATACAGCACCCCGACCAGGGAGGAGCCGATCTGGGTCGCCAGACGGATGCGCTGCGCCTCGCCGCCCGACAGGGTGCCCGCCTTGCGGGCCAGGTTCAGGTAGTCCAGTCCCACATGGGACAAAAAGGACAGGCGGGCGTTGATCTCCTTTAAGATGCCCCGGGCGATCTGCCCCTCGGAGCCCTCGAGGTGCAGTCCTTCGAAAAAGTCGCGCAGGGCGGCGACGGAGAGGCGGGTCAGGGCGTTAATGTTGAGTCCCCCGACCGTCACCGCCAGCACCATGGGGTTGAGGCGCGCGCCGTGGCACTCGGGACAGGGGACCTCCTCCATGAACTGCTGGTAGTAGTCGCCCCCCGCCTGTTTCATGCGGCGCTCGATGGTGGGGATGATGCCCTCATAGGTGGCGTACTGTTCCCGCGGCTGCTTCCCGAACCAGCGGGTGACCCGGTAGCGCCGGCTGTCCGTCCCGTAGAGCAGGGCTTGCATGGCTTGGGGTGAGAATTGCCCGAGCGGCGTGTCCATCGTGAAGCCGGACGCCTCGCCGACCGCCTCCAGCAGCGGGCCGGTCCAGCTCTCCTCATCCATGGACTTGAAGCCGTTGCAGACAATGGCGCCCTCCCGCAGGGAGAGGGTTCTGTCCGGAATCAGTTTCTCGGGGGAGAGGGTCTGCAAATCGCCCAGTCCGGAACAACGACGGCAGGCTCCAAAGGGGTTGTTGAAGGAAAACATGCGGGGCTCCAGCTCGCCGAAGCTGATCTGGTGCTCCTCGCAGGCATACTGCTGGGAAAAGGACAGCTCGGGCTGTTCGTCCTCGCCCTCGCGGGGGACGATGGCAATCCCCACCCGCCCCTCCGCCAGCGACAGGGCGCTTTCGACCGAATCGTGCAATCGGGAACGGATGTCCTCGCGCATGACCAGCCGGTCGATCACCACGTCAATGTCGTGCTTGTTGTTCTTGTCTAATTTAATCTCCTCGGTCAGGTCGTACAGGCTGCCGTCCACCCGCACACGAACATAGCCCCCCTTGCGCGCGTCGGTGAACACGCGCTCATGCATCCCCTTTGCCCCGCGCACCACCGGCGCCAGCACCAGAAAGCGGGTGCCGGCAGGCAGCACCATGATCCGCTCTAAAATCTGGTCGATGGTCTGCTGTCTGATTTCCTTGCCGCAGACCGGACAGTGGGGGGTGCCCACGCGCGCATACAGCAGGCGGAGGTAGTCATATATCTCGGTGGCGGTGCCTACCGTGGAGCGGGGGTTTTTGGAGGTGGTCTTCTGGTCGATGGAAATGGCGGGAGACAGCCCCTCGATGCTGTCCACATCCGGCTTGTCCATCTGCCCGAGAAACTGGCGGGCGTACGAGGAGAGCGACTCCACAAACCGGCGGTGCCCCTCGGCATAGATGGTGTCAAACGCCAGGGAGGACTTGCCCGACCCGGACAGACCGGTCAGCACGACCAGTTTGTCGCGGGGGATGGTGAGGTCGATATTTTGAAGGTTATTGGCGCGGGCGCCTTTGATGGTGATATCTGTAATCATATTACTTCCTAATGGCGCGGGCGCCCCTCTTGGTGATATCTGTGATCATGCTACTTCCTGTGTTTGTCGGATTTGGTGTCGGGTAAAACGGCGGCTTCCAGTTCCCGGATCTGATCTCGCAGGTAGGCTGCCTGCTCAAACAGGAGCTTGGCTGCCGCCTGCTTCATTTGGGCGCGCAACTGCTCAATCAGCCCCTCGCGCTCGGCGCGGCTCATCTTGCGGGCCGCCTTCTTCGGGGAGGGGGCCGCCTCGCGGCGGCCGATCTCAATGAGGTCCCGCACCGCCTTGGAGACCGAGCGGGGGGTGATGCCGTGCGCGCGGTTGTACGCCTCCTGGATGGCGCGGCGGCGGTTGGTCTCGGCCACGGCGGCGCGGATGGAGCCGGTCAGGACATCGGCGTACATGACGACATGCCCGTCCAGATGACGGGCGGCGCGCCCGATGGTCTGGATGAGGGAGGTCTCCGAACGGAGAAAGCCCTCCTTGTCGGCGTCCAGAATGGCGACCAGCTGTACCTCGGGAATGTCCAGCCCCTCTCGGAGCAGGTTGATGCCCACCAGCACGTCAAACACCCCGAGCCGCAGGTCGCGAATGATCTCCATGCGCTCGATGGTCTCGACATTGTGGTGGATATAGCGCACCTTGATGGCGTGGGTGGTCAGGTAGTCGGTCAGCTCCTCCGCCATCTGCTTGGTCAGGGTGGTGACCAGCACCTTGCCGCCCGCCCCGACTGTCGCCCTGACCTCCCCGATCAGGTCGTCCACCTGCCCCTCAATGGGACGGATGAAGACCTGCGGGTCAATCAGACCGGTGGGTCGGATGAGCTGCTCGACCACCTGGGAGGAGCGCTCCTTTTCATAGGCGCCGGGGGTGGCGCTGACAAAGACGGCCTGGTTGATTTTCGCCTCAAACTCCTCAAAATATAACGGGCGGTTGTCATAGGCGGAGGGCAGGCGGAAACCGTAGTCGATCAGGTTCTTCTTGCGGGCGGTGTCCCCCCCGCTCATCCCCCGCACCTGGGGCAAGGTCACATGAGACTCGTCCACAAAGAGCAAAAAGTCGTCGGGGAAAAAGTCGAGCAGCGTGTACGGGGTCGCGCCGGGCGGGCGGCCGGTCAGGATGCGCGAATAGTTCTCCACACCCGAACAGGAGCCGATCTCCCGCAGCATTTCGAGGTCATACCGAGTGCGCTCGTAGATGCGCTGGGCTTCCAGCAGCTTGTCCCGGGCGCGGAAGTACGCCACCCGCTCCTGCAGTTCAGCCTCAATACTTGCCAGCGCCCGCTCCCGCTTCTCGTCCGAGACGGCATAGTGGGTAGCGGGGTAAATGGGGGCAAAGGAGAGGGTGCGCAGTACCTCGCCGGTCAGGGTGTTGACCTCGCTGAGCCGCTCCACCTCGTCCCCGAAAAACTCCACCCGCACGGCCTGGTCGGAGGTGGAGGCAGGCAGGACCTCCACCACGTCCCCCCGCACCCGGAACTTGCCGCGGGTAAAGCTGATGTCGTTGCGCTCATAGCTGATCGCCACCAGGCGGGCGATGAACTCGTCCCGTCCCAGCCGCTGTCCGGGGCGCACCGAGACCAGCAGTTTGCGGTACTCCCGGGGGTCGCCCAAGCTGTAAATACAGGAGACAGAGGACACGACAATGACATCCCGCCGTTCCAGCAGTGCCGAGGTGGCGCTGTGGCGCAGCTTGTCAATCTCGTCGTTGATCAGGGCGTCCTTTTCAATATACATATCCCGCCCGGGCACATACGCCTCGGGCTGGTAGTAGTCGTAATAGGAGACAAAGTACTCCACCGCGTTGTGCGGGAAAAACTCGCGGAACTCCGAGCAGAGCTGCGCCGCCAGGGTCTTGTTGTGCGCCAGTACCAGTGTGGGACGGTTGACGCGGGCGATGACGTTCGCCATGGTGAAGGTCTTGCCCGACCCGGTGACCCCGAGCAGGGTCTGCCGCCGGTCCCCCCGCTCCAGTCCTTCGACCAAGCGATCAATCGCCTGCGGCTGGTCGCCCGTGGGCTGAAAGGGACTGCGTAGCTGAAAAGTGTCCTGTTTCATAGGCAACTGACCACCTGCCGGGTGACGGCGTCGGCCAGTGCGCGGCTGCCCGCCTCCCCGAAATGCACCCAGTCGGTATAGTAGTCGGCGGGGAAGGCAGAGGCGGTGGTGTACAGATCGTTGACCTGCACGCCAAGCCGCTCCATCAGCTCGGCGGCGGCTTGGTTGTACGCCTGAATATCGCTGTTGCGACGGGTGAAGTCGGGGTGTGAGCGGCTCTCAATGACCGGGGTGGACAGGGCAAAGATTACCTGTGCGTCGGGAAAAAGGCGGCGAATGCGTCCATGAATGCGCTCCAGCACCTCTCCATACATGGCAAGCGAGGTGAAGGGCTCGTCCCCCTGCAGGCGCAGCACATCCCACAGTCCGTTGTTCCAGTGCACCACACGCACCGCCCTGCCCGCCCCCATCGCCTGTGCCCACTCGTGCAAATATCGCTGGGTATACTGGGCGAAACGGCAGTTTTCAGCCGGCTGGTGCACGCGGCACAAGCCCGCCAGCCGCTCCCTCACATACACGCCGTACCCCGGCGTGGTGGTGCCGCCGTATGCGATCGAATCGCCGAGCAACAAAACCTCTTTCATGCGCTGACTCCTTCCGGCGGGCGGGGAAAATCCCGCCCCGAGCATCCTATCTTACCTTTTATTGTACCACAAGAACAGCAAAAAGTAAAGCCGTGCGCCCAAATGCCGCCCGAAAAAATCAGAGGCCGGACTTGCCTTGTCTGCTGTGGGCAGGGCCGGCTTGCTTTTTTTGTCGGGGTGCGGGCAATATCTTGGATTTTTCTGTATAAATGCGTGCGGAATGGTAAAAATACCAGTAGTAACATTTCGAAAGGAAACAGGTACATGGATACAAAAGAAAAGAACACGGCCAAGACCCAAGCCTCGCGCATCCTATACATGGTGGTCGCGGCGGTCCTGTGCATCGGCGCGGTGGCCGCCGGGGTGGCGGCATCACTGGGGTTGTTTGCCCCGGGGGACCCCGGCACCGGCGATGTGGCAAACACCACCAGGGAGGTGCCGGTGGATACCGACGCCCTTCCCTCCTTCATCGCCCCCGCCGGCGGCGTGGTGTACAAGGAACACGATCTGAGCGTGCTGGTGTTTTCCAACACCCTGAACCACTGGCGCGTGCACCAGGGCATCGACATCGGCACCGCCGACGGCGCCGGTGTGCGGGCGGCGGCGGACGGCGTAGTCAGCAAAATTTACGACGACCCGATGCTGGGGGTCACCGTCGAAATCTCGCACAACGGAAATGCCCTCACCAGGTACTGCAACCTGAAAGACCAGCTCGCCTCCGGCGTGACGGTGGGCGCCACGGTGAGCGCCGGGCAGGTGATCGGCAGCGTGGGGGAGACCGCCCTTTCCGAAATGGCGGACGAGCCGCACCTGCACTTTGAGCTGCACATTGCCGGCAAAGCGGTTGACCCGCTCGCCTATATCACCGAGGAGAGCCAAGCCGCCTCTCTCACCGTTGATACTGCCTATGAGGGCTGATGCCGAGCAGTGAAAGGGATTGCCGCATGCCGTGCGAAAGGCGCACCTTGCGGCAATCCCTTTGCGGAAAAAAATGGGACTTGTTCGGGCGATTTTTGAAATTCGCTTGATTTTTACCGCCGTTTGTGTTATACTGTTCTGGAATTCTCTATGATGAGGTGACTTATGAGCAACATTGCGATACTCGGTCTTGGTGTCGTGGGCGGCGGTACAGCCGATTTATTGACCCAGAACAGCCGTCAAATCGCAGAGCAGGCGGGCGAAGAGGTCGTCATCAAATACATCCTTGACAAACGCCAGTTCCCCGACAGTCCGTACAAAGACAAAGTCATCAATGACTATGATGTGATCCTGAAAGATCCCTCGGTGGCGGTGGTCGCCGAGTTGATGGGCGGGGCGCACCCGGCGTATGAGTTTTCCCTGCAGGCGCTGCAGGCGGGGAAACACGTGGTGACCTCCAACAAAGAAGTGGTCTCGAAGTTCGGGGACGAGCTGCTGGCCGCCGCCAAAGAGGCGGGGGTCTCCTATCGCTTTGAAGCCAGCACGGGGGGCGGGATTCCCATCCTCTCCACCCTGACACGCGACCTTGCCGTCAATGAAATCGAGGAGATCAGCGGGATTCTGAACGGCACCACCAACTACATACTCACCCGGATGTATTCTGACGGTGCCTCCTATACCGACGCGCTGGAGGAGGCCAAACAGAGCGGCTATGCCGAGGCCAACCCCATCGACGACATCGGCGGGCTGGATGTCTGTCGTAAAATCGCGATTCTGGCGGCGACCACGACCGGCAAGCTGGTCACCTGCGACCGCATTCATACCGAGGGCATCACCGCCATCCGCGCCACCGACGTGGACACCGCCCACAAGTCGGGGTACACCGTGAAGCTCCTGGGTCGCTACCTGCGCGAAAAGCAGGAGTGCTTCATGGTGGTCGCGCCCTTCTTAGTCCCACTGGACAGCCCGCTTGCCAATGTCGCGGGGGTGAAAAACGCCATTTTGGTGCGGGGCAACTTTGTCGGGGACGTGATGTTCTACGGCAACGGCGCGGGTGCCTATGCCACCGCCAGCTCGGTAGTGGCCGACATTGTCGCCGCGCTGTGGGGCAGCCCGAGCGGGAAGGTCTGGAAAAAGAACAGCGAGGATATGCCCACCGATTTCAACCTCTTTGCCTGCCGGCACTACCTGTCCTTCATCGGCTGTGATGAGTATAACTTCCGCATTGTGTTCGGACAGGTGGAGTTTTTGCAGTCAAATGACGGTGAGTGCACCTTCCTCACCCCCGTGCTGACCGAGCGGGAGGTGGCCGACGGTCTGGCCCGCCTCGCCAAGGTCAGCGGCGGCGCCTCACTCGCCTCCCACCTGCGCGTGTACGAGCACCAATAAAGGGCAACGCGTCCCTTGACAGCGACACCACCCGGTCGGCATGAGACAAGAGGGCGGTCAGGTTGATGAGCGTCATCAGCCCCAGCAGGCCGTCGGTCAGCCCCCACAGCAGGGCGGGCGCCGACACACTGCCCACAATGATTGAGCAGCAGAACAGGCATAAGTAGCCTTGTCTGCTGCTTTCCTTTTGGGTGAAGTAGCGCAGGCAGCCGGTGCCGTAGTATGACCAGCAGAGGACCGTGGCATAGACAAAGACAAAGGCGGCGACACTGAGCAGCAGATCCGCCAGCCCCCCGTATGCCGTGCGGAAAGCGTCCAGCACCACCAGCATACCGCTGCCGGTCTCGCGCGGTAGCGGGTCAACCCGCAGCAACACCACCAGCGCGGTCAGGGTGCACAGCAAGAGGGTGTCCGCAAACACCTCGAAAATCCCCCACAGCGCCTGCTTGGCGGGAACTTTGGTGTCGGCGGTGGCGTGCGCCATGGGGGCGGTGCCGCACCCCGCCTCATTGGTGAGCAGGCCCCGTGTGCAGCCCAGCCGGAGCGCGTCCGAAAACAGAAAGCCCGCCACCCCGCCCGCCGCCGGGCGGAGCGCAAACGCCTCCCTGAAGATTCTGCCAAAGACGGCGGGCAGCGCCCGCCAGTCGGCAAGGATGATGTAGCCGGAAAAGAGGACGTAGAGCAGGCTCACAAGGGGGATGAGGTACAGGGTCACCCCGGAGATTTTGCGCGCCCCCCCGAACACCACGAGCGCGGTCAGCAGCGCCAGCGCCACCCCGCTCGCCAAAGGGGGCACGCCCAGCGTCCGCTCGCACACCTCGGCGACGGCGTTGCTCTGGATGACGCTGCCCATCATCAGGGAACACCCCAGACAGCACAGGGCAAAGACCGCCGCCGCAGAGCGGGAGAGTTTCCGGCTGCCCTGTATGTAAAACATAGCGGCGCTCTCGTAACCCCCCGCTGTCCGGCGGCGTTTGTCGACTGCCAGCAGAATTTCCGCGTACTTGATCAGCATGGCCAACAGGGCGCTGCACCACATCCAGAAGATCGCCCCCGCGCCGCCGTACACCAGCGCCAGCGCCACCCCCGCGATATTGCCGATGCCCAGCGTGCCCGCCATCGCCATGGTCAGGGCGCGAAAAGGTGAAGTTTGGTTGACAGTCCCCTCCTCTTTCGCCAGCATGGCGCGCAGGGTGCGCACGGGGTGTCGGAAGGGGAACCAGCCCAGCCGATGCCCGAGATACACCCCTGTCCCCAGCAACAGGAGGGGGACGCTGACCCCGAACAGATACTCATTCAAAAACAACAGCCAGTTTTGCATACAGCCACCTCATACCATTGTATGAGGGGCAGGGTGGCTCTATGAGCAAACAAGCAGGCGCCCGTCAAAAAGAGCTGCCGCAAAAGCCCGGCGAAAATCGTTTTGAACCGAAAGGTGTAAGGCGGCTCCGGTAATCCTTGTTGCACAGATACGCTGACGGATTTTTCGTCAGACAGAGGCTATGTTCGAAAATCGGAAAAAGATGGGCCTCAACAGTCCCGTCAACGCGCCCTAAGACTTGAGCTGCTTGAGACGCATAATGTCCTTGGGCGTGCAGTCGTAAAACTTGCGCACAAGTCTGCTAAAGTACTTTTCATCTGTAAAACCGCTGAGAAAGGCGGCTTGTTTCACAGAATATTTGCTGGACGCGAGCAATACTTCCGCATAGCGCAATCTTTTTTCCGTGATATAGCGGAGGGGGGATTTTCCGTGGATTTCCTTACATTTTTTACGGAAATAAGAGGGGCTGATATGGTAGGTTTGGCAGATGCTTTCCATGCGGAGCGCGGGATCAAGGTAGGAGTCCTCTATGGCTTGCAGGGCGAGAAAAAAGCAGTCGGAGGCTTTCAGTTCCTGTTTTTGCACCGTTTGCAGCAGGATTTCAGCCAATATCTCGTAAAACACCGCCGTGACCAAGTGCTGGTAGCCGATGCGCTGCGCTTTCCAAAGCGCGCATGCTTTTTCAAATAAGCATTTGAGCCGCGCGGAATTGGCAGGCTCAAAATTGCCAGGGGTCATGTTAGAAAGGGTGGTATGGAAGTGGATGGCATAGATTGCCCCGTCAGTATAGTGCGCTTCATAGCCTACCCCGGCGGGCATGAAAAAAACCGTGTCTTGCCCGGAGGCGAGGCGCTCCTCCCCCATCCGAAAGACCCCGTCGCCTTTAGCGCGATACGCCAAGGCACAAAAGTTGCGCGGTACCACATAGGTATCGGTGGCTTGCCAATTCATATGCAGGACGGAAACAATCCGGGCCCCGATATTTTCTCTCTGGTAGAACATAGACCCTCCTCTTTCGGCTGTTGACGATAGGATAGCACAAAAGAAGCGAAAAGTCCACCTTTTAAGTTGCTGTGTGGGTTTTTTCGCTTCTTTTCTGTGATATAATCAATGGTATCATACGCAAGGAGGTATTTGTATGCTGATAGAGATGGAAAGCTTTACAGCCGAGGCGGGGCGGTTCAGTTTTCATAGGGCAGTGAGGGCCAAAGCCCACCAAAGCTTGCACCGCGCTATTTTTCAGCAGCTTTGGCAGGGGTTTTGCGCCGGGTTATCCTCGATCGACTGGGAGGAAGACGGGCCGTTTTTCTTTGGCATAGGGGAAAGTGCGGACATTGAGCCGGGCGAACATGACTATGCCATCGCTATCACGGAAAGGGGCGTGTCTGTTGCGGCGCGAAATGAAACCTTTTTGAAGCATGGTTTTATGTCGCTGTTAGGACTCATTCAAATTGATTGCACCGAGCCGGGTCGGGAACGCTTTTCACTGCCGTGCGGCAGGGGGTTCGACAAGGGGGCGGTGGGTGTGCGGATGCTACATTTGTGCGTTTTCCCGGAGACCACCTTAGATTTTGTTCAAAAAACCATCCGGGCGTGCGGGGTGCTGAAATACACGCACCTTGTGCTCGAGTTTTGGGGCATGTATCGCTTTCGCTGCCTCAAAGAGCTTTCCTGGCCGCATGGGTATACCTATGAGGAGATCGCGCCCCTGCTCCGCGAGGCGGTGGATATGGGCATGGAGCTGGTCCCGATCTGGAACCATTTCGGGCATGCATCGGCTGGTAGGGTTGCGCATGGCAAACACGTAGTGCTTGACCAAAACCCCGCCCACGCACCCTATTTTACTCCGGATGGGTGGTGCTGGAATATACACGCTAACAAAACAAAGAAATTGCTCAAAAGCATCCGCGCAGAGCTCTATGAGCTGTTTGGGCACGGGCAGTATCTGCATATCGGGTGTGACGAGGCCTATACGTTTGGCAGAGATACCACTCACGGCCAAGCAATTGGTCAATACCTGGCGCAAATCATCGCCGAGGTCAAAGCCGAGGGGCGCACCCCTATCCTATGGGGAGACATGCTGCTGAGGCGGGCGGACTTAGCGGCAAGCGGCGATGAGAATACCTACATGACCTATGACTTTCCTGAAAAAACAAGGGACGAGATACTGGCCCATATTGACAAAGACGTGTTGATTGCCGACTGGCAATACGATGCCAAACATGCCCCCGTCAGAAGCTCAAAATTCTTTACCGACAGGGGGTACCCTGTAGCGCTGTGTCCGTGGTATGATTTCCAAAACCAAGCGGCTTGCGCCCAAACCGCCATCGACGGACAAATGCCCGTCATGGTCACGACCTGGCACACGCTCAGCGTCCATATGCCGTCCATCATCAATGGGGCAAGGTTGCTGTACCGTGGCAGCGCGCCAAACAACCACACCGCGTCTACCGACATGGCAGCGCTTGTGCGAAAGGTTTTTTTCGCCGGCGGGGACTATGCCAAGGCCGGTTGGTCAAAATACCAAGTGGCGGATAGAACATAAATGTTGCCGACTATTCTCATCATCCTTGTTGTGGGCAGCACCGCCCTGCAGTCGCTGAGCACCAAATTAGCCGCCAAAACCGGGCAAAGCGTTTCGAGCTTTAATGCCCAAAAGGCTTTGTCGGCGCTTGCCCTGTTTGCGGCACTTGCCCTGGGCGGTTTTGTCTGGCATGGGCAGACGGTGCTTTTCGGGGGACTGTACGGGTTGCTGCTCAGCCTTTCCATGCAGAGCGGGTACTATGCGCTGCGGTACGGCCCGGTATCGCTGAGTAGCCTGCTTGCCTCTTTCTCGCTGGTCATTCCGCTGCTATACGGGTTTTTCTTCCTGTGGGAGACATTCACCGCCGTCCAGGGCATTGGGTTGGCGCTTCTTGCCCTGTGCCTCATCCTCAGCCGTAAAAAAGGGCCGGAGAAAAAAGCGGTTAGCTTCCGGTGGGCTGTTTATATCACCCTGACCGTTATTGCCAACGGCTTTTGCGCCATCATCCAGATGGCGCATCAAAACCTGTTTCAGGGTTTGTATCATGCCGAATTTATGGTGTTTGCCATGATGGTGAGCAGCGCGATTTTTTTGAGCGCGGGCTGCGTCAAAAAAATAGGCGGCATCATGACAGTGCCGCTGCCTGTGCCGACAAGCAAAGGCTCGGCGGCTGGGCAGGTGATACCGCCGCAAACGCTTGAGACGCGCCCCCTTGGGGCGCGTCTCAAGCAAGGCTTTTTGTACGGCGTTGCCGCCGGGGCGCTCAACGGAACAGCCAACTACTTGACATTGGTGCTGATCGGTCAAGTCAAGGCATCCGTGCTGTTTCCGATCCTGTCTGCCTGCACCATATTGACGACGTTCGTTTTGGGCGCCGCTTTCTTTCGAGAGAGATACAGCCGCTGGCAGCTCATGGGGGTCATGATGGCTGTGGCTTCGGTTGTCTTGCTCCGGCTATGAGTGCCGCGCCCGGAAAGCACCCTAAGTGTTTTTGGCGGCCGACTGGGCTTTCAGGCGGCGGCCGGTGTTCAGAATCTGCTTGCGCAGGCGGAGGGATTTGGGCGTGACCTCGATCAGCTCGTCCGCGGTGATGAACTCAATGGCCTCCTCCAGCGACATTTGGCGGGGGGTAATCAGGCGCAACGCCTCATCTGCCCCGGTGGAACGGATGGCGGTCAGGTGCTTTTTGCGGCAGACGTTGACGGTGATGTCGCCCGGCTTGGGGTTCTCGCCCACAATCATGCCCTCGTACACCGGTGTGGCGGGGCCGATAAAGAGCGGGCCTCTGTCCTGCGCGTAATACAGACCGTAGGCCGTGGTCTCGCCCGCTTCGCTGGCGACCAGAGAGCCCCTGAAGCGCATGGTGACATCCCCCTTGTAGGGGCCATAGCCGTCATAGGTGGAGTTCAGAATGCCCTCGCCCCGTGTGTCGGTCAAAAACTCGCTCCGATACCCGAACAGACAGCGGGCGGGGATGTGAAAGATCAGGCGGAAGCGGTTGCCGCGCGGCTGCATATCCTCCAAGGTGCCCTTGCGGGCGCCCAGCTTTTCCATGACCGTGCCGGTATACGCCTCGGGGACGTCCGCCGTCACCCGCTCCATGGGCTCGTGTTTGACCCCGTCCACGGTCTTGAACAGCACCCGGGGGTTGGAGCACGCCAGCTCATAGCCCTCACGGCGCATGGTTTCCACCAGAATGGACAGGTGCATCTCGCCCCTGCCGGCGACCAGAAAGCTGTCGGTGGTGGCGCCGTCGCTGACCCGCAACGACACGTCGCGCAGCAGTTCGCGGTAGAGCCGCCCGCGCAGGTGGCGGCTGGTGACATACTTGCCCTCCCTGCCGGCGAAAGGGCTGTCGTTGACCATAAAGGTCATCTCCATGGTGGGCTCGCCCACCCGGACAAATTCCAGCGGCTCAATCTGCTGGGGGCTGGTGACGGTGTCCCCGATATTGATGTCCTCCGCGCCCGAAAAACAGATCACGTCCCCCACTATCGCCTCGGTCACCGGCACTCTTTTCAGGCCCTCGAACTGGTACATGGAGACGATTTTGGCGCGCCGAGAGGCGCTCTTGTCGTGAAAGTTGGAGATGGCGACCTCGGTGTTCTGGCGCATGACCCCGCGCTCGATGCGTCCGATGGCGATCCTGCCGACATAGTCATTGTAGTCAATAGTCGAGACCAGCATCTGCAGGGGGGCCTGCTCGTCCCCCTCCGGCGCGGGAATATAGCGCAAAATGGTGTCAAACAGGGGGGCGAGGTCGGTGCCCGGCTCCTCCTGGCGGTAGGAAGCGGTGCCTGCCCTGCCCGAACAGTAGAGGATGGGGGACTCCAGTTGCTCGTCCGAGGCGTCCAGCTCCATGAGCAGCTCCAGCACCTCGTCCTCGATCTCGTGCAAACGGGCGTCCGGCCGGTCAATCTTGTTGACCACCACAATCACCCGGTGCTGCAGCGCCAGGGCGCGTTCCAGTACGAAGCGCGTCTGGGGCATGGGGCCCTCGGCGGCATCCACCAGCAACAGCACCCCGCTGACCATCTTCAGGATGCGCTCCACTTCCCCGCCAAAGTCGGCGTGGCCGGGGGTGTCGATCAGGTTGATTTTCACGCCCTGCCAGTACACCGCGGTGTTTTTCGCCAAAATGGTGATACCCCGCTCGCGCTCGAGGTCGCCCGAGTCCATGACCCGCTCCTCGGTCACCTGGTTCTCTCGGTATATCCCGCCCTGGCGCAGCATTTCGTCCACCAGGGTGGTTTTGCCATGGTCTACATGGGCAATAATGGCGATGTTTCTGAGATCGTTTCTTTTCATCGGGTTCCGTCCTTTTGTACAAATCAACTCTATCATTATAGCACAACTTTCACAAAACACAATGGGGAAATTCTATTTTTTTCAACTTTTTTTGTACTTGACAAAGCCACAGGAATATGGTATCATCAATGGCAAGTAAAGGCCCTGACCGACACAGATGTGCCGATCACGAGCTTCCACAATTAAAAACATGCAGGGGTGCCATTTGGCTGAGACGGAGACATCCGAACCCTTTGACCTGATGCGGACAATGCCGCCGTAGGGAGCTTTTGCGAGACGCACGCTTCCTGTAAGCGTGCGTCTCTGTTTGGTCAAGGAATGCCCCCGCAGAAAGAGGACCACATGAAAAACAGACTGCAAACTTTGGTGCTGTGCGCCATGATGTTGGCTTTGGCGTTTGTGCTGAGCCTGTTCAAGTTTGACGCGCCCTTCCGCCTCGGCGGGTCGGTGACGGCTTGCAGCATGCTGCCGCTGCTGGTGGTGGCGGCCAAGTACGGCTACAAGTGGGGTGTGCCCACGGCGTTTCTGTACGCCCTCATTCAACTGCTGCAGGGGGTGGTGGAAGGCGATGTGTTTGTCTGGCTGGAGACGGGCGGGGCGGTACTGCTCTGCGTGCTCTTTGACTACCTGGTCCCCTTCACGGTGCTGGGACTGGGGGGGTTCTTGCGCAAAAGGGGCCGTTTGGGTATCTATATTGGCATGGCGACGGTGATGGCGGCGCGCTTTGTGTCCCACTTTATCACCGGCGTGGTCATCTGGGGTCAGTGGGCGGAGGGCAGCTCCCCCTTTATCTACTCCCTGCTCTACAACGGCGGCTACATGCTCCCCGAGATCATTCTGACCGTGGCGGCGGCAGCCGTCCTGTTCGAGAGCCGTGTGCTTAACATCGGGGAAAAAACCGCCTCTTGACAAAGACACCGCAAACGCGGTATACTGAAAGCGAACCAGAAAACGGCGCAATCGCGCGGTACTATGCCGAAAGGTCGTACCGTGAGGAAAGTCCGGGCTTCACAGGGCAGGATAACGGATAACATCCGCCGAGGGCGACCTCAGGGCAAGTGCAACAGAGATATACCGCCGAACTTTGTTCGGTAAGGGTGGAACGGCGAGGTAAGAGCTCACCGAAAGCGACGGTAACGCCGCTTTCCTGTAAACCCTATCCGAAGCAACACCTTTCAGAGCGTGCAAACGACGGTGCCCGCCGGCATCTGAATGGTGGCAGGAGCATGTCTCCGAGCCGTCTGGCGACAGGCGGCAAAGATAGATGATTGCGGTCTGCCGACCGCGTCGTCACGGGAGCTCTCCCGACGGCGACGCGCGGGGCAGGCACAGAACCCGGCTTACAAGTTTTCTGGTTCCACCGCGCGTGTCATCTGGCGCCCCTGTGTCCGTGAGGACATGGGGGCGCGGTTGTTTTTCGGGCGGCGGGCTGGCTTTTTTTGTCGGGCGGTTTTTTTGTCGGGCGGTTTTTTTGTCGGGCGGGCGGGCTTTTTTTGTCGGGCGGGCGGGGATTTTTGCCTTGTGTGACAGGATTTACATTTCGTACTTGCAAAAAAGGCCGATAGTGACTATAATAATAGTGAAGTCTATTGATATCGGAGTTTTCGCTTGCGCCGCTTTGATAACCTTGCCTTTCTCCTTACGCAGCCCGTCGCCCTGCTGGGGGGCGGGGTGTCGGGTCTGGCCGTCCTGCGTTTTCTGTACGAGCGGGGCGCGCGCCAAATCTCGGTGCGGGACCGCGCGCCCTTTTTGTCCCTGTCGGCGGAGATGCAACGCTATGCCGGCCTGCCCGGTGTGACGTTTCAGTGCGGGGAGGATTACCTGCGGCGGCTGAACGAGCCCGTCATTTTCCGCACGCCGGGCATCCGCCCCGACCTGCCCGCCCTGATCGATGCCCGGGGGCGGGGCGCCGTGGTGCTGGGGGAGGTCGGGCTGTTCTGCGAGCTGACCCCCGCCACCCTCCTGGCCGTCACGGGCAGTGACGGCAAGACCACCACCGCCACCCTCACCGCCGCCCTGTTGCGGGCCGAGTCGGAGCGGCGGGCGGCGGACGGGGAGACCCCTTTTCGGGTGTTCCTTGGGGGCAATATCGGGCAGCCGTTGCTCTCCCGCCTCCCCGAGATGAGCCCCGGCGACTATGCGGTGCTGGAGCTGTCCAGCTTTCAACTGATGGACCTGTCCTGCGCGCCCCTGCGTGCCGCGCTACTGAACGTGACCCCCAACCACCTGAACTGGCACACCGATATGACCGAGTATGCCGCCGCCAAGCGCCGAGTGCTGGAGCGCGCGCAACGCGGGGTGCTGAACGCCGACAATCCCTATACCGCCGACTGGGCCCGGGAGGGAGACACCCTGTTTTCCCTCACGCAAAGTCCGCGGGAGCTGCGGGAGCGCTTCGGCGCGGCGCATGATTTTGTCTGCCTCACGGGCGGGCACGTCTGTCTGGTCAAGGGGCAGACGACGACCCCCCTTTTGTCGGCGGACGGATTACGGCTCCCCGGCCGGCACAACCTTGCCAACCTGATGGCGGCGGTGGGGCTGTGCGACGGGCCGGTGGCGACCACGGTCTTTGCCGACGTGGCGGCTTCCTTTCAGGGGGTGCCGCACCGGCTGGAATATGTGGGGCAAATCGGGGGGGTTCACTGCTACAACAGCTCGATTGACACCACGCCTGCCCGTACCGCGGCGGCACTGGATGCCCTGCCCTGCCGTCCGGTCGTCCTCTGCGGCGGCTCGGATAAGGGGGTGTCCTACGAGCCCCTGGCCGACGCGCTGTTGCGCCGGGCGGGCGGGGTGGTGCTGACCGGGCACACCGCTCGGGCGATCGAGGCGGCGCTGACGGCGCACCCGCTGTATGAGCGGGAACGCCTGCCCATGGAGCGGGTGGCGGACTTTGTGCAGGCCGTTCGGACGGCCCACCGCATGGCGGGCACGGGCGGGACGTTGCTGCTCTCCCCCGCCTGCGCCAGTTTTGATACCTTTACCGACTACGGGGCGCGGGGCGACGCCTTTCGTCAAATACTGCTGGAAATGAGGTAAGTTATGGAGCAATACAAACGCCTGCTGCGGGCGCTGTCCGGGATGATGAGCGTCTCCGGGCAGGAGCGGACAACGACCCGAGCACTGCAAGAGCTACTGGGCACCGCCGTGGATACCCTCACCTGCGACCGCCTGGGCAACCACCTGTGCCTCAAGCGGTGCGGCCGGGCGGGAGCGCCGCTTCTGATGATTGACACCCACTTTGACCAGGTTGGCATGGTCGTGACCGGGGTGGGAGAGGACGGCTTTCTGTCGGTCTCCAACATTGGGGGGGTAGACCCCCGACTGCTGCCCGCCGCGGAGGTCTGCGTGTGGGGTCGGGAATGTGTGTACGGCGTGGTTGCCTCCACCCCGCCTCACCTGCAAAGGGCCGACTCGGCGGACAAGCTCCGCCCCATGGACACGCTGCTCATTGACACGGGCTACAGCCGCGCGAGGGCGGAGGAGCTGATTCCCATCGGCTCTCCCGTGAGCTTTCGCACTGCCGTGGTCGAGCTGGCCAATGACCGGCTGGCGGGGCAGGGCTTTGACAACAAAGCCACGGCCGCCGCCGTGCTGCACGCGCTGTCCGGACTTTCGGCACGGGAGATGGCGTATGATGTGGCGTGGGTGCTCTCGGCCTTTGAGGAAACCAGCCGGCTGTCCGCCGGCGTGACGGTGGGCGCGTTTCAGGTGCGCCCCGAGTTGGCGCTGGTGCTGGACGTCAACTTCGCGCAGGGGCCGGGGGTGGAGCCGCCCGCCGGCATCAAAATGGGGGGCGGGCCCGGCGTGACCCTCTCGCCCATGACCCACCGCGCGCTCACCCGACGGGTGATGGCGGTGGCCGCCTCAAGCGGCATTCCCTATCAGACGGTAGCGGAGGCGGCCAGTACCGGCACGCACAGCAACACCCTGCCCCTGCTGCTGGAGGGCATTCCCACCGTGGATATGAGCCTGCCCCTGTCGGGGATGCATACGGCGGTGGAGTGCGTCAGTGCCGCCGACGGGGTGGCACTGTCAAAACTGCTGCGGCTGCTGATCTGTGACAGCACGCTGACCGAGGAGGTGTACCAATGAACCGCGATATCGAACTGCTCCGGCGGCTCTGCCTGCTCTTTGGTCCCTCGGGCTGTGAGGGCGAGGTACGTTCGGCGATCCGGGAGAGTATCCGTCCCTGCGTGGACGAGCTGGAGCAGGACAAACTGGGGAACCTCATCGGGTATGTGGACGGGGCGGACAACAGCCGCACGCTGATGATTGCCGCGCATATGGATGAGGTCGGCATGATGATCACCAACATTGAGAGCAGCGGACAGCTGCGCTTTGACACGGTGGGCGGCATTGATGCCGCGGTGCTGTGCGGCAAGCGGGTGGTGGTGTGGGGGCACGACCGGACACGTCTGCCCGGGATCATCTCCGCCAAGCCCATTCACCTGCAATCAAAGGAAGAAAGAGAGAAAGCAACCACCCGCAAGTCGCTCTATATCGATATCGGCGCCTCCGACCGGGCCGACGCACAGCGACTGGTTTCGGTGGGAGACTTCGCGGTGTTTGACTCGGACTTTGTCCGTTTCGGAGAAGCAGAGCGGCGCATGAAGGGCAAGGCGATTGACGACCGGCTGGGCTGTGCCGTCATGATCTCGGTCCTGGAGCGCCTGCGCGCGGAGGGGACCGTGCCGCCGGTGCGGCTGGCGTTTGCCTTCACCGTGCGGGAAGAAGTGGGCTTTTCGGGTGCCAAAACCGCCGCCTACCGTATCAACCCCTCCCATGCGGTGGCACTGGAGTCCACTGCCATTGCCGACCTGCCCGACGTGTCCGCTCATGAGCGGGTGGGGGACATGGGGCGGGGCGGCGTGCTCTCCCTGGCCGACAAAGGGGCGCTGTACTGCCGCGCCTTTGTCGGGTATGCCCTGTCGGTGGGGCGGGAAAAGGACATCCCCGTACAGCTCAAGCGGTATGTGTCGGGCGGCAACGACGCCCGCCATATCCAGCAAAGTGCCGCTGGGGTGCGGGTGCTGGCGCTCAGCGCACCCACACGCTACCTGCACAGCGCCAGCTGTGTGGCGGACCTCGCCGACTACCGCGCCATGCAAAAGTTGGTGTATGAAATGATTGTCGGCTTTGGCCGCTACCTTGCGAAGGAGGACATGTAAGATGTACCAAACACTCAAAGAACTCTGCCGCATCAGTGCGGTCTCGGGCAACGAGCGCGCGCTGGGAGAGAAAATACGGACCCTGATCGCCCCCCATGTCACCCAGTGTCACTTTGACACGCTGGGCAACCTCATTGCCTATCGGAAAGGGCGGGCAGCGCAGCCCGAGCGCGTGATTTTTGCCGCGCATATGGACGAGGTGGGCTTTCTGGTCAACTTCATCGAGGAGAGCGGCTTTCTCCGCTTCGCCCCGCTGGGCGGCGCGAGCCTGACCGCTGCCCTTTACAGCCCGGTGGTCTTTGCCGGCGGCTGCCGCGGGCTGCTACTGCCCGAGACGGAGAGTCTGTCCAAGCCGAGCATTGAGCACTGCTATGTGGATATCGGAGCGAAAAACGCCAAAGAGGCCGCCAAGCGGGTACGCGTGGGCGAGACCTTTTCGCTCGCCCCCTCGCTGAGCGCCCTGACGGGGAGCCGCTGGGCAGGCCGGCCGCTGGACGACCGGGTGGGCTGTGCCGTGCTGATTGAGGCGGCGCGGCAGATGGCCGAGCCCGAAAACGACGTGTATTTTGTTTTCAGTGTACAGGAGGAGGTGGGGTGTCGCGGGGCCCGCACCGCCGCCTATGCCATCCGTCCCGACTATGGCTTCGCGGTGGATGTCACCACCGCCGCCGACCAGCCCGCCGACAAGGTCAGTGTCACCAAACTGGGCGACGGGGCCGCCATCAAGGTCAAGGACAATTCGGTCATCTGCGACAGCCGTCTGGTGGCGCGCATGGGTGAGCTGGCCCGCGCCCGGGGCATCCGCTGCCAGTATGAGGTACTGACCGCGGGCGGCACCGACGCCTCGGTCATCCAGCTGGCGGGCAGTGGGGCGGTGGTGGGGGGCATCAGCATCCCCACGCGCAACATCCACTCCGCCGTGGAAGCGGTGGACAAGGGGGATGTGCTGGCCGCCGCCAAGCTGGTGGCGGCGCTGGCCGAATGCCCGACAGGACAGCTTGTTGAGGGTGGGGAGGGGCGCGCATGAGCCCCTCCGTGTCCCCGGCCGCCCTGGCCGATGAAGCGGAGGCGGCGCTGCAAGGTACCTTCCGTGAGATAGACCGCCGCGCCGAGGCGCATACCGCCGAGATCCTGCGCGCCTTTCAGAAACACCGTGTGTCCGCCGCCATGTTTGCCCCCACCGACGGGTACGGGTATGACGACCGCGGCCGGGACACGCTGGAGCTGGTCTGGGCGGAGGTGTTCGGGGCGGAGGCGGCGCTGGTGCGCCACCAGATTTGCTCCGGGACGCACGCGCTCGCCATCGGGCTGTTCGGCCTGCTCAGACCGGGGGATGTGTTGCTGTCACTGACCGGCAAGCCCTATGACACCCTGGATGAGGTGATCGGGCTGCGGGGGGTGAGCGGAGCGGGCTCTCTCGCCGACTTTGGCGTGCGGTATGAGCAGGTGGAGTTGCTGCCGGACGGCCTGCCGGACAGTGCGGCGATCCGGGCGGCTCTTGCCCGGTTGGGGCGGGCGGTCAAGGTCGCCTTCATCCAGCGGTCAAAGGGCTACGCCAACCGGCAGTCGCTGTCGGTCGCCCAAATCGGGGAACTGGCGCGCCTGGTCAAAGACTGCCTGCCCGACACCTATGTGGTGGTGGACAACTGCTACGGTGAGTTTGCGGACGACGCCGAGCCGAGCGCCGTGGGGGCAGATTTAGTGATCGGGTCGCTGATCAAAAACCCCGGCGGCGGCATGGCCGAGTCGGGGGGGTACTTAGCCGGCACACGGGCGGCGGTCGACCTCTGCGCGGGCCGCCTGACCGCGCCCGGCGTGGGGGCGGAGATCGGGGCGTCGCTGGGGCAGAACAAGTCCCTGTTCAAGGGGCTGTTCTACGCGCCGCACAGCGTGGCGCAAGCCCTCAAAACCATGCACTTTGCCGCCTACCTGTTTGAGGGGATGGGGCTGGTCGCCGCTCCCCGCTGGCAGAGCCGGCGTTACGATATCATTCAGACGATTGAGTGCGGCAGCGCGGAAAAGCTGGTGGCGCTCTGCCGGGGGATCCAGCACGGCTCGCCCGTGGACGCCTTCCTTTCCTGTGAGCCGTGGGACATGCCGGGGTACAGCGACCCGGTCATCATGGCGGCGGGTACCTTCACCCAGGGCGCCTCGCTCGAGCTGTCGGCCGACGGCCCGCTGCGCCCCCCCTATACCGCCTACCTACAGGGGGGGCTGACCTACGAAAGCGGCAAGTTCGGCATTCTATCCGCCGCCGAGGCGCTGCTGCGCCTGCGGTGAGCCGGCGCGGACGCTGCCCGCTCCGCGGGGTTTGACTGACCCTGCGCATTTTGACCCGAAAGGTTATATCCTATGAAAAAAATCGCTTGTTTGTTCTGTTGCCTGTTGCTCGCGTTGGCACTGTCTGCCTGCGGGCAGGAGCTCCCGGATGCCCCCGAGGGGATGCAGCTGGCCTCCGACCCCGCCCGGCACGGCTACTCCCTGTACCTGCCCGAGGACTGGCACTTCAGCTACGGCGGGGGGGTGTGGCACGCCTATGCCTCGGCGGTGGACCCCACCGCGCTGACCGTGAGCCTGATCTATCCCGACGCCGAGGATCTCTCCGCCTACTGGGCGGACAGCCAGGCCGGCTTCCGGCAGTATTTTGAGGGGTATGAGGTGCTGAGCGAGCCTGCCGCCGCACAGGTGGGGGGCCGCGCGGCCTTTCAGGTGAGCTACCGAGGGCGGTACCGGGAGGCGGACTACGGCTTCATCCAGTACTTTGTGCTGCCCGGGACACCGGCTTCGCAAAGCACCCCGCCACCGACCGACCCGTCGCAGACCGACCTGTCGCAAGGGCTGTTGGTCTTTACCTACCAGGCAAAAACAGCGGCAGAGGGGGAGAGCCTCTATGACCGCCACCTGCCCGAGCTGACGGCGGTGGTGGGGAACTTTGCCTTCGCGGGAGCGTTGCCCCCGCCCACTCCGGATGTAGCGAATACCGGTGCGGCGGCGCCGGAGGGCATGAAGCTCGCCTGCGACCCGCTCCTGACGCGCTACTACCTGTATGTGCCCGCCGACTGGACAGTCGCCCTGTCGAGCGGCGCGGTCAGCGCGTATGCCCCCCTCCATGCCGCCGCCGTCACCGCGCAGGAGGTGGAGCCGTCCGCCGACTCGGTGCTGGACTACTGGGAGACCCTGCGGGAGCAGTACGAGCGGTACTACCAAAACCTGACGGTGGTCCATGAGACCCTGAGCGCCGAGCAGGTCGAGTCGGTGGACGACCGCCCCGCCTACCGCTACGAGTTCACGGGGGAAAAGGACGGGGTGCTCTACCGGGTCCGGCAGTACATCATCGTCAAAAGAACCGGGCTGTACAGCGGGGTGTACCTGCTGACTTACAGCGCGCGGGAGGACGGGGACCCCTCGCCCTTTGAGGAGTACCTGCCCGACGCCGAACAAATCAAACAGGAGTTTACCTTTCGATAAATGAAACACCAAGTCTATCTGGACCACGCCGCCACCACCCCCATGAGCGCGCAGGCGCAGGCCGCCTACCTGGCCGCCTGTGACCCCCGCTATGCCAACCCCTCCTCCCGCCATGACGCCGGCAGGGCTGCCGCAGGACTGCTGCGGGAGGCGCGGGAGTCGGTGATGCTCGCCCTGGGCGCCCGGGAGGGGGAGCTGATCTTTACCTCGGGGGGGACCGAGGCGAACAACCTGGCCTTGCTGGGTCGGGTGTTCGCCAAAGAGCGCTTTGCGGGCGGGCGGATCCTGCTCGGGGAGGGCGAACATCCCTCGGTCGCCGCCACCGCCGCCTACCTTGAAAAGCGGGGATTCACCCTGTCCCTGATTCCTACCCGGGGCGGGGTGGCGGACCTCGCGGGGCTGGAACGCGCGACGGGGCCCGATGTGGTGCTGGTCAGCCTGATGAGCGTGAACAACGAGACCGGCGCGCACTACGACCTGCCCGCGGTGGCAGAGCTGGTGCGCCGGCACTGCCCGGGCGCCGCGCTGCACACCGACGCCACCCAGGCGTTTTGTAAAGTTTCCTTTACCCCAGCCTCGCTGGGCGTGGATCTGGTGACGGTGAGCGGGCATAAGATGGGCGGCCCGATGGGGGTGGGGGCGCTGTGGGTCTCGCCCGCCCTGTGGCAGAGCAAGGGGCTCTCTCCCCTGCTGGCAGGGGGCGGACAGGAGGGGGGGATGCGCTCGGGGACCGAAAATGTGCCCGCCATCTCTGCCTTCGGGGCGGCCTGCCGGGTCGGACGGGCGACCTTTGCGACAGACACGGCGCACCTGGCCTCGCTGCGGCAGGGATTGGTGGAGCGGCTGCAAAGCGACCCGCTGCTGCAAGGGGTCACGCCCAACCTGCCCCCGCGCGCCGCGCCGCATATCCTCAGCCTCACCCTGCCCGGCGTGCGGGCGGAGACCATGCAAAACTATCTCTCCCGCATGGGGGTGTATGTATCGTCGGGTTCTGCCTGCTCGTCCAACGCCAAGCGCGCCCGGGCTTCCGCCGCCCTGCTCGCCTACGGGCTGGACCAAGAGACAGCCGCCTGCACCCTGCGGGTCAGCTTCGGGACGGCCAACACGGCGGGCGACCTTGACGCCTTTTGCCGTGCGCTGGCGGACGGGCTGGCGTTGCTGACAAGCGCGTAAGAAAGCGCCCCGACACCAGATCGGGACGCTCCCTGTGCGCAGTACCAAAGGGCACGATGAGGGGCAATATCGGTACCAAAACAAAGTTTCGGACGGATAAGCACCGTCAAACGGCTATCTCGGGCACCATCAGGCACAAAGCCAGGTCAGCTGTACTCCACGGCACCGACCGAGTCGGTCAATGACTGGACGATGAGCTGCATATCCGCTTTTGTCTTGGCTTGTTTTGCACGGTCAATCACCTTTTCCTGCTCCGCATCGCTCATGGATGCAAAAGTCTGCATCGCGTGTTTGTTTTGTGCCATGGCATACATGAGGCCAAGTGGCATTTCCTTTGCTTCCGACATCACGGACATCCTCGCCTCGGGTCATGTGATGATGTGACATGAACCCCACCATCTTTTTCGACCCTGCTGTTAGTATGGCGGTCTTTGCGGCGGCTATTCCATTTCATATCAAAAAACGGAGAGTACACATGCAACACTTTTTTCCTGCCAAAATCATTTTACCGAATTTTCAAAAGGTGGACGGGCAGCAGTGGGCGGTCATCGCCTGCGACCAGTTCACCGGGGAGCCGGACTACTGGGCGGCGGTCGAGGCCCTGGTGGCGGACGCCCCCTCCACGTTGCGCCTGACCCTGCCCGAGATCTTTTTGGAGCAGGCCTCTACCGACCGAATCCGGGCCATCAACCGCGCCATGGACACCTATGCCGGGCGACTGCTCACCGAGCACGAGCCCTCGTATGTGTACCTCGAGCGGGTCCAGGCGGACGGCCGGGTACGGCGGGGGCTGGTGGGCATGATCGACCTGGAGGACTACTCCTTCGCGCCCGACGCCGACACCCCGGTGCGCTCCACGGAGGGGACGGTTGCCGAGCGCATCCCCCCGCGGGTCGCCATCCGCGCGCAGGCACGGCTGGAGCTGCCGCATGTCATGCTGCTCTTTGACGACCCCGGACATACCGTGCTGGCCCCCTTTGACGCGCTGACGGTGCAGCCGCCCAGCGCCTATGACTTCCCGCTGATGCTGGGAGGCGGTCATGCGCGGGGCTGGTTTGTGCCCGCCACCGAGCAGGCGGCGCTGAACGCCCGTCTGGCCGCCCTGGTGACCGACGAGGCGCGGCGGAAGAAGTACGGGCACTGTGAGGGCGCCCCCCTGCTCTTTGCCGTGGGGGACGGCAACCATTCGCTTGCCACCGCCAAAACCATCTATGAATCCTATAAACAGCAGGACCCGGTAGCCGCCGCCGCCTCGCCCGCCCGCTATGCGCTGGTGGAGATGGTGAATATCCACGACCCCGCCCTCGACTTTGAGCCCATCTACCGGGTGCTGACCGACCTCAAACCCGGGGAAGCCGAGCGGCTGGTCGGGGCATTGCGGGCGTACGCCGAGGGGCTGTGCCATCCCGTGCGGACGGGCTACCCTGCGCAGAGTATTGTCTGCCTGAGCGGCGGGCGAACACAGACGGTGCACCTGCCCTGCGGGGCGCACTCGCTGGCGGTGGGCACGCTGGACAAGTTCTTGGAGTCGGTCTCACACACCGGCAAGCTCGACTATATCCACGGCAGGGAGTCGCTGGCGGCGCTGGCGGCGGACGAGTGCTCCCTCGGCTTTCTGTTTGAGGGCATGGGCAAAGGGGAGCTTTTTGCCGCGGTCATGCGGGACGGGCCTCTGCCCCGCAAAACTTTCTCTATGGGGCACGCCAAAGACAAGCGTTACTATATTGAAGCAAGGAAAATCCGGGCATGATACAGGTGACCCTCCTCACGGTTGGGCGTCTGAAAGAGGGCTACCTCCGGGACGCCTGCGCGGAATATGAGAAGCGGCTCTCGGCCTTTTGCCGCCTGTCTCGCTCCGAGCTGCCCGAGGCGAAAGTGCCCGACGAGGGGCAGCCGGGGCAGGTGGAGGCCGCCCTTGCCGCCGAGGGGGCGCGGATACTGGCGGCCATGCCGCCGGACGCCTACAAGGTCGCCCTGTGCGTGGAGGGGCAAAGCTACGACTCCCCCGCCCTGGCCGGACAACTCGAGCAGGCGCTCGCCCGGCGAGGCAAGCTGTGCCTGGTCATCGGCTCCTCGCACGGACTGCACCGCACGGTCAAGGAGGCGTGTGACCTCTGCCTCTCCCTCTCCCCCCTGACCTTTCCGCATCAGCTCACCCGGGTGCTGGCGCTGGAGGTGCTCTACCGCTCTTTCACCATCACGGCCGGGAAAAGGTACCACAAATGATCCTGCCCCACGATTTTTACCGTCGGCACGCCCCCGAGCTCGCCCCTGCCCTGCTGGGCAAGTTTCTGTGCGTGCGGGGGGCGGACGGACAGACCCGCCGCGCCCGTATCACCGAGACAGAGTGCTACTTCGGGGAGGGCGACACCGCCTGTCACGCCCGCGCGGGCAAAACCCCCCGTACCAAACCCCTGTATGAGTCGGGGGGCATCGCGTATGTCTACCTGTGCTACGGTATCCACTGCCTGTTGAACGTGGTCGCGGGGGAGGCGGACTTCCCCGAGGCGGTGCTGCTGCGGGGGGTGGAGGGCGCGCGCGGCCCCGGACGGCTGACCCGTGCGATGGGGGTGGATCTGTCCGATAACGGCGCGTCTTTCACCGAGGGCGGCCGGCTGTGGGTGGAGGACGACGGGACACGCTACCGCTACACCACCGCGCCCCGCGTGGGCATCGACTATGCCAGCGCCGAGGACCGCGCGCGCCTGTGGCGGTTCATCATCGGGCCTGCCCGCCCCTGAGGGGCCGCCCTTGAGGGCCCGCCCTTGGGGGCCGCTCGAGCGTCAAAGGTTATGCAAAATGCCCCTGCCTGACCCGATGGATGGGGCGAGGCGGACACCAAAAGCCATGAAAAAGTATCAAACCCCCCGCCTAACCGGCTCTATGAGCAGGAATAGGCGGGGGGCTTTCTATGGTGCGTTACGCCAGCAGGGCGGTGAGTTTGGCGCGGATGGCAGTGAGCATGTCCGCCGTGGTGACCGTCCGCACATCATCCCCGCACAAAATGGCGAGGTCGCCGGTCATGATGCCGTCGCCGATGGTATCAAGGCAGGCCTGCTCCAGCTTGTCGGCAAAGGCGCAAAGCTCGGGGGTGCCGTCCAGCTGCCCACGCTTGCGCAAAGCGCCGCTCCAGGCAAAGATGGTCGCCATGGGGTTGGAGGAGGTGCGCTCCCCTTTGAGGTAGCGGTAGTAGTGGCGGGTGATAGTGCCGTGGGCCGCCTCGTACTCGTAGCAGCCGTCCGGGCTGACCAGTACGCTGCTCATCATGGCGAGCGAGCCGTAGGCGGTGGAGACCATGTCACTCATGACATCCCCGTCATAGTTCTTGCACGCCCAGACAAAGCCGCCCTCCGAGCGCACCGCCCGGGCGACCGCGTCATCAATGAGTGTGTAGAAATAAGAGATGCCCGCCTGCCGGAACCTGTCCGCAAACTCGGTCTCATAGACTTCCTGGAAAATGAACTTGAAAATCTGATCGTACTGCTTGGAGATGGTGTCCTTGGTGGAAAACCACAGGTCCTGTCCCAGCAGCAACGCGTAATTGCAGCAGGCGCGGGCAAAGGAGCGGATGGACGAGTCCTTGTTGTGCATCCCCTGCAGCACGCCCGGCCCCTCATACTCATAGACGGTCCGGCGGAAGGTTTCCGTGCCGTGCTCGTCGGTAAACACCAGCTCTGCCTTCCCCTTGCCGGGGACACGATACTCCACCGCCTTGTACACATCCCCGTAGGCGTGGCGGGCGATGGTGATGGGGCGGGTCCAGCCCGGGATATAGGGTCTGATGCGCGGGGTGAGGATGGGGGTGCGGAAGACCGTGCCGTCCAAAGTGGCGCGGATGGTGGCGTTCGGGCTGCTCCACATCTTTTTGAGGCTGTACTCCTCCACACGCTGGGCGTTGGGGGTGATGGTGGCGCACTTGACCGCCACGCGGTGGACCTTGGTGGCGCGGGCGGCCTCCACCGTCACCCGGTCGTCGGTCTCGTCACGGTGCTGCAAACCCAAATCGTAATACTCGGTGCAGAGGGAGACGAAGGGCGAGAGCAGCTCGTCCTTGATCATCTGCCACATGACACGGGTCATCTCGTCGCCATCCATCTCCACGATGGGGTTTTTCATCTCAATCAGTTTCATTGTCTCACCTCATTTTGGCAGCGTACCAGTTCATCAGGCACCCGGACAGCAGTATTTCTTTTTCGGTCTGGTTGATCTGTTGCAGGTGCAGCCCCAGCGGGTAGACCCCCCCTTGGGTGATGACCTGCGCGGGAATTTCACCCCTGCCCTCCGCCACCGCCGCGCGGATGTCGGTGAGGAGCAACAGGTCGCCCACCCCGTAGGAGAAGGGGGGGTCCGGGTCCAGCGTGAAGGGCAGGATGCCCCAGTTGATGCAGTTGGAACGGTAGCGCTTGGTGGCGTACTCATAGCACAGGTTGGCGGCCCCGCCCAGCACGCGCTGGCAGGAGGCGGCCTGTTCCCGCGCCGAGCCGTCGCCCGGTCGCCGGGCAAAGATGGCGGACGCCAGTTCAAGTTGCGGCAGTCGGGCAAGGTCAAACCCCGCCCGTGCCAGTGCCGCGCGGTAGCGCTCGGGCAGCTCCCCTGCCGCCGCCTGCCGGATGGCGCGGGTGCGGGGGACATAGTCGGGGTCACGGCGCGATAGGGTAAAGGTGGCAAGTTTGAGGGGGTTTGAGCGGTAGGAGGAGGTTTCCCCCGAGGGAATCAGCTCATCGGTGGTGGTGACCTCGTCCATGATCACCGACGCCAGCTCCAGCAGCAGGTGCTGCGGCAGGGCGGGGATGGGGGGCCAGTCGGTGATGTTGGGGCCGAACTTCAGCTCGACCGTCGGGTCGGGCTTGCCGTACCCTTGGTACACCCGGCTGCGGTAGGGGGCGGGGTCGTAGCGCCGCTCGACCGGCTCGGGCGGGGCGTAGTCTATGTCGGCGGCGGAGGTGAGTACCCCCCCGCGGGCGGCGGTGGCGGCGATGGAACGGGCGTCTAAGAGCATCACGGCCGACAGCTGGCCGTCTGCCGGACGGGAGCCCTCTCGGTTGGGGAAGTTGCGGGTAGTGTGGCGGACCGACAGGCCGTGGTTGGCGGGCACCTCGCCCGCGCCGAAGCAGGGGCCGCAGAAGCAGGGTTTGAACAGCGCGCCCGCCGCGGACAGGCTGTACTCAATGCCGCGCGACAAAAGCTCCATTTTTACCGGCATACTGGAGGGGTAGACCGACAGGTTGAAGTAGCCGTCCCCGATCTGCGCCCCGCGCAAAATGGCGTCGGCCTCGACAATGTTGTCGTACATCCCGCCCGCGCAGCCGGCGATGATGCCCTGGTCCACGTGCAGTTTGCCGTCTTTGACCTTGTCGGTGAGGGACAGGACGCCGGGCCGGCCGAACTGTGCCTCCGCCCGACGCTCGACCTCGCGCAGCACCTCGGCGGGGTGCGCCGTCAGCTCGCGGATACTCACCGCCTCGGAGGGGTGGAAGGGCAGAGCCGCCATGGGCTCCACGGCAGACAAATCAAGCTCAATCATGCCGTCATAGCACGCCCCCTCCTGCGGGGCGAGGGCGACATAGTCCTCTCCCCTGCCGTACAGGCGGAAGTGGGCCTCTACCCGCCCGTCGGTCTCCCAGACCGAGCTGAGGCAGGTGGTCTCGGTGGTCATCACGTCAATGCCGAAGCGGTAGTCCATGGACAGGGAGGCGATGCCGGGGCCGGCGAACTCCATGACGGCGTTTTTGACAAACCCGTTTTGGTAGACCGCCCCGCACAGGGCGATCGCCACGTCGTGCGGGCCGACGCCGTGGCGGGGGGTGCCGGTCACATAGACCAAAATCACCCTCGGGCGGGGGATGTCATAGGTGTCCCGCAAGAGCTGCTTGACAAGCTCGGGGCCCCCCTCGCCGACGCCCAGGGTGCCGAGCGGGCCGTAGCGGGTATGGCTGTCCGAGCCCAGCACCATGCCGCCGCCCTTGGCCAGCATTTCACGGGCGTACTGGTGGATGACCGCCTGGTTGGCGGGCACGTAGATGCCGCCGTACTTGCGGGCGGCGGACAGGCCAAAGGCGTGGTCGTCCTCGTTGATGGTCCCCCCCACCGCGCACAGGCTGTTGTGGCAGTTGGTCAGGACATAGGGGACGGGAAAGGCGCGCATGCCGCCGGCACGGGCGCTCTGGATGATCCCGACATAGGTGATGTCGTGAGAAATCAGGCTGTCAAAGCGGACACTGATCCGGCGCTCGGTCATCTCGGTGGCATGACTGCGCAGAATCCGGTACGCCATGGTCTTGTCTTGGCCCCCGGTGCCGGGGTCCGCGGGGATTGGCTCTGTGACGGGGAGCGGTCTCCCGCCCTGCCACAGTACACGGCCATTGTGTAATTTCATGTATTTTAGCTCCTTCTGTCTCTCCTACTATTGTAGTCGAAAAAGTGTCTTTTGTCAATGCGGAATTTGGCAAGTTTCAGACTGCAAACTTTCATTTTTCACGGGCAAACCGATAGAAAACGCCTTTTTTCGAAAAACATTAGAAATTTTTTATTTTTTAAGTTTCATTCGCAAGAGATTTTTTGTTTTCCCCGTTGCTTTTTTGAAAACAATATGCTATGATAGTTCTATTCATTTTTTTTGGAGGTATATGCATCTTGAACCGGTATCAAAACCTCTGTGACCTTTGCACGGGGATCAGTGAGCTCTACCAGATAGACAGTCAGTACTACCAAGGGGATCCGGTCAAGCGCGGACTGCGGAATGCCGACGGGACCGGCGTGGTGGCGGGGGTGACCCGCATTGCCAACGTCGAGGGGTATGTCATGCAGGACGGTCGGCGGGTCGCCATCCCGGGCAAGCTGATCTACCGCGGAATCGACGTGGAAAACATCGTGAGCGCCCACGCCCAACAGAAGACTTTCGGCTATGAGGAAGTCGCCTACCTGTTGCTGTTTGGCAAACTGCCTACCCGGGACCAGCTTTCGCTCTTCAATGACGTGCTGTCCCGCGCGCGGCAAATGCCCGAGCACTTCACAGAGGACATGATCATGCGGGCGCCCGGCATGGATATCATGAACAAGCTGGCGCGCTGTGTGCTGGCGCTGTATGCCTACGACGAGCGGGCGAACGATACCTCCCTGGAAAACATGGTGCGGCAGTCGATTGAGCTGATTGCCCGCTTCCCCATCATTGTCGCCAACGCCTACGCGACCAAGCGCCACTACTCGGCGGGGGAGTCGCTGCACATCCACTTCTCCAAAGAGGGGCTGTCGGTGTCCGAGAACTTCCTGCGGGTGCTGCGCCCGAACAAGCAGTACCTCCCGGAGGAGGCGCATATCCTCGACCTGATGATGATTCTGCACGCCGAGCACGGCGGCGGGAACAACTCGGCTTTCGTGTGCCGGGCCGTCTCCTCGACCGGTACCGATACATACAGCGCCATCGGCGCGGCGGTCGGCTCGCTCAAAGGCCCCCTGCACGGCGGCGCCAATGCCAAGGTCATGGAAATGTTCCGCGACGCCAAGTCCGCCATCGCCAACCCGCGTGACGGCGGGCAAATCCGGGACTACCTGTGCCGTGTGCTGCGGCGGGAGGCAGGGGACCGCTCCGGCCTGATTTACGGCCTGGGTCACGCCGTGTATACCGTCTCCGACCCGCGCGCCGTGATGCTCAAGCAGTTTGCGCGGGAGCTGGCGGGGCAGAAGGACCGGGTAGAGGACTTCGAGCTGTTGGCGCAAATCGAGGAAAATGCCGTGGACATCGTCAACAATACCAAGAACCGGGGCGTGGCCATCTGCGCCAACGTGGATATGTACTCGGGGCTGGTCTATGACATGCTGGGGATCCCCGAGGACCTGTTCACCCCGCTGTTTGCGGTCTCCCGCATTGCCGGCTGGTGCGCCCACCGCATCGAGGAGGTCGCCTGCCACAAGATCATGCGCCCCGCATACAACACCGCCTCACAGCACCAGGTGTATATCCCCTTAGAGGAACGGGCGTAAGTGCCGGACAGGAAACAGTGACACACTGTTTCCTGTTTTTTTTGGCCGTACCCCAAAGACGGCAGGGGGGGCCGGGGGGCGGGAAACAGGGGCACGAGGTTGACCGGAGAAATGCAGGACGCAGTGCGGCGGGGCACTTGGGGCTGAAAGAAAGAAGGAAGCGGGCGACGAAACGCCTGCTTCCTTTTTGTTCGGCGGCGATCAGCCGGCTGGGTGGGTCAGTCCGCGTCTCTCATGGAGAGGTTCTGTCTGCCCCTGTCGTCGGTGCCCAGGTACTTGACACGGACCTTGTCGCCGACCGAGACCGCGTCCTCGACACGCTCGGTGCGGCCTTTCGCCAGCTTGGAGATATGGACCATGCCCTCCTTGCCGGGGGCGTATTCCACAAAGGCGCCGATGGGAATGATGCGGGTGACGGTCCCCTGGTAGGTCTGACCAACCACCGGCTCGAACACAATCGCCTCAATGATGGCTTTGGCGCGCTGGATGCTGTCGGCGCTGACCGAGGAGATGAAGATCGACCCGTCGTCCTCAATGTCAATCTTGGCGCCGGTGTCCGCCACAATCTTCTGAATGACCTTCCCGCCGCTGCCGATGACCTCGCGGATTTTATCCGGGTGGATCTTCATGGAGATCATCTTGGGGGCGTAGGGAGACACCTCGGCGCGGGGCTTGTCGATGGCACGCAGGATAATCTCGTCAAGGATATAGTTGCGGGCGCGGTGGGTGGAGGTCAGGGCTTCCATGATGATCTCCGGGGTGAGCCCGTCGTTTTTCAGGTCCATCTGGATGGAGGTGATGCCCTCTTTGGTGCCGGCGACCTTGAAGTCCATGTCGCCGTAGAAGTCCTCGACCCCCTGGATGTCAATCATGGTGGTCCAGCTGCCGTCATCCTCGGTGATGAGCCCGCAGGAAATGCCCGCCACGGGTGCCTTGATGGGCACACCGGCGTCCATGAGTGCCAGCGTCGAGCCGCACACGGAAGCCTGGGAGGTGGAGCCGTTCGAGGACAGCACCTCGGAGACCAGACGGATGGCATACGGGAACTCCTCCACGGAGGGCAGCACGGGGACCAGAGACTTCTCCGCCAACGCGCCGTGGCCGATCTCGCGGCGACCGGGGCTGCGGGCGGGTTTCGCCTCGCCGACCGAGTAGCCGGGGAAGTTGTAGTGGTGCATGTAGCGCTTGCTCTCGTCGTCGTCAATGCCGTCCAGCCGCTGTGCCTCGCCGATGGTGCCGAGGGTGGCGACGGTCAGCACCTGGGTCTGCCCGCGGGTGAACAGGCCGCTGCCGTGGGTACGGGGCAAAATGCCGACCTCGGCGGCCAGAGGCCGCATCTGGTCCATACGCCTGCCGTCCACGCGCTTCTTATCGTTGATGAGCCAGCGGCGGACCACCTTCTTCTGCATGATGTACATCAGCTCGGGCAGTTGCACGGAAAGCTCGGGGTAGCGCTCGGAAAACTTTTCTTTGATGCCGTCCAGGATGGGCTGGATGCGGGCGTCCCGCACCGTTTTGTCGTCGGTGTCCAGCGCTTCCATCAGCGCGCTTTCGCAGTCGGCGAAAATCTCGTGGAACATCTCCTGGTTCAGCACGCCCGACGCATAGGCAAACTTGGGCTTGCCCACCTGCGCGACGATCTGCCGGATGAACACCAGCAGCTCGCGGATGGTTTGGTGCGCCAGCATGATGGCGTCGTACATCACCTGATCGGGGACCTGGTCGGCGCCCGCCTCGATCATGACCACCTTTGCCTCACTGGCGGCCACGGTCAGCTCCAGCTTGCTTTGCTCGCGCTGGGCGGCGGTGGGGTTGACCACCAGCTCACCGTCCACCAGTCCCACGAACACGCCGCCGAGGGGGCCGTTCCAGGGGATGTCCGAGATGGACAGGGCGATGGAGGTGCCGATCAGGGCGGAGACCTCCGGGGAGCAGTCGGGGTCCACCGACATGACGTCCAGCGTCACGGCGACATCGTTGCGCAGGTCGCGGGGAAAGAGGGGGCGCACCGAACGGTCCACGACACGCCCGGACAGCACCGCCTTCTCCGAGGGTCTGCCCTCGCGCTTGAGGTAGCCGCCCGGAATCTTGCCGGCGGCGTACATCTTCTCATTGTAGTCCACCGACAGGGGCAGAAAGTCAATGCCCTCCCGGGGAGCGGCGGACGCGGTCGCGCACGCCAACACGACGGTGTCGCCGTAGCGCACCAGCACGGAGCCGTTGGCCAGCCCCGCTAACTTACCCACCTCGACCTGCAGGGGTCTGCCGGCTAAGGTGTGCGAAAATACCCGATGGTTTTCAAACATGTCTTTTCCTCCGTTTGTTTGGTTTGTTTGTGCGGAGGATATAGCATTACAGCCGTATTCAAGGCGTTGAATACAGGTGTACTGCTACTTCCGCCGCCTCTATCGTCAGGTGGCTCGGGTCGAGCCACGGATGACCTGTGGGGTGAGGTGCGCAGGGGGCGCCGTGCGACACCGCCTTTACAACAGCGCAGAGACGGGAACGGTTCTGTTCCCGTCTCTGCATGCGCATTACTTGCGCAGGCCTAACTTGGCAATGAGGTCACGATATCTTTCAATATCCTTGTTTGCCAGGTAGCCCAGCAGCTTTTTCCGGTGGCCGACCATCTTGAGCAGACCTCTTTGGGAATGGAAGTCCTTCGGGTTCTGCTTCATGTGTTCGGTCAGGGAATTGATGCGGCTGGTCAGGATCGCCACCTGCACCTCGGGGGAGCCCGTGTCGTGCTCGCCTCTCTTGTGCACGTTGATAATCTGCTGTTTGAGTTCCTTGTCCATTGTTCTCACCTTTCTGCCGCGCCGGCGCGAAAAGCCCGGCACCGCCTTGCATCTATGCCCACATCCCAGGGTGCGGCGGGTGAAGCGATACGTCGGTATCCTATATCCGCAAACCGAGGTGAGGGTCAATTCTTCTGCATTATACCACACCCTTCCCTTTTTGTAAAGAGGTAGGGCAATTTTTTTGTTTGACGCTCGCGGGAGCTGTTTGGAAACAGTATGCCCCGCCCGGGGAAAAATTATTGCTGGCCGCTCACATAGGGCCACAATTTTTTGAAGTAGTCAAGCCCGCTGCCCACCGTGGTGACGGTCATGGCGGCCATGGCTATGTAGGAAAGGACGGCGTGGGGGTCTATGCCGGCGATGAGGGGGTTGAGGATAATGATTTCCACGGCGGCAATCTGGGTTACGGTCTTTGCCTTGCCCCAGAAGGAGGCGGGCACCACCGTGCCCCGGGTAGCAACCACCATGCGCAGGGAGGTCACCGACAGCTCGCGCAGCATGACCAGCGCGGCGACCCACACGAACACCCCCGACAGGGGAGCATAGCGGGGCGCGCAAAGCAGGGCGACCAGGGCGCCGAAAATCATGAATTTGTCTGCCAGCGGGTCGAGCATCTTCCCAAAGTCGGTGACCAAATGACAGCGGCGGGCGATTTTGCCGTCGAGCATGTCGGTCAGGGCGGTCAGTCCGAACAGGGCGGCGGGGAGCAGCATAGCCCACGGCCCGTTCCCCCGCAGGTAGAGCAGCACCGCCATAAACAGGGGGACCAGCAGCACCCTTGCAAGGGAAAGGGTGTTGGGGACATTCATAATTTTCTGCTTGTTTTCCATGGTGACACCTCGTTTGATTCTGAGTGGAGCGTGGGCGCGCCTGCCGGGGGTTAGTCGGCAACCGCGTCGCCGATCAGGTCGTAGTCCATCGCCTCGGTGACGCGGACCCGCACAAACTGCCCTGCCGGCAGGCGGCGACTGGCGCGGATGTAGACCTTGCCGTCAATGTCGGGCGCGTCGGCGGCGCTCCTGCCGGCATGAATGCCGGCGGCGGCGTCCCAGCCCTCGCACAGAACGGTCAGGGTCTGCCCGATCATCTGTTGCAGCCTGCGCTCGCTGATCTCCCGCTGAATGTTCATCAGGGTATCGTAGCGGTCCTGCTTGGTCTGCTCATCGATCTGGTCGGGGTACGCCGCCGCGGGCGTGCCCTCCTCGGCAGAGTAGACAAAGGCGCCGAAGCGGTCGAAGTTTGCCTCGCGGAGATAGCGGCAGAGCTGCTCAAAGTCCTCCTCGGTCTCGCCCGGGAAGCCCACGATGGCGGTACTGCGCAGCACGATGCCCGGCACCTGCTCGCGCAGGCGGCTCACGGTGCGCCGGATGAGGGCGCTGTCGCCGTGGCGGTTCATGCGGGCCAGGACCGAGTCGGAGATGTGCTGGATGGGGATGTCCAGGTAGGGGAGCAGGCGGGGATTGGTGCGCAGCTCCTCAATCAGGCTGTCGGTGATTTTGTCGGGGTAGCAGTACAGCAGGCGGATCCACGGGATTTGCGTGCGGGCGCAAAGCGCGCGCACCAGCTCGGTCAGCCTGTATTCGCCATAGAGATCCAGCCCGTAGCGGGAGGTGTCCTGGGCGATCAGGTTCAGCTCCCTGACCCCCAGCCCTTCAAGTTCCGCCGCCTCTGCCACGAGGTCCTCGATGGGGCGGGAACGGAAGTGCCCCCTGATGGAGGGGATGGCGCAGTAGCTGCAACGGTTGTCGCAGCCCTCGCCGATTTTCAGGTAGGCGGTATAGGACGGGGTGGTGAGGATGCGGTCCCCCCCTAAGGGGGCGTGGTCCTTGTCGCCGAAAGAGGCGTAGGACTCCCCCTGCTCGACCGAGCGGACCGCCGCGACAATGTCCCGCAGGCTGCCCACGCCAAGCAGCGCGTCCACCTCGGGCATCTCCTTAAAAATCTCCTCGCGGTAGCGTTCGGCCAGACAGCCGGTGACCACGATGCCGCGCAGCTTGCCGTGCTGTTTCAGCCACGCCACATCCAGAATCTCGTCAATGGACTCCTGCTTGGCGCTCTCGATGAAGCCGCAGGTGTTGACCACCATGATGTCGGCGTCAATGTCCTGCTCGGCAATCTCGTAGCCGGCGGTGAGCAGGGTGTGCAGCATCACCTCGGTGTCCACACTGTTTTTGGAGCAGCCGAGGGAGATAAAACCGATCTTTGTTGCCATAAAAGTTCCCTATTTGAGTAGTTTTTGTATCCGGTGGCGGTACTTGCGGCAGTAGAGAAGCGCCGCCCTGGTCAACACGAGGTCATAACAGACAAACACGGCGTTGGCGAGCAGCGCCATCAGCGGGAGGTAGAGGCCCAGCCGCATCTCGGGCAGGCCGAACAGCCACAGGGAGACCCACAGCAGCAGCGCCGCCAGTACGTTGAACAGCGCGCACTTGGCAATGGTCGCGGGCACTCTGGGCAGTTTTTCGAGGTAATACTTACAGATGGGGTACATGCCGCCAATCAGGTAGCCGTAGGCGCAAAACTTGTTCGGCAGCAGCACGAGTGCCAACAGGGCGGTAGCTCCCCAGGTCAGCCATTGCCAGGGGGTGCCCAGCTCGATTTGCAGAAAGACCACCAGCAACGAGGCGACAAACACCGTGCTGAGGTCCAGCACCTCCAGCAGTGACCCGACAGATAAAATGACCACTCCCAGCGCAGAGAGCAGGGCGGAGAGGGTGAGTTTTTTCGCCCGTCTCATATCAGCAGCAGGGGATCAGGTCGCCGCCCAGCATCTCACAGCAGCAGTCGGCGCAAAGCAGTTGCAAGCAACAGTTGCCGTCCGAGCCGGAGCAGCCGCCGCGGGTGGGGCGGTCGGTGTCGTAATACATGCTGCCGAAGCCGCCGGCACGGGTGTTGAACATCTGTTTGGCCTGTTGGTACTCGGCGTTGCCGGGGTCCATCTCGCAGGCGATCTCCAGCTCCCGCATGGCGTCGCTGAGATAGCCGCGGCGGGTCAGGATGATACTGGTTAAGTAGTGCCACTCGGCATCACGCCCGGTGGGCGGGATTTGCTTGAGGCGTGCTTCCGCCTCGTTCATGCGCCTCGTCTGGATCAGCCGGCGAATTTCGGCATACAGGGGGGAGCCGGTATAGCCGCCGGTATAGTCCCCGCCGGCGCGGGGCGGGGCGCCGCCGGCGCGCTCCTTCTGGATCTGCTCGTAGGCCTCGTTGATCTGTTTCATCTTCTCGGTGGCGAGATCGGCCAGGGGATTGTCGGAGGTGTAGTTGTCCGGATGATACTTGCGTGCCAGCGCGCGGTATGCCGCTTTCACCTGTTCATCGGTGGCGTTGCGTGAAACGCCAAGGATTTGATAGGGATCAGTCATGCTCGGTCCTTTCATCGGCTGAAGTGGCGGCGGGGCGCAGAAACTTGATACGGTCCGGCAGCCCCTCATAAAGGGTGTTCTCGATGATATGCCGCAGGGTTTGCGAACGATCCAGGGGCAGCAGGTTTACCGCGCGTTCCATGCCTTCCAGCTCCAGCAGGAGGGCGGTGTGGATGCTCTGCCGCCGGGAGTCGGTCAGGGGGGTGCCCGCGTACAGCTGCACATAGGGGTTATAGGAGCCGCTCCCGATGTCCTTCCCGTAGTCCTCAGCGGCGTCGGCGGCGTAGATGAATTTGCCCAAGTGGTAGCCCAGCTCACGACACACACGGTCATAGGGCGGGGGCAGCTCGTGGGCGAACAGCGCGCCCAGCAGGGTGCCGAACAGGTGGGCGGGCTCGTCTACCGAGGCGGTCTTTTGCGCTTCCAGCGCCGCCAGTTCGGACAGCCGGGACGCCATGAGCGCGTCCGGCGCGGGCAGGGACGCCTTTTTCCGCGCGCGGGCAAAGACGGGCAACAGTAGCCGCGCGCCCAGGCGGGCAAAGCCCTTTTTGTCGTGCAGGTCGTCCTTGATTTTATAGTAGGAGAGCAGCGCGGAGAGTCGGGCGGCGTAGAGCAGCACCGGGTTTTCCGCCAGCATGGGGCGGCGGCGGGTAGGGTGCGTCGGGCAGCGCCCCTGCCTGAGTGTGGCTTTCTCGTCGGTGCAAAGCTGCCGGACCAACGCTAAAAACACAATGTCGTAGCTGAGCGAGACGGCCGACAGCCGCCCGGTACGGCGGCGCATGACGGCGCAAATGCCGCAATAGACCGCGCGGTAGTACTCGTACTCCCGCACCAGAAGGGTTTGTTTGTCTGGTTTGACATAGCCGAACATGGTACCCTCCGTGGGTGGATGGTGGCATGGATGGAAAAGATACGGCACGGCGAAAGAGACTTGTCTGTTCGGCCGATACACCATCATTATAGCATACTTGCCCTCATTTTTGTTCACTTTTCAAAAAAAAGTGTTCTGCGTTTTTTGACTTTGCCGGACGGGGCGGCGGGGGACGGGTGGCGGCTTTTTGGAAAAAGAAGTTGCGTTTGTGGGCGAAAAGTATTATAATGGGGGTAGCTCACACAAAAGGGGAGAGTATGGAAGCTTTCAAACAATGGGTAGGGCGGCTGCTGCACCGCCTCCTGCCCAAGCCCCTCGCCGACTTTTACGACAGGCACAGCCAAGGGTTCTGGTATTTGTTTTTCGGGGCACTGACCACCGGGGTGAACTTTGTCGTGTACTGGATCCTGACACGGGAGGTTTTTGCCACCGCCTTTGCCCAAAGGCCGGAGATCACCGCGATTTACGCCAACTGGATGGCGTGGTTTTGCGCGGTGCTGTTCGCTTTCACGGTCAACCGCTGCTTTGTCTTTGACTGCCGCGTCACCGGGGGGGCCTTTTACTGGCAGTTTGCCTCCTTTTTTGCCATGCGGCTGGCGTCGGGGGTGCTGGAAAACACCCTGCCCTCTCTGATGATTGCCTACCTGCACATGCATGACCTGGTAGCGAAGGTCGCCGTGGCGGTGCTCATTATCGTGCTGAACTATCTGTTTGCCAAATTCGTGTCTTTCCGGCGGAACAAGGCCGGGGACTGTCCCCCGTGCGCCGAGCGGGAGGAAACAAAGCGCCCCTGACCGCGCGCCGGCAAGGACCCGCGCCCCATGTGCGACCACCGCCAGGACCATGCCTGCCCGGGAGAGGGCGCCGCACCCCCTCGGCGGCGATGGCGTCCCTGTTCGGGTAAGAGCCCCGGCGGCGCAAAAGAGCGGGGCCACTCGACGGGCGGGCGATGTGTGAAGGATTTGTGACGAAATCTTGCTGTAACATGACGATTTGTTAATGATAATGACATAATATTTACATTTTGTTTTTATTTTGTTCATGTGTTTAGGCTATCATACCCTTGTATTGACCCATCGACCGTCGTTTGGGGTACCCGTGGCTGTCTCGGTGATGACCGTGGCTGTCGGGTGTCGCGGAGGACTGGCCGGTACCCCGCGCTCACCGCGGCAGGGCCGCCGGCGCTGCCGGGAGGGGATCATCATCAACACGCATGGGTTGACCGTGCAGGAAGGGGATGCTGAATGAGAAAGAAAAAAGTAGCGATTGTCTTGCTCTGCGCGCTCGTGCTTGTGATGCTGGGCACCGTTTTGCTTTGTGCTGCCGAGGCTGCCTTTCCCCTGCGACCCTCCTTTGCGGATTTGGCGGCGAGGGTGGGCGTGCTGCTCGACGCGCTGATTGTCACCGCCGCCGCCGGGATTGCCCTGCTCGCGCTGCTCTCCTACCTGAGCTTTCGGAAAGAGCGGTAACGGGCCTCCCGGAAACCTGCCGGCGTCCGGCATGCCGCCGCGGGCGACTGCCTGCCAGGCGGTGCCGTGCTGCCTGATTTGCCCTGTCGGGGTCATTGTCGTTTTTAAGACCGATTCTCAACAAAAAAAGAACCGCCCCCGGCGGTTCTTTTGCGTTGCCGGGGGCGGTGAGGTATTCTCGGAGCGACTGCCTCCGCATGGTCGGGTCAGTCTCTCCAGAGGCAGCCTGCGAAGTCGGTGCCTTTGGCCTTGCTGTCGGTGTAGGGGTCCTCAATGCCCAGCACCTCGGCCAGCGCCTGGTAGAGGAAGAAGCAGTGCTTGACACGGCCGTAGTCGTTGAGGTGATGGGTATCTTTTTTGTACATATCCTCGTTCTCAAAGATATGGTCGGCAATCGAGCCGATGGTTTCAATCTCCCACAGGTCCTCAATCAGCTCGACAAAGGCATTTTGTGCCGAGGTGGTCTTGGCGGCGGTGTTCAGCGCATCTTCATGGACCGGGGCGAAGGCGAAGTACACCCGGGTGCCGTTTTCCTTCAGCTCGGAGATGAGCTTGACGGGCAGGTCGGCATAGTCGCGGAAGTCGGCGCGGTCAGCCGTGTTGGTCTCGTCCCAAGTCAGGTGGTTGAAGGTCACATTGATGGAGGGGGGGGTGGCGGAAGTGCTGAAAGTGTGCTTGTCGGCGGCGTGGAAATCGCCGTACCGGTCCACCCAGTTGGCTGCCGTGTTGAAGATCCAGTCATAGTGGAGCTCCTGCATCGGATAGCGCCACTGGCTGTAGTGGGTGAACCCGTCAAAGACATTGGTATAGTTGCTGATGTCCACATGCCAGTACACGTTGTACACACCCTCGGTGTCACGGAAGGTGTTGCTGGTGGCCGTGCCCACTCTCAGATAGTCCAGCGTAGACGCACCCATCTGGTAGATGGAGGTGTGCTCGGGGGCAAAGACCAGCGTGTCCTCCTCGCCGAGGATGGCCTGGAACGCCTCCATATACAGCATCATGTTTGAGGTACGGATGGTACCGTAGTTGACCACTGTATACTGATTGTCAAACAGTGCCTCGAGGTAGGGAGTAGACAGGCCCTGAATGGAGGAGGAACCTGACAGGAAGACAATGCGGGGCTTGTCGGCGGTCACCATGCGGTCCCACTTCACGCGGTAGGAGCCGTCCCACCACTTGGTGTTGCGGGGCGCCGAGGTGGCGTTGATGTAAAAGTTCCTGAAGTTGCTGTAGGTGATCTCGTCGAACGCCTCATCCGGAATGCTCCAGATGCTGTCCGGGAAATACAGCGTAATCAGACTGCCGCAACCGGTCACGGCATTTTCCTGTACCTCCCGCATGTTCCGGGAGAACACTAAGGTGGTGAAGTCCTTGTTCTGCAGGGCGCCGCTCGCCAGGCGGACCACCGGCTTCCCGTTGTGGCTGGCGGGGATGACCACCGTGTCGTCGTTGCCGCTGTACCCGGTGACGGCATAACCGTTGAGGCCGCCGACGGTGTAGGTGCCGGAGCTGAAAGTGAAGCTCGACGCCGGGGTCTCCTGTGCCCACATACAGTACAGGGTGAGGTGGCCGTCCTCGGCAAAGGTCACCTTGGAGCCCATGCCGTATGCCTGCCCGCTGCCGTCTGCCTCGGTGTTATACCCGATCAGGACATAGCCCGTGCGGCGGAACGTGTGGTTATCCCAACGGCTGTTGGGGGCGGTGTAAAAGCTGATGTCGGGGGTGTCGAGCATGGTGGTGGAGGTGGTGCCGCCGACCACTGTGCCGCCGTTGGCGTCATAGGTAATGGTGCTCGGGCCGTAGTTGGCGTAAATGCTCACCGCCTCGGTCAGGGTGAAGGTATAGTTGCGGTCGGTGGAGACATACTCGGTGCCCGGCTCGCCCAGGGTCCAGCCCAGCAGCGCCTTGCCCTTCTTGGCGCTCACGGTAATTTCGGTGTTCTCATATTGCAGTCCGCTCGGTACCGAGGCGGTGCAGTCGTAAAACATAAAGCTGAGCCTCTGAGACTCAACGGTAGTGACGGTCACGGTGATGTTCGCCTGCACATCCGACACGACCAGCGTCCCTGCCACCGAGTTATACGTGCCCGCGGACACCGCGGTGATCTCGTATCCGGTCTGGGGCAGGAGGGTAAAGGTGGCGGTGTCGCCCGCGCTGACCTGCTGGCTGTCGGGGGTGACGGTGTACGCCCCCGAGGCGACGGTAACGGTATAGAATACCTCCGGCTCGGTGGTGGTGGTGGCGGGTGGGGTGGTGGTCTGGGTGGTGGTGCCGCCGCCCCCTCCGAAATCGCAGGAGACCAACACTCCCAGCAACAGCAACGCCAAGAGCAGATACCTGCACCGATAAAACAGTTTCATGAAAAATACTCCTCATCTTTTGAAAAAATAACTTGGCTCTACTCATTATATCTGTGTCGAATGAGCTTGTCAAGTTTTCTGCATAGCGGGGGGAAAATTTTGTAGGAACTGCCCAAATCGTCTGCCCTATTTCGGTCATTGTGCCAAATCGGTGGTTGACCTTCTAAAAAAAGGAAGGCCCTCTTGCTACGGACGAACAAGAGGGGCGGGGGCTATGCTGCGCGGGGGGTCAGGCGGGCCGTTAGGCGGCCGTTAGGCGAGGCCGTTAGCCGGGTCCGTTAGGCGGGGTGGCGGGGGTGGGCTGGGGGTAGCGGTAGGTGCGCCCCAGGTAGTTTTCAAACACCACCTCTTTGTCGTTTCGGCTGATGACATACGGATAGTTGATGGGGACCTTGCCGCCCCCCTCGGGGGCGTCAATGACATAGCGCGGCACGGCGTACCCGGACAGGTAGCCGGTCAGACCGTGCATCAGCGCCACTCCGGCGTCCACCGTGGTGCGGAAATGGGAGATGCCGCGGGACAGGTCGCACTGGTACAGGTAGTAGGGGCGGACCCGCAGATGCACCAGCTTCACCAGCAGCTCCCGCATGACGGGCAGGCTGTCGTTGATGCCGCGCAGCAGTACGCTCTGGTTGCCCAGCGGAATGCCCGCGTCCACAATGGCGGCACAGGCCCGCTCTGCTTCGGGCGTGATCTCCCTCGGATGGTTGAAGTGGGTGTTGATCCACAGGGGGTGGTACTTCCGGAGCATGCCTACCAGCTCGTCGGTGATCCGCATGGGCAGCACCACCGGCACCCGGGTGCCGATGCGGATGATATCCACGTGCGGGATGGCGCGGATGCGGGACAGAATGCGCTCCAGCCGGGCGGTCTCCATGAGCAGCGGGTCGCCGCCCGAGATGAGCACATCCCGGATTGCGGGATGCGCGGTGATATACTCGATGATGGGCTGGAGCTGCCGGTCGGTGATGATCCGATCGCCCTCGCCCACCACGCGGCGGCGGGTGCAGTGGCGGCAGTACATGGCGCACTGGTAGCTCACCAGCACCAGCACACGGTCGGGGTAGCGGTGCACCAAGTGCGGCACCGGGCTGTCCCCCTCCTCATTCAAAGGGTCGGTCATGTCGGAGGGACAGACATAGGTTTCCTCAATCGAGGGGACCGCCTGGCGGCGGATGGGGTCGTTCGGGTCCTCCGGGTCAATCAGCGAGGCGTAGTAAGGGGGAATCGACATGCGGAATTGGGTCAGGCAGCGGCCGATCTGCTCCTTCTCGATCTCGGAGAGGGGGATCACTTTCGACAGGGCGTCCAGGTTCGTGATGCGGTGGGTATACTGCCACTTCCAGTCGTTCCAGGCGGGGAAGTTTTCCAGCGTCAAAGGCTGTCTTGTCATGCCGCTCACCTCACCCGATGCCTAACCGGCGGCAGGCGGCGTGCAGGATGCCCTGCACGAGGGCGGCATAGTCCATGCCGCAGAAAGCGGCCGCCATGGGGTAGTCACTGTAACCCGGCGCGAGGCCGGGCAGGGGGTTGATCTCGATAAAGCAGACCTTCCCCTCCTCCGACACGCGAAAATCAATGCGGGCGAAGTCCCGGCAGGACAGGGCGCGGTAGATCTTGCGGGACAGCCGCACCATCTCCTGTTCGATCCCGGGGGAGATGTCGGCGGGGCAGGCGTAGGAGACATAGCGGGTATAGTCCTGCTTGACCGGGTAGCTGTATACGTGAAACGCCCCTTGCGTGGGCTTTTTGAAACAGATTTCCATGGGGGTAAAGACCCGGAGATCCTCACCGTTGCCTAAGAGGCCTACGGTGAACTCCCTGCCCGCAATATATGCCTCCGCCAGCAGGTCCTGCCGATAGGCGGCTAAATTGGCGGCGGCAAGGGTGCGCAATTCCTCCCGATTTTTGACCACGCTGACCTCCGAGATGCCCTTGCTGGAGCCCTCGGCCACCGGCTTGACAATCACGGGGTAGGGCAGGGCGGGGAGACGGCGCAGGGTGTCGGGGGTGAGCACGGCGTAGCGCGGGGTGGGGATGCGGTGGGTGAGCAGCAGGCGCTTGGTGAGCGCCTTGTCGAGGGCCACGCACAGGGTGGTCTCGTCCGAGCCGGTGAAGGGGATGCCGTAGTAGTGGAGCAGGGCGGGCACCTGTGCCTCCCGGCCGCGGCCGCTGATGCCCTCCGCAATGTTAAAGGCGATATCGAGCCGAGTGGTGCGGAGCCGCTCGGGCAGTGACCCGTCGGCCTCCAGCAGTACCGTGCGGTGCCCGCCCTCGCGCAGCGCCGCCTCGATGGCGTGTACGGTTTCAATGTTGTCGTACTCTGCCTCGGCGTCGGGGACATCACTGTGAACGCCCTTTTTTAAGTTGTAAATGATACCGACAGTCAACGGTTGTCGGGGGGGAGGGTCAAATGATTCTTCCATGGTTGCCTATACCTCATTTTTTCTTCAATGACCTGTCAAACGCAACCGATACGATAGGATTTAACAGTTCTCCCTCATCTTACGCTTTACATGGTTTTTCGCAATGGACAAAAAAATGTCCGTGTGGCATTTTGCCACACGGAGCTTCATTTGTCCGAATTCGCCGCCCCCGCCTTGTCGGGGGTCGGGTCGGTGAGGTTTGCGAGTGCTGTGTCCAGCGTGCCCCGGAGCATGCGCGCGGCGGTGCGGATGGCGGGCTCGGGCTTTTCCTTCATGCCCTGCCGCAACCACGACTCAAATATCCCCACCACGGCGTGGGCGTAAAAGCGGCCGAGCAGCTCGGCGTCCGCCTCCGGCACGCGCATCCCCGCCGCCCGCCCCTTGATATAAGTGAAAAGGGCGGTGCTCACCGCCTTGTACAGCGCCGCCTCCAAAAAGGAGCGGCAGTCGGCGTGGTAGACATGCAGCACCGCCTTTTTGTGCTGGTAGAGCCGCGCCGCCAGTGCCAGCGCGTTTTCCTCCCACAGCTCGGGCGGGGAGAGCACCGCCTGCGCCCCGTCCCGCAGCAACTGTTCGAGCAGGACATAGGTGTCCTGAAAATAGTAGTAAAAGGTCTTGCGGTTGACCCCGCAGTCGTCGGTGATGTCCTTCACGGTGATCTGGTCGTAGGGGGTGGTGTGCAGCAGATTGAGGAAGGAGGCGACAATGGCCTTTTTGGTGAACTGAGACATCTCGAACCTCCGAAAAAAGATGGCGGGCAGGTGAGGCATACCAAGTATGAACGGCTCAGTGTGGAAAATGGCGGGGGTTACTCGTCCTCTCCCCCGCCCGTCGGCTGCACGCTGACCTCGATGCGCACCAGCGCGCGGCGCAGCAGGATGCGGTAGCTCTGCATCTTCAGCTCGTCCGACTGCTCCTGGAGCAGGAGGTCGGCCTGTTCGCGGTCTGCCTCCGCGCGGGCAAGGTCGATCTCATCCGGGCGCTGGGCGATGGTGGTGAGGATGCTGACGCGGTTGTCCCGCACCACGACCACCCCGCCGAACAGGGCGATTTTCTGCTCGGCCTCGCCTCGGATGATGCGCAGAATCCCGTCCCCCAAGGCGGCGGACAGGGGCGCGTGGCCGGGCAGCACGCCCATGTCACCGTCCACGCAGCGCATGATGAGCATGTCGGCGCGCTCATCCATCTTTAACCCGCGGGGGGTAAACACCTGCAGGTGTACCTGACGCTTATCCATGGCCATCCCCGCCGGCGTGTCTGAAGCGTTCGACCACCTCGTCAATGCCGCCCGCATTGAGGAAGTACCCCTCGGGGATTTGGTCGTGCCTGCCCTCCACGATCTCCTTAAAACCGCGTACCGTCTCGTTGACGCTGACATAGCGGCCGGGGAGGGAGGTGTATTTTTCCGCCACGAAAAAGGGCTGGGACAGGAAACGCTGGACCTTGCGCGCCCGGCTGACCATCAGCTTGTCCGCCTCGGAGAGCTCGTTGATGCCCAGAATGGCGACAATGTCCTGCAAATCCCGGTAGCGCTGTAACATGCCCAGCACCGAGCGCGCCACCCCGTAGTGCTCCTTGCCCACCACCGCCGGGTCCAGAATCCGGGAGCCGGACTCCAGGGGGGCGACGGCGGGGTAAATGCCCTGCTCGACAATGGCGCGGGAAAGCACCGTGGTCGCGTCCAGATGGGCAAAGGTCGTGGCGGCGGCAGGGTCGGTGAAGTCGTCGGCGGGGACATAGACGGCCTGCACCGAGGTGATGGAGCCGGACTTGGTGGAGGTGATGCGCTCCTGCAGGGCGCCGATCTCGTTGGCCAGCGTCGGCTGGTAGCCCACCGCGCTGGGGACTCGCCCCAGCAGGGCCGACACTTCCGAGCCCGCCTGGACAAAACGAAAGATGTTGTCAATGAACAGCAGCACGTCCTGCCGCTCCCGGTCGCGGAAATACTCCGCCATGGTCAGCCCGGTCAGCCCGACACGCATCCGGACCCCGGGCGGCTCGTTCATCTGCCCGAACACCAGCGCGGTTTTTTCAATGACGCCCGACTTGATCATATCATAGTACAGGTCATTGCCCTCACGGGTCCGCTCGCCCACCCCGACAAAGACGGAGTAGCCGCCGTGCTCAATGGCGATGCTGTTGATCAGCTCCATGATCAGCACGGTTTTGCCCACGCCGGCGCCGCCGAACAGCCCGATCTTCCCCCCCTTGGGATAGGGGCAAAGCAGGTCAATTGCCTTGATACCCGTCTCCAGCAGCTCGGGAATCGGCACCTGCTGCGCCAAAGTCGGGGGGGCGCGGTGGATCGACCAGCGCTCGGCGGTCTGTGGGTCGGGCTTGTTGTCAATGCCCTGCCCCATCACATTCATCATGCGCCCCAGTGTCTGCTCGCCCACCGGCACGGTGATGGACGTGCCCGTGTCCAGCGCCTCCATGCCCCGACGCAACCCGTCGGTGGGGTGCATGGCGATACAGCGCACGGTCCGGTTGCCCAGGTGCTGCATGACCTCCAGCACAATCGTGCGCTCGCCGTGCCGGACCTCAATGGCGTTGTAGAGCGCGGGCAGACCGCTCTCAAAGCGGATGTCCAGCACCGCCCCGATGATTTGTACAATCCTGCCTGTCTGATGACTGCTCAATGCCGGTCCTCCCTTGGTACTCGTTGAAAAAGTGCAAATAATTATTTACAAAATATGAACTGCCCCCTGTCAGGAGAGCATATTGGCGCCGCCGATAATCTCGTTCAGCTCCTGGGTAATGGCGGCTTTCCGCTTGCGGTGGTAGAGCCGCTGCAGGTCCTCCACCATGTCGGCGGCGTTCTTGGCTGCCGCCTGTACGTTCATCATGCGGGCGGCGTGCTCGCACGCCAGCGACTCCGACCATGCCCGGAACAGGCCGGTGTGCAGGTACAGGGGACAAAGGTGCTCGAGGAACACGCCGGGGTCGGGCTGGTAGCCCATCCACGCCGCCCCCGCCTGCGGACTGTCCGCCGTCAGCGGCAGCAGTTTTTCCACGCGGGGCCGGTGGGTCAGAGTGGACTCGAAGTCGGTGTAGGCAAGGTATACCTCGTCAAACTCCCCTTTTTGATAGAGGGTCAGCACCAGCTCGCTGATTCTTTCCGAGAGTTGATACACCAGTGTCTCGGCAATGCCGTTGACATGGCGCAGGATATGCTTGCGGCGGCTGCGGAAGTAGTCGTACCCCCAGGAGCCCAGCACAATGATCCGCTCGTCCCTGCCGTCCTCCATATGCGAAAGGGCAGCCGAGGCAACCTCCTGGTTGTAGCTGCCGCACAGCCCCCGGTCAGCGGTGATGATGACATAGGCGGTGCGCCGCACCGGCCGCCGGCACACCAGGGGGTGCTCGGCGAGCCCCTCATGCCGTGTGAGCGTGTCGATGACCTGCCTTGTCTCCCGGTACAGGGGACGGATGCCCGAGAGGCGGGCGCGCGCTTTCTGCAGTTTGGCGGCCGAGATCATGTCCATCGCTTCCATGATCTTTTTGGAGTTTGCAATATTGGCGATGCGATGCTTAATGCCCTTTGCGGAAGCCATAGCGCACCTCCTCAGTGAAAGGCATAGATTGCCTTACACTCGACGATGGCTTCCCGGATCTTCTCCTCCAGCTCGGGAGAGATCTGCCCGGTCTGCCGAATCTCCTCCGGGATAAACGGCTTGTGCTTATCCACAAACGCCAGAAACTCCCGCTGGAACTCGCGGATGCGGGCGGGCTTGATGTCGGTGAGGTGCCTGTGAATGAGGGCGTACAGCATCAGCACCTGTTGTTCCACCGGCATGGGCTCGTACTGGGGTTGTTTGAGAATCTCCATGATGCGCTGTCCCTGCCCCAGCCGCTCGAGCGTGTCCTGGCTCAAATCGGAGCCGAACTGGGCAAACGCCTCCAGCTCCCGGTACTGGGCAAGCTCGATGCGCAACGGGCCGGATAGGCGCTTCATGGCGGGAATTTGCGCCGAACCCCCCACCCGGGAGACCGAAAAGCCGGGGTTGATGGCGGGGCGCACCCCGTCATGAAAGAGGTCGGCCTCGAGGTAAATCTGCCCGTCGGTGATGGAAATGACATTGGTGGGGATGTAGGCGGAGATGTCGCCCTCCTGTGTTTCCACAATGGGCATCGCGGTGAGCGAGCCGCCGCCGTGCTCGTCGTCCATGCAGGCCGCCCGCTCGAGCAGGCGCGAGTGCAGGTAGAACACATCGCCCGGGTAGGCCTCACGGCCCGGCGGGCGGCGCAACAGCAGGCTGAGCGCCCGGTACGCCACGGCGTGTTTGGACAGGTCGTCATACACCACCAGCACGTCCCGCCCCTGCGCCATCCACTCCTCGCCGATGGCACAGCCGGCATAGGGAGCGATGTACTGCAGCGACGCCGGGTCACTGGCGGTGGAGACCACCACGGTGGTGTAGTCCATGGCGCCGGTATCCTGCAACACGCTGATGATGCGGGCGACCGTGGAGGCCTTCTGCCCGATGGCGACATAGAGGCACCGGACGCCCTTGTCCTTTTGGTTGATGATGGTGTCAATGGCGATGGCGGTCTTGCCGGTCTGCCGGTCGCCGATGATCAGCTCCCGCTGTCCCCGCCCGATGGGCACCATGGCGTCAATCGCCTTGATCCCCGTTTGCAGGGGCATATGCACCCCCTGCCGCATGATGACGCTGGGGGCGGGGCTTTCGATGGGGCGAAAGGCGGTGGCCGCCAGCGCGCCCCGCTCGTCAATCGGTTGTCCGAGCGCGTTGACCACGCGGCCCAGCAGCGCGTCCCCGACCGGCACCTGCGCCATGCGGCCGGTCAGCCTGACGGGACAGCCCTCTTTGATGGTGACATCCGAGCCCATGATGACCGCGCCCACGCTGTCCTCATCCAGATTGAGCGCCATGCCGTTCACCTCGCCGGGGAACTCCAGCAGCTCGCCGCTCATGGCGGAGGGCAAGCCGTAGATACGGGCGATCCCGTCCCCGACCTGGATGACCGTCCCGGCCTCCGACACCTCGGATTTGGATGAAAACGCCTTGATCTGTTCTTTGATCACGGTGCTGAGTTCAGCGGGCTTGACAATCATTCGGCATCCCCTCTTTGTAAGCTTTCTTTCATTTTGAGCAGTCGGCTTCTGACCGTGCCGTCAAACAGGTACCCCTCCGCCTGCACGGAAAAGCCGCCCAGCAAGGAGGGGTCCACCCGGGTTTGCAGGTGCACCTGCCGCTCCAGCTTCTTGGAGAGCAGTGTCGTCAGCGCGGCCAACTGCGCCTCGGTGAGCGGCGCCGCCGAGACGACCCAGCCGGTCACGGTCCCGCTGTGCCGCGTCCCCTTATCGACAAACAGCGACAGGGCGGGCAGGATGAGCCCCCCGTGGTTTTTCTCCACGAGAAAATATAAAAAATCCAGCACTTTCGCCGAAAGCCGGTGTGCCAGCAGTCGTTCCAAAAAGGCGCGTTTCTCCGCGCTGGGGAGTTGCGGATGCGAAAGAAACGCCTCGCACCCCTCCTCTTGCAGGCTTTGCAGCGCCTGGGCCGCCTGCGCTGTGTCCTGCGCCAGCGTGCCGCCCTCGAGCGACAGCTCATAGAGCGCGTCGGCATAGCGTTCCGTCAGCCGGGCCATGTTGCCTCCTCCAGTTGCGTCAGCGCCTCCTCAACCAGCCGGTCCTGCGTGGCCCGGTCCATCTGCTGCGCGACCAGCTGCCCCGCCAGCAGCGAGGCCACCTCGATGATGTGCTGTCGGGTCTCCTCTTTCAGGCGTGCCAGTTCCGACGCCATGTTTTCCTGGCTGCGCCGCTTGATGGCGGTCGCCTCCCGGCGCGCCTCCTCAATGATCTGCCGGCTGCGCTCGGCGGCTGCCTGCCGGGCGGCCTCCAGCGTGTCGGCGCGCAGTTGCTCGGCCTCGGCGAGCTTTTGCTCATACTCGGCCTTCAGGGATTCTGCCTGCGCCATTTCTGCCTGCACGGCCAGCCGCTCGGCCTCGATCCGCTCGGTGCGGCGGCGCATGAAGGCCCGCACGGGCTTGTATAGGATGAAACCCAGCGCCACCGTCAGCACACAGGCGTTCAGCAGCTGAATGCCGATCTGGATGAGGGTTTGCCGGTCCAGGGCGAACACGACCCCCTCGGGCGTGCCTGCCAATAACATCATCAACCCATTCAAATCAAGGCGCCTCCCTTCTTTGTGCCGCCTGCGGCATGTCCCATAGGCGGCGTGTGTCTACGGCCGTCATCAGGGTATCTGCTGCAGGTACAGGTTGACCAGCGGGTTGGCAAACAGCATGATGATGGCGATGAGCAGCCCGTAAATGCCCGACGTTTCCGCCATGGCTAACCCAATGAACATGGTGCCTCTGACCGAGTCTGCCGCCTCGGGCTGGCGGGCGATGGACTCAATGGCGGCGGCAACAATCTTGCCCTGCCCGAAGGTAGTCAGCAAGCCGTTCAGGAGCGCGATGGCAGCGGCGATATGGGCGGCGGCCATGATGAGGGCGAGTGATTCATACATGGGTTTTTCCTCCGATATGTCAATTTTTATTTACATAGTGGTTGGCAAACTGCGTTATTCGGCGGCGCCTCTGATGAACATCAGGCTGAGCACGCAGAAAATATAGGCTTGCAGCGCGCCGATGAACAGGTCAAAATAGAAGTGGAGCGCCGCGGGGAGCACAAAGCGCAGGAAGACGGGGGCGAGCTGATACACCATCGACAGCAGAATCAGCCCCGACAGCACGTTGCCGAACAGGCGGAAGCTGAGCGAGACGGGGCGGGACAGCTCCCCGATGAGGTTGAGCGGGAAAAAGATGGGGTTGGGCTCAAAAAAGCTTTTGAGATACGCCCCTTTCCGATACCGCAGCCCCATGACCTGGATGAGGACAAAGGTGCCCAGCGCGAAGGCAAACGCCGTCGCCCAGTCGGCGGTGGGCGGCCGCAGGCCGATCACCCCGCTGAAGTTGGAGAGCAGCAAGAAGGCAAAGACGGTGAAAAACCAGGGGCTCAGGGGCATGAGCTTCTCGCCCCCGGTGTTTTTGAGGAAAGTGTCGAACAGCTCCACCATCGCCTCGACCGCGTTCTGAAACCCCCGGGGCCTGTCCCGGAAGGTGTGCAACCGGAGCCGCACGAACAGGGCAAAGAGGACCAGACACGCCATGAGCACCCACGTGTTGAAAATGGTGCGCGTGATCCACACCTCCATGCCGCCGATGTGCCAGACCCATAGGACATCTACCGTAAAATCCAATGACCATCCCCCCTACTCGGCTCATCAAATGTCAGGCGGTGCCAAAAGCGAAGCCGCCGTTCTATTTCAATTGGTTTTCCCCGAAAACTTCACGACATACAGGGAAAGCTGAAAGGAAATCACCCCTGCCGCCGCCCCCCACAGATCCATGAAGGAGCCCAGCACCGCCACCAGCAGCGCCCCGCCGGTGAGGCCCAGGCGCAAAAGGTGCTGGAAGCGCACATAGTTGCCCGCGTCCTTGGCAGGCATGTCCAGCGCGCGGGTCACCGCGCGTTCGAGCAGCCACACCTTCACAAGGCTGACCGCCGTGCCCAGCAGTGCCCCCCACAGAAAGGGCAGCCACGGCCGGTCGAAACGCGGCAACAGAAAAGCGGCCGCCGCCAAAAACACCACCAGCCAGACGGCGATGACCGCCATCATTCGTTTCGCCAGTCGAGAAAGCTTCATCGTTTCCCTTTCCGTGCAGTCATTTCTTTTGTCCGAAGTCAAACAATGCTTTGAGGGCGGCTCCCACACCGAGCAGTGAAAAGAGGAGGAGCAGCCACGGCGTCGTGCCCAGCCAATTGTCCAGCGCCCTGCCCGCCAGCACGCCAAGCAGCACACAGGCCGAGATGGTAAACCCGACCTGCGAGAAAAACGCCACCGCGCGCAACAGTTCCCGGCGGCTCTGTTTTTTGTCGTCTGGGGGCGGCTGTTTCACAAGGGACTCCTTTCGCAACAGGCACGACGGCACCGAGAAAGGGGAGCGCCCGTCGGCACCGGCCGACCGCCTGCCGGTCGGCGGACATTACCTTATATAATACCATAAATCAGTGTAAATCTCTACCTCCCGGCGGCTCCTCAATTGTAAACTTTCTTTGAAGTCGAGCCGCCGACCGGCCCCCCGGTCAGGGAGTGAGGTAAATGCCGTCCTCCCGGTAGCTCACCGAAGACTGCCGGCAGGTCAGGCTTTCTTTATAGCGGACATCGTCCTGTATGGTGGGAAACACCGTGTGAGCCCCGCGCAGGATCTCCTGCGCCTGTGCCGCGCCGTCCCGGAGCAGGCGCTCGGCCGTCCGAAGCTGGACGAGCGCGCTTTCCACGCACGCCTCCGCGCGGGTAATGCGGTAGTCCTTCCCGTGGGTAATCCCCGACGCCCCCGCCACATAGGGGTGTATGGCGGGCATCACGGACGAGATGTCCCCCCTGTCGGTGAAGGAGGCCTCCCACACGCCCGGCGTGGAGCGGTCCGCCTGTTCCCTGCCCAGAATCTCCTCCGCCGCCCCGACGGTTGCGCGCGGGGCTTGCGGGCATAGAAAAACGGCGGAACGCAGTGAGCCGTTCCGCCGTGTGTCTGTGGTGCCGATGACCGGACTTGAACCGGTACGGGAGGATTGGTCCCATCGGATTTTAAGTCCGAGGCGTCTGCCGATTCCGCCACATCGGCATATGAAACATATGCTGACTTCAAGTATAGCATTGCCGAAGCCCTTTGTCAATAATTTCGAACAATTACCGCCGACTTTTTCGGGGTCTTGCCGCGCCCGGCAGGGGCCCGGTGAGCAGAGCGCCGATTTTTACATATCATGATAGCAGTCCGGCGCACAAGCGCCCCGGCGCAAAAGCGCCCGGACAAAGGATGCCATGGTGAAAAACCAAGGAGAACTGTCCGACCGGCATACAGCCGTCAGGCACCGCTGCAGGCAGAGGACCGCGCGTCCGGGGGAACGCCCGACGGCGCCGTCTCGCCTGCCCGGGTACATCAGTAGGCAGATGCACCGAGCGGCACAAGACACAGGAAAACCATCTCCCGCACTGCGGCGGGCGGGGCTGCGACAAAACAAATTCGGGACGTAGGCTGTATTCACAGGGGCAGCCCCGCCGACAAAAGTGGACCGCCGGCACAGGCCGGTCGCCGACTCCGGTCGGTCGCCGACTCTTGTCGGCCGCCGACAAAAGTGGACCGCAAGCAAAAAATGCGTTAGGGGACGGCGTGTGCCGGCCTCGGGCGCATTTTTTCGGTGGGGTTCCGTCCCTGAAAAGGGGAACCCCCGCGTATCGGGGTCAAAAGAGGCTTATTGCGGAGGATACTGGTCGGCGGGCGGGGAGGCCGGGTCGGGGAGAAACGCCGGCATCCGGGAGAGGGTGCGGGCGGCCCTGACGCCTGCCACGCAATAGTACATGACCCACAGATGAAAGACCAGGTTCAGCAGGGGGAAGGTCTCGCCCAGCACAATTTCCACATACAGCATCACGAGCGTATCCAGGGCAAACGCCGCCCCCACCACATAAAACCAGTAGGCCTTTTTCCCGGACAGCAGGAAAGGCGGCAGGTAAAGGAGGGTGAGCAGCAGTCCCAGCACTATGCCGATCGCCAGCACGCCGTGGGCGTCACAGAAGACCAACACCAAATAGGGGACGTACGCGGAAAACAGGAAAAAGGAATCGGTCCGGGCTATGTACAGCACCAGATTCAGCACGGTAAAGACCATCATCACCAGGATGTTGAGCCGGGCTGTCCTGGCCTGGGTGAGCAACTTTTGCCGGTAAGCGGGGTCCTGCATATTTTGGTGAGTCATGGAGAGCCTCCTTCAAAAGTAGTCGCCCCTCGGGCTGAGCGCCTGTCGGGACAAGTTACATTGTCATCGGTATCAATTAACCTATGGGTAGTATACTCATCCGGGGGCGAAAAGTCAATACTTTTTACCCACAAGCGCAAAAAAAGCGGACCGCTGCCCCTGCCTTGCCACCGGCGCCGGTGACGGGGGCGCCGTGAGTCGCCGGAAAGGGCGAAAAGGGCGGGGGAGTCCCTTTCCCCGCGACAAAAGGAGGGGGTTTCCCCTCCTCTTGTCTGTTTCCTGTGGATGGAGCGCCGGTGCGTGGGGCAGGAGCGGGCAACGGCGCAGCGCCCACCGGTGTGGACGCCGGGCGGGAGCGGGGCATCCGCCGGAGCGGGCGCTTTGCGCGGGCGCCAGAGCGGGCACTTTGCGCGGGTGCCGGAGCGTCCGCCGGATCGGGTGCCGGAGCGGGTGCCGGAGCGGGTGCCGGAGCGGATGCCGGAGCGGGTGCCGGAGCGGGTGCCGGAGCGGGTGCCGGAGCGGGCGCCGGAGCGGGCGCCGGAGCGTCCGCCGGAGCGGGTGCCGGAGCGTCCGCCGGAGCGGGGCATCCGCCGGATCGGGTGCCTTGCGCGGGTGCCTTGCGCGCGGGGGTTACTTGCCCCGGTACCGCATCATGGCAAACAGCGCCTCGGCGGCCTGGCCGCGGCTGAGGGGCTCGGTGGCGGCGATATTGCCCTCGCCGGTGCGGCGGAAAATGCCCGCCTCATACAGGCTGTACACGGCCTCCCGCGCCCACACGGGGATGTTGTCGCCGTCCGAGAAAACGGGGGTGGTGCCGGGCTTCTCCACCGCCAAAATGCGCGCGACAATCACGGCGGCCTCCGCCCGCGTGATGGGCTCCTCGCCCCGGAAACGAAGCGCCCCCTCGCTGTACTCGCCCGTGACCAGTCCGTATTTCTGGGCGGTGGCGATATAGCTTTTCACGGACTCGGGAATCTCGGGGTCGTCGTCAAAGAAGGTGTGTTGCAGCGCGGGGTTCGCGCTGATGCCGGCGACCTTCATCGCCATGACCACAAACTCCGCCCGGCTGACGCTTTGCTCGGGGTGGAAATACAGCCCGTCCCCCTCCAGGCTCCCCTGCATGATCCGGGCGTCGGTCAGCGCCAACGCGGCGTTGTGGGCGCTGTGGTGCCGCATGTCGGCATAGCTGATGTCCACCACCTGTTTTTCCACGCGGATGTTGACGGTGGCGACCCCCGAGTAGTTGCCGTAGCAGTCGCGCACCACATAAGAGAAGCTGTCCCTGCCCTTGAAACCCGCCTTGGGGGTGTAGGTGAAGTCGCCGTAGGTGGGGCTGGTGACCGTGAGGATGCCCCGTTTCGGGTAGGACACCACGAGATAGGTCAGCTCGTCATTTTCGGGGTCACTGCCCGACATGCTGCCAAAGACGGTGATGTTCTTCTGGGTCCAGACGCTGAGCCGGGAGTCGGGGACATTCCGGACGCTGGGGGCGGCGTTGGGCCGGTCTATGAACTTCACCGTACAGGTGATGGCGGCCCCCCCGCAATACTTGTCGCAGGTGAAGGCAAAGCTGCCCTCCCGCACCATGGCGCCGGCGGGCGAAAAGCTGAGCAGGCGGACATTCTCGCGGGAGATTTTTTGCCCCTCGCCGACTTTGATACCGTTGAGCTTCAAGGTGCCTGCCGTTTTTTCGGGCAACGATGTAATGGTAATGGTATCAAAGCCGGTGACGGCCAGCGCCTTTTTGAAGTCGGCGTCGGAAAAGACAATGTCCCGTCCCACCAGGCCGCTCTTGATCATGCCGTTTTGGGCGGCCAGGCAGTCGGTGGCGTAGCTGAGGCGGAACGCCGCGGCAGGGAGACTGCCCAGCGAGACCAGCAGGCAAAGCGCCGCAAGGAGAGAAATACACTTTTTCATATCAGGGTCCTTTCATTTGTTCATGTATACCATATTTTTTCCCGTCTTGCCGCTTTTATGCAGGGGCGGTTTTTTTTCCACCGAACTTTTCCCGCTTTTCGCACATACAATAAAGAATGCAGGGACTCCCTGTCACGCGCTGCCCCGAAAGCCGCGCGGCCCGCAGAAAACGGGCACCGCACCAAAGGAGGCCTTTTGTGAGACAAACAATGAATCCGCCACGCCCCGGGGCGGAAAAGAGGTGAAAAAATGATAGACGACTCGCTCCCCACCGCGCCGCACCAATATGACCTGCTACATAGAATGGATGTGCTGCAGTTTGCCCTGGCAGAATCCATCCTGTACCTGGATACCCATCCAAGCGACCCCGCCGCGATGACCTTTTACGGGGATATCCAACGGCAGCGGGTGTTTCTTTCCCAGCTCTATGACCTGCATTTCGGCGCCCTCTCGCATTACAGTACCGGCGGGGACTTAGAAAGGGGATGGCTCTGGGCGCAGCGCCCCTGGCCGTGGGAGCTGAACTTCCCCGAACGCAGCGACCACCCGGAAAGCAACCCGTAAAGGATGCACTTTCCGGGGTGCCCTGTCATAAAATATAAAGGCAGGCCTGCCCCCTCCGGACAGAGGTCCCTGCAAAAAAAGCAAAGGAGACACAAATCCCCACAGGCTATTTGTGCAAAAAAGAATGAATATCTTTCAAAATCCGCCCCCCGAGCGGGGCACCACGCCCGGCACACCTCCTATGCCGGCGTCCCCTGAACCCATGCCCGGAATGCCCACCCCCACCCTGCCGGGCCCGCCCGCTCCCGACCCCCTGCAGGGCCGTCCGCTCGCCATGGTGTATGTCCCCCGTCAGGTATGGCGCGACCTGTTTCCGCTACAGGAAGCGCTGGCACTGGGCAGCTTGTTCCGCGAGCTGTATATGCCCATCGAGACAGCGGACGGCACCGGGAGGCAACTGTCATGAACGGCCGACCGCTTCCGCCACCCGCTACCCCCAACCAAGAGCAGCGCGACCTGCTGCAGCAGATTTACATGGGGCAATTTGCCTCGGTCGAAAGCCGCCTGTACTTAGATACGCACCCCACCGACCCGGAAGCCATGGCGTTTCATTTGAAAAACAGGATCAGTCTGGAAGCTCTGAAACAGGAATATTCGCGCAAGTTCGGGCCGATCACCTACCTTGCCGTGGGCGGCACTCCGGAGACAGGCTGGCTGTGGGTCACCCAACCCTGGCCGTGGGAGCTGAACTTCCCGGAGGGCGGTGACAACCCGTCAAGAAACCTGCCCCCCGGCTCCCCCGTGCCGACCCCGGACGGCGCCACCCCTGCCCCGGGCGGTATGGGACAAATGCCGATGCCGAACGGCACACGCCAAACGCCGCCGCCGATGCCGAACGGAATGGGACAAATGCCGATGCCGAACGGCACACGCCAAACGCCGCCGCCGATGCCGAACGGAATGGGAGGCATGCCGATGCCGAACGGCACGCGCCAAACACCGCCGCCTATGCCGAACGGGATGGGACAAATGCCGATGCCGAACGGCACACGGCAAACACCCCCGCCTATGCCGAACGGAATGGGAGGCATGCCGATGCCGAACGGCACGCGGCAAGTACCGCCGTCTATGCCGAACGGAATGGGAGGCATGCCGATGCCGAACGGCACGCGCCAAACACCGCCGCCTATGCCGAACGGAATGAGGCGGACGCCCCCGCCGATGCCGAACGGCATGAGACAGGCGCCGCCAAACGCCCCGGGAACGCAGCCCTCTTTGCCCGACGGTCTGCCCGCGCCACCCCCACCCAATACAAAAAATCAGGAGGGCTAAACCATGTGGTTGTATGAAAAAAAACTGCTCTACCCCATCCATATCACCCGCCCCGACGCGCGCTACGCGCAAATCATCATCACCCAGCTCGGCGGCCCGGACGGTGAGATGGCCGCTGCCAACCGCTACTTAAACCAACGCTATGCCATGCCCTACAACGAGGTCGTCGGCATTCTGACCGACGTCGGCACCGAGGAGCTGGCGCACCTGGAAATGGTGGCGGCCATGATCTACCAGCTCACCCGCAACCTCACGCCCGAGGAAATTGTGCGCTCGGGATTTGACAAATATTTCGTGGATCACACCACCTCGGTGTATCCCCTCTCCGCCGCCGGTATTCCTTTTGACGCCAAGTATATCGGGGTCAAGGGAGACGTCATTGCCGACCTCAACGAGGACCTGGCGGCCGAGCAAAAGGCGCGGGTCTCCTACGACAACCTGCTGCGCCTGATCGACGACCCGGACGTCCGGGAGCCGCTCAAGTTCCTGCGGCAACGCGAGGTCACCCACTACCAGCGGTTTGCAGAGGCGCTCGGCATCACGCAGGAACGCCTGCATGAACGAAACTTTTACGCCTGCAACCCCGCCTACGACAACCCCTGCCCCCTCCGAGAGGGCTGAACCACCCCACACCCCCCGGTCTTTGCGGCAGGGGGGTGTGCTCTGTGTTGACCAACCGTTGACATATAAATGAAGTCCGTGTCTGTTTGCCGCTCTCTGCTTTGGTGCCCGCGTCCATGGCGTGCCCTTCCGCACAGACACAAAGTCAATTGACTTTGTTTTTTGGCTGTGATATGATGAAAACAGGATGTTTCCCATACGGAGGACGGCACCATGTTTGAAATAAAGGACCTGACGATAGATTACGTACCCTCCCCGACGGCGGCACCGGTACGGGGGCTGCGGTTCGGCTGGAAACCGGACGCCGACGGCGAGGGTGTCTTGCAGGAAAGCTATCGCATCACCGTATCCGACCGGGACGGCCACCTGTTTGACTCGGGGGTCGTCCGGTGCGACAGGGTCGAGAATATCGAGCCGGGCTTTGTCCTGCAAACGCGCACCGACTACCGGGTCAGGGTCTCTGTCAGAAACAATCGGGGGGAGACGGCGGAGGGGGAGTCCTGCTTTTCCACCGAAATCGGCAGGGACGAGTGGACCGCCAAATGGATCCGCCCGAAAAAGTTTATTGACGGCTGGTCGCCCTTTTTGCGGAAGAAGTTTGAGGTCAGCCAGCCGGTGGTGTCCGCCAAACTGTATGCCTGCGGCCTCGGGTGCGGGGAGTTTTACCTCAACGGCGAGAAGGTGGGGGATGCCCTGATTGACCCGCCCGCCACCAACTACGACAAGCGGGTGCTCTACCGCGCCTATGACGTGACGGACAGGATCCGGGACAAAAACGCCCTCGCGATCTGGCTGGGCGAGGGGTGGTACGCGCAGAGCCGGGTCTGGGAGGGCGGCCTCCGATACGGCAGGGAATGCGCCATTCTGCAACTGGAGCTGACCCTGCGCGACGGCAGCAAACAGACCGTGTGCACCGACGAGGGCTGGCTGTCCAAGTACAGTCCCATCTCACTGAATAATCTCTACGGCGGCGAATGCTACGACGGCCGGCTGGAAACTCCGGACTTTGCACTGTATGACTGCGACGAGAGCGAGTTCGGACCGGTCGTCCTTGACGAGACGCCAAAGGGCGAGCTCTGTCCCTGCAATATCCCGCCGGTGCGGGTCATCCGCCGGATCCCCGCCCAAGAGGTGTGGGGGCTCTCGGGCGTGAGCGATGGCGCCTGGGTGGTGGATATGGGCGAGAACTTCGCCGGGGTGGCGGAGTTTCACATTCCCCCCTCTCCGAGAGGGGCGGTCTATGTGTTCAGGTACAGCGAGGCGGTGGCGCCCGACGGCCACCCCGACTACCGATCATCCGGCAGTTTTGCCACCCAATGCGTGCAGCAGGACATCTATATCGCCCGGGGCGACAAAGACGGCGAGGTGTGGACGCCGAGGTTCTGCTATCACGGCTTCCGCTATATTGAAGTGACCGGCCATCATGACTACAAGGCATACAGCGTGATGCCGGGCAAGGATTTCTGCGTGGGGCTGGCGCTGTCAACGGACCTGCGCCCAAGCGGCGATTTTCGGTGCGGCTACCCACCCATGAATGACCTGCGGGACATCGCGCTGCGGACCTTTTTATCCAACTATCACGGCTACCCGGAGGACTGCCCGGCCCGGGAGAAATGCGGCTGGCTGGGCGACGCGCAACTGGTCGCGGACTGGGCGCTGTACGAATTTGACCTGTGCGCCTGCTATGAAAAATATATCCGGGATATCCTCGACACCAAGGAAGTGTACGGCGAGCTGCAAATGATCTCCCCCGGTAAGAGGGGGTGCGGGGAAGCCACGCCGCTCTGGGGCTGCGCGCAGGTCATGCTGCCGTATGACCTGCTGCTGTACTGCGGAAACAGCCGGATTATCCGGGAGTCCTTTCCCTCTATCGAGTCATGGGTGGCGCACGAGATCGGGCGCTCGGACGACCTCATCATTAAGGACGGTCTGGGCGACTGGTGCCCGCCCGTGGGGCACCAAAGCGAGCGGCGGATCCCCGTGGCGCAGTCGTCCACCCTGCAGCTGTACGAGATCTGCGAGAAGACGGCGGTGCTCTGCCGCCTGACCGGCCTCGG
>Ga0265293_10000919_pt1 | contig 67826 bp, 68 predicted proteins | sample Munlanlewell138R_FD_192505 | JGI IMG/M metagenome (GOLD analysis project Ga0265293, IMG submission 192505) | Leachate microbial communities from a municipal landfill in Southern Ontario, Canada - Leachate well 138R | ecosystem: Engineered > Solid waste > Landfill > Unclassified | place: Canada... | reverse complement strand
CGGGGGGCAGCGCCGCCGCGTCAGCGGCAAGCGTGGGGGCATTTTTTGCCGCCGGGCCGCCCCCAGGCAAAAAGCCCCCCCGGGGGGCAGCGCCGCCGCGTCAGCGGCAAGCGTGGGGGCATTTTTTTGCCGCCGGGCCGCCCCCAGGCAAAAAGCCCCCCGGGGGCAGCGCCGCCGCTGATGAGGAGTCGCGGACAGGGAGAGGACTCGCAACGTCTTGAGACAGGCATGCGGTTTCTGTCGCGGATTGATAAAAATCAAGAATGATTCTCAATCCTGTTGACGAACCTAAATGATAATAATTACTATTAGCGCGTGCGGAGTGCAGAGCGACGCGAAGGTTCTCCGTTCAGCCCTTTTCGACAGATCCCAACGAGGTCATCCATGTCTCAAGCAGCGGCAGTCAGTGCGGTCATCGTCGGTGCAGACCGGCTCGGTAATATTCCGGAGCTATTGGATCGACTCAACATCGCCATCACGCACCACATCAGCGGTCGTGATCCTTCCCACCAAAAGAAAGCGCCCCAGCTGCCGCGGGGCACGGAGCTGGTGATCCTGCTCACGGACTTCCTGGGCCACAACGTCATGAAGATGTTCCGCCAGGCCGCGCAGCGCGCGGGTGTACGCGTCGTCGCCTGCCGGCGGTCCGTCTGCAGCATGCAACAGGCATTGGAAACCTGCGGCTTTTGCGACAACGGTGTTTGTTCGAGGCCAGCCGAGATGCCGGTTCGCGTGGAACGTCGAGGCAAGTGGGCTGGGCGCTAGCGACGGTCTTGCCACGCACGGCTCGCGCCGGCGCAGTCGGGGCGAGCCGGCTAGGCCGACAGCATCCACCGCCGGCGCATCGCCGCGGCGGACCCACCCGAGCCGATGGCGGCCTGTAGCGCCAGAACCATGGCCACCAGCGTAGCAACGGGCACCAGACTCACCCACGGTGCCACCGACATGAGCTGGTAGGCGTCCGCGATCAAGCGGCCAAGGCTGACCACCTTCCCGTCCCCCAGCCCGACGAAGCCGAGCGCGGCTTCCGCCGCCACGGCGCCGGCGGTCAGTGCCGCGAGGTTGGCCCTGACCGGGGGGATGGCGTTGGCCAGGATGTGTCGCCAGAGAATGGCCGTCGGCGAACAGCCCAAGGCCCGGGCGGCGAGCACGAATTGCCCTTCGCGCAGCGCCAGCGTTTCAGCCCGGATCAGCCGGGCGATCAGCGGCCAGGATGTGGCGGCCAGGACCAGGATGAGGCCGGCCAGCGAAGGCCCGAACAAGGCCGCCACCAAAATGGCGAGAAAGAATCGCGGCACGACCTGGAAGGCGGCGGTAATCCGCATGAGCGCGGCGTCGGTGCGGTTGGGGGCCAGTCCCGACATCAACCCCACCAGCAGACCGATCATCAGCGAGATCCCCATGACGCCGCCGGCGACGACCAGTGAGGCACGCAGGCCATGGAGCGTGAGGCAGGCGACGGACCGCCCCAGGTTGTCGGTGCCCAACCAGAACTCAGCGCCCGGCGCGACCAGCGCCCCGCCATGCCGCATGAGCGGCCCATCGGGGCAAATCCATGGCGCCAGCCCGGCCGCCAGGCTCATCGCGGCCAGCACGATCACGCCCGTCACCTGTCCGAATCTCATGGCGACCGCCCGATCCGGGGATCCAGCACGCGATAGATCAGGTCGGTCAGCGCGTTCGCGGCGAGCGTGAGCGCCACGGCAACCAGCAGGACGCCAAGTACCAGCGGGTAGTCGCGCGCCAGCGAGGCCGATACCATCAGCCTGCCCATGCCAGGCAGCCCGAACACCGTCTCGACCAACGTGGCCGACGTCAAGAGTGCGCCCGTCCGGGCGCCGATCACGGTCGCCAGGGCCAGGCCGGCCTGCGGCAAGGCATGGCGGCGCAGCGCCGCGGCGGTGCTCAGCCCCTTGGCCAGCGCGGTACGGAAATGCGGTTGGGCGCGGGCCTCGTCCAGCCCGGCGCGGGTCACCAGCCAGATCAAAGCCAGTTGCTGCGTCACCAAGGCGGCTATCGGCAGGGCCAGGTGGCGCGCCCTTTCCGCCAGCAGCGCGATGCCTCCGGACGCCGGATCGCGCAGGTCGGCCAACCCTTGCACCGGAAGCCAGCGCAGGTCCAGGGCAAAGATCTGGATCAGCAAATGTCCTACCCAATAAACCGGCAACGCGAACAGCAGCAGAATGACGCCCCGGGTCATGCGATCAAAAATGGCGCCGGGGCGAAGCGACGTCCACAGCGCCAGCAGGATACCGGCCAGGCTTGATAGCGCGAGCGCAGGCAGAGTCAGCGCCAGCGTGACCGGCAGCCGCTCGGCGATGATGTCGCTGACCGGCGCGCGAAACATGAAGGATCGCCCCAGATCGCCTCGGGCGAGCGCCGAGATCCATTGGAGATAGCGTTCTCCCAGGGTGGTGTCGAGACCGAAACGGGCCAGGTCGGCCGCGCGGGTCTGGACGGATTGGGTTTCTCCGCGCAAGGCCGCGGCGGGATCCCCGGGCGCGAGATGCACCAGAACGAACAGGGTGGAAGCGACCAGCCAGAGGGTCAGAACCGCTCCTCCCAGCCGGGAAAGGAGGCCGCCGGCCAACCGCCTCCACACGTTCAGTTCGGGCCTGCGGTTTCAGCGAACTGACCGCTCCACATGGCGAAGCCGTCCAGCTCCTGACGCCAGGCGCTCAGGCTTTCGGTTTCGACCAGCCACCAATAGGGCAGGTCGCGCACCGCCTGCTCCTGGATGCGGCGATAGACCTCGCCGCGGGCGTCCAGGTCCGTCAGCGCGACGGCGTTGGCAAAGAGGGCATCGACCTCTGCATGGCTATAGCCCGCTCCGTTGGAAAACGGCACGGGGCCGATGGCATCCGACGCCAGCGTGCGGCGAAAACCGATCTCGGGATCGGCACCATGGCAATAAGAGATCAGGCCGAGATCGAAGTCGCGCTTCATGTAGATCGCATCGACCGTGGCGGCGCGATCGAGGGGCCGCGACGCCAGGGAGACTCCCACCGCCGCGAGGTCCTGCCGCATCGCATCGGCGTAACCGGAGAACTGCGGGAAGTGGACGATGTCGAGACTCAGCGATGCGGCCCCGGCTTCGGCCAGCAGGGCGCGTGCGGCTTCCGGTGAGTAGGGCAGATGGTCGAGCATGCCCGGCACCGCCGCCCAGCCGATGCCGGACGACACCGGCGACTGCGAAACGCGGCCATAGCCGAATAGCACGTCGTCCACGATGCGCTGGCGGTCTATGGCCTGGGCCAAGGCTTGGCGAACGCGTAGATCCTGCAAGGCCGGGCGGTCGAGGTTGTAGACCACCGTCATCACGCAGTTGCCGCCGCCTGGCCCCGAAGTGACGGCTTCCAGAACCGTATCGTTGCGGGCCTGGAGGCCCGGGGCGTCCACGCCTCCGACCGAACGCAGGACGTCGATCTCGCCGGCGGCATAGCCAAGCAAGGCCGAGCGGTTGTCGGGCACGATGCGGAACGCCAGGCGCTCGATGCGCGGCGCCCCGGGCTTGAAGTAATCGGGATTGCGCTCCAGGACGATGGCTTCATCCCGGACATGGCTGACGAACCGGAAGGGGCCGCTGCCCACCGGGGACAGGTTGGCCGGGCTGGCGATGGGGTCGCCGCCGGCGTAAACATGGGCGGGAAGGATCGGCGCCTCGGTCACGTCGAGTTGCTGGAGCAGGGGCGCGTAGGGTGCATTCAGCCGCAGAACCACCGTTTGTGGATCTGGCGCCTCGATGGCGGCGAGGCGCCCGCGCAAGCTTGCCCCGGTGAGGGCATGGTGCGGCAACAGAATCGATTCGAAGGTAAAGCGCACGTCTTCGGAGGTAACGGGCTTGCCATCGTGCCAGCGGGCGGGGGCAAGGTGGAAGGTATACACCAGCCCATCGTCCGAGACCTCCCAGCTTTGGGCGAGATCGGGAACGGGCCGGCCGTCGCGGTCGCGCGCAGTCAAGCCGTTGTAAAGCGAATCTGCCACGGTATGGGTATGCGAGCCGGTGGTGATGCCCGGATTGAAGTGTTCGGGATCCGCGCTGGTGGCGACCACGACCGTTTTGGCGTGCGGCAACTGTGGCAGTAGGGCGGCCGCAAGCGCCAAGGCCAGGGCGCTTGCCCCCGTCAGGCTTCGCATGGGAGTTTCTCCAGCGTAGTATGAGGTATGATACAAATCATCATACTCTGTAGCCGAGCGTTCGAGCAAGGGATGACCTTCATGGCGAGACAGAACATTTCCACGACCCCGGCCTCGGGTGCCGCGGCGCTGGCCTACTGGGAACGTAAGTCATTAATGTACCCAACCCCGGGGGATTCCCGCTCGTCCGGCACGGCCTCCGGATTGCGCGAGCGCGCCGCCGCATTGGGCGTGCGCTTCGATGTTTCCGCGATCCTGGACGCCGGGGCGGGAACCGGGGTCCACGCCGTTGCCCTGGCATCGATGGCGCGAAAAGTCGTCGCCGTGGACCTCAGCCCGGCCATGCTCGCGCCCTTGATCGCCATCGCGCCGCCTCATGTCACGGTTCTCGCCGCCGACTTCATCACGCTCGATCTCGACGCGCAAGGATGGCACAAAGCCTTCGACCTCGTCTGGTGCTGCATGACGCCCGTCAGCGGCGATGCCGAGGGACTGCTGCAATTGGAGCGGGCCAGCCGCGACCAGATCTGCTGCGTCACGTGGGGGCCTAATCGCCAGGATCCGCTATTTGCCGAGGCGTTCGGCCTGCACGGCGCCGAGTTCCAGCCACCGGCCTGGCGGGAGGCGATCATCGCCCATGCCAGACGCCACGGCCGCCAGTTGCGCCACGACGTGATCGCCAAAAAGACGGTGCAATACATCGAGCCGGCGGCGCTGGCGGATGAGCTGACGCACCATCTGCGTTGGCTGGGTGTCGAGCCCGATCCATGCTTGTTGGAGGATTGGAGCCGGTCGAAGGCTCGTGATGGACTGGTTGAGCGTGTGCTCGACGCGGATCAGGAAATATGGCTGTGGTCGGTGGAATCGCCTTGAAGGCGCGGGTGCCAGACCGGCTAGCCTCCCGGCTCTGGCTGGGCGCGGGCTGATGATGTCTGGGCTGCCAGTGCGGGCGGCTGGGAGTTCCGGATCAGTTTGCCGACGCCAGGCTTGCCAGCTGCGTAATGCGGCGCGCGCCGTTGTAGCGTTTGTTCCAATAGCGCACCGACAAATTTTCAATGCGCACCACGCCGCCCGAACTGGGGGCGTGGACGAATTCGCCGTTGCCCAAGTAGATGCCAACGTGCGAGTAACGGCGCCCCATGGTATTGAAGAACACCAGATCGCCACGTTGCAGCTCGGCGCGCTTGACTTGTGTACCGTGGCGCGCCAGCGCCGCGGCGGTGCGCGGCAGCTCGAGGCCGTAGGATTCGTTCATGGCGAACCAGATCAGGCCGCTGCAATCGAAGCCTTCGTCGGGTGAGGTACCGCCCATTCGGTAACGGGTGCCAAGCACCGCCAAGGCTTGTTCCACGAAATCGTTGGCGGGATTGAGCAGGCGATCCAGGGGATCGTTGGCCAAGTCTCCGCGATCGGCGCGCTCGATCCGAGCCAGGAGCAAGGCCATGCCGTCGTGGGAGCTCAGGCGGGAGGTGGGAGCGTGGTGACCGGCGCTGGGGGAGTCGCCGCCGGTGGTGGCGCAGCCGCTGGCCAGGAGAGCCAGGGCGCAAATGCCCAGCCATCGGCCGGAAAATGAAAACGCAAGGCAGCAACGTAGCAGGGCGGGCAACGTCATGGCGGTAACAGCGAAACGACAGAAGTTACCCGCTGGGAGGAGCCCTGCGGGACGGAAGTAGGGGAATTCCCACGCGCAGTAGGAAAATTCCCACACGAGTTAACCAAATTCGTCGTCTTCCGTCAACTTGTGTGGTATTTGCGGCAGGTGACGCAAAAGCCGCGGGAAGTTGTAACCGCCCCTGCAGGTGTAACCATGAGGGCGGCGGCCGAGCGGAAGCCGCGGGGGCCGTCGTCGGGGCCGGGCGTACTTGGTCGTCGACGGGAGACGTTGTATCGTTGCTGTTGGTGCCGCCCGCTCCCGGAGCGGCGAGTTGCCGGGCGCTTCGCCGTGTCCGGCGTTTTTTCGAGACTTCACGATCTTCATGAAAACCAAAGCTGTGCTGTCCGTCGCCGACGTTACCCGTATCCTGGATGCCGCCGAAGCCTTTGCCGTAGGCCGCCAATGGGCCGTGACCATCTCCGTGGTGGACGATGGCGGCCACCTGCTGGGTTTGCGCCGCCTCGATGGCGCCGCTCCCATGACCGCCCACATGAGCCCCGCCAAGGCAAATAGCGCCGCCCTGGCCCGCCGCGAAACCAAAGCCTTCGAAGACATGATCAACAACGGGCGCTATGCCTTCCTGTCGGCCCCGGCGCTCGAAGGCATGCTCGAAGGCGGCGTGCCCATCGTGGCCGACGGCCAGGTCATCGGCGCCGTGGGCGTCTCGGGCGTCAAGTCCAGCGAAGACGTCGAGATCGCGCGCGCCGGCATCGCCGCGCTCGGGCTCTGATCCCGCCGTCCGTCCGTACCGCTCCTACCGTCGCTCCCAAGGTCGTTCCTATGTCTCAAGCCATCGATTCCATACTGTGCGAGAACCGCGTCTTTCCCCCGCCGGCCGAACTGGCACGGGCGGCGGCTATCGATAGCCCGGCTGCCTACGAGGCGCTGTGCGCCGAAGCCGAGCGCGATTTCAACGGCTTTTGGGAGCGGCTGGCGCGCGAGCACCTCGAGTGGCGCCGGCCTTTCACCGAGGTGCTCGACGAGTCCGATCCGCCATTCTATCGCTGGTTCCACGATGGCCAGCTGAACGTGTCGGCCAATTGTCTGGATCGCAATCTGGCCAATGGCAACGCCGACAAAACCGCGATCATCTTCGAGGCCGACGACGGCGCCGTTACCCGCATCACCTACCGCGAGCTGCACGCCCGCGTGTGCCGGTTGGCTAACGCCCTCACCGCCGCCGGCCACCGCACCGGCGATCGCGCCGTCATTTACCTGCCGATGTCGATCGAGGCCGTGGCGATCATGCAGGCCTGCGCGCGCCTGGGCATCATTCACTCGGTGGTGTTCGGCGGCTTTTCGGCCAAGAGCCTGCACGAGCGCATTGTGGATACCGGGGCCTCGCTCGTGTTCACCGCCGACGCCCAGGTGCGTGGCGGCAAGGTCATTCCGCTCAAACCCGTGCTCGAAGAAGCCCTGGCCATGGGCGGCTGCGGCGCCGTGCGCCAAGTGATCGTCTATCGCCGCACTGGCGACGACACGCCCTGGCACAGCCAGCGCGACGTCTGGCTGCACGATTTCGAGGCCGGCCAGCCCGACACCCACGAGCCGCCGGCGATCGACGCCGAACATCCGCTCTTCATCCTCTATACCTCGGGCTCAACGGGCAAGCCCAAGGGCATCCAGCATTCCAGCGCCGGCTATCTGCTGTGGGCCACCCTCACTGTCAAGTGGAGCTTCGACCTCAAGCCGGCCGACGTGTTCTGGTGCACCGCCGATGTGGGCTGGGTTACCGGCCACACTTATATCGCCTACGGTCCATTGTCGGCGGGCGCCACGCAAGTGATGTTCGAAGGTGTACCCACCTATCCCGACAGCGCGCGCTTCTGGCGCATGATCCAGGCGCATCGCGTCAGCATTTTCTACACCGCGCCCACCGCCATCCGTTCGCTGATCAAGGCGGCCGAGGCCCAGGCCGAGGTGCATCCCCGCAACTTCGACCTCTCCAGCCTGCGCATCCTGGGCTCGGTGGGCGAACCGATCAACCCCGAAGCCTGGATGTGGTACTACGAGAATATCGGCGGCAGCCGCTGCCCCGTGGTGGATACCTGGTGGCAAACCGAGACCGGCGGCCACATGCTCAACCCCCTGCCGGGGGCCACGCCAGCCAAGCCTGGTTCATGCGCCAAGCCTTTGCCCGGCATCCAGGCCGTAGTAGTGGATGAAACCGGCGCCGAACTGCCCCCCGGCAAAGGCGGCTTCCTGGCCGTGCGGCGGCCTTGGCCGGCCATGGTGCGCACCATTTGGCGCGATCCCGAACGCTTTCGCAAAACCTACTTTCCCGATGAACTGGGCGGCACCACCTATCTCGCCGGCGATGGCGCCCACCTCGACGACGACGGCTACTTCTGGATCATGGGCCGCATCGATGATGTGCTCAATGTCTCGGGCCACCGCCTCGGCACGATGGAAATCGAGTCGGTCCTGGTGTCGCACGAATGGGTGGCCGAAGCGGCAGTGGTCGGCCGGCCCGACGACGTCACCGGCGAGGCCGTGGTGGCCTTCGTCGTCCTGACGCGGTCGCTCCCCGAAGGCGATGAAGCGAAGGAAGTCGCCAACGCTTTGCGCAATTGGGTGGGCAAAGAAATCGGCCCGATCGCCAAGCCGCGCGAGATCCGCTTTGGTGAAAACCTGCCCAAGACCCGCTCCGGCAAGATCATGCGCCGCCTTCTCCGCATCGTGGCGCAAGGCCAGGAGGTTACCCAGGACGTTTCCACACTTGAAAACCCGGCTATCCTCGATCAGCTTGGTAAACCGGTGTGAAGCATGGCGGGCCTGGTGGTTGCGCCAAGCCAGCCAATTTGCTCCATCGTCTTTCCCGCATTGCAGCAGTAGGGTATGTCCCTAGTGCGCACGATATCGAAGCTGGCCATAATCGCTGCCATGTAGTGGAGGAGAGACAGCCCGTTCCGGGCAATTCCAGGGTCCAAGACCCACGGCAGCATCCATAATAATGAGGGCTACGGCCCGAACGGCTTCGGAGGAGAAGCTGCTCGGTCCCCTCCAAAAAAGTCGCTTCACACCGTGCGACGCAAAAACCACGCTTCGGCGTGGTTTTTGTCATGGGTGCCCAGAATGGGCGCCCTCACGGGAAGGCCGGTTGCGCCCGATGGCACACCGCAACACGGCCGACCCGCCACGTGTCCGGTCAAGGGCTTGGCGCGGGGATTTTGTTGCGCAGGTCTGCTAGAATAGTCGTCTTTGGTCGGCGCAGCTGGTGTCGACCGTCCGGACAGGTGGCCGAGTGGTTGAAGGCGCACGCCTGGAAAGCGTGTATACGTGATAAGCGTATCGGGGGTTCGAATCCCCCTCTGTCCGCCAGATTCTGAACTAAGCCCTTGATTTTTAAGGGCTTTTTTCTTTTGTGTGGCGACTTTATACGGCTGGTTATACGTTTTGGTTTGGGGCGGTGTTGGCCTCTGGGCGCTCGAATACGGCCAGTACTTCCCGACGTCGTGCTTCGCGCAGCTTGATCGCCAACATTGTGTCGATGGCAACCCAAGTGTGGCCCATCGCCACGTCATAACGATATCGTTCCTGAGTGCCCCGTGCGAATGACAAGGTGGCGTTCCAGGCAGCGAAAGGCAGGGCGACCTCACTGGGATCGAGAAGCAGAAAGCCGTCGGCTTGCCCATCAGTGCGGTAGCTGAGGCCGACAGCCAGTACCCAGTGGTCCATGTCCTTGTTCGAAAGGCCGAGAATGCAGATACCACCTTGGCTTAGGCATTCGGCCGCCTTGTGCAGGTAGTCCTTCCTCGCGAAGCGCCAAGTGAGTCTTTCCTTGTAAGGCGCATACAGGCCAAGCAGCTCTTTGGGGCCGCAGCCCGAAAAGTAATACTCAAGCGCCTTCTCCCATACTTTCGACAGCTTCTTGTCAGTTGTATCGGAGAGTTCCTGCGCTTGCCTGTATTTCGTTAGGCCAAGAATCACCAAGCTCATCAAAACGCAGTGTGGGCCGCATGCTCCGTCAAGGTCACTCTGGCGAAGGTGAAGGGGCTTGTTTCTAACGACCGGACCTCTCGCGGAAATGCTTATCTGTGGATGACAGTGGTAGCGTCGGATCATTTGTATTCCTCGCGGTAAGAGGCGCTTCGCGTTGTCCGCCGGGCATCCGTCTCAGTACTCATCAGGTAGTAGCAGGGTTGTGCTGCTACGGTCCGCTTCCGTTATGATCCAAAGCTTATTCTTGCCATCAGGCAGTGCGTACGAGGAAAAAATTCGAGTGCCGTAAGTCAGCGCAGCTTGATTGGCTTGTTTGTCTTCGGCATCCAGTTCGCCCCAGTCGCCGCTCATGTGACGGAACAGGTAGCCAAGAGCGGAAACCTCAAGTTGGCGTAGTAACTCAAGGGCGCCAGGTGTGGCAACAATGTTGCCGGTTCGGAAGAGCCTGGGCTTACGGTGCGTTTCTCCCGGCCAAGCGGCGGTCTTGCTGTGGTCAGCAGTCATGGTGATGGTCCTTTCAATGGGTGGGGTCGTGGTTGGCGACAGGCGAAACGGTGCTGCCGCGCGTGCACACACCCGCCCCTTCGCGATGGGCGACTCAAGGAAAGAATCGGGAAAGCCACGTCGCCTTGGCCGTGCGTGACAAAGCCGCCAGCGAAAGCCGGTATCACGTTAAACGGGGAATGTCGCCAGGGTGTTGGCGCAGGCAGGGAAGGGACAGAAAAGCGCCAGAATGACGCTTTTCAGGGTGAATGCGCTTTCAGTATACGAAATGAAACAAAATGTGTCAACTCGCGTGTCAGATAGAGCGGTGCCAAAGCTATGAGATAGCTGTGTGCATTGGCATAAGGTGTATAGACTCAGACTTGATCTGACAACCCCTGCCAGGCAGGAAACGTCCGATTGCGGCCGCCGCTCAACGTTAAAGCTAAGCGGCCACATGCGTAATTCCTTGTATGAATGATTAGGCGGTCAGAACTAGGGTGGCGAGGACGATACACTAGTCCGAGAATCGGTGTCGGTGGGCTCAGCCCCAGACTGCGACGGTACTTGCGTCGAAGAAGTCTATGTTCGTCAACGTTCCTCCAAGATGCGCCCTTGCATTAGCGATCAATCGGCGATTCGCGTCGTTGTGTTCATCGCCAAACACGCTGACGAAAATCTGCCGCACCGCTGATGCACGGATTGCTTCAAAGATATGCGAATCGTTTTGATCCATTGAGTGTCCGAGAATGAAGATTGGGGTGGAAATGGTCGTCAACTCACGTAGGCAGTAGGACAGATATGGGCTGCGGTCGATCCGCTCCTTCTTCTTTTCGTGGGTCGGCTCGGCCACGAAAAGTGGAAATCGTGGTGGCTGTAGGTTCAGGTTGTCTCGCACTTGACCGACGATTCCTCCGCCGACTTCGCCCGTGTATGCATGCTTCCGAACACCCATCGGGACTTCATAGAGGTGGAGGCCCCCATGGAGGAAGTGAACCGCCTGATCGGTCCCGTATCCCTTCCACAGCTGTGCAGCACGGAACCCATCGTCGGTTACCCACGCAGGCTCAAGGTCCTGATTTCGGGCCCAATACATCAGCAAGTCATAGTTGACCGTGAAGATTTGGCTGAAGCGGCTGAGGAATTTACGCACAGCTTCATACTGCGCTGTCGAGAGCTCATTGGGCAAGCTCGGATGATTCTCGGATACCGCAGTCAGAAGCGCCTCCTTGAGGATCGCTTGATCCCTTTTTATCGTGTCAATGACTCCTTGATCGAGTCCATACACTTCGGCTACCAGCTCCGCCGAGAGCAGCGTGCGCATCACAGATTCAAAATCCCAAGTGTTCAGACGCTCAAACAGTTTTCTTATTTGAGCATCGCGATCGCCAAAATTCGCGACTTGAAACAAGCTTGCATAATTAAAGATTGCCGCATTCCAAGCCTGAGAGAATCCATTCCCCAGCAAAACGGTTGGCAGTGTTCCAGCAGGAAGAGTCGCTAAGGCTTCATCAAAGGTCAGCATGGTGGATTTTGACTTACGGCTAAGGAAAGAAAAGGAGGTAGTAAGATTGTTGGCGCTACATTTCCGGAGAGTTTTCAGCTTACCGTCCACATGGATCGGTAGCCACACATAATGCGTGGACGAGCACCTCTTCATTCCATTTTGCGACGCAGTGCGTCACAAATTGATAACTTGGGCAGCGCGCATGTGATAGCTTTGTGACGGCTACTGAATCTCCACATAACCGATCAATTCTGCCGCATAGCTGCCTTCACCGTTTGCGGCGCCTTTGTGTTTTAGCTCTCGCTGTAATGTCGGCTCGACCATCTGGCTGAAGAGTGCCAGCCGTTCGTCTGCAGAAAATGCCGCAGAGGCCGTTGGAGCACACAGGTAACGTTCACTTTGTCGCTCGACCACAGGCACACGCGTGCCGTCTTTCTTGACGGCAATGGGTTGCAGAACCACCCGGCGTTCGCCGTTGCTCGTAGAAGCCTCTACCATCCAAAGAGAAAGCATCACTGTGTCATCGGCGTCTCCCTTGACGGCAATGCCGACCTCTTCTGGAGGCAAGCTGCGCCACCGACCCAGTTCCTGTTGAACCAGTGGGTGATCAAGCCCCAGTAATTGCAGGTCATCTTGATCATTTGCGGCCTCGCGATTCAGCGTAAAGCGAGCACGATGAGTACCGTCTGAGGTGACCAGGTCGTAGGTCTGTTCATCAATCTGAACAAGTTTTTGCTGCCGATCAGCCACCGCTGCGGACATGAAATTGACCAGGCGTTGCAAGCTGGACGACACGTCTGAAAAAGGCGTGTAGTCGTCCAGGCTGAAGCCTTCTAGATCCTGGAACAGATCGAAGACGACCTGCCGGGCTTCACGCGAGTTGGAGAGCGCAGCTTCCAGCTCTACCTTGGTGCGCTTCAGCTCGGGGTCTGAAAGTGCCTCTTGGTAGAGCCGGTCATAGTTCAACCGTTCGGAAAGTTGTCCCAAGATCTGTGCTCGCATATCCTCTGCGACGTTGCCTTGATCATCGACCTTGCCGACGGTACGGGCAATTTCGGTCAGCTTGTCATCAAGCAGAAGAAAAATCCGTCCTTCGATGGTGTCGGATAGAACAAGGTTGTAGACCTGAGCTGTGTGGTTCTGGCCATAGCGATGAATGCGTCCGATGCGCTGTTCCATGTCCATGGGATTCCATGGCAGGTCAAAATTGAACAGAATACGGGCAAACTGAAGGTTGATCCCTTCCCGCCCCGCTGCGGTGCATACCAGCACACGCGGGCCGTCTTTTTGTTTGAACCGGCGCTCGGCAGCCAGTTTCGCACCATGGTCGCCCCCGCGCAGTACTACGACACCTTGTCCGGGGAAAACCGTATCGATCTCGCGTGCGATCAGCTCAACCGTACCCAGGTAGGTCGCAAATATGACGATTTTCTCGTTAGGATTTTGCCGCCATAGGGTGCCCAGGCCATCAAGCAATTTCTGAACTTTGGTTTCCCGTTGTTGTGGGAAGGCATTAAGCAGGTCGCCAATGCGAAGCCGCTCTTCCGGCAAATGCAAGTCGATCACCGCCGATGCGGCTTCTTCTGCGTGAGTGGACGAATACTCGCTTCCATAGGGGTCAGAAGCCATTTCCAGTGCTTCTTCATCCAACTTTTTTACCAAGCGGTATTTCAGGTCCGCCAGAATGCGGTCTACCTCGCTACGCCCCATGCTGTCGTCAGGCAGGTTAAATTCCAGGTGAATCAGCGCACGCGCTTCGTCAAGCAAACGCTCACGCCCCTCGATGTCCAGTTCCTTGTCTCGTAGCAGTGCCTCGTGCAGCGTGAGCATCAGCAAGCGTCGTTTCAGCGTGCGGCGGACAGCAGCAAAGCTCGATGCGGCAATCTTCTGGAAGATCGCCATCAAGAAGCCCAGGGCTCTGCCTTTACTGCCTTGGCGACGAGCCAAGTCGAACCCGTCTTCCAGGTACTCGCGCAACCGTTCGTAGAACAGGCGCTCTTCATGTCCCATCAAGAACGATTCGGTGTGCACCCACCGCCGAGCAAACAAGGGTGAGCCGTCTGGCTGGCAGGCATCTGCCTTGGTGCGCCGTATCATAATTGTGTTCAGGCGATGGCGGTTTTCCAGCATCTCCTCCGGGCCGTCGAATAGCGTCGGATTCAGCAGCTGTGCCAGCATCCAGAACTGGAAGTGGTTGCCTTGGTGCGGCGTGGCCGACAGCAGCATCAAGTCACGCGCGTGATCCTTCAGGGCTTCCGCCAGTTTGTAGTTCTCTGTTTTACGTACTTTACCGCCAGTGCGATGGGCGGTCAGGTGGTGAGCCTCGTCGAATACCACCAGATCCCAGCGCGGGGCCTCTTGGAGACGTTTGATTCGGGCAGGGCGCTTCAGGGTGTCGATACTGGCGATGAGTCGATCATGTTTGGCGAAAGCGTTGGTTTTGCGGTCAGTGATGTCGCCTTCGGAGCCAAATACCTCGAAATCGAGGTTGAACACATCATTGAGCTCCCGGTGCCAGTTGTTTACCAGTCCGGCGGGTACCACCATCAAAGCTCGGTTCAGTTCTCCACGGCTGGCTAGTTCGCGCAGTACCAACGCTGTTTCGATGGTTTTGCCCAAGCCCACCTCATCCGCGATCAGGAAGCGACGTGGTGAGGCCGTGGCAACACGGTGCGTCAACACTACCTGGTGGGGCAGTAAATCAATCTTGGCCGATGTCAGGGCCGATGCGCTTTCCATGATCGGTAGGGCATGCGCTTCATAGGCGAGCCAGGCTTTTCTTGCGCGCTCTGTTCCGCCCTGTACCGCACGCAGAATGCGTTCCGTACGCGACAGCTGCCGACGAAGTGATGCCAGCGGTACACGTCGCTCGCCTACGCTGAAAAAAGCACGCAGGTAGCCTTCTAGCGGCGGTTCGAGGACAACCCCTTGCCCGAACTCGGTATGGTGGACGCGCTCACCGGGAATGAAGTTTGTGTCGCCGTAATCCACTCAGGTTTCCTTGCCCAGAGCTTCCAAACGCTCCAACCATGCCGCAAAGTGTGGGCAGGCCGCGCGTATCGCAGGAATACCAATTTTGTCGATTAGAGTGGGACCATCCGACGTTTCTTTGTATTCGCTGGCCAAAGACTGAAGTCGTGCCTTCGGGTGGGTCTCTCTACCATGGTTGATCAATTCCGGCCCACCGGCCATTTCGACGATCTGTTCGACCTTCTCTTTCAGATCAGCACGATCAAAGTGATGTGCCAGCACTTTGGCATTACAAAATGCCAACGCTTCGAATTCATGTAATGCCACGAATGGGATGAATCTTTGATGGCCGATCTCAAGGGCCATTCGTGTTTCCAACTGGGTGGCGCGATCGTGAGGGTTTCCCGGCGACATCGCCTCGACATAGCCGGGAACATCCTCGGGCAACCCGTAGAAGTCGAGCAGTGTGGTTACCCAGGCACTACTGTCTCTCGTCAGCGGCCGCAAGTTTCTGCGGATTTGCCCCCAGTTTGATGTTCCACCCCGATACCCGCCACCGGCGGGCAGGCGCTTTGTCCAGAGTAGTATTGGCTCGGCATAGACGCCGAATGCGGCCAAGTGCGGCGCAAGGGTCTGGTTCACGAAAATTTCTTCTGACTGGCCCTCTACCAGCATTAGCAGCCGCGTCATGGGCGACCTCCAAGAACATTCTTCTCCCAGAGCTCGCCAATGCTGAAATCGTCGAGCCATAGCGACAGCTTGTCTTCATCCAGGCGGCTGAATGTGGTCTTCAGGCCGTCGTTCTCGGCGATGATGATGTCTTTCGGTGCGAAGTTATTCAGCAGTGTCACTGACTGAGTCGCCAAGATTACTTGTACGCGTTTCGACGCCGCTTCCAACATTTCGGCCAGTAGGCGAATGGCGAAAGGGTGCAAGCCCAGTTCAGGCTCATCTAGCAATATCAACGCCGGTGGGTTGGGCTGCAACAGCAGGGTAGCCAGGCAAATAAAGCGCAAGGTGCCATCGGACAGGGAATAGGCATCAAAGTAGGCGTCAGAACCCTTTTGCCGCCATTCCAGCTTGATTTTTTTGTCGTTCAGCTCTAATGGGGCTAGTTCGAAGCGATCAAAAAAAGGTGCTACCAGGCGAATGTGTTCTTCAATGTGCCGGAACTGTACAGGGTGCTTCTCTTGCAGCCAGTACAAGTAAGCGGGCAAATTCGCAGCATCGGGTCGGAAGAATCGATTATCAGAGACGCTGCATGTCTGTTTGGCAGGAGAGTTATCGGACGTATCGTGGAAATGATAGACGATCAAGTTGCGGACTTTCGGGAACACATGCTTCGGAATCTTATTCTTGTAGGATTCGGCTGCCTCTTCCAGCTTGCTTTCCTTGTGACCCACAGCAATTGGTTCGGCGTAGTCCCACAAGCCACTGTATTCGACTCGCTCATACTCGAAAACCAGAGTGTCTTGTGACGCCTTCAGCGTAAAGCCGTATGCGTTCTGCGCAAACTTGAAGTCCAGCGACAAAGAGGGCGTCTTCTTGCGGCCATGATGCAGCAGGCGGTCTGGCTCGCTGGCTACGTACACCTGCAGGTTATGCGACAGAACGCGCTCCAGCAAGCGGAAAACTCCGATGAGGTTGGACTTGCCTGACCCATTGGCACCTATGACGACGTTAAGATCGCCCAACTCAAGCTCGGCATGCTCGATGGATTTGAAGCCGTTGATCGTGACTTTGTGCAGCGTTTTCATCGGCTTTCCTAAGTGATTCGCAGGTGAAACAACCCCGCAGGTTTCGCGCCCTCACGCAGCAGAATCTCTTGCGGATACTCATTAGCCTCGCCCCACAGAATGCGGCCAAATGCCAGCAGGCTGTCGGTGTAAGGTGCGGCGCACCGCCATTCAATCGAATCGGTAGCAGGATGCCATTTAATGCGTCCTTGACCAGACGGCAGCCAGAAAACCAGAGCCGCTTCACCTTGGTAGTAATCCTGGAACGACAGAATCGCATCCTTGATCCCATCACCCAGCCAAGCCTCAGCATCCTCTGCCGATAACAGGTCAAGGCTGCCTTCCAGGCCCGCGACCACCATCGTCTTATCGCCATTGCTCGGCAAATCGTCTGGCCATTGGCCTGGCAGCTGCAGGAACTGCCGCAGGCTCAATACTTCAGCAGCGGCGCACACCTGATTGCGGGCTTCTTCGTCCCAAATCCAGCTGGTACCGCTACGTTGCCAAACGGTGCTGAGGGTTTGTTTCATTGCTCATATTCCTCGAACAAGGAAGCCTGCAGAGGCTTAACTGCCTGGCTTGCAGCCCAGACTGTATAGATTGAGGCAGCGCGTGAAGCGGCATTGCGTGTGGTCTGGTCGGGGCCGTTACGGTGTAACCATTCAAGCAACGGCTTCAGAGCGACGTGAGGTTTAAAGTTGTCGTTCTTCAACGTGTCCGAAGCATTGATGCCACTATCGTCGAAGCACGCGCCGATCAACACCAGCGCCTGATCCAGGTCAGCGGTCAACCGACGGCGATGCCTGCCTGACCAGTCACGCGCAAAATCGAGTGGGCTCGTACGAGTGAAAACCTTCTTTACCTCGGAGCACCAACCACGCTGCACAAAATCATCTGGCGTCGTCACTGTGCCACGCAGGAATTTCTGCAATTGGTCACGCTTGATCTCGGTAGCGATGCCGAAGGTGCGCAGGAATTGGCGAGTCATAGGCTCGGCATTCACTGGCGGCGGTTCTTTGCCCTTGTCAGAATCTTCTTCGATCAGCTGATTGATACCAATCAGCGCATCGCGGACGGAGATGGTGCGGCCTTCATCGACATATACCTTGCCGTAGTGACGCGAGAAGTATTCCAGCGCCTTGCCGCGCCGGATCACCTGGATGTCTGCAGCGGGCAACCCCTCCTTCGCGTGGTTCTCCAACATGGCCTGCAACTGGCGAACGTCGGCCATCACCTCGCGACGCATGCGACCCCAGCTCACTGGCTTGGGCTCTTCGGTGCGCTTGCGGCAGACATGAACAATGTCGTACTCAATGGTCTTGGAGCCAAACTGACCCGAGTCCATCGCTGTATCGGCCCGGATTGGATAGGTCGCTTCAAGGTAATAGCCTGCGGCGAACAGTGATTCGAGCACTGCTACCCACGGTTCGTCCTCACTATGGTGAAAGGTGAAGGCAAGGATGCCGCCGGGCTTGAGTATGCGATGCGCTTCGCGCCAGCACTGCGTCAGCAGCCTTTGGTAGAACGCATCCGGATCATCTGGCTCGCGGGCCGGGTTAGTTACTGCTTCGAGCGACTTCGGAGTATACGGAGCTGCAAAGAGATCGGGGTACTTTTCCTTCAAAAGTAGGCGAAGCCAGACATAAAAAAAGTCTGATAGTTCCGAATAATGGACAAGGCCACCAAAGGGAGGGTCAGTGATAACAAGATCAATAGAACCGCTGGCGAGCTGCTGAAGGTCACTCGATGATCCGCACGTCAGCTCGACGTTTTCTTCTGCGGGGGAGTCGCCCGGAAATACCTTTTCTGTCTTCCCGGCTATTTCAATGTCAGCACCAGCAAGTTGAGTGACAGGCACTAAGTCCCAGGGGTGTTGTCGCCATTCCGCTCCTGCGACTATCGCTTCTGCGGCGGAAACCCAGCGGCCATCGCCAACTGGTGCAAATACCGGCACTTCGAGCAGTGTGTTTCGCGGATGGAAGTTGTTGTTCGCAAAGTGTTTGGTTGCTTGGTCGTTGGTCGGGTGGTATACGGTGAACATGCAGTTAAACCGTAAGAACTGCTGAAATGCCCCAAGAACAAATTCGCGAACTTTCCAGTCATAGTCACCGAGGGTGTTGATGGCCTTCAACAGTTGGGCGTGAACAAGCAATTGACGTGGATTGAACATCGTCCACCAATGCGTAAAGCCGTGGTTCGGAACGCCACCCTGTAAATGGTGGGTCATGAAGGCGTAGGCCAGTTCGGCGCGCGGCCAGTAGTCCTTCAGGTCAGTGTCCTTGCGCTCTTCCCACTCTGTAAACGCAGCGTCGTACTGCCGTGCGACTGCTTCATCATAGCCGGCGAAGAATCGACCTCCGTAGGGCTTTCCTGCCGCATCGCGCTTGGGCGAGTAGCCCTGCACTGCATAGGCTGCCATCGGACCAGTCTTTCCGGTGGCTTTGATGGTAGTCAGCACGTCCTGAACTGTGCCGCAGGCCGAGCAAGTGTAGTGCGATTTTTTAGGTACTGTACCTTCCTCGGGCACAAAGGTGACACCTGTTTCTGGGCAGGTCACCTTATCCGGCAAAGTGCCACGCACTTCCAGCAAGCGCATCTTCGCGGCGCGTGCCGCGTCCCAGCGAGCGGTCGCCGCCAGGTCGTCCTGCGCAGAGCCTCCGAAGGGCTGGCCGTTTGCATTCTGCTTCGCCTCACCAGCTAGCCACTGCGGATGCACTAATAGACTCAAATTTACCTTTTTATTCTTGCTCTTGCCGAGCTTAGCGAAAGCGGTGTGGCCGCAGTGGGGACAAATCACGCCCTTCTTTAGGTCCAGCACGGAATACGGAGATTCGGTGGGAGCAATGTAGAGCGGCGCATCGGGCGCCATTCGCGCTGCTTGTTCCTCAACATCGAACTCCTCACCACATTTGTCGCAGCTATGCTGCCAATGTTTGACTGTAATCGTCTTCACGGCCATCACTGAACGGGTCATAATCGGCGTGCGATGATTGCAGCCGGTGACCTGACAAGGACCATGCTTAGCCCAGAAGGTGTAGATGATTTCCGGCCCGTCATAGCGATAGTTCTTGCGCTCGTCGCGTGGGATGGTGAGAGGGTTAAAATCAGCAGGCATGATCGTCTTTGTGGGCAGATGAGCCCACGTGCCTTTCTCGCCTTCCGGGCCGTCGCAATAGTAGTACGGCATAATTTGCGGCTTCACCTCGGCCTCGATATCGGCGAGCAGGCGCTTTACGTCCCGCAGATCAACGTTGGCCATCTCTTGCTTAACAACGAACCATGCGACCGGATTCAAGTCGTTGCCGATCATCTGCATCCCGAGACGCGAGCCTTCCACGAGTGTCGTCCCGCCCCCCATGAAGATGTCGGCCACTTTTAGCTGCCTAAACGAGCCTTTCTTTTGATGGTTGGCGTAGTAGTTTGACCAAACGGTTTTGGACGATTGAAGAGTGTCGTCAGGTGCCTTTGTTGCCGCAGCAAGAAGCATTGACCTGAAGACACTAGATGGCCTACGTGCCCACCATTTCGACATTTGATAGATCGGCTTAGTAGCAGCACCGGACGATGATTCCACCGCTGCAATCTGATTGATCGGCAGAATCGGAAAGTCGACCTCTAGGCAGGTCTTGGGACGATTCGGGTCATTGAAATCGACGGTCTCCAGTGCGACGGTCTTGCCTGCTCCGACGGCTTTAGCGACTTCCTGCGCCAATAGTTGCTTCTTGGTGGCCATACTGCCAAATCCTTACTTGGTAATCTCAACAAACGGCGACAGCACTTCCAGAAGCGACAAGCCACCATGCGTCAATGTGGGGTAACCGCCCTGGCTCTTCCATTTGCGGCGTCCAACGGCCAGCAAATGAGGGCCGTGGGGACTTTCAATATTTAATGCGACGGGCGGCACGAAAGGGCCGGTATCGCCTTTACCTTTGCTGCTACGTCCGCTGGCAAAGGTTTGCTTCAGATGCTGCGCGACCTCGCCATCGGCATCAGGGAAGTAACCCGTGGCGGCGTAGCCATGGTCAGACGTGATAACCAGCCGACGCCCGGTGGCCAGCCGCTCGACAAAGCTCCAAAAGTCATCGCTGGTAAGCTGCTCTGCCGCGTCTCGTGTCAGGGTATCCAGCCCTTGCCCCGCACCCGAGCCGTCATGCACCTTGCTGTCGGGCCAGTGATGCCAAAACACCCAGTTCGGGCTACTGCTCACCAGGCTTTCGCAGTCCTTCCAGGGCATATCTACACATTCGGTGGCTGTAGGCTGCAATTTATGCGTAAGCCCGCCTCCGTTGTTTTGTAGTTGGCTGCGGCTGTTGAATCCCAGTGCCTGGGCGAACTCGTTGGTTTCGCCGGGCAGTTCCGACGCATAAGCCGATACTTCGTGCAGCGCAAAGCCACGCTCCTGTGCGCCTTGCAGTAACCAGGGCAATTCTCGTAAAGACAAGCCATCAAGGATTAGTACCGCCTTGGCACTGTACGGCTCCGCCCACCAGCGAGCCAGCCTGTCTGAGGTTCGCTCTACGGACGTGTCAAAACGTTCCCACAGGTCCCAGCTGGTGGATGCCAGGAAGTAATCCAGCAACCCGATTTCCCTGTCGCGTTTGATCACTTCACTGGGCGCATTGTTGACCGCCAATGGTGGTGAAGCGATTTCGACAGCATGGCGAACAATCGTATCCCAGGCATCTTGAGCAGAGCCCTTGGTAAGGCTCCGTATAAGCTGTGCATCAATGGCCATTAGTCGTCCTTCTCAAGGTTCAGCTCGAACGTCATCCCATCGGGAAGGTTCTTGAGCAACTTAGAAAGCTGCGCTCCGGTGGCGGCTGACACCTTTATGGTGACATCGCTAACGGGCGTCGCAGGGCCGATTCCCCAGCTTTCGAGCTTGGAATACAGGTTCAGCCCTGACGTAGGCGGGTTGTGCAGCGATACCCGTGGTTTGCTAGAGCCTGGGTTGCCTCCTCCAAAGATTCCGCCGATTGAGGTGGGGTGTGCTTGTCCGCCTGGCATGGGCTCATCTAATGTTGAAGGCGAGGTGGGTTCGATAGGCGTTGTACCGAACAAGCCTGCATCGCCGTTCGCAGGGGGTATCACCGTGGGGTTTGCGCCGCCGGTTGCCGGTACCGCTGAGGGAACCAACAAGAACACTTCATCCAGCTGGCGACCGGTATAGGAAAGCTTGGCGCGCAGCCGCTTCCATGCAGCCTCTTCATCTTCGCCTGGCGTGGTTTGGAGGTATTCCAGCCCACGAAGGTTGATGGCGATCTTGCCTCGTGCACAGAGTCGCACTACACGTTCCTTCATGGACGTTTCGCCCAGCCAGGGTATGCATTCCTGTCCAGCCGGACGAGGCTCACGTAGCTCTTGTAGTAGTTTGCCAACAGAAGCGTTGTCCGCTGCCGCTGCCATGACCAGTTCTTCGAAGTCCTCAGGTACGAACAGATCGTTCGCTAAGGCTTCTTCGATAGCTTCCGGAATCTGCGTACCCTGCTTCTTCAGGCTCTCTATACTGAACAAGCATTGATTCGGGTCGGCGAAATTCCAGCGTGCCAAGATGGCAAAACGGTCAAACCGCTTCTTCAAAAGGTCACGTAGTACGCCCTGAAACTCAGTGTGCAGCTTCTTGTATTCTGGACCTTGCCCGCTCCATTCCTGGGCTTTCATCTCCGCGCGAGCCAGAATTCGAAGATCGCGGTCAAAGAAAGCATTACCTGAGCCAGCACGGGGCAACAAGAAGCGGATGGTGTTGCGGCGTTTCTGTAGATGGTCCTTCAGCCAGCGCCCTAGCCGTTGATCGATATTGTCTGGTTCTTCGGGAAGAACCAGAATAGGCAGGCGATCATCCCAGTTCTCCGGGCGCTCGTTTTCATCGAGTGAAGACCAAGGGTCAGTTTGCCAGGATTTCGGGAGGGCAATCACCCGAAAGGTTTTTGCGACCTCATCGCTGCCGCTAATGACGTAGCGAACCTGCTTGGCAAGCTGGGCTTGGTCAGACCCATCTACGAAAAGCTTATCGTTGCGGGCACACGCCATAAGCTTCGCACGGGGGTTTTCCTCTTCGCGGAAGACCAATCGTGCGCCGTCTTGGTGGATGTTGAAGCTGTTTTCGACAATGGTTGCCAGCTCTACCTGGAAGGCGTTGTCATCCACTGCCTTGTCGCGCGTGATGTCGATTTGAAGCGTGGCAGGCTCAGCGCCAGCGAGGTTGCCGACTGCAATTGAACGAAGCCAGAGCGCACCGACGATTTCCTGCAGATGCGGTGCGAGGGTGGCGTGGTTGTAGACCGCTTCGGTGACGGAAATGATGTTCTGCTGTGCTTTCTCTCGCAAAGTGCGGTGATGCTCATTTGATACCGAGTCGAGTAATGCGCCGATGCCTGATGCGTCATCATCCAACCGGAAGTCGGCGGCTGTGAGCACCGGAACTGCGTCGCCACGGCTCTTATAGAGGGCCGCCAGGATGCGGATCATGTCACGAGTTTCCTGGGCGTCGGTGGCAATCAATACTTGCTCTTCCAACAACCGCAGCAGATGCGGGGCAAAGGGCCAGGATTCCGTAAATTCGTTGCGCTTGCGGTCTTGTTCTGCCGGGGGGACCTCGGCCAGGCGGAAGTATTCGGCAACGTGGCCAGAAACCAGCGCATCGACCGCACTTGAAGCGATTTGCAGCCTGTTTTCGAACAAGCGGTGCAGCAGCATGCGCCGACGGTCAAGCTGGATCCGTTCTGCGTTACCCCCAGCCTTGAAGTCAACGGCCACCGGGTTTACGCGGTGAACCTGCTGATAGGCGTCGCTACCCCCGTTTCGTACCGAAATCACCAGCACTAGCAGGTCGGGTCGTTCTTTAGCGATCTCGGACAGAATCTGGATAAAGTTGAACGCCCAGTTCTTCCATGGATACTGTTTGGTGTTGGTCAAGCCATCGAACCAGGTTTGAAACTCGTCCAACAGCAACATAGTAGGCGCGTGTTCCAGCAGTTCGATAATCAGTTGGTCAGAAGGGATGTCTGTCTTGGCGGCGCCCATGCCTTCCCACTTGCCTTTGATGTAGGTGCCGTGTGGATGGCGCTCGAACAGGAGGTCCCAAAGGAATTTGTACCGCTGACGGTGCAAGCTCTCGCCGATGACGGTCATGCCGGTGCGCAAGGCGATTTTGCCAATCTGAGCATCGCCCAGGGTCGCAGACCAGGCGTTCAGCCATGCGCCAGTGGAAACGGGGTCGTTCACCGCATGGTACAAGGCGGCCATCAAGTGGGATTTACCTAGTCCGCGCTCACCAATAACTACCACTGGGCGGCCTTGATCCGGCCCCACTGCCTCAATGCCCTTGAGCAGGTCGTGTGTCGGGTACGTAATTTCCAGGAACGACTGTGCCGCGATCTGCGTCGCGCCGGTGTTGGTGTCGTTCGACAGCTCAATGGCCGTCCCCTTGAGGCGTTTCCCTCGAAATTCTTCTCTTAGAGTAAGTCCCAACATTACTTCCGCTTCCCCTGGTTGGTCTGGCCCGCCGTCGGGCCGTCCTGTTCCCGCCCTGTGCCCAGTCCTTCACTTGACTGCTGCTTGATCCATGCGTCGATGTCCGCGCGTGCAAACCGCCAGGTACCGCCTACTTTGAATGCAGGCATTTTCTTGGCGCCTGCCAGGCGGTAAATCGTGCGCTCCGTCACCTTCAGGTAGTCAGCAACCTGCCTGATAGTCAGGATTTCGGCCTCTTTAGGGCTTGTAGACATGGATATGACCATTCCGGGCAAATGAGGGCAGGATAGTGCAAAATTTTCAAGGGCGCAACGAGTGGTTACAAAGCCCGGACTACGAGCTGCCCTCGAATGCTTTGTGGCTACCCCAGCAAATCCGAAATGTCCGCTGTCGAGTCACTGCCGCCACCCCGCGTTACGTTGGACAGGGTGCAGATCTCTTTCCACAATTCGTGCAGTCGTGCCTGGTTCGCATCTGCCTCAGGGTTAGACGGTCGACCAGCTGCATCCCGCTTCAGCTCGTCAATCTGAGCTTGCAGCTCCCCCCTTTTCTTTCTTGCCGTAGAGCGGACATAGCTTGCGCTCTTCAGGTGCGGCGGGGCCTGGTACTCACCCGGGTACTGCAACCACTTCGCAAGATCTGCCGAAACATGTTGGCTTTGCTGTTTCCATGGGATTGTCAGGTCGATATGAACCGCCTTCAAGATTTCCTGATGAATCCCGGTGGCGCGCCGTTTCGCAGGACGCATGTTGGGGTGTCGCCAAGGGTTGCGCCCGTTAAGATGGTCATCGAGCACCGCCCGAGCATCTGCCTTAAGGCCTGTCATGTGCCGCTCTTGAGGTTTGTTGGTCCGCAGCATCCCCTTGGCTTTCAGCCGCAGAAGTCCACGCAGTTGCTGCAGTGCTTTTTGGTGCACCTTCTCAGGCCCATCAAGGTTCTGGTGAATTTTTTCAGCCCCTTTGGAAGCTTTCCAGGCGAAAGGGTTCCGCAAGCCCTCCTTTGTCAGCCAAGTCTTAGGCAGAATGATTTCAAGACGTACATGCTTATCGCTCTCCACATAAACGGCATCTTCGATCTGGGGCGATGGGAACTGTGCATGGGCTTTCGTCGTCTTGGATGCTTTTACGTAAGCGGCCACGCTGAAAGGAAGATCGGTCCCATTCCTGTTGATGTAGACAGTCAAAGAGGGTGCGGTGCCCACAGGGGTCACGATCTGCCTATTCCCTTTCGATTTCCCCTTACGCGAATACGCGGCGTGATGATCCAGCACTGTCCGCGCATGGTCGCGAAACTCTTGCAACGCCTTGACGGCCTTATCATGTGAGTCGAACCGGAAGAGATAGGTAAGGGTCACGGACGTAAGTTTTCCGTGTTTCAGGCGGATTTGGTCGACGGCATCCGCCGGAACACCTTTCGTCAATAAATACTTTTGCAGCACAAGCTTTCCAAGACGCGCATTGTCGTAGACCATGTTCTGCACAAGGGCATTGTTGCCTATCAGGCTGGCAGGTCCGTTCAGACTAATTTTGTATGCCATCGGCTTGAACGGGTTCGTGCTCTGTTTATCCAGCACAGGGGTGACTACGTTTTTGGCTTTGGAAAGCCCGTAGGCGTGGTCTTTCACACCACTCACATTCGTCACGATTCCGTTCTCGACAATTACTCCTCCCTTGTTCCATAACATCTTATTGGCCAATGCGGCCGAGTCGATGTGGTCAACTGCAAATTCCATTTCAATGCTGTCACTCATGATCTTTTCCTGATTGCCTGTGTTGCTTGGTCTGATGGTTAGCAACCGATTCATATGCTTTGGTTGGTAACTGAACATCAAACAATTACTATGAGTAGTGGCTTGCTCGATAAGCGATTTTTCCGTCCCGGGACCAATTCGTGGCCTCTTCGGGGTCCGTATCCACGTCAAACTGCCAATCCGTAAAATTTCGGTGTGGCCATAAATTAGTGATTTATGGCACTCATAAATGCGTTTTTTTGCGCCTTTTATGACCCCTTGTCGGCTCCGCTCAGCGTGCGCCGCAGCTCGCCAACGTTCCATGCCGTGATGCGGCCACCGAATTTTTTCGGCTCCGGAATTTCGCGGGCTTTAACCCGCCGCCACACCGTCGCACTCGAACAACCAAGCAAACCTTTCACAACCGGCAGGCGGACGTGCGCTGCGTTCGGCAGTGAGTCGAATTGCGTCAGGGTGAGATCGGTTGAGGCAACGGCCTTGGTCCGACGAGGGGGTGGAGTCGCAACGTGCTCTTGTGTCGCGTCCGCGGGGTCGGCGGGATGGGTGGTCGAGATTTGGGTGTCCATGAAAGCTCCTTAGAAGCAGCGATCAAGCGATGTGCGAAGTGCGCATTGCTCTGCTTCCAGGGCTTTACAGAGGAGTGACAAAGAAATTTTTCTACGCCATTTGGGGCGCAGAAGTGCATGATTTAGTCGAAAATTGCGTCTTTTCCTGCAGAAATTCCAAAAAAAATCGCGGGTATTTGTGAGGTCGTGATGTTGGGAGGTTGTGAGGTTTCGGCGTTTGATTTGCAAGAACTTGACGCGACTCCATTGCACAAGAGAAAAAATTGCTAAGAGGGTATGATCCCGGGAGGTTGTGAGGTCAGGAGGATGTGAGGTTTGCGAAAATGAACATGAGCGATCGAGAAAACACAACGAAGACTGCCAAGCGCCAGGAGGGGCAGATGTGGTCCTATGCGCGTGCGATGGTGTCCATATTCGTAGTCCCCGAGCAAAGACGGTCGGAATCCTTGACCAAGGAACTCAAAGGCTACATAGCCAATTTTTTCAAGGAGCCAGATCCCGGATACAGCGATCAAATCCGGCGTGATGTTTTGGCGTTCCGGCGTGTCAATCAGTACTTGAAGAGTGTGAACCCAGACATCGGTATTGCAACCACATTTGATATGGTCGTGTGGCTGAAACTGGCCCACGACTACTGGGCGAGTTTCGGCGTTAATGATCAGAATAGTCGCGTTGATCCGGTGCTATTGGCTTATCGTCGGGCATTTCAAGATAAGTATTTTCGATACCGGACTCAGCGTGGGCATCGCTCTCGGTTGGCGCTTGTCGTACCTCACGATGTGTTCCGTCGTCTTGAAAATGGCGAGCTGGATATCGAGGCCGTCGAGAAACTGGATGAATGCTATGCGCTTGATGTGTTCCTACTCTCTCATATTGAAGAAGGATGGTGCAGCAGGCGTTGGCGAATTTGGTACGTGGATCGTGAATTCCTGTCGCAGGCGTTGATTGACCCCGCTATTCCGGACCGAATGCATAGCGTGAGAACCAAAAAAACGGAAGCACGATTTATGAAGGGGAGGGAATTGCAGAACAGCCTTGGCCCTGAGAATTTCAGGAAAATGGGCTACGCATTGGCAGAGGCCGTCGACCATGGCGGTTTTGGTGGTTTGTTGGAGGCTCCAAAATATAGTGGCGATCAGTATCGCTTCAATGGCAAGCGGATAGATCTCTATAACAAACTGAAAAAGGATTTCGATATAACGGAATCAGAGTGGTCCGGCCTGAAGCTAATATCGTTTTATGTTCTCTGCAGGGTGTGGTCTTGAGTCTGGAAAAATACTCATCCAGGCATGATCTTCAACGAGGTGCTTCGATAGTCTTCTGGGATCAATGCAACTTGGATGCGTGTGTTTCGGGGCAATCTCTCTCTATACGCAGATCGGCGGGGTATGTCAGGGTAATTCACCCAGGAGTCCATCCAGCCATCTGGGCATCGCAGTAGGTAATGGCCACCGCCTTTGTATTTGCCCCAATCCTCCGACAAGAAGGCAATGGTGCCCGGGGGCCATTGTCGACGTTTCGTTTGCTCGGTGACTGGGAAGCCAGCATCCGTCATAACGCGAATTATAGGATCTAGCTCAAGCCCTCGGGGCCGGTCGCTCACCTTTGCGCCCTTGTACTTTTCCAGCCGCCTGAGTGCGTCGCTGTAAGATATGCCGAGGGCCGATGCGACACAGGCGACGCCACAAGCCCATTCGCCTAGCTGTGTCACCAGGCGATATTTCTTATTTGTATTCATTGGAACGTCCCTTGTAAGGGGCGTGGCTATACTTATTTGGATGCGGTGCCGTGGCAGAAGGCATCCCAGTCCGCCATCATCTTTCGCCGCTTTTCAAACATGTCGCCACGCCGGTAGGCGGCTTCGACTTGATCGCTAACCGTGTGCGCCAGCGCCATTTCAGCCATTTCTCTGGGGTAATGAGTGACTTCGGCCGCCCAGTCGCGGAAGGTTGAACGGAAGCCGTGTACGGTGATATCGGTTCGTTCCATGCGCTTGAGTACGGCAGTCAGCGTCATGTCGGACAGCGGTTTACGGTCGCGTACCCCGGGGAACACGACGTTGGTGTCGCCCAGCTTCAGTTCCTCCATGGTGGTCAGTATTGCTTTTGCATGGGTGGATAGCGGCACGCGATGGTCGCGGCCAGCCTTCATGCGTTCACCAGGAATGATCCATACGGCGTCATCAAGATTCACCTCGTCCCAGGTCATGCCGCGTACCTCGCCGGAGCGTGCGGCGGTCAAAATCGTAAACTGTAGGGCAAGAGCGCCGACTCCCGCCTGTTGTTTCAGCTCATTCATGAAGTTGCTCATGTCCCGTAAGGGAAGGGCAGCGTGATGCTGCACCCTTGCGATCTTCTTGCGTGCGGGCAGCAAGGCGTCCAGGTGACCTTTCCAGCGGGCCGGGTTGTCTTCACTGCGAAACTTTCGTACTGCCGCCCAGCTTAGGATTGATTCGATTCGGCCACGGACACGCGAGGCGGTTTCAGATTTCGTGGTCCAGATTGGTTCCAGGACGCGCATAATGTGTCCGGTTTCGATACGGTCCACAGCCGTGTTCCCCATGATTGGGCTAACATAGGTGGCAATGGTGTTCGTCCATTGATCGCCATGCTTAGGATTCTTCCAGCTGGGCTTGTGCGCTGCGATATACTTCTCTGCGCACCAGTCGAAGGTGACGGACTTCGCTTGCTCGGCAGTTGCCGCTGCTCTGGCTTTTTTCTTCTCTTCGACAGGGTCTAACCCGTGACGAATTTGGCGGCGCAAATTAAGCGCAGCTTCACGTGCTTCGCTTAGTGTGACCTCCGGAAAGGGCCCTAGTCCTGTGCGTCGCTCCCTTCCCTTGAGAGTGTAGCGAAGCACCCAGGATTTCGAGCCTCCTGGCGATATGTTTAGCAAGAGGCCGGCGCCGTCGTTATATTGCCCCGGTTCCTTCAGCCGCGTGACCTGAAGTTGCGTGAGTCTGTTGGCTCCAGCCATTCAATCGTTCTCCCGTTAGTTTTCGATCGCAGCTTCCTTTATACGTTTTTTTATACGGAAATGTCAGCAACCACGTGGACGCTCTTGATTCGATTTGAGACAAGAGAAATTTCAAGCAATTGATTTTTAAGTGGTTTTTGAGGCGATGTGCGGCGTCATGAAAGCTTTTGATCCGCAGGTTGGTATGCCCCTCTGTCCGCCAAACTATTGCCAAGTAGTGCCAACTACTGCCAAGTAAGCCGCCTCTCTCCTAGGGAAGCGGCTTTTTGTTTGCCCAATATTGCCCAGTAACAGCAGGCATCATTTCCGGGTATAAAACAGGGTATCTACCCGGAACAGCTCCGGCGGTGTCCGATGTACCCGGTCTTGAGGCGAGACATGGCAAAGAGCGGACGATGAGGGAGCCGCGAGACAAAGAGGTCGCCTCGTTCGGCCGCATCGCTACTTGAGCGAAGACCTGTCGCGCTAGCCGGCGGCTTCGCTGGCCAGTACGGCTAGTCGAGCTGCCTCATGACGGTCTTGCAGCGCGAAATACTTGCTCTGAGGGCCTTCGGACCGGTCAGCCGTGCCGCCGAAGGATTCCTTGAGATAGTTCGCATACCAGGCTGACTCCTCGGCGGTCAAGCCCACGAAAACATCGTTGCCGTCCTCGTTGGTGGACAAGGCTCTGATTTGCAATAAATACGCCCGCGCTTCGGGCTGAAGTTCCAACATAAGGCTCCTTGATAAGCCCTCATTGTAACCCATTGAAAAGTGGACGAATTTTCTCTCCGATGGCTGGCGGCAGGCCCCTCCAGCGATGGCGGCTGGAGGAGATGGGTGGCGGCGATGCGCACGATCGCACTCCGAGCGAAACGACTTTGTCCGGATATATTGCGTGACTGTCCGGATCACGCCCGGGCCGACGATGGCGATCGTGCGTCCCAGGTTCGGCGCTGGTTCATGGCCATCATGCGGTGACGTGAGCTGGCAGTCCCAGGATGCTCCGGGCCTGTTCCACGGAGGCTGTGGCGGTGCCGGCGGCATCGATCAGGCTTCGGGCCTTCACCACCTGCTGGGCATTGCTCTCGGCGAATTCGCCGCGACGGATGTAGACGTTGTCTTCCATGCCTACCCGCACGTGGCCGCCCAGCAGGATGGATTGCATCGCCATCGGGTACTGATTGCGGCCGATGCCGAAGCCCTGCCACTGCGCGCCGTCTGGCAGACGGTTGCGGATGTAGGTCATGGTCTCGGTGTCGGCGGGCATCGTGAAGTTCAGGCCCATGACGAAGGAATAGATGCCGGGTCCATTGAGAACACCACGCTCGATCAGGTACCGAGCCAGGACGGTGTCGCCGCTGTCGAACAACTCGAGTTCCGGCACGACCCCGGCTTCCCGCACCAGGGCCGCCATTTGGCTGAGCACGGCCTCCGTACTGATGACGATTCCCCCGAACACCTGGGCCGTGACGAGATCCAGCGTGCAGATGTCGGGCTGCAGCCGCAGCACATGGGCCACGCGCTGCTCGGCCGACCAGATGTGGCTGCCGGGACCGGCTTCGGAGGGCAGGGCGGGGTCCTTGGGATAGAAGCCTGAGCCCAGGCCGGTGGTGAGGTTGAGGATGACCTGGGAGTTGTCGGCGCGGATTCGCTCGACCACCTCCTGGTAGAGGTCCAGCTCGCCGGACCACTCGCCCGTTATCGGGTCGCGAACGTGAATATGCAGGATCGCGGCGCCTGCTTCGGCCGCTTCCAGTCCGGAATCGGCGATCTGACGAGGAGTGATCGGCTGCGCGGGATTCTTCGACAAAGGTCCCGCGCCGGTCAGGGCGCAGGTAATAATGACGTGTTCTTGCATGGAGATGCTATCCGTGGTGAGGGTGGTCAAGCCGCAAGAAGTCAGGAGTCGGCGGAGAAACCGATTTTCTCGACCTGTTTGCCCCAGGTCTGCCGTTCGTGGCTCAGCCGATCGGCCAGCTCCGCGGGACTGCTGGACACGGCCGTCATGCCGAAATCTGCCAGCCCCTTGCCGAAGTCTTCCTGCCGGACGGCCTCTTGCACGGCGCGTGCGGTGCGCTCTACCAGTTCCGGAGAGGCGCCTGCCGGCAGGAAGATGCCGAACCATTCAGTCATGGTTAGCGGGTAGCCCTGTTCCTGATAAGTAGCCAGATCGGGAACGAAAGGGTTGCGCTCCGTGCCCGAGACCGCAAGCAGCCGCAGGCGATCGGATTTCAGGTGCGGGAGATAGCTCGACAGCACTGTGGAGTAGCCCGACACCTGGCCGCCCATCAGATCCTGCAGGCCGGGACCGTCACCCCGGTAAGCCACATGGGTCAAATCCACGTCGCCGAGCTGACCCAGGATGCTGCCGATCAGATGCGGCGTGGAGCCCGATGCGGGAGAGCCGAAGTTCGCCTTGCCTGGATTGGCTTTGGCCCACTCCAGGAATTCCTGGATGTTGGTGATGCTCTCCGGCACAGCGGGCCCAACCGCGAAAGCAAAGGAGAAAGCACACACCTGCGAAACTGGAATGACGTCGTCCGGCGAGTAGGGCAGTTTGCTATAGGTATGCGGGAAGATCGAGAACGGGGCGGGAGGCGATAGCAGGAGTGTGGTGCCGTCGGCGGGACTGCCAACCAGCGCCGATACGGCGATCTGAGTACCGGCCCCCGGCCGATTCTCCACGATGATATTGTTGACATAGATTCCGCGCAGCTTCTCGGCCAGCCTGCGGGCCACGAGGTCGGTGCTGCCGCCGGGAGGGAAGCCTACCAGCAGGCGAGCCGTGTCGATAGGAGTTGCAGCGGAGGCATGGGCGAGACGGGTGGCGCCAACGGCGCCAAGGGCGGCGAGGCTGGCCAGTCGCGTCTGGAACTGGCGGCGGGTGATCATGATGCGTCCTCCTCAAAAGGGAATGGGAGCGCCGGAACTTGCGCGACGGATCGCGTGAGTCCAGGGCTGACGCGATTACACGATGAGCGGCTATCGTCGTTTTGCGGGACTTATCGTGATCTTGCGCAAACGAGGGTTATCCCTGGCGCCGGTGTGCTAGCCGGCGCGGCGGTAGATGCCGGGGCTGACGCCCCAGTGCCGCCGGAAGCGCTGGGCAAAGTGTGCCGGCGAGGGATGACCTGTTGCCTGAGCGATGTCGGCCACCGTGCGGCGCGTATGCCGCAGCAGCTCGGCAGCGGCTTCCATGCGGAGCTGCGTGAGGTAGGCGTGAGGTGGCAGGCCGAAGGCGGTCTTGAAAGCCCGGGAGAAGTGGAACGGGCTGAGATCGACCAAACTGGCCATGTCGGCCACCTGCCAGCGCTCATGCAAGCTGTCGCGGAGTGTCTCCAGGAGCAGCGTCATCTGACGGCGTGACAGCGTGGGCTGGTCACGCCGCCGCGGGGCGGGCTGAGAGTAGTTCTCGAGCAGATGCAGGGCAATACTGAGGGCGAGGTTGTCGCCGAAAGCGGCGCTCAGCGAAACGTTGTTGTCGAGCGATGCCAGCAAGGCCTGGGCGAGCGAGGCCAGCACCGGGTCGTGGCTACCGAAGCAGCTTCGCAACTCCACGTCGCTGCCGCCGGCGCGCTCGAGCCAGGCGGGTTCGATGTCGAGGTGGACGTTGTTGCGTGGCGACGTGCTGCGCCAGAAGCTGGGAGTGTGTGCCGGCAGGATGACGGTATGCCCTGGGGCCAGGCGGGTGAGACGCGTGATGTCGCCGTGTCGCTGCAGCAAGTCGTTGCTGGTACCGCAGCGCAGCAGGATGCTGTGGCGGGAAGTGGGCGGAACGTAGAGATCGCCCAGAGGCCCCACCTGATGCCATACCGCCAGCCCACGCCAGGGTCGGCCAGCGCTGGTTCGGTAGACGTGATCGGGCAGAGCTTGCCAGGGTTCGATGACCGGCGTGGCCTGCAGATCGACCCAACGGCTATTGTCGAAGCCGCGGATGGTCTTCGAAGGGGCCATGGCGGCCTGTGGCGTTGGCGGCACCGCTGTGGCAGGGCGTGTCGGCATAGTGTTGGAGGTCTAGTGGATTGGCTTCCTGGGGCTGTGCCGTTGGGAGGGAGGCCATATCCAGCCCTTGATGCGATGATGGCCTGTCTACCGCCCAAAGACTGCGTGAAAATGCCGCTGAAATCAAGCGCTGACGGTTTTCCGAGACGGCCCCCAAAGCCACAAGACGGTCAAGCGGTTGCCGGTGTGTTGCTGTTCACCTGGACCGCCACCGTCGATTCAATTCTTGAAAAACTCGCCCGACTCCGCGGGCGAATCAATGGGACAGCACACTAGCCCGTTACACCCAAAGCCTGTTGCAAACGGCGGCACCTTTCGACCAAAAGATCAGCAAGTACGGATTTTGACGTTTTGAACCGCTGGCTTGGCACGGGGATCGAGACCGCCGCCAAATCACCACCAGGCAGTCGAAGCGCGACCGCTACGGCGCAGATACCCGGAGAGTTCTCCTCTTCGTCCATGCTGTAGCCCCGCGCTCGGATCAGCTCGAACTCTTCCATCAAGACTTCCCAATGCGTGAGGGTCTTGGGCGTGTGTTGTGTCAGGCGCAGGCGAGGTTGCAGATTAGCCAGATCGCCGGGGCTCAGGGCGGCCAGCATGGCTTTTCCCGGGGCAGAGGAGTGGAGCTCGAAGGCCAAGCCGATGCCAGACTCGGCTTTCAAGCGATGAGAGCCCGCTATCTGGTCAAGAAATACCAGTTTATCGCCATCGAGTAGAGACAGGTCCACCGTTTCACCACAATCGCGCGCCAGTTCCTCCAGCGTCGACTTTGCGAAATCGACGACTTCGAACCGTGCGGCGGCTGCCAAGGGCAACAATGCGGGCCCCAGTCGAACGCCTCGTGCCGGAGTCGCGGCCATCACCAATTGCTCGTCGCCCAGCGCGTCGACGATTCTTTGAACGGTGGATCGTGGTAGCCCGAGCAGCTTGGCCAACTCTCCCAATGTAAGGCCATTTGGATGGTCACGCAGGGCCCTGAGCACGGAGGCCGCCCGTGCGATGACCTGGATTCCCCCCTGGCGTTCGGCAACCGCGCCGGGGCGTGTTGTAGCGGAATGGTCGGCAACCGCCGACGTCTTGGTCCTGTTCAAACGTCTTCCTTTTATCCAGCTTGTTTAAAGCAAGTGTGCCAGCGTCGTTGGGCGCACCGCCGCTCCGCTCTCAGTCCCTAGGGAAAGTCCCAATGCAAGTCTGACTCGAATTCATGGATATTGTATTTCATCCGCTTAAATTCGATACAAGTGTACCGTATAGCGGTACATAAACATACTCATCCAGGAGCTAAACATGGCAGTCACGATCCGCGGCATTACTTATCAAGAAAACCTGAACAACGACATGGGGCTGGAGTTCTACGACTTGAGCCACCCCTGGGGGCTTGGCCAGCCATGCTGGCCGTACTTTGAAGACGTCAAAATTGAACGGCTTCACAGCATGGCCAAGAGCGGCGTGCTAACCCAGCGCATCACAACGGTGATGCATTCGGGCACGCACATCGATGCCCCGGCGCATGTGGTCGAAGGCACGCCCTTTATGGACGAAGTGCCGCTGCCGTACTTCTTCGGAACGGGGGTGGTGGTGTCGATCCCCAAGAAGAAGTGGGAAGTCATCACCGCTGACGATCTGGAGAAGTCATCACCCGAGATTCGCGAAGGCGACATCGTTATCGTCAATACCGGCTGGCATAAGCACTACGGCGACAACCGCCAGTACTACGCCTACTCTCCCGGCTTCTACAAAGAAGCTGGCGAATGGTTTGCCAAGAAGAAGGTGAAGATGATCGGCACCGATACCCAGGCGCTGGATCATCCGCTGGGCACGGCCATCGGCCCCCATGGCCCCGGCTGGCCGAACGGTCTGCTGCCTCACGTCAACATGGAGTACGAACGCGAGACCGGCCGCAAGGTCATCGAGGACTTTCCGGAGTGGGAGCCTTGCCACGCAGCCATCCTATCCGCGGGTATCTGCGGTATCGAGAACGTGGGGGGCGATATCGACAAAGTGACCGGCAAACGCGTCACGTTTGCCGCCTTCCCGTGGCGCTGGACCGGCGGCGACGGTTGCATCGTGCGCCTCGTTGCCATTGTCGACAAACGGGGTGATTACCGCATTGAGAACGGCCAAGGCTGAGGTGCGGACATGAAGATCACCCGCTTGGGCGATGCCGAGACATACGAAGCCCCAAACCACTTCGATATGCGCTCCCTGCGTCTGCAGGGTTTTGCCGAAGAAGGACCGCAGAGCTTTTGGGTGGGGCTCAGCCATTTCCTCCCCGGAGGAGGCGCGGGGCCCGACCAGTCTCCTCTAGAGAAAGTTTACGTAGTCCTGGCCGGAGCCTTGCGTGTCAAAACGCCCGAGCAAGAGGCCCTCCTCGGTCCGCTGGACAGCTGCTGCATTCCCGCGGATGAGATTCGATCCGTGCACAACGATAGCAATGAAGTGGCGACGATGCTGGTCGTCATGCCTTACCCGGAGACTCGGCGATGACTGCGAAAAATGACTGGCTGCGCAATCCGGCGTCTCTGTTTGATGTCCGTGGAAAGGTTGCGGTTATCACGGGAGCGTCCGGCGCTTTCGGAGGGCTTGCCGCCCAGGTGCTCGCCGGCGCCGGCGCTCGCCTGGTGCTGTCGGCCGGCAATGAGGCCGCAATGGCTGAAACCGCGGACTCATGCCGGGCGCTGGGGGCGGAGGTCGTCACAGTGCCTGGACGCCCTTCTTCTTTGGTTCAAAGTCGGCGAATCATGCAGTCGGCACTCGAGTCCTTTGATGCGCTCGACATTCTGGTCGTGGCTTCCGGTTTGAACGACCCTTGCCCCATTACCGATCAGTCGCTGGAGCGCTTTGAGACGGTGATGGACGGCAACGTCACGAGCACCTGGCTACTGTGCAAAGCCTTCGGTGAAGAGGTGATCCCACGCCGCACAAGGGCAAAGGTGGTGCTGACGTCATCCGCCAGGGGGAAGTTGGGCCACCCCGCGGGCTATAGCGCGTACTGCGCTTCCAAGGCGGCAACGGATGGGTTGACGCGGGCTCTGGGCTGCGAATGGGGCAAGCACGGCATCACCGTCAACGCGATCGCCCCTACCGTCTTCCGCAGCCCTTTAACCGCCTGGATGTTCGGCGACGACGAAAAAGCGACAACCGTTCGCAGCGGGTTCCTGGGGCGGGTGCCGCTAGGTCGCCTGGGAGAACCTGAGGATCTCGCTGGGCCTCTGCTGTTTCTGTGCTCCAAGGCTTCTGATTTCCATACGGGCCATACCGTATACGCCGATGGCGGCTACACGGCGGGATGACACTCATGAGCAACAAAGAACAGATTGCGGTCATCGGCGCTGGGCTGATGGGCCATGGTATCGCCCAGGTCTTTGCCGTGGCCGGCCATGACGTCACGGTCTACGACCCCGATCCGCAGGCCTTGAAGACGCTTAACCAGCGTATCGCGGCCAACCTACAGGCGCTTGGGCAAGACTCCAAGGCACAGGCAGGCGTTCGCCCAACGGAAGCGTTGGCGGAATGCGTTGAAGAGGCCGACGTGGTCATCGAGGCAGGTCCGGAAGACTTGCCGTTCAAGAACCGGCTGTTCAAACAGCTTGAAAAAATCGTGCGGGGCGACGCCATTCTCGCCAGCAACACTTCGGTGATCCCGATCACCCAGATCATCGCTGGGATGACATCAGCCCAACGCGCGCTGGGCACGCACTGGTGGAATCCCCCCTATCTCGTTCCGCTGGTCGAGGTCATCAAGACCGAGCAGACGTCCCCCTCCATCGCACAACGAATGTTCGACCTGCTGGCCGCGGTCGGCAAAACGCCGGCGATGGTCGAAAAGGACGTGGCTGGCTTCATCGGCAATCGTCTGCAGCACGCCCTTTGGCGCGAAGCAGTGGCGTTGGTGGAGGCGGGAGTCTGCAGCGCCGAAACCCTCGATACCGTTGTCAAAGCCAGCTTTGGTCGGCGTTTACCGGTTCTTGGCCCTCTGGAAAACGCAGATCTGGTCGGAACCGACCTGACACTGGCCATCCATCGTACGGTGCTTCCCGCCATTGACAGCAGGCCCGGACCTTCTCCGTACCTTGAACAGTTGGTTGCCGAGGGGCGTCTTGGCATGAAGTCGGCTCTGGGGTTTCGTTCCTGGACGCCAGAACAGCAAGCCGAGCTTCGATCGCGCGTGACGGACCATCTCATCGCGATGGACCAACGCGACGCCCTGGCACGCCGCCAACCCTGAACACCTTGATCAACCCGAGGAGACACTCGTGAGTTTCTGGCGATCCGGAATTTCAATCCGGCGGCTTACGGCCGCGGCGCTACGTGATTTTGTTGGTACAGAGTGAACCATAGAGGATTAAGGTAAATGTCGGAATCAAAGAAAGTCATCATCACCTGCGCGGTTACGGGCGCCATTCACACCCCATCGATGAGCGAGCACTTGCCGCTCACACCTGCGCAGATCGCCGAGCAGGCGATTGCGGCGGCCGAGGCGGGGGCGGCCATCCTGCACCTTCATGCCCGCAACCCGCAGGATGGCAGGCCAAGCGCCGATCCGGAAGTCTTCGCGCAGTTCCTGGGGCCGATCAAGGCCGCTACCCAGGCGGTAATCAATATCACCTCCGGCGGCTCCACCAACATGACGCTGCAAGAACGGCTGGCCCCGCCGCTGCGCTTCAAGCCGGAAATGGCATCCTTGAACATGGGATCCATGAACTTCTCGATCCATCCCGTCGCAAAAAAGATCAAGCATTGGAAGTACCCCTGGGAGCAAGCGTATGTCGAGGGCACGGAAGACATCATCTTCCGCAACACCTTCCGTGACATCCGCCAGATCCTCCAGAACCTGGGCGAGGGCTGCGGTACCCGCTTTGAGTTCGAGTGCTATGACGTTGGCCACTTGTACAACCTGGCGCATTTCGTCGATGCCGGTCTCGTCAAGCCGCCATTCTTCATTCAAACCATATTCGGCATCTTGGGAGGAATCGGGCCCGACCCCCAATGCGTGACCTTCATGCGGGACACGGCAAACCGGCTGTTTGGCGACGACTATCACTGGTCCGTGCTGGCCGCCGGCCGCCATCAGATACCGCTGCTGACACACGCGGCCGTGATGGGCGCCAATGTCCGTGTCGGCCTCGAAGACAGCCTCTATCTGCGGCGTGGCGAGTTGGCGCCCAGCAATGCCGCCCAAGTACACAGAATTCGTCACCTTCTTGAGGAGCTTGGCTTTGAAATCGCATCGCCTCAAGAAGCCCGAAAAATGCTGTCGCTCAAAGGGGCTGATCAAGTCGCTTTCTAGGCGTAGGCCTATGAGCATTTCCCCCAACTGAAACGAAAGGAGTGAATATGTCATCGGCTTCTGATCATCGACACCTGCAGTTCGCTTGGAGTCCAAAAAACTGGCTGCGCCGGCTTGCGCTCGTCGCTCTGTCGAGCCTTGCTCTCTCCGCCTGGGCTCAGCCCCCCGATTACCCCACCAAGCCAATTCGGCTCGTAGTTCCTACGCCGGTTGGAACCCCGATCGACTTAGTGTCTCGAGTCTATGCACAGCGTATGGGCGAGGTACTTGGACAATCCATTGTGGTCGAGAACAAGCCGGGCGCCACGGGCTCGGTGGGCGGTATCGAGGTGCTCCGATCGCCGGCGGATGGCTACACGCTCATGACCATCTTCATGCCCATGTCAGTGGCGCCGTCGCTCTACTCGAAAGTACCGTTCGACATTCGTACGGACTTCCAGCCCATTGGCCAGACCGCATGGTCTTACAATGTACTTGTCGTACCTGCGAGTTTGAGTCAAGTCCAGTCTGTCAATGACTTGGTCGAGTACGTCAAGGCCAACAAGGATACGGCCTCCTATGCTTCGGGAGGCCATGGTACGCCAGCGCATGTGGTGGGAGAGCTCTTTAACCTTGAAACGGGAACGAACACGCTTCAGGTTCCATATCCCACGGGGCAATCCATGAGCAATGTCATGGCCGGGCTCCACACTTTCATGTTTCTTGCCGTCCCATCCGCATTGTCCGGAATCGAGTCCGGACGCCTCAAGGCCTTGGGTATCGCCTCGGATCGCCGCTCCGCAAACTTACCTGAGGTGCCTACGCTCGCCGAGTTGGGCTATGCGAATCTTGTGGCGCGTGACTGGCAAGGGCTTGTCGTTCGCAAGGATACACCCACGGACGTCGTGCTTAAGCTGCAAGCGGCCCTGGAGACCGTTAAAAAAGACCCCAAGACATCGGAAGCACTGCGCAACGTGGGCGCGGAGATCAGCGAAACCAGTCCAGAACAGTTTGAACAGTTCGTCTCCGCTGAAGTCTCACGCTGGTCCGACGTCATACGGGCAGCCAATATCAAGGTGGAGTGATGACCTCATTGTTCTCAGCGCCTGAGCAGCGCTCTTCGGGCGGCACCGTCCGGAACGTCCTCTTCATCATGTGCGACCAGTTGCGCCGCGACTATCTTGGATGCTATGGGCACCCCACCATTAAGACGCCCAACATCGACGCCCTGGCCGCGAGCGGAGTCCGGTTCAATCGCGGCTATGTGCAAGGCCCGGTCTGCGGACCCTCCAGAATGTCGGCCTACACTGGAAGATACGTGGCGAGTCATGGTTGCACCTGGAACTTCGTGCCGATCGGCGTGCAAACCCCGACCATGGGCGAACACCTGCGTCAACTTGGACTTCGCACCGCCGTCATCGGAAAAACGCATGCGGTTGCCGATCAAGACGGCATTGCACGCCTCCGGCTGGACGCGCCAAGCCGCGAATCCCTTTTGCTCGCCGAAGGAGGATTTGAGCCCTATGCGCGCCACGACGGCGTCGTACTGGACGCGTCGCTCAACAGCGGGCGGGCTTACCCTTACAACTCATTTTTGATGGCGCAAGGGTACTCCGGCCCCAATGCCTGGCACGACCATGCCAATAGCGCGCTGGGTGAACGAGGCGCCATCTTGAGTGGCTGGCAACTGCGCCATTCGTCTTTGCCGGCACGCGTGGCCGAAGAACATTCCGAAACCGCCTGGGCAACCGACCGCGCAATAGAGTTCATAACGGAGCAAGGCGACCAGCCCTGGTGCCTTCATCTTTCGTACATCAAGCCACATTGGCCTTATATGGCCCCGGCGCCGTATCACGACCTTTACGGGTCGGAGGACATCCTGGCCGTCGTGCGCGCGGCCCACGAACTCGATGACGAACACGAGGTTTATCGTGCGTTTCGCAATCATCGAGAGAGCAAGGCTTTCTCGCGCGACGATGTGCGGGCGTCGGTGATTCCGGCCTATATGGGGTTGATCAGCCAGCTTGATACCCATATCGGGCGCTTGATGGCCTTCCTGAAGCAGCAAGAACGATTGCAGGACACCTTGATCGTCTTCACCAGCGATCATGGGGACCATCTGGGGGATCATTGGCTTGGCGAGAAGGAGATGTTCTACGAGGCGAGCGCAGGCGTTCCATTGATCATTGTCGAGCCGGAGGGCAGGCGTCGGGGCGAGGTCGATGAGGCTCCCGTGCAATTGATCGATCTACTGCCGACGTTTCTGGAGGCGATCGGGGGCACAATAGAGTCGCCTTGGCTCGAAGGGCAGTCTCTCTGGACCCGAATCCGCGATCGTCATGCACCGACGCAAGAGCAGGCGATATCGGAACTGGACTATGCCTTTTATCCTGCGCGGCAGGAACTCGGGCGCGGCGTCAACGATGCGCGTGCTGAAATGGTGGCAACGCAGCGCTGGAAGTACATTCACTATCAAGGTTACGCGCCACAATTATTTGATCTGCAAGAGGATCCGGATGAATTGCGCGATCTTGGTCGAGAACCATCGACCGCCAGGATCCAGCGAGAAATGCTGGACCGCCTGATCGAGTGGCGCCGTGCACTGCACATGCGCACGGCGATGACCGATGCCGGGGTCGACGACTGGCTGCAGAAGCGAACGGAGCCTGGTGGCGTGCGGATTGGTGAGTGGTGATGTTATCCGCCCGGCCAAGCGAAGCTTGGTAAGAGCGCGCCCGCATCGACCCTATGATCGGCCACCACCACCCACTGGCGGTGCTGGCCGAGGTGAAGGAGTGGGTCAGCGAGGCCAAGAAGGGGCGTGCCGTCGTGGCGCAAGGATTGGTCAGCACTCAGGGGTTATTCTCTCGCGCACGGCGGCTTCAATCCAGGCTTATTGCCCGCCGGGCTGATCGAGAACGAGGCTGGGGGCTTCGACCTTATCTGATCGCGTCCGGCCAAGACGAACTGAAGTTCGCCCGCACGCCCGGCTGGCCGGGCGTGCCCGCATCCTCCGAGAGCAGCACCGACTTCAGCCACACGCCACGATGCGCCCGCCAACGGCTTCGGGCGCTGGGCAGCGGCGCTACTATGCTGGCTTATCACTCAGGGATAAAGCCACCTTGATCGGCAATCGTTCCAAGGTCGCGCGCACCGTGCAGCACACGGATGATGGTTACGGTGTCTGCTTCCGGTTGGTAATAGATGGCGCGCTTTCGGTCAGTTGGAGCGTGCGGCTAATAGTTGCCTCCCTCGCTCGATGATGCGCTGCGCATCAAAGGACTTGACATGGCCTGCCGCCACATCCTCCAACCCTTGGTCGATGTCCGCTTTCAGCGCCGATAGTTCATTGAGCATGACCTGCCGCCGCGTTTTCCATTCGCGCAGCGCTTCGCGCACCACTTCGCTGGTCGAGGCATAGTCGCCCTCTTCGACGGCTTGTTTGATGGTGGCAGCCATTTCCGCCGGCATGGTGACAGTCAAGCGTTCCAAGGTCGTCGTCATGATTTTTTCCCCTCTGAAGTCTTCAGAAATCATACTTCTTCATACTTTTGAGGTCAATTGGCGCTCGGTTAGACAGGCTGCGTTAGGGAGGAACGGCATGTGTGTCTGCCGGCCGAGGGGGGCCGAAACCGCTATCGCGTCGCCGGTGTGCCGCCTGGATGACTGCCAGTTCCTGCCGCACTTGAGTCGGTTTTTCGCTTTGTCGATTGTGCGGTACGACGTGCCTGTGCATTGCCGTCCTTCGCCCTTTGGCCCGGAGGCGTCCATCCATGTCGCTGCCGCCGGCGCGGCCGGGCAACGTTAGCGAAGCCAAATCTGCCGGAGCCGAAGGCTCCCCCGAATGGTGGCGGAGAAGCTCCGGCCGGAAGGCCGAAGTTCTTCACTGCCAATAGGCCCGAGACCGATATACCTCGCTGATGGCAGCTACCCCAATTTAATGGTAAGGGTGGTGGGCTTTCGAGTATCGCTGGGCCACTCGGCGGAATTTCCGCTCAGATGCCGAAGCGCTTCTCTGTCGGCTTCAAACGCTTCATGGGTTTCCATCTGGCGTTGAAAGAAAGCACCATCGACACGCCCGGAAAGAATCAGATTGGATTCTGAAACCAGCAGGAAATCAGGTACGCGCAACATCCCGACATCCTTGACACCTTCGAGGAAACCTCTCGCATAAGCATGCAGGTAGCTCTCGATCCCTTCCATGTCGTCGCCAGGCAACTCGTCTTCCAGGGGCGCGCGGTAGAAGGACAGATCCAGATCATGAACATCGGCTTCGTCTACGATTCTCCTGAAAATGAAATCGATGCCGCTACGATAATGAGTGACATTCAACAGGTAAGGGTGGTTTTTTCCTTCCCTTGACACCTTCAAGGAAAAAACAAATGAGAACGACCCTTTCCAGTCGTCATACATGTAGCCCGGCCTGCCAAAAAGGCAGCGCATGCCAGTGTAGAACTGCGCAAGACTCAAGTTCTTTTCCGGATTTCGATAGCGCCAATGCTTATAGCCATACTGCTCGGTTATGGGGTAGCTTCGTCTTCCAAGTTTTATATATTCGTCGTCCGTAATGCGAGTCAGGACGCAATAATATTCTCCTACCTTTGGTGCATCCGTCTCAGCATCGCCGGTGACAGATGGTTTTTCGTCTGGCGCCGCTGAGTCATTCATGGCAGCTCGCTCCTATCCAAATCCATGGAAAACCATCATGACATGAAAAAAGAAGAAACTAAATGACGGAAAATACGATAAGTATTCACCAGGACAACCGCTATCTCCTGGCGGCGCCAGCCTGGATGCCCGCATCACGACTCACCGTCTGGAAATGGCAGAGGGAGATAGCAAGAAGGCCGCGGAAGGGGACTGCACACCTCGCCGGAGCGGGCCGCAGTGAGAGTCTGGAACTCCAGGGCTCGGGCCGACAAGCCATCACAATCGTCACCGCGTTCGAGGCGGGGCGGCGGCGATCTCCGCCTGCAAAGCTTCCAGAAACGAGCGCGACGCCTCCGCCGAAGCTCGTTCGGCGTCGCGATAATGGCCAACGACGCGTCGGCCGAGGTCGGTCAGAGTCGCGCCTCCCCCCGCTTTGCCGCCATGCTGGGTTTCAACCACCGGCCGCCCGAAGATATCGTTGAGCTCGGTCACCAGCGCCCAGGCGCGCCGGTACGACATGCCCAGGGAACGCCCCGCCGCGGCGATGGATCCGAGCTGGTCGATCCGTTCCAGGAGGTCGGCCTTGCCGGGGCCCAGGCGTCCGCCTTCAAGATCGAGACGAAGGCTGATCGTCGGCATGCTTTTGGATTCCACTCGCGTTGCCATCCCGGCGGTCTACCCGGTGGCCGTGAACGAGACACCCTTGATCTGCGCCACAACGGTTTCGCCTTCGCGCAGATCGAGCTTGGCGAGCGAGCGTCGAGAGAGTCGCGCAATGAAGTCGAAGCCTTGCCCGGCCGCCAGGGAGAGCCGAACGTTGACCTCGGCGTGGCCGATGAGGTCGATACCAACAATTCGGGCGGGGAGTGCGTTGAGGATGCTGGAGCTTGACGAAGGCTCGCGCGCCAGGCTGACATCGCTTGCGGCGATGCGCACCCGCACCCGGCGGCCGACCTCCAGCTTGTCCGCCACCACGAGCACCTCGGTTCCGAAAACATCCAGGGCGACGATGCCGTCGTCGTCGCGGCGCAGGACGGTGGCGGGCAGCACGGCGGCGGAATCCCGGAGGCGTCCAAATGGTAGCGCGGGATCGGTGAGAGTCTGGTTCAAGGGGCCCGACGAGACGACGCGCCCATCCCGCAAGGCGACCAGATGATCGGCAAGCCGTTCGACTTCCGACATATCGTGGCTGACGAGGAGGATCGGCAGCGCCAAGTTGGCGTGCAAGGCCTCGAAGTAGGGCAGGATCTCGTCCTTGGCCATGCGGTCGAGCGCCGACAGGGGCTCGTCCATGAGGAGGAGGCGTGGCTGGGTCAGCAGCGCGCGGCCGATCGAAACGCGCTGGCGTTCGCCGCCGGATAGATGCGCGGGGGCGCGGTCGATCAGCGCCGACAGGCCAAGAAGATCGACCACATCGTCGAAGCGGATGGACGCCTGGGCGGCTTTTGCGCGGCGCTGTCCGTAGGCCAGGTTGCCCCTCACGGACAGGTGTTGAAAAAGGCTGGCTTCCTGGAAGATATAGCCCACCGGCCGCCGGTGGGGAGGGCGGAACCGGCGCGCATCCTGCCAAACGTCGCTGCCGACCACGATCCGGCCCGGGATGTGCTGGAGGCCCGCCACCGAGCGCAGAACGGAAGTCTTGCCGCAGCCGGATGGACCGAACAGCGCCGTGATGCCCTGTGTCGGCGCCTGGAAGGCGACGTCGAGCGTGAAGGCGCCCAGGCGACCGTTCAGACGCACATCGATGGTGGCGCCCTCTTGCCGGGTCGTGCCGCTGGTCATCAAAAAGCTCTTTGGCCGGAGCGCCGGGCCAGTACGGACATCGACAAAATCACGCAGAAAGAGAAGATCAGCATGCCGGCGGACAGGATGTGGGCTTCGCGCCAGCGCAGCGTCTCGACAAAATCGTAAATCGCCACGGATAGTACCTTCGTCTCTCCGGGAATGTTGCCGCCGATCATCAGGATGACGCCGAACTCGCCGACGGTATGGGCAAACCCCAGAACGGCTCCGGTGAGGAAGCCGGGTTTGGCCAGCGGGATCGCGACCGTCAGGAAGCGATCGAGAGGCGAGGCCCGCAGGGTTGCCGCGACTTCCAGTGGCCGTTCGCCCATCGCCTCGAAGGCGTTGCGGATCGGCTGGACGACAAAGGGCATCGAATACAGAATCGACCCGAGCACCAGCCCCTCGAAGGTAAACGCGAAAGTGCGTACGCCCACCAGACCACCCACCATGCCGCCGAGGCCATCCGGACCGAGAGCGATGAGCAGGTAAAAGCCGAGTACGGTGGGGGGCAGGACCAGCGGCAGCGCGACGATCGTTGCCACCACTTCCTTCAGGCGCGACCTGGAGCGCGCAAGCCACCAGGCGATGGGCGTTCCCACGACCAGCAGAAGGATGGTCGTGAGGGTGGCGAGCTCTAGCGTCAGGCGGATCGGTGACCACAGCTCCGCCGTCAGCATGGCGGTCTCGCGTCGATCATGAAGGGCTCCCTTGGACGTTAGCGATCGAGAGCGTAGCCGTATTTCTCGATGATCGCTCCCGCTTCGGGGCCTTTCAGGAATTCGAGGAACGCGGTGGCGGCGGGATTGTTTTCGCCCTTGACCAGGAGGACGGCATCCTGCCGGATGGGGTCGTAGAGATCCTGTGGCACGACCCAGCGAGAGCCTGCATCCGACTGCGAGATCTGGCCGAGGGCGACGAAGCCGAGTTCGGCGTTGCCGGTTTCGACGAACTGGTAGGTTTGCCCGATGTTTTGTCCCTGGACGACCTTGGGTTGCAGCTCGGCATGGACACCGAGACGCTCCATGGCCTCGACGGCGGCCGCGCCGTATGGCGCGGTGGTGGGGTTGGCAATGGCGATCTTCTGGAAGTCACCGCTCTTCAGGGTCTCGGGGCCCGAGACTCTGCCGGCCTCGGCGGAATAGAGAACGAGCTGGCCAATGGCGTAAGTAAAGACGCTGTTCTTGACGCCGTAGCCCTCTTGCACTGCGAGAGTGGGACGCTCGTCGTCGGCGGCCAGGAAGACTTCGAACGGCGCGCCCTTGGTGATCTGAGTGTAGAACTGGCCCGTTGCCCCGAAGGACAGCACGGCCTGGTGCTCGGTGGCTTTGGCGAAGGCGGCGGCGACCTCCTGGGCGGCATCGGTGAAGTTGGCCGCGACCGCCACGTGGGTCGAAGCGGCGGAAGCGGCCGTCGAGAAACTGAAAAGGACGCAGGCGCCGAGCAAAGCGGCCGGCGTGACAGACGATAAAAGGCGCATCTGGATTTTCACCGATATGTTTGGTTGAACATATCGATTCTAGGAGTTCCGAAATGGTTAGACAAGCGTCTTTTTGGCGGCAATGAACAAGCTCCCGGGCGCGCGCCTCGCGGTTCTGTGCCGGCTGCCAAATGGAGCGGTTTTGCGAGCCGTGTGCGAGGCGGGGCTGCAACGGTGAACATTCGCTCATCAGGCTCGATTCGCGATGAGAGAAATGTTTTAAAAACAACGAGCGGGTGAGAGTGCATCTGTCAAACAGTCATGCTAAGCTCCAGGCCGTCATGAGTTAAACATCGCGTTGGGCGCCGTTCGTTTTGTCATTGGCAAAATTGGCCCGCGAAGATGTTTATGCTGTCATATCGCAGGGTTGTCGCATGAGTTCGCCAGACGTTGTATTCAAGTGTTTTGGTCTGGACCGCAGAGCCTATAGCGCCCAAAACCGAGCCTTCGGTGCGATAAGAAAAATCTCAAAAATGCTCACACATAGACCGGGTATGCTACCCCGTCTGCCTCATTCGATAAAAGCTCCCGGGATAGAAATGGCGCCGCCGCCCGTCCACGCGCGCGTACGGCTTCGGGTGTGGGATTTGTCGTGGAACACGTTCAGAAGGAGGTTGTGAATGCACTTCACCCCTAGAGAGATTGACAAGCTGCTGATCCACACGCTGGCGATGGTGGCGCAGAAACGCAAAGACCAAGGCCTCAAACTCAATCATCCCGAAACGGTTGCCGTGATTTCGGCCGCTGCCCTGGATGGGGCGCGGGCGGGCAAAACCGTCGAGGAAGTGATGGAGCTGGCCCGTAACGTCATCAAGCGCGATGACGTCATGGAAGGCGTCCCCGAGATGATTCCCTACGTCCAGGTTGAGGCGGTGTTCACCGACGGTAGCCGTCTCGTCACTGTCCATAATCCCATTTCCTGAAGCGGAGGTCAGCATGGCCAACAAACCAGATACCAAGGCGTCAGCTCCACAAGCGGCTGCGGCAGCGCCGGCGGCAAAAGCGCCCGTGGGCGGGATCATCTACGGCGATGGCGATATCGAGATCAATGCCGGATATCCCGTGACCGAACTAACGGTTCGCAATACCGGCGATCGTCCGATCCAGGTCGGCTCGCATTTTCACTTTTTCGAAGTGAACTCCTCGCTGGAGTTCGATCGCGCGCAGGCATTCGGCAAGCGCCTGAATATTCCCGCCACCACCGCCCTGCGCTTTGAGCCGGGCGATGAAAAGAAAGTCTCGCTGGTTCCCTACCAAGGCAAGCAAAGAGTCTGGGGCTTTAATAATTTGGTAGACGGTTGGGTTGGCAACGAAAACTACAACCAATACCGGCCCCGGCTGGCAGACGCGATCGAGCGCGCGGCGCGCTATGGTTTCAAAAGCAAGCCCGAATGACGGCGCACCTGAAATAGGAATTCAAAATGGCGAAGATTTCCAGGCAGCAGTATGCGGACCTTTACGGCCCGACCGTCGGCGACAAGATCCGGCTTGCCGACACTGATTTGTATATCGAGATCGAAAAGGATCTCCGGGTTTATGGCGAAGAGGCCGTCTACGGCGGCGGCAAGACCTTGCGCGACGGCATGGGCTACGACAACGAGCTCACCAATGCCGGCGGCTCGCCCGATCTGGTGATCACCAACGTGACCATCGTCGACGGCGTGCAAGGCATCATCAAGGCGGATGTGGGTGTCAAGGATGGCCGCATCTGCGGCATCGGCAAGGCGGGCAATCCCTCCATCATGCCGGGCGTCACCCCGGGCCTGGCGCTGGGGCCGGGATGCGATGCGATTTCGGGCGAGCACCTGATCCTGACGGCGGGCGGCATCGATGCCCACGTCCACTTCATCTCGCCGCAACAGGCGCAGGCCGCGCTGAGCAACGGGGTTACCACGCTGTTTGGCGGCGGCGTCGGGCCCACCGACGGCACCAACGGCACCACCATTACCCCGGGCACCTGGAACATCGAGATGATGTTGCGGTCGTTCGATGCCTGGCCGGTCAACGCGGGTGTCCTGGGCAAGGGCAACTGCTCGTCCCAGGAGCCGCTGTCCGAACAGTTGCACGCGGGTGCGATGGGCTTGAAGATCCACGAGGATTGGGGCTCCACCCCCAGCGCCATCCGCACTTCGCTGGCCGCGGCCGATAAATACGATGTCCAGGTGGCCATCCATACCGACACCCTGAACGAGGCGGGTTTCGTCGAGAGCACGATCGCGGCTTTCGAAGGGCGCACCATCCATACGTATCACACCGAAGGCGCCGGCGGCGGGCACGCGCCCGACATCATCCGGGTCGCATCGCTGTCCAACGTGCTGCCCAGCTCCACCAACCCGACCTTGCCGTTCGGCGTGAACTCGCAGGCAGAACTCTTCGACATGACGATGATCTGCCACAACCTCAACCCCCGCATTCCCACCGATGTGGCCTTTGCCGAAAGCCGGGTGCGCGTCGAGACGATCGCGGCCGAGAACGTGCTGCACGACATGGGCGCGATTTCCATCCTGTCGAGCGATAGCCAGGCGATGGGACGGGTGGGCGAGAACTGGGTGCGCACCATCCAAACAGCGCACCTGATGAAGCTGCGCGCGGGCGCCTACGAGGGCGATACGTCGGGCAACGATAACCAGCGCGTGCTTCGCTTCGTCTCCAAGGTCACCATCAACCCGGCGATCGCCCAAGGCGTCAGCCACGTGATCGGCTCGGTCGAGGTGGGCAAGATGGCCGATCTGGTTCTCTGGGAGCCGGCGTTCTTCGGCGTCAAACCCAAGCTCGTCATCAAGGGTGGCGCCATTTCATGGGCCTTGATGGGCGATCCCAACGCCTCGCTGCCCACGCCGCAACCCGTGATCTACCGGCCCATGTTCGGTGCGATGGGATCGACGCTCAGCAAAACGCGCGTCACCTTTACCTCGCGTGCCGCCTACGAGAACGGCATCGTCGACCGCTACGGCTTGCAATCACAGGTCATGCCGGTGTATGGCACGCGCACCGTGTCCAAGAACTCGATGGTCCGCAATAACTGCATGCCCACGATCGAGGTCAACCCGGACACCTTTGCCGTGATGGTCAACGGCAAGCATGCCACGATCGAACCGGCGGTGAATATCCCGATGAGTCAGCTGTATTTCTTCAGCTGATAATGCGCGGGCGGTAACGCTTCGCGGCCCGCATGCCGTCCGAGGTTACCGGGCAGGCAAGCAGGCCGTGTGGCGGTCCGCACTTGCCGGACTCAACCGCTTGCGGTGAGGTCCGGAGAGGTCTGCGGCGGGGCCGCCGTGCAACGACAGCGGGGCGGAACAGCTCCGGCCGGGAGGCCGGAGCTCTTTGCGTCGGGCGGCCGCGGTTTCACAATATGAGCCTCATGAAGGGGGTGGCATGAGAGCGGTAGATGTCATGTGGGTGGGAATCGGCGGCGGGTTGGGGTCGCTGCTGCGTTGGCAGCTTGGCCACTTCATCGAAAGCCGGATCAAGATGAGGTTCCGTCTCGGTACCTACATTATCAACGTGTCGGGCGCCTTCGTGATCGCCTATTTTTCCGCCGCCTTCGCCATCGAATGGCATCAGCGCTACGGCAGCCTGATGGCGGCCCTCGTCCTGACCGGCATCCTGGGTGGCTACACCACCTTCAGTTCGATGCAGCTCGACACCGTGCAGATGGTCGAGGATGGCCGGCCCTGGCTGGCGGTTTTCTACCTCGCATCGTCGATCGGGTCCGGCCTGCTCGCGGCGGTGATCGGCGTGGCGCTGGCCACGGGCTGAAAGGAGCGGGAGCATGTGGACAAAAGTCTTACTGGTTTTCTTTGGGGGTGCTTTCGGCGCGATCGTCCGCGAGTTCTTCATGCTGCTTGTTCCAGAAGGCCGCGGCGACTTTCCGCTGGACATCTTCGCCGCCAATATCGTGGCCTCCTTTCTCTTGGGCTTCACCGTCGGAAACCAGCGGCTGAAGAACGTTTCCGACGAATTTCTGCTGCTGGTGGGCACCGGCGTCATGGGAGGGATGTCCACCTTTTCGTCGTTCGTCTACGGCGCCTATTCCGAGATGACGACCGCCAACGACTTATGGTGGGGTGTTCTCTATATCCTGGCTAGCGCGGTGGTAGGATTCTTCGCTACCTACTTTGGTATACATGCCGCCAGGCGGCGCGCCACTCCGGCATAGTATTGAAAATACGGAACAAATATGATTCTCATCGAGAAGATCCTCGGCAATATCAAGGACCCCCATTGGCACGAGAAGTCTCATGCCGTTCAAGTCGATTCGTTGGTGCTGGAACAGTGGGAAGCGCCAAAGAACCGGCTGCGCAAGGCCAGCGAGGGCGGTATCGAACTGGCGATCGCGCTGCCCCGCGACCAGCACTTGCACGATGGCGACGTGCTGCACCACGATGAGGAAAAGAACGTCATCGTGGTGGCCAGGATCGCCCTCAAGGATGTTCTGGTCATCGAACTGCAGGGGCTTGAAGGTCTTTCGCCGCAAGAGATCCTGACCACCTGCTTCGAGCTGGGCCACGGCCTGGGCAACCAGCACTGGCCGGCCGTCATCAAGGGCACCACGGTCTATGTGCCGCTGTCGGTCGATCAAAAAGTCATGGCCTCCGTGATGCGCACCCACGCCTTCCGGCATGTAACGACCCACTTCGCCCCCGGCGAAGACATCGCGGCCAAGCTCGACGCCAATGAGGTCAGGCTGCTGTTCGCGGGTGCCGACGCCACGCCTCACCATCATCATCAAAGCGGGCACGAACACGCGCCCGGCCATGCCCACACGCACGAGCACGAACACACGCATGGCGACGGGCACACGCATCGTCACGAGCATACACACGAACATAAGCATGAGCACGATGGACACTCCCACCGTCATTGATGGGCCGCTCGCGATGATCGAAAGAGAAGCGCAAGCGGAAACCGACCACGCCGGCATGGTCCGGATGGCCAGGCTGATGCAGTTCTCGGACTCCACCCTGCCGGTGGGCGCCTTTGCGTTCTCGAATGGCCTGGAATCGGCGGTGCAGACCGGAGTGGTCTCCGACAAAGACAGCCTGGCCCAGTTCGTCGAGCTCGTGGTGCGTCAGTCCGCGCGGATGGACGGTGTTGCCTTGCTGCACGCGGTGCGGGCCGGGCGGCGGGGAGACTATGCCGCCATTCTGGCCGCGGACCAGGCGTTGTGGAACCGCAGGGTGGGGCAAGAGCAGCAACTGATGATCTCCCGGATGGGCAAGAAGCTGGCGGAGCTGGCGCTGAAGATCGGTGATTTTCCGCGCCTGGCATCTTGGCTGGACGACATCAAGGCCGGCAAGACGCCGGGCTGCTTTCCGGTCGGGCAGGCGATGGCGCTGGCGCAGTTGGGCGCCAGCGAGGCCGAAGCCTTCGTGGTGCACCAATATGGCGTGGCCTCGATGGTTCTGAGCGCCGCCGTGAGGCTGATGCGCATCGATCACATCGATACGCAGACCATCCTGTTTGCGACGCAGCAGCGGATCGCCGAAGATTACGAGGCCGTGCGCGAACGCGCGCTGGACGAAATGTCGGTGTTCGCGCCCGTGTTCGATGTGCTGGTCGCCCATCACACCAAAGCGCACGTGCGCTTGTTCATGAATTGAAATCCAAACCTGGAAAGGAAGCTGCCATGAAAAAGATAACCCGCATCGGCATTGGTGGGCCGGTTGGTTCCGGTAAAACCGCCGTGATCGAAACCATCATGCCCAGGCTCATCCAGATGGGCGTCAAGCCCCTGATCATCACCAATGACGTCGTCACGACGGAAGACGCCAAGCAGGTGCGCCGCACGCTGCAGGGCGTGTTGATCGAAGAGAAGATCGTGGGCGTCGAAACCGGGGCATGCCCTCATACGGCGGTGCGCGAGGATCCGTCGATGAACATCGCGGCGGTGGAGGAGCTGGAAGCGAAGTATCCCGACAGCGATGTGATTTTCATCGAGTCCGGTGGCGACAACCTTACTCTCACCTTCAGCCCGGCGCTGGCCGATTTCTATATCTATGTGATCGATGTTGCCGGCGGCGACAAGATTCCGCGCAAGAACGGCGCCGGGGTTTGCCAGTCGGACATCCTCGTCATCAACAAGACCGATCTTGCCCCCTATGTGGGCGCCAGCCTGGAAGTCATGGATCGCGATTCCAAGCTGATGCGTGGCAAAAAGCCGTTTGTCTTCACCAACTGCAAAACCGGCGAAGGCGTCGATGGCCTGATCGATCTGATCCTCGACCGGGCGCTGTTCGATGTGAAAGTCAACCGCGAAGCGGTGGCGTAATAACGTTATCGGCATACCTCATGACCATGGGCCAAAGCGCAGATCCCGTCCTTCAGGATGGGGTCAAGCGACACAGTCGTTTCCTGGAGCCGAAGGCTCCTCCGAAAGGTGGCGAAGAAGCTTCGGCCGGGAGGCCGGAGTTCTCCACTTTGCCTTTGCAACTTGGCCGGCTCGACAGCGCCCCCGAACTGGAGGGTTATCAATCCCAGCCGGGGCAGATGCCGGCGGCCGCTCGGGGCAAAGTGGGGCTGCTGCGCTTGGGTTTTTCCTTGAAAAACGGCCGCTCGATATTGCACGACTTGTATCGGGTGGCGCCGCTGCTGGTGCAGCAGGCGCTGTACTGGGATGAAGCCATGCCGGAGCTGCCGATCTGCTCGATCATTTCGGTGGGCGGCGGAATCTTGCAGGGAGACCGCTACAAGATCGACATCACGGTCGAGGAGGGCGCCTGCGCCCACGTCGGTACCCAGGGGGCGAACCGCGTGCAGCGGATGGACGCGAACTATGCCTCGCAGCACCAGACGCTGAACGTGGCGTCGGGAGCATACCTGGAGTACCTGCCCGACTTCACGATTCCGTATCGCAGCTCCCGCTTCATTAATCAAACCGAAATCGTCGTGGCCGACAATGCGACGGTCTTGTACGGAGAAATGGTGATGTCGGGCCGCAAACATCATCATGTCGATGAGCGGTTCGGTTTCGATCTGCTGTCCATGTCGGTCGACGTCGTCCGGCCGGATGGCCGGGCGCTGTTCTCCGAGAAAATCCTGGTCGAGAAGGATGAGCCAACGATAGGGTATCCGGCCGTCATGAAGGGCTTTGATGCCTTCGCCAGCATCATGTGCCTGACGCCGCCGGACGTGGCCGCCAGGATCGAGGAAAGATTCGAACCATCCTGGAGCGACGAGAGCCCACGTGCCATTTCAGGTGTTTCCCGGCTGCCGAACGAAGCGGGGCTCACGTTGCGGGTAGCGGGTATCGAGTCCTATGACGTCCGGGCGGAAGTCCGGCGTTTTTGGCGCATCGTTCGAGAGGAAGCCAGGAGCCGGACGCTGCCCGACGAGTTTTTGTGGCGCTGATCGAGAGAAACCGAGCGGCCCCACAGGTGGGGTCATTAAGAAGGAGTAGGGGTCGGACATGTCAACGAACAACAACTTCATCACCTTGTGCTTGCGGGGCACCAGTCAAGTGTTCTTCATGGAGAACAGGCTGACGGGGCTTCTGTTCTTCATCGCCATGGCGTATGCCTCGTACGTCACCGGCATTTGGGCGACGACGATAGGGGCATTCGTCGGGATCATCGTCGCCACCCTCACGGCCAAGCTGCTCGATTGCGACGAAGACTCGATCTCCTCGGGGCTCTACGGCTTCAACGGCATCCTCGTCGGAGCCGCCTTGCCGACCTTCATCGCGGCCTCGCCGCAACTCTGGATCTACGTGATCGTCGGTGCCGCCGTCAGCACCGTCATCACGGCGGCCGTGAGCGCGACGCTGACCAAAAGCTGGGACATTCCCGGTTCGACCGGGCCATTCGTGCTAACGGGCTGGTTGATGGTTGCCGGCGCCTATGCTTTTGGCGGCCTCGACGTGAGCAGCGAGACGCCCAAGCTGGCCACCGACTACCTGCAAGGCGTGGTCAGCATCCCTGCGCCGGCCGAACTGGTGGAGATCTTCTTCCGCAATATCGGGCAGGTCTACCTGCTCGGCAGCGCCGTGAGCGGCGCCATCATATTGGCCGGGATTTTCCTGGCCTCGGTGCCGGCGGGGATTGCCGCCGCGCTCGGCTCGCTGATCGCGATGATCGTCGCCATCGGCATGGGCGCCGATCCCGTTTCGGTGTCGCAGGGCCTGTATGGCTACAGCTCGGTGCTAACGGCGATGGCGGTTGGCGTGATTTTCCTGAAATCTTCCTGGCGAGTCGCCTTGTACGCCGGGCTGGCCACGGTGGCCACGGTGTTCCTGCAGGGCGCCCTCGACGTGATCATGTTGCCCGACGGCCTGCCGTCCTTCACGGCTCCCTACGTCTTGACACTGTATTTGTTCATCGCGCCCAAAAAACTGCTGGCCCCGCATCCGCACAAGCCAGTCGCGGCGAACCACCTTACCAGCAACTGATCATGACGCTGTTGGCGGCCTGGCGAAAACCCGGGCCGCCGTGCTTTCAATTGTGATCCAAGGGAGACCTTATGTTAGGCATCGACGCAGGAGATACCGCCTTTGTGCTGATCTGCACAGCACTGGTTTGCATGATGACCCCCGCCCTCGCGCTGTTTTATGGCGGACTGGTCAAAGAGCGCGACATGCTGTCCATCATGATCCAGAACTTCGTGTGCATGGGCGTGATCGGCATCATCTGGGTTTTTGGCGGGTTCAGCCTGGTCTTCGGCCCCGATATCGGGGGCATCATCGGCGACATCAGGCCTTACTTCGGCATGTACCACGTGGGCATTTCGCCGAATCCGGCCTATTCGTCCAAAGTGCCGTTCATGATGATCTTCGCCTACCAGATGATGTTCGCGATCATCACGCCGGCCCTCATGACCGGTGCCTTCGTGGGACGCCTGCGCTTCGGCGCCTATCTGTTCTTCATCGCCTTCTGGACGATTCTCATCTACCTGCCGGTGGCGCACTGGATCTGGGGCGGTGGATTCCTGGCCAAGCTGGGCGTGGTGGACTTTGCCGGCGGCATCGTGATTCACACCGCGGCGGGCTTTTCGGCACTGGCCACGGCCAAGTATCTCGGCGCGCGCAAGGTCCGGGCCGGCGAGAAAGAATCCGAGCCGGCGTCATTGCCGCTCGTCGCCCTGGGAGCGGGCCTGTTGTGGTTCGGCTGGTTCGGCTTTAACGCGGGTGGCGCTTATGCGGCCGACGCGCTGGCGGCCTACGCCTTCACCAACACCATGCTGGCCGGTTCGGTGGCGATGCTGGTCTGGATGTTCTGGGAATGGCGCAAGAGCGGGCGTCCGTCGTTCTCCGGCGTTCTGGTCGGCGCCGTGGCGGGGTTGGCCACGATCACACCAGCAGCGGGTTATGTCGAGCCTATGTCGGCCCTCTTGATCGGTGCGATTGGTGCCACCGCCTGCTTCCATGCCAAGCATGTACAGAAGATGCTGAAGGTGGACGACACCCTGGAAGTGTGGCGCGCCCATGGCGTGGGCGGCATGACGGGCGCCCTGCTGATCGGTGTGCTGGCGAGCTCCCATATCAATGAGGTCTCGGCAAGTGCGTACCAGTTGGGAGTGCAGGCCCTGGCGGTGGTGATTGTCGGGGCTTATGCCTGGATCGTGACCGTGGTGATTCTCAAGGTGATCGATAGCACGGGCCGGCTGCGTGTGCCCGACGAAATCCAGGAACGAGGCCTTGACACCGCCACGGGCGAGCGTGCCTATAATCTTTGGGGCATGAACAACAAAGGCGATTTCTGAACGGGGCCGAACGGGCTTGAAGCCCGTGCACCTTTATCCCACGGTGCCGCATGGCTCCGTGGGATAAAACCGGCTTTTACGGCAGCGGTAGGCAGCCAGGCCGTTCGATGCCGCTGCCTGGTTTATTTCAAGGCGTTTTTCCGTCATCGGGTATGATTTTTTGGGGTAACCCTCACACAACGAAGGCCCGGGTGGTGGGAGCGGCCAGGGGCCGGGCGCCGGCCATCAAGAGAGAGTAGGAAGCATGACCCTGTGGAAGTTTGTTCTTGCCATTCTGACATTGGGACTGGCCCAGGCCGGTTTCGCGGCCGAGCATCGCCTGCAGATGCCCTGGCCCACCGACCTGGGGCCGCTCAATCCGCATCTCTATTCTCCCAATCAAATGTTCGCCCAGGCCATGGTGTATGAGCCGTTGGTACGCTACGGGCCCGGTGGCGAGATCGAGCCATGGCTGGCCGAAAGCTGGGTGGTCTCGGAAGATGGCCGGGACTACACGTTCAAGTTGCGCGAAGGCATCGCGTTTTCCAATGGCGAGCCCTTCGACGCCGCCGCCGTCGTCGCGAACTTCCGGGCCGCGCTGGCCAATCTCGATCGCCATTCCTGGCTGGAGCTCGCCAACCAGATCCGCGAGGTCGAAAGCGTCGGCGAACACGCCTTCCGCCTGAGTTTGCACCAGCCTTACTATCCGTTGCTGCAGGAGCTGGCGTTGCCGCGTCCGTTCCGGTTCGTGGCGCCCTCGCAATTCGTGACGGGCGGCACGGCCAAAGGCATCAAGGCGCCGATCGGAACCGGGCCCTGGACGCTGGTGGAGTCACGGCTGGGCGAGCACTATCTATTCGAGCGGAATGAGCGTTACTGGGGAGCGCGCCCCGCCTACGACTCCGTCATGGTGAAAATCATGCCGGATCCCAACAGCCGGGCCATGGCCCTGGAGACCGGACAGGTCGATCTCGTGTATGGCATCTCGGGGCCGATATCGCCGGATACCTTCGAGCGCTTTCGATCTCGCGGCGTCATGACGGCCGAGCTGTCGGAGCCATACGAAACCCTGATGCTGGCGCTCAACAGCCAGCGGGGGCCCACCGCCGATGCGGCCGTGCGCCGCGCGATCAATCATGCCGTCGACAAAGACATCATGATCGATACGGTGCTCTACGGTACCCAGCGCCGCGCCGACACGCTGTTTGCGCCCAACGTTCCCTATGCCGACCTGGGTCTGCCGCCTTATGCCCATGATGCCGAGGGCGCGGCGGCGCTGCTGGAGGAGGCTGGCTGGAAGCTCGAGCGTGGCCGCAACATCCGCAGCCGCGATGGAGTCGACCTGCAGATCGATCTCGTCTTCATCGGCACCGATGCGGTGTACAAGTCGATGGTCGAGATCATCCAGGGCGATCTGGCCAAGGTCGGTATCGGCGTCTCGCTGATCGGCGAGGAGGAAAGCAGCGTGTATGCACGCCAGCGCGACGGCCGCTTCGGCATGATCTTCAATCGGACCTGGGGCGCACCCTATGATCCTCACGCTTTCGTCAGTTCGATGCGGGCGCCCTCGCATGCGGATTACCAGGCGCAGCTGGGGCTGGCCGATAAACTCGAGATCGACGCGCTGATCGGCGAGGTGCTGCTGTCTACCGATGAAACCAGGCGCCAGGAGCTCTACCGCGACCTGCTGACCCGGCTGCACGAGCATGCGGTGTATCTGCCCCTGACGTATCTCTCGGCCATGGCCGTTGCCCGGCCTGGTGTCGAAGGGATCGGGTTCGGCGCCTTGTCGAGCGAGATACCATTCGATCGTTTTCAGCCCAAAGCGGATTGATCATGCTGCAGTTCATCCTGTTCCGCCTGGCCTTGATTCCGCCGATGCTGCTGGGCGCATCGCTGATCATCTTCCTGCTGCTGCGGCTCGGCCCGTCGGATCCAGCACTGGATTATCTGCGGCTCTCACGGGTGCCGCCAACGCCCGAGGCCGTGGAGGCCACCCGGCAAATGTTGGGTCTGGATCAGCCTATCGTCGTTCAGTACCTGGATTGGCTGTGGAACGCGCTTCACCTTGACTTTGGCGTGTCGTACGCATTACAGCGCCCGGTATTGCCGGATATCCTGCACTTCTTGCCGGCGACCTTGCAACTGGCGGGTGTCGCGCTGGTTCTCACGCTGGGTATCTCGATACCGCTGGGCATATGGGCTGCCCGCCATCGCGACGGTATGCCCGATCAGCTGGTGCGCGTCATCGCGTTCGTGGGTGTTTCCATGCCCAATTTCTGGCTGGGTTTCCTGCTCGTCCTGATGTTTTCGGTACATCTGGGATGGCTGCCCGCGATGGGACGTGGCGGCTGGTCGCATATCGTCATGCCGGCCGTGGCGATCTCGCTCATGTCGCTGGCGATCAATGCGCGGCTGCTGCGGGCCAGCCTGCTGGAGGTGGCGGGACAACGCCATGTGGCCTATGCCCGCCTGCGCGGCTTGCCCTGGCGGTCGGTCGAGCGCTCGCATATGTTGCGCAATGCGATGCTGCCCATCATCACCGCCACCGGGATGTACGTGGGCGAGCTGATCGGCGGCACGCTGATCATCGAAAGCGTGTTCGGATGGCCGGGCGTGGGGCGTTATGCGGTGTCCGCCATTTTCAATCGCGACTATCCCGTGGTGCAGTGCTTTACCTTGATGATGGTGCTGATCTTCGTGCTCTGTAACCTGGTCGTCGACGTCGTGTACGCCTGGGCCGATCCCCGTATCCGCCTGTCGGCCAGGGGGGTGCAATGACACAGCAAGCTCAATTCTCCGCGGCGCCGAAAGCCACTCCGGCGAGCGGAGAAGCGACCGCCGGCCAGCCGGAATTCTTCGCCACGCTTCCGGGCGCCGGACTCCCGGATGACGGCGGGAGCCTGCGGGGGAGCGGCGGACACGCCTGGGCCCGGGCCGTGCGCGGCTTCTGGTGCGAGGCGGGCTGGCCGGTGCGCATTGCCGTCATGATCCTGGCGGTGCTGCTGTTTGCCGCTCTGGCGGGGCCATGGCTCGTCCCGCATGATCCGAATGCCGTCGATCTGGCCGCCCGCCTGCGGGGCCCCGGCCTGGAGCACTGGCTGGGTACCGATCATCTGGGACGCGACATTCTGGCGCGCCTGGCGGCGGGAACGCGAGTGTCCCTGGGATCGGTCGCGATCACCATGACGCTCATCCTGTTCCTCGGCATCGTGATCGGCGGCACCGCCGCGTATCTGGGCGGGCGGGCCGACCAGCTCATCATGCGAACAGCCGACATTTTCCTCACCTTCCCCACCCTGGTGCTGTCGCTGTTCATGATCGGCATACTGGGCACCGGGCTGGTCAACGTCATCATCGCCATCGCGCTTTCGCACTGGGCCTGGTACGCCCGCATCGTACGGGGCATTGTGCTGTCGCTCGTGCATCGTGATTACATCCTGGCCGCGCGGATGGCGGGGCTGAGCCGGATGAGGATCTTCATCCGCCATTTGCTGCCCGCGACTTTCGCGCAATTGCTGGTGCTGGCCACCCTGGACATCGGACACATCATGCTGCACGTCTCGGGCCTGTCGTTCCTGGGGCTGGGCGTGACGGCGCCAACGGCGGAGTGGGGCGTCATGATCTCGGACGCACGCCAGTTCGTCTGGACCGAGCCCCTGCTGATGTTCTGGCCGGGTTTCGCTCTTTTCTTGAGCGTCATGGCCTTCAATCTATTGGGCGACGCCGTTCGCGACCGTCTCGATCCCGACATTCGCATGGAGCATGGACATTGAACCCGACCTCTCTTGCCATTCGCAACCTCGCGGCGTACACCGAGCGCCAAGGCATCAAGCACGCTTTATTGAGCGATGTGTCGCTCGAGATCAAGGCGGGTGAAGTCCTGGCCCTGATCGGCCCCAGCGGGTCGGGAAAATCGCTGACCTGCAACGCCAGCCTCGGGCTCTTGCCGCCGGGGGTCCGGCGGGCATCCGGGTCGGTCGAGGTTGACGGGCTTGCGCGCCCTTCCGAAGCGCTGCGCGGGCGGGTGGTGGCGACCATCATGCAGAACCCGCGCAGCGCCTTCAATCCGGTTCGCACCATGCGGCAACACGCCTTCGAGACATTCCGGGCCTTGTCGATTCCCAAGCCGGAATGGCTGCCTCGCATCGAGCAGGCCATGCAGGAAGCGGGCCTGGAGGAGGTGTCGCGTGTGCTGCAACTGCATGCCTTCGAAATGAGCGGAGGCATGCTGCAACGCATGATGATTGCCTTGGCCCTGGCCAGCGAGGCGCCGTTTCTGTTTGCCGATGAACCGACCACCGACCTGGATCTCATCGTCCAGCGCGAGATCCTCGACCTGCTGGATCATTTGCGCTCCGAGCGTGGCTTGGGCATCTTGCTGGTAACCCACGACATGGGCGTGGTGGCCACGATCGCCGATAGCGTGGCGGTCATGGATGCGGGCCGCATCGTCGAGCGCGGCTCCGCCATGGAAATCTTCCATCATCCCAAAAGCGGCCAGGCCAAACAATTGGTCGATGCCCATTTGTCACTCTATCGTCTGGATCGTGCGGCATGACGCTGTTGTCCGCCCATCGAGTCTCCCATGGCTACCTGGCGCGCGCCGGCCACGGAGCGCGTGCCCGCAAGCACACCGTGCTCGACGAAGTGTCTCTGGCTATCGCGCCGGGTGAAACCGTCGCGCTGCTGGGGCGCAGCGGTTGTGGCAAGAGCACCCTCGCAAGACTATTGCTTGGCCTGGAAACGCCCGACGGCGGTGAGGTGCTGTTCGAAGGGCAGCCGGTGGGGCGCCTGGACAAAGCGGGCCGGACCCGCTTGTTCCGGACGGTACAGATGGTGTTCCAGGATCCTCCCGGGGCGGTCAATCCCAGGGCTACCGTGGGCGAGATCGTGGCGGAACCGCTAGGGCCTTTGTGTGGCCTGCGGGGCGAGGCTGCCCGTGCCCGCGCCTTGGAATTGCTGCGGGCCGTCCAACTGAGAGAAAGCGATTACGGCAAGTATCCGCAACAGATGAGTGGAGGACAACTGCAGCGCGTCTGTATCGCCCGGGCCCTGGGGCCACGGCCGAAGCTCATCATCCTGGACGAGGCGGTGTCCAACCTCGATTTGCACCTGCAAACCCAGATGCTCGATCTATTCGAGGCCCTGCGGCAAAGCCATGGGGTTGCCTACCTTTTCGTGACCCACGATCTGCGGCTGGTCGAGCGTTTTTGCTCGCGATTGGTGGTCATGGCGCAGGGCAGGATCGTGGAGGAGTCGCCCGTGAGCCACCCTTTGGCCCTGAGCTCCGAGGAAGGTCGGGCCCTGGCTCGAGCGGTGCTGCCGCCCTTTCCCGTGACCCGCCTGCCGCGTGCTGGCGCCCGGCCGCTGCCGGCGGGCGCTTGAACCGTGGCCTTTCGCCGCTAGGCGCCGAGGTAGTACAGCCAACCGATTGCCAGCAGCAAGCTGATGAGGGTGACCGACAGGCCGGCGCGCAGGAACTCCATAAAGCTGATGGAAACCCCGTGCGCCCTGGCCTGCTCCACGGCGATGATGCCCGCCAGGCTGCCAAAAACAATGGCGTTGGAGGAAAAGCTCGTGCCCAGCACGATGGCCGCGCCGAGAAGCGGGGCGTTATCGGCGCCGACAAGAAACGGCGTCAGCAGCATGGCGGTTGGATTGTTGCCGACGACGTCGCTCACGACCGCGGAAATCAGCAGCATGGGAACCGGCGAGTGCAGGTTGACGCCTACCGTCTTGAGCCAGGCGAGGATGTCGCCGGGAAGACCGGTGGCGGCCATCGCCGCATTGACGACGAAAAGCCCCATCAATAGCAGAAGCAGGTTGCCATCGACGTGCTCCAGCAGCTTGCCGGAAGCAATCGTGCGATTGATCAACAGAACGCTGGCGGCCGCCAGGGCAATCAGCATATGCGGCCAATCCGTGAAAATGAAAGCGACAACCAGGACCAGCGTGATGATCGAGGCTTTCAAGGTTTCGACGCGATCCCACGGCAGGATCACGGGGGGCGGGCCCGCGGTCGGCGTGGCCCCGGCTGTCGTTGTGGAAAGCTGCCAGCGGCCCCGGTAGAACATCGCTAGCGTCAGCCAGGTCAGCGCCATGCCAACCAGCGCCGGCAGCAAGGTCATCCGGGAAAAATCATTGAATGAAATCCCCAGCGCTTCCGCAATGATCATGTTCTTGGGGCTGCCGATGAGCGTGGCGACGGATCCCGTGTTGGCGGCAAAGCAGAAGCCGAGGAGAAACGGGACGGGATTGAGCTGGCGGCGCAAGGTAATCGCACAAAGCACGGGCGTCATGGCCACGACCATGACGTCGTTGGTGAGCAGCGCCGACAGCACGCCGCTGACCAGGATCAGGATGGCCAGCAACAGTGCCGGCCCCACCTTCAGCTCCGCCACCCGCTGGGCGACCCAATCGTAGAAGCCGGCGACGGTGAAGGCCGCCGAAACCACCATAAGGCCGAAGAGCAGGCCTATCGTATTGACGTCGATCGAGGCCCAGGCGTCTTTGGGGCTGATGCTGCCGACCACGATGAGCAGCATGGCACCCAGCAAGGCGGCTCCGGTGCGGTCGACCTTGAAGCCCGGCAGATGGCCCACGCCCATGGCCAGGTAGACGAGGATGAAGAGGGTGATTGTCGCGTCCATGTGTTCTCAGCGGCCAAGCCGGAAAAAGACCGGTAGCGTACCGGCACCTGGTGATGCGGTCGTGATGCCGCCGTCGTGTGATCGAGCCTAGGGCTCAATCATGATGGTGGTCGTGACCATGGCCGTGGCCGTGATCCTGCCCCGCGTGGCCGGGAGCGTCGCCGGAGCCGCCGTTGTCGGAGTTGGCCGCGGGGATGACGTGAAGATGCCCCATCCGCACGCCCCGCTGCGTGAGGACTTCGTCGGCCAAATCCTGCAGGTCGGCCAGCGGCCCCTTGAGGACGGCAACCTCCAGGCACTCATCGGACGAGACATGCACGTGCAAGGAGGCAACCGAGAGGTCGTGGCGATGATGCTGGACCTCGGTGAGGCGCTTGGCGAGCTCCCGCGTTTCGTGTTCGTAAACGCAACTCAGGGTGGCATAACAAAAGGACGATGGATCCGTGGCGTTGAGTTCGCGGGTTTCGGCGGCGCGGAGGATGTCGCGGATCGCTTCGGAGCGGCTCGAATAGCCGCGCCGGCTGATGTATTCATCGAGGCTGGCGAGCTGCCGCTCGCCCAGGGTTATCGTGATCCGCTGCATGTCGATTCTCCGACTGACTCCAGGAAACGCCGGACCGCTCCCAGGCTCGTTGACTCTCGTCACGGCTGGCGCGCGGTGGCGGGGTGGAAGCGCTCAAGTGCCCATGATCCGCCGTGTCAGGTTGGCGGCGCGCGGTCATTATAGGATCCGTTCATGGAGGATCAGAGTGCTGGCGGAGAGCGGCGGTTCCCGAGGGCATGGGGATCCGCGCACGATACCGGCAGCCATCCCAGGCACGCTACATGCTTTGGCTAGGTTCCCACTGTAGGAGATTCAGCATGGCCACCCAAACACCGATTCCCGGCGAACGTCCCGAAGTCCCCATGCCTCCGGCGCCGGACGGAGATCCGCCAACCCCCGAACGTGCCCCTGCCGATCCCATACCGCATCCGCCTACGAGACCCAACGGCCCGCCGCCGGTGGGCGACCCGGTGCCAGGCACGGGCCGCCCCGATCCGGGCCCCGAGGTGCCGGTGCCGCCCGGCACGAGCAAGATTTAAACTATCCCGCGGAGGGGCCTCCACCGCCACCGCCGCGGTTGCGCTGGCTTTTTTGATCCTGGCTGGAACCGATCTGGCTGGTATGGCCATCCTTTTTGCTGCGGTTCTGCTGGTCGCCGTGGCTGCGTTGCTGTTCGCGTTGGGTGTCGTCGGCCTGCACGTGATCAGCGGGCTTGGGTTTGTCGTTGGGCATGTCGGTTACTCCCGGCGTTCCGCTACCTTGACACGATTCTCCACCTCCCTGACTCCGGCACACTGGTCCACGCAATCTTCCACCGCATGTTTGATGCGTCGGTCCGGAACCGTGCCCTCCAGGGTGACGCGCCCTTCCTCCACGCTCACTCCCACATCGCTTACGTCCCAGCCGCTATGGCTCAGATGTTCGCAGACAATCTCGCGGACCCGCTCATCCGATCGTGTGTAGCCCTTGGGGTCGATGCGCTGGCTACGCGTTTCAGGGTGGCCGCCGCCGGCATAGGCGCTGCCGAACACACCCCGTCCACTTCCGGCGTGGGCGGTGTCGTAGTATTCCCGCCAGTATCGCTGCCCCGCGGTACCGCTCGAGTCGTAGCCCGGGTAGGCATCGCGCGGCCAGCCGCCGTCATGATGACCGCGGGCGCCCCAGGAGGGGCCGAGATCCTGCCGCTGATACGACGGATCTTCGCCGCGAAAGCCGCCATAGCTGCTCTGGGCGGGGTCGGCGCTGCGGCTATAAAGCCATTCGTCATCATGCAAACCGCGGGCACCGGCGTGTCTTGGCCTTTCGCCATACTCGGCTCCGTAGCGCATGGGAGGTTCGTAGTCGCTGCGGGAAGGCCGCCTTTCGGTGGGGCGCTCACGATAGGGCCAGGCATAGCGCGGCTCCTGGGAGGAAGGGCCTTCAAGAGGGCCATCCTGATAGTCGTTGCCCGGGGACTGGTAAGGGCCGTAACCGCTCTGCGGTCCGCGCCCACGGTTGAATCGGTCGTGTCGCATGTGGCTTCTCCTGGTTGCAGGCTCCGCCAGCGGCGAAGCCAGTGGAGAGAACCCAGCAAGTGCCGTGCCACGCGCGGTGGGCTTTGCTGTCAGCCGGTAGGCTGGAGGGGTTGAAAGCAAAGCCGGCCATAATGCTTTATGGCACGCTCGATGGTTTGCTTCGAAATATCCTGGCATCGGCAATTTTGAGTATCTCGTAATACTCGGCGAGGCGGACGTCGATAGCCAATAAATAGGACGCGATTTCAATGGCATCGGCATTGATGGGATCGCCTTCGATCTCGACGATATCCTGTTCGTCCAGCGTGCCGAGTATGCCAAGGGCCATGGATCTATCCGCAACGTCCTTGATGCTCAGTCCCTTTTCGCTACGTTTGCTCCGCAGAAAGTTCCGGACGAATTCGTTAATAATCTCGTCAGTTTTTTTCATGAGTGTGTCCTATATTTCATTAATCACACGCGGTCTGAAACGGATACGATCTCAAGGCTTTGTAACTAATGCTTATTGTATAGCACAACATAGTCGCGGCTTTTATGAAATGGACGTTGCTTTTTCAAAAACATAATGAAAGTTTCGCGAAATTTTTATGAGAGAGAGCGTGATTTTTGTAAAAATCACAGAAGTTTTTTAATAGAACTGAAGTTCATGAGTTTTTGCTTCAAAGTTCGATAGCCTCTCGCCAACGGTCGGGCCTCAGGTTCGATTGCTCGCGCGTGCGGAGTTGACAGGAGGCTGGTGGTGGCAGGGAGGGCAGTGGAGAGCCTGCCGGCCTCAATTTTTTTTTCAAGGCTGGCTCGAAAATATATTGATTTTGCCAGGGGTGCGGAATGGCTAGAATGGTTTCATCAATGAAGAGGGAGCCGCAATGAGCCTGAAACCCGCCGTCGATTCTCATGCCCATATTTTTGATTCGCGATTCGAGTTCGTCCCCGACGCGCATTATGTCCCGGATGTCAGTCAGCGCGGTAGCCCATTCGAGTTCCGCACTTTGCTTAATGCACACGGCTTTACGCATGGCTTGCTGATACAAGCGTTGCCGTATGGGTATGACAATAGTGCGATGCTGGAGGCCATCCGGACGTCGGGCGGGCATTTCAAGGGTATCTCGCTGGTCAAGCCCGAGATCAGTGATCGTCAACTGGCGGAGCTGGCCGATGGCGGGGTCATCGGCATGCGGATCAATCCGATGTTCAATCATGGCATCCGGGAGCTCACGGAGCCCGGCGCTGATCGATTGCTGGCGCGTATCAAGGAGATGGGCTGGTTCGTGCAGGTGCATTGCGAGAAGGACGACCTGGTTCCCGCGCTGCCCATCTTGCGCAAGGCGGGCGTGAAGGTGATGATCGATCACTTCGCGCGTCCCGATCCGCGTGCCGGCGTCCAGCAGCCCGGATTCCAGGCCATGCTGGAGCTGGGGCGCTCTTGCGATGCCGTGGTGAAGCTGTCCGGCCCTTTTCGTTCGTCGTTGCAAGGGTTTCCGTATACCGATATCGAGCCGTTCGTGGCCGCTGCCATCGAGGCTTTCACGATCGACAACTGCGTCTGGGGCTCGGACTGGCCTTATGTGCTGGCCGAAAGCCGGATCGATTATGCGCCTCCCTTGAGCTGCCTGGAGCGTTGGGTGCCGGACGAAGCGCGGCGGCGCCAGGTGCTGTGGGACAACCCGGCCAGGCTGTTCGGCTTTCAGGCCCCTTAGGGATCTCTTCTCTTTCAGCGACGTGCCGATATGCTGCAACCCATCGATGTGCTGCGATCGTATCGTACCCATGACGACACGCTGGATGGCGTGTTTCAAAGCCGTATGCCCGGCAACTCCCGGCCTTTCGCGGTATACGAAGGGAAAGACTGGTCGCGCGCCGAGTTTCGGCAGGCTTATCTGGACACCGCTGCGCTATTGGTGGGGCGCGGCATCCGCAAGGGCGACCGAGTCGGTGTCGTTGGCCGCAACCATATCGGCCATTTGCTGCTGCTGTTCGCCTGCGCCCGCATCGGCGCGATCCTGGTACCGGCCAACCCCGAACTCAAGGCGACCGAGCTGGGATATATATTCCAACATTCCGAAGTTTCCGCGCTGTTCTGCGATGCGCGCCTGATGGCGATCGCCAGGGAGGCGGTCGCGCCGCTGGAGCGGGCGCCGTGGTTGCTGCCGCTGGAGGGGGGCGCTTCGGCGGAGCCGGGCCTGATGGAACTGTTGGGAGCGGGTGTGGCGGTGGAGCTGCCGGTGGCCGTTTCCGCCGATGACACCTGCATCATTATTTACACCTCGGGTACCACCGGATTCCCCAAAGGGGCGATGCACAGCCAGCGGGCCTTCGTGGCCTCGGGCGAGTCCAACATTGCCAGGCTCTGGCTGCAACCCGACGACCGGCTGCTGATCGTTCTACCGCTGTTTCATTTGACATCCTCCCCCCTGAAGGAAAGGAGATTCCTACGGCGTTCAGGCGGGCACGAAGCCTGCCTGACTCACTTCGGTGGGTTCCTGCTTCACCGAGGCTGCACGCTTGGCCCTTGCGGGCTTGGCGCGGCTGACATCCTCTCCACAGGCGGCAACGCGGTGTCCCCGCGCCAAGATATTCAGGGCGCCGACGACATCGGCGTTTTCCTCGTAGCCGCATTGCACACAAGCGAATGTCGCCTGCGTCTTGCGGTTGTCCGCATGGATATGCCCGCAGGCCGGACACGTCCGGCTGGTGTTGTGCGGTGGCACAGTGATAAGCCAGCCTCCCGCCCACGCCAGCTTGTAGTCCAGTTGTCTGCGGAACTCGAACCATCCCTGATCGAGAATGGCTTTGTTCAGGCTGGACTTGGCCCGAACGTTTTTACCCGGCTGCTCGACGCTGCCTGCTGCTGACTGGCTCATCTGGCGCACCTGCAAGTCCTCGAGACAGACCATCGCGTGGTTTTGGCTGATCGTGGTCGTGGCTTTGTGCAGGTAGTCGCGACGGCAGTGGCCGATACGGGTATGCAGGCGTTGTACTTTGGCCTTCGCTTTCTTCCAGTTGTTGCTGAACTTCTGTTTGCGGCTCATGGCCCGCTGGTAGCGCCGCAAGCGGGTTTCGTGCTTCTTGAAGCTCGAT
>Ga0265293_10000918_pt1 | contig 67851 bp, 60 predicted proteins | sample Munlanlewell138R_FD_192505 | JGI IMG/M metagenome (GOLD analysis project Ga0265293, IMG submission 192505) | Leachate microbial communities from a municipal landfill in Southern Ontario, Canada - Leachate well 138R | ecosystem: Engineered > Solid waste > Landfill > Unclassified | place: Canada... | reverse complement strand
AAGGAGAACCCCTGCAAAATTTATCAACGATTTTCTTATGTTAGAGCCCGAACAAAGGAAAAAGATCACAATTTTTGACAACGGAAAATAACTAATAACGGTCAACCCCAATCAGGGAAGTACATTAAACTATTTGTATTGCCTAAGTGCTAGTAAATATTACAACCTAATTCTATCCAAAAATATCACCCTTTGGAGGGAGACAGAAATCGAGCTTGCTTGATTTCAGAGGGAGGACTCGTGAGTGCCAATTATCAGAAGGCTCTTCATATTAGCCCCAAATCGAGCAATGAGATAAAAAATCAAAATACTCGATACTAAGTACTCAATACTATTTCCCTACTCAAACCGAACGGCATCGGATGGCTGAACTTGGGCGGCACGGTGAGCAGGATACCAACTAGCTAGCAGGCACAGCACTAAACTTCCAACTAAAACTAAAGTCACATCTAAAGCGCGGATTTCTACGGGATAGGCATCAATAATAAATGCAGACGAAAGCTTCACAAAACCATATTTCATCTGTCCCCAGCTTAATAATAGTCCCATGGTTCCACCGCTAAAACAACCAATTAAACCGATATAAAGACCTTGCTTTCTAAAGATGGATTTAATCGCATTTTTAGTATAACCCATCGACATTAAAATACCAATATCGCGCTGCTTTTGAATCACAATCATGGTTAGTGAACCAATAATATTAAGCACAGCCACAATAATTATAATCATTAATATGATGTAGGAGCTCCACTTTTCGAGATACATTACATCATACATCGGTTTCTGTAAATCGTACCAACTCGAAATCTTAAAATCGCTACCAAGTAGTGTTTCTAGCTTAGCTTTTACTTTTTCGGCGTCATCATTATCTAGTAGTTTTAAATCTATACCAGAAATTTCATTACGCGATTTAAATAAACGTTGGGCCGCGGTGATATCGACAAAAACCTGAGCATCACTGCCCGTCACTTGCTGTAAAAAATAAGCGCCACGCACTTCAAAGCGGTATAAACGCGGGGTAGAAATTTGGGTTAGCGCCCTTCTCATACCAGAAGCACTAAGTAGTGCCACTTCTTCATTTAAAGAAATTCCAAGGTCGTTGCGCAGTTGCTCGTGAATAATTAAACCTAGTTTTCGGTTGCGAACACTTACATCAAAAACACCCGAAGTCACGCTCTCTTCAATATCGGTAAGCTGGAAAAAATGATTTTTATCTATTCCCTTCACTTCAACTACTTTATTCTCATTATCGCCATGCGCGAGTAAAGCCTTACCAGACATATACGGCGAAATCACCCGAACTTCAGGCAAAGCTTTAATTTTGTCCATCATCATCTCGTTTTGAGCGAAAGTGGTTGAGGAAGTTGACTCAATTCTAAGATCGGGATCGTATGAAAGCAGGAAACCTTTAATTACATCGAAAAAACCATTAAATACCGATAACACCACAATTAGGAGGGTAACGCCAATAGTTACCCCAATTATGCTGATAAATGTAAGTGTAGAAATAAGAGAAATATGCTTCTTCGAAAATAAATATCGCCGTGCAATGCGTCCAGTATAATTCATGGTTTTAAAATAAAGAATAGCTAGCTCGGAAACAGGCTGATTAATTGGAAAGGTTTGAACTAAATGTGGTATCTTCTAAGCTGTTTAATCTATCAAAAGTAATGAGTTCAACGCTAAATAACGAAATAATTGTATCTATCTCGGACGGCTCGCACGGCGATCCTTTTTCTGTATTGGGCTTACACCGTGTTAAAGACAAAAGCGCAGAGAAATTTGTTATAAGAGCATTTCGGCCAGAGGCTGAAAAGGTATTCGCCAAAATTGGTAAGGCAAAACCTTTAGAGCTACAACGAATTTCTGACGAAGGATTATTTGAAGCCATAGTGCCACGGCGCAAAAATAGGTTTGAATACACCCTCTTAGTTCACCCGCATAACGGGGAGCCTTTTGAAATTGGAGATGCATACAACTACAATTCTCTGCTCTCTGACTTTGACTTACAACTTTGGGGCGAAGGAAATCATCAAAACGCCTATGATTTTATGGGGGCTCACCCTCGCGAAGTTGAGGGCGTCTCAGGTGTTCACTTTGTGGTAACGGCACCTAGTGCAAACAGAGTAAGTGTTGTGGGCTCGTTTAATAATTGGGATGGTCGTGTTCATAGAATGCGCAAATTTCATGAACAGGGCTTGTGGGAGATATTTATCCCCAATGTTGCACCGGGCGATTATTACAAATATGAAATTAAAACTCAAGTTCAAGATGCCCCGCTTATAAAAGCCGATCCTTTTGCTTTTTATGCGGAATTGAGACCAGGTACAGCGTCTATTGTTTCCGATCTTGATGGTTTTGAGTGGTCAGACGATACATGGATTAAAGACCGGGCAAAAAGACAAGCTCAAGATCAGCCTATATCTGTGTACGAAGTTCATGCTGGTTCGTGGAAAAAGAATGACGGAAAAGAGCCTGATTATCTAAGTTACCGTGAGCTCGCAGCAGATCTTATTCCCTACGTTAAAGAGCAAGGCTTCACTCATATTGAGTTATTACCCATTGCCGAGCATCCGTACGATCCTTCTTGGGGATATCAAATAACAGGCTATTATGCGCCAACTAGCAGATTCGGAACGCCAAAAGATTTTATGTTTTTTGTGGATGAATGCCACAAAGCTGGAATTGGCGTGCTATTAGATTGGGTACCTGCTCACTTTGCCAAAGATGAACATGGTTTACGCCGTTTTGATGGAACGGGTCTTTTTGAGCACGAAGATCCTCGCCAAGGAGAGCATAAAGATTGGGGAACCTGTATTTTTAATTACGGACGAACAGAAGTGCAGAATTTCTTAGTGTCGAATGCTATTTACTGGATTGACAAATTTCATATTGATGGCTTACGGGTTGATGCTGTTGCCTCTATGTTATATCTAGATTATTCTAGAAAAGCAGACGAATGGTTACCCAATAAATACGGTGGGCGAGAAAATATAGAAGCAATCGACTTTTTAAGGAAATTTAATAGAGCGGTACACACACAATTTCCTGGCGCTATAACTTTTGCAGAAGAATCCACCTCCTGGGGCGGCGTTTCGCGCTCTATCGAATCAGGTGGACTTGGTTTTGATTATAAGTGGAATATGGGCTGGATGAATGACACGCTCGACTATATAGAAGAAGATCCTATTTATAGAAAATTTCACCAAGATCAGCTTACCTTTTCTCTTATCTACGCCTTTTCAGAAAGTTTTATTCTACCATTCTCGCATGATGAAGTGGTACACATGAAACAGGCTATGCTCACAAAAATGCCTGGCGATGATTGGCAGAAGTTTGCTAACCTAAGGCTGCTTTATACGTATATGTTCACCCATCCTGGTAAAAAATTGCTTTTTATGGGATCGGAGTTTGGGCAATGGTCAGAATGGAGCCAAGACAAATCGCTAGATTGGCATTTGCTGGAATGGGAAAAACACCAAGGCTTGCAATTATTAGTGCGTGATTTGAACAAGTTAAATAAACAAGAAAAACCTTTACACCAACTTGATAACGATTGGCGTGGTTTTGAATGGGTTGACGTTAGTGATGCAGATAATAGTTTAATCTCATATATACGAAGAGGCAAAAACCCAGAAGACTTTGTGATGGTTGCACTTAACTTCACGCCAACAGTGCATACTAATTATAAATTTGGTGTGCCCGAAGTTGGAGAATACCAAGTGTTACTTAATAGTGATTCAAAATTTTATGGAGGCAGTAATGCGGGCGACTCAATTATTACTGCAATTGAAGGTGATTGGCACAATCAACCTGCCCATATACAAATAACAGTGCCGCCCTTGGCTGGAATAATAATTAAACCAAAGAAATTACAATAATGAGATTTCCTCGCTCAAGTGGGACCTTAGTACACCCCACCTCATTTCCCGGAAAATATGGAATTGGAGAATTAGGCTACGAAGCCAGAACATTCATTGATTTTTTAGCAAAATCCAACCAAAAGATTTGGCAGATTTTGCCTTTAACTCCTACTGGCTACGGCAACTCACCCTATGCAAGCTATTCTGCATTCGCGGGAAATGCTTATTTGATTAGCATTGATCTATTAGTTAAAAAAGGATTATTAACTGCTAAAGAAGCTAAAACAGCAGAATTAGAATCTGGTGCGGAAGCATTGTACGAACAAGCATTCGCTAACAAAGATGAGCTCTTTAAACTAGCAGCCTCTAGGTTTTACGCACAAAATAACCCTGAGCAACTTAAGAAATTCAAAAAATTCAAAAAAGAACACAAGCACTGGTTAGAAGATTATAGCCTATTTATGGCATGTTCGCTTTTCTTTAACAAGCAGCCTTGGAATACCTGGGCCGCCGAAATTGCACAGCGCCAACCAGAGGCATTAAAGAAAGCTAGAAAAGATCATAAAGTAGAAATAGCTCTGCAAGATTGGTTGCAATTCGAGTTTTACGAACAATGGCTGTCGCTTAAAGAGTATGCTAATCAAAAAGATATTCGAGTAATTGGCGATATCCCCATTTTTGTGGATCACAATAGTGCCGATGTTTGGGCAAACCCCCAATATTTTGAAATTGACAAAAAAGGTAACCGAAAGCTTGTGGCTGGTGTACCGCCCGATTATTTTAGTGCAACGGGTCAGCTTTGGGGTAACCCACTATATAAATGGAAAAAACTCGAAGAAGACGGGTTTTCTTGGTGGATAGATCGTTTTAAGCACATGTTCACAACTTGTGATGCCATTCGAGTAGATCACTTTAGAGGGTTCGAGGCATATTGGGAAGTTAAGGCAACCGAAAAAACTGCTGAAAAAGGACGCTGGGTAAAAGGTCCTGGTGAAAAACTATTCGATACTATTTTAGAGAAATGTGGCGAATTACCCATTATTGCTGAAGATTTGGGCTTTATTACCGAGGGTGTACAAAAATTACGTGATAAGTATAATTTCCCAGGAATGAAAATCATCCAGTTTGCCTTCGATGCGGATGCAAAAAATGTATTTTTGCCACATAATTATCCTCAAAACAGTGTGGCGTACACTGGCACTCACGACAACGACACTAGCATTGGCTGGTACAACACGGCTCCAGAAAAAGAACAGCATCGTGCACGAGTTTATACTCGGTCGGACGGAAGCGCCATTAATTGGGAATTTATTCGGTTAGGAATGTTCTCGGTAGCCGACCAGGCTATATTTCCTTTACAAGATTTTATGAATCTCGGAAGCGAAGGAAGAATGAATATCCCTGGAACATCTTCAAACAATTGGCTATGGCGATACACCGAAGATGAGCTAAAATCGATAGATATTGATAGAATAGGTGATTTAATTAATCAAACAAACCGTTGACAAAGCTATAAAATTATCTATAAAAAGCCTGCCTTTAATACCATAAGCTTATTCCGTATATTCAGGGCTTAAAAATTTGTGTCAAATATGCCATTCAAACTAAATTACTTACCAGAACGCTCTCAAAAGCCAAGAAATAACGGCATGACCTTTGCACTCGACAAAGGGTATAGTGTGCGTGAGGTAGAAGACTTCTGTGAAGTATGCTCAGGCTTAGTAGATGTTGTGAAATTAGGCTGGGGAACTAGCTATGTAACACAGAATCTTGAAGCAAAAATAGCTGCCTATAAGAATGCAGGTATATCTGTATACTTTGGCGGCACATTATTTGAAGCATACTTACTAAGAGATCAGCTTGATGACTATTTGAGGCTACTAGAAAAGTATCAAATAGACACACTAGAAGTGTCGAATGGTACAATATGGATCTCTGACGAACGAAAGCAGCAAATTATTCGTAATCTTAGTAAAAACTATAACGTATATTCAGAGGTGGGTAGTAAAAACCCAAACGATATTTTACCTCCCTACAAATGGGTACGCATAATACAAGAAGAGCTAGATGCTGGCTCATTAAAAGTTATTTGTGAAGCCAGAGAAAGTGGAACCGTTGGCGTTTTCCGCCCAAACGGTGAGATAAGATCGGGCCTAATTGAAGAGATTACGGATCAAATTCCAGCTGATAAACTTATATTTGAAGCTCCTAAAAAAGAGCAGCAAGTATGGTTTATTCGCAATTATGGGAGTAATGTTAATTTAGGGAATATACCACCTCAAGAGGTCATTTCACTAGAAACAATACGTTTAGGTCTTAGAGGTGATACCCTGTTAGATTTTAGTTCTAATGGTGTGCATAAGCTCAACGACGTGGTGACTGACGAATTTAATTTAAATAAAGAGTAATACAGGTTCATTATATATGAAAATTTTATACGCTGCTGCTGAAATATCTCCTTTTGCTAGAATGACACATACCGCCGATTTACTTCGGTTTTTACCTGCGTCATTACAGGATAAAGGATTCGAAATTCGTATTTTATTACCAAAATATGGCTCTATAAATGATCGTAGAAACCGTTTACACGAAGTAATACGCCTTTCTGGTATTGAAGTAGAAGTTGGTGAGAACATTGAAAGCATGAAAATTAAAGTAGCTAGTATTCCAAATGCTAAGCTTCAAGTTTATTTTCTTGATAACGATACATATTTCAAGCGTAAAGGCTTGTTTAAAAAGCCAGATTCAGAAGAGTTTTTCAAAGACAATGACGAAAGATTAGTCTTCTACAATAAAGGTGTGCTCGAAACAGTTATTAAGCTCGGCTGGCAACCAGATATTATCCATTGCCATGATTGGCCAGCAGGATTAATACCTTTATTAGTAAAAACAAAATATAAGGACGAAGAGATTTTTAAAAACACGAAAATTATTTATAATCTCCACCATCCAGAAAATGAAGGACACGCTGAGACAGCTCGAGTTTTAGAATTACTTGGACTACCTGATGATGTAGATATAGATGCATTGACAGAAAACGGCAAAGTTGATCTATTAAAATTAGGCTTACAGTATAGCGACCATGTTGTTACTGGAAACTACTTGAATAACGAATTTGATGAACTATTCACAGCATTAGGCATCAACCCGACTAAAATTCAAGGTTCTCCAGAGGATGTTTCCGATAAATTCGCTGAATACTATAAGAACATATTAGAATAACAGACATAATTATTTAGAATTTACTTAATGCAAAGAAATTTAAAAGTTACTGGAATGAATCAGCTTGTATTGTTTCTAGTGCTATTTAGCGTAACAATACTTAGCTCCTGTAACAACAAAACTGGCCCTGTTGGTGGTGGTCTTATACCGGTTTCAGAAGTTAGCAACGACACACTAATGGCAACTGGTTTTACACCAGCCACACTTGATGGCTACAGCGGAAAACTCACTTTTTTTCCTATGGGTAGTTATGACGATCAGTTATTTGGTGATGTGGAGTCTATTGCATACTTGAAACCAACCGTAATAGGCGTGAAAACCGACACAACTCCGAATACAAGTTATTCAATGTATTTAGATCTTGTATTCGATTCGGTTAGCGTATATGGAGATACTCTAGCACTATCAAACTTTGCAATATATAAAGTGACAGAAGGCTGGCGTGGTAATGAGTTTATGCTTTCTAATAAGCCCAGTTTTGACACTGCTACACCAATTGGTGTCTTTTCAAAAGGCAGGCAGGATAGTGTTAAAATTAAACTTTCTAATACATGGGTAAATGAGTATGCAGCTGTTCTAAACGACACTTCTGCTACTCGTGACTCTACCTTTCAATATGATTTTTTTGGAATAGCTATAGCTCCAATTGGTGGCTCCTCAAAAATAAGTTTCCCTACTATTGCTGAATCTCGCTTTAGGTTGATCAATGAGTCTCAAAGCGACACAATTTATACTCGTATTCACGACTGGGCGTATCATATTAATAGAACAAATGTAGTTCAAGTCCCCGAGCGTTTAACACTTATAAATACCCTTGAAAATTTTTATAAATTAAGCTTAAAAGAAGAATTAGATACTTTACAAGCACAGAACTTATTAAAGGCTGAACTAATTGTATATGAAGATACAGAGCAGCTTGTAAATACGCTTCCAGCTAACCATACAAGATTAGATGTTAGTGGAGTTGCATTAAAAAATGGCTTCTCAACCTCTTTAGTATATGATTTATTCTTTAAAGAACCGGAATCTCGTGGGCTTTATGATTCAAAGAATAGTGCGTATCGATTTGATATAACACCGTTAGTGAATACATATATTTTCGGAACACTTGAAACGGATGATCTATATATAGATATCAGGCCCTCTGATGGATTATTGAGATCGACAATTCTGTACGACGAAACGGCACCCGACTCGTTGAAACCCAAACTGATTTTAACAATTGCGAAATAGAAAGGCCGATTAATGAAAAGTGTACAACTAATTATATTCCTTCTATTGCTGAGTTCAACATCTCTTTGGGCTCAAGACAATTCGACGTCAGAAGCTAATAGCGGTTCTTACTACTCTTATTTTGGGTTAGGTATGCCCATTTCAACCGCAGGTGCCCAAGAAAAAGCGATGGGTATTATAGGAGTTTCTTTTAACGACTATGAAACCTCAGGATTAAGTAATCCAGCATTTTGGGGTGGAGGTGCATTTACAAGAGGTTCAGCAGGTATGAGCTTGGCTCAATACGACGCTAAAACTACCACTGCTTCAAGTAAAAATAATCTTCTCGACTTTGGTACCATACATGTAGTATTCCCTCTTATTAAAAGAAAAATAGGTCTTTCTGCGGCGCTATACCCTGTAACACGTTCAAACTTTAGATCTGTAGTTGCAAACGAAATATACCCCAATGCTCAAGATACTATTAGCTATATATCCAATAAAGCAGGAAGTGGCGGAGTATCAAAATTGGAGTTTGGCTTTGGCTATTCTGTGAATAAATACATTTCGATAGGATACGCCCCATCTCTCGCTTTTATACGAAAGAGTGAAGAGGAATACATCGGATTTTTAAATAGTGGATATGGATCTAGTTTTGTAACTACAAAAGTTACCGATGCTGCATTTTCGCAACGATTTGGACTTATAGTTTCAAAAGGCTCCGTATTTAAGAGAGGTGATATACTACAATTTGGAAGTAGTGTAACTTTACCTATTCACTTTAATGCAAAAACTAAAGCGCAAACTACAAAAACATTAATAGGCACTAGCAAGACCGTTGATTTACAAAGAAATAATGCTGCAAAAGTTTCTTTACCACTTCAAATAAGTTCGGGATTTACCTATTTTGCAAGTCCTTACCTCAATCTTTCTGCTGAAGGAGTTTATGAGGAGTGGAGTAATGCTGAGTATGCTTTAGATCTAAATCAACAAAACAGCTTTAAAGACCGATTAATGGTTGGCTTTGGAGCACAGTTTCACCCATATAGAAAGGGTAATGAAGCATTTTTCTCGAAATTTAAATACAGTGCTGGTATATCTTACGACGAAGGCCACTTACAAGTAGCCAATGAAGATATTAGCACTCTATGGTTTTCGACAGGTATTGGAGTAAAGGCGCCAAGGGCATCAAGATCTTCATTCGACATAAGTATTCAGTATGGAATACGAGGTACAGAAGCTCAAAATCTAGTTAAAGAAAAAGTTTGGTCAATCGGCTTATCTATTAATTTAACTGAACTTATGTTCCATAGGCAAAAACTAAATTAATTTCTACAGTAATAATTCCCCTAACTACGGTGTTATATAACAAGACACTAATAACATTTATGAGATAATGAAAAAAATACTAGTAATCTTAGGTTTACTGCTTGTTAGTACTAGCATAGCAAATGCGCAAACCGAGTGTAACCCAGAACCACCATTAGGTTTGAGTCCACTTGAAGCGTATTCAATCTTCCAGTCTAATTATAGAGGCAAAGACTATGAATTTGCACTTAATTATGCGCGATGGATGATATGTGCAAAACCACTTACCATAGAAGCTTACGATAGTTTCAATCTTGCAGTTCAGTATGATAAGTTCGTAAAAATATACCAAGCACTTGCTGAAGGCGAAAATGATCCCTCTATTAAAGCGGCGTATATTGATACTGCCTTGACTTTATTTGATGATAAAATGGAATTATTTGGTACTGATGAAAGCGAAGCTTTTGATATTCACCAACAAAAAGGTCGATTTTATCTAGAGAATTATAGCTTAATAGACGGTGGACTTTCTAAAGCTTATGCTGAGTTCCATACTATGTTTGGTTTAGATCCTAAAAGAGCTACAAAGCTTGCAAGCGGTTACTATTTAAAAGTTACGCTTGATGATTTAGTATCTAAGGGTGAAAAAGAAGCAGCACAAAATGTTATTGATAAAGCACTACCTCATGCTACTGGCGATTTAGTGGAATACATAAATAAAAAACAGGTTGATATTTTAGGCTCGCCTGAAGAGCAAATTGCACATTTTAATTGCTCGGGCGAAGGTGAAGGTGGCTTAGCTTCTGATCCTAATAACCTTGAGATATTGAATGCTTGTCTAGCTGCTTACAAAAGAGTTGACGACGTGCGTAACCTAGCTAGAATAAGCCATGTTATACATAAACTAGATCCAACATTTGAAAGCGCATCAAGCTTAGGTAACATTGAAAAGAGTAACGCTAGATATGCTGATGCAGCGAAATTCTATAGAGAAGCTTTAAATTTAGCACCATCGGATGATGATAAATTGAATATTTATTTGAGTCTATCTGACGTAAGTATAAGCTTAGGCCAGCTAAGAGAAGCAAAAGGATTTGCTCAAAATGCGATTAAAATTAATCCTAACTCAGGTAGAGCATATATTGAAATGGCACGAATTTATGGTGCAGTAGTTTCTAAGTGTACCGAAGATAGACAAATGGAAGCTAAAGATAGAGTTGTGTATTGGGTAGTTATAGATTACTTAAACTTAGCTAAAGCTAAAGACCCTTCGGTTGCTAACACAGTAAACAGCCAATTAGCTACCTACCAAGCGGTTACACCAACTGCAGAAGATCGTTTCTTAAGATTAAATTATAAAGATGGTGAAAAGGTTAAAGTTGATGGCTCATTAATGCCATGCTATAGCATTATTAACGAAACTACTACTGTTCGTTAATTTGCAATCATTAAAAACATTTGTATCTTTTCTCATCTTCTGAATTAGATTGCGGTGTGGGAACTAACCCACACCGTATTTTTTCCCCCACGCTCTCCTTCGATCTTTCTAAAATTTACTGAAATCGATTTCCCAATAACTGGAGAACGGGTAATTTTCATTTTATAAGTATTAAATGGCACGGAATAGAAAAAACTATAAAAACCGTAACAAGAACAAAACCAATCCTAATAAACGCAAAAAAACGAGCGGTAACGTTTTTATTCCAAAATTTTATTGGAAAGAAAACCTCGGCTTGGCAGGGCGATATGCAGGTGTTTTAGAAATTAACACCAATGGCTGGGGTTTTATAAGAAAACTAGATTATGAATTTAGTTTTAGTCCACAAGACCCATTCTTAAAACCAGAAGAAGTTAAAGAATTAGATTTACGACCTGGATTAATTTTGGAAGGTGAGTTCGAGGAAGATAAACGGGGTAATAAACATGTTTTTAATATCGACCGTATAAATAGAAAGCCCGTTGAGGCATGGACAAAAGCCAGTAGATTCGAACGCCAAATACCAATAATGCCAACAGAATGGATAAGATTGGGTGATAGGGCTGATAATATTGAGATGCGTGTTATTGATTTAGTAGCCCCAGTGGGTAAAGGACAGCGAGCACTGATTGTTGCGCCACCACGTACAGGTAAAACCGTAATGTTAAAACAAATTGCAAATAGCATTACAGAAAGCCATCCAGATATTCATTTAAGTATACTCTTAGTTGATGAGCGCCCAGAGGAAGTAACTGACTTCATTCGCTCAAGTAAAGCTGAGGTGTTTGCGTCTTCTAACGACCGAAAAACACAAAGCCATATAAGGATCACTGAACTTGCTTTGGGTTACGCTAAGAGGAAGGCTGAGATGGGTGAGGACGCTGTACTGCTTATTGACTCTCTTACGCGACTAAGTCGCGCCTATAATGCAGTTCAGACAACAAGCGGTCGTACACTTTCTGGGGGATTAGATATCCGGGCACTAGAGATTCCTAAAAAGATATTTGGCTCAGCACGTAAAATTGAAGGTGGTGGCTCGTTAACTATTATTGCGACCTGTTTAGTTGAAACAAACTCTAGGATGGATGACTTGATTTTTGAAGAGTTCAAAGGAACTGGTAATATGGAGCTTGTTTTAGATAGAGAGCTAGCTAACGATCGAATATATCCTGCTATAAATATTACCGCTTCTGGCACTAGAAATGAAGAGAAGTTCATTACTGATTCTCTAGAAGAGAGAAATATGGTGCGCCGTTATTTGTTAAAGAAATCCCCAAGAGAATCGATGCTAGGCCTTCTAAAAGTACTACAGAATACGGATAGTAACGAAGAGCTTTTGAATCAGATAGCAGCTTCTGTTTAATTAGAACTTCTTTAAAATAAATTACTGATAAACTCTTGCTTCCGTTATAAACAGATGCGAGAGTTTATTATTTCTAGCTGAGAGTACTCAGTATTGATGCAAACTAATTTAATTTGCTCTATTGTAAGGGTGAACTAAGTTTAAAGCTATTAAGCTACAGGAATACTCGGGTCAATTTCCTTAGACCAAGCAGTAATACCACCTTTTAGGTTTGCAACATTTGTAAAGCCATGTCTTTCTAAAAAGCTACATGCGTTTGCACTACGTCCACCCGAGCGACACATCATAATAACTTCAGTGTCTTTATAACGCTCTAGCTGATTTAAACTAGTTTCGAGGTCACCTAAAGCAATGTGTTCGCCTTCTAAGTTAGAAACTAAATATTCGAACTGCTCACGAACGTCGATCAGCACAAACTCATCTCCAGCGTCTCTTTTTTCTTTCAGTTCTTGTACAGTTATTTCTTTCATGGTATTAATATAAAGTTATGTATTTGAATATCGATCTAGTTTAAATTGCTCTCCAAAATATAGCCTGCGTGCGTTTTCGTCATCAGCCAAGGTATCTGCAGAGCCTTCCATCAAAATTTTACCTTCAAACATAAGATATGCTCGGTCAGTAATGGCTAAAGTTTCATGCACGTTATGGTCGGTAATTAAAATACCAATATTTTGATGGCGTAGTTTGGAGACAATTTCTTGAATATCTTCAACAGCAATAGGGTCAACGCCCGCAAAGGGCTCATCTAGAAGAATAAAATTAGGTCTTGTTACTAATGCACGAGCTATTTCAGTTCGGCGACGTTCGCCACCAGAAAGATTATGTCCTTTGTTGTTCACCACTTTGTGAAGCCCAAATTCCTCAATCAACTTATCGGTGCGCTCTTTAATTTCTTGCTTAGAAAATGAAAAGAATTGAAGTACAGACTCAAGGTTTTGGCGTACTGTTAGGTTTCTAAATATGCTAGCTTCTTGGGCCAGATAACCAATTCCCATTCTAGCACGTTGGTACATGGCTTTTTGGGTGATGTTTTTATCATCTAAGAAAACAGATCCTGAGTTTGGTTTTATAAGCCCAACTACCATATAAAAAGTAGTGGTTTTGCCAGCACCATTAGGTCCAAGTAAGCCTACAATTTCACCCTGTTTTACGTTAATAGACACGTCGTTAACAACGGTGCGTTTTCTATACCGTTTAACTAACCCTTTGCTATGTAACGTTAATGATGTGTTTTGGTTACTATCCATTTGTACCTAATGTACTAAAACTTATGCAACCGACAAGGAATTTAGTATAGATTCGAATATAGCTTTCCCATCAACTGAGCCTAGAAGCTCTTCCATGGCACGTTCTGGGTGTGGCATCATTCCAAGAATATTTTTGTTTTCATTTAGTACACCCGCAATATGACTGAGTGAGCCGTTAAAATTTGCTTCATCTGTAAGTTCGCCTGATGCATCGCAGTAACGGAATGCAATCTGGTCGTTATCTTGAAGTAATTTAAGCCCATCTTCGCCAATGTGATAATTTCCTTCGCCATGCGAAACCGGGATTTTAAAAATCTGATTTTTTTGTAATGATGAAGTAAAGAGTGTGTCTGTAGTTTCACACCTCATATAAATATCTTTGCAGACGTGGCGTAAATCTTTATTATGCAACATTGCACCAGGAATTAATCGCGCCTCCAATAAAATCTGAAATCCATTACAGATGCCTAGAATTGGCCCACCTTTATCCGCAAATTTTCTAACTTCTTGCATAATGGGTGAAAACTGAGCAATAGCGCCAGTACGTAGGTAGTCGCCATAGGAGTAACCGCCAGGTAAAATTAAAAAGTCAATTCCTGAAAGGTCTGTTTCTTTATGCCAAAGAAATTTAACCTCACAATTCATAACATGTTTTAATGCATGGTAAGCATCGTGGTCGCAGTTAGAGCCTGGGAAGGTAATTATTCCGAATGTTGCCAATTTATCCTCTTATTTCTGTAACGAGTTGAATTTCTTTAAGTACACTGTCAATTTTAAGGCACTCTACAAAGTCGCCTTCATAAACTATTGCTTTACCCTCGTTATGTACTTGTAGGGTAAGCTCCTGAGCGCGGTTGTAACTACAACCAGTGGCTTTCATTATTTGTTCAATAACTTCATCAAAAGTGTGAATGTCATCATCAAACAATAATACCCGCCAAGGTGTATCTATACTTTCTTCTACTTTAACGTCAGTTTTGGTAAGCTCTTTTGTCCCTGCGTATGGTAACATGGCACTTGTATATTGAGCTTTAGATTGCATTATTCTTCAAAAAATATTTCGAAATCTTCCATTACTTCATTAACTAGCAATTTAGCGCATGATTCTTCCGCTATTTTTTTTGCTTCTTCTTTATTGGATGCGTCAATATCTAATTCGATAAACTTACCAATGCGAACTTGTTGCACTTCATTTAGCCCAAGACTTTGTAAGGCTTGGTGGGTCGCCTTGCCCTTTGGATCTAGGATAGATGGGCGAAGAGTAACGTGAATTTTTGCTTTGTACATGAATACGAGATTTTTAAGTGAAGCCCAAAGTTACTGCTTATCCTACTTAGCTGCTAAACGGGAAAGCAAAATTTCTTTAAGTTCATCAACTTTTTTTGTTTGTGCTGGTAACCATTCAATAAAATCCCACCTTTTGAACCAAGTTAATTGGCGTTTCGCATAACGGCGCGACAGAGTTTTTATCTTTTCAATGGCGGCCTCTTTAGACATTTCTCCCTCTAAAAATGAAATAATTTCTCTATAACCCACTGCATTTAAAGGCTGTAATTCTTTTGAATATCCATACTCTAATATGGCTTTTGTCTCCTCAATTAAACCATCTGAAATCATAATATCAACACGGGCATTAATTCGGTCATATAAATTTTGGCGTTCTCGGTGCAACCCAAAAACCAAGGTATTTGCAGGAAGCTCAAATTCTTTATTTACATGAAATGAGCTGAATGGCTTACCCGTTTGCATCCATACATCAAGCGCTCGAATAATTCTTTGGCGATTCATCCCATCCATAGTCTTAATATAAGCTGGGTCCACTTCAACTAAACGATTGTACAAGGGCTCAATACCCTGCTCATCAATTTCTGTGGAAAGAGCGTGTTGGTTCTCTTCGTTTGCGGAGGGCATATCATCCATAGGTCGAATTAAACTCTGAAGGTGTAGAGTACTTCCCCCTACAAAAAAGGAATGCTTGTGATCTTTTAGAATTTCATTTTCCCAAAGTTTTGCACGGTTTGCAAATGCTTGTACAGAATCGGGTTCATCTAGTTCAAGATTAGAGATATTGTAATGCTTTACACGTTGCAGCTCTTGTTCACTAGGTTTTGCAGTTCCTATATTTACATGTTTATAGCATTGGCGTGAATCGACCGAAATAATTGGAATACCTAGCTCTTCAGCAATTTGCAGTGAGAGTTCTGTTTTACCAGATGCAGTAGGTCCGAGAAGAATTATGCGCAAAATGAATACCTAATTGTTCTGCTTTGCATTATTAAAGAGAGAATCTTAAAGTCGAGAATTAATCATATATCGCAAAGAAATTCGATGCGTGAAACCAAGCGTGCTTGTGGAACCGGCGAAACTTGCAAAGCCATAATCTAAATTAAAGCTTTTAAGCTGAAGGCCAAGCCCAAGTGTTGGCGAAACTGAAAACCCACTTACTGGGTCGGTCACAAAATCAGTGACACCCGTTCTAAAGCTGATTAAATCTTTATACGAAAGCTCTGCACCTACATGTGGCTCTAAACTCATAGAGCCCACGTTTAAGTAATAAGCACGCCGATTTTCAAAAAGCAATTCGGTATCTAACGCGGTTATTAATTTAAAATCGTTGAATGAAAATTCTTTTGAAGCACCTAAACTTACAGAAGGCAACACATATTCATTTTGTCCACTTGGGATTGAATCCCCAAAAACTTCCTGAAAACCTTCAAACTCATTTTCATTTACATCCCACATTTTTTGAAGGGTAGTAATATTCCTTAAAGAGATTCCAAAATTGGCAAAATCGGTTTTAAACTGAGCGCCTATATCTAAACTATAGCCCCACGCATTGGCAAAAGGTCCTAGCCGTTGATTTATAATTTTGGCAGTAGCTCCATAAGAAAGCATTTCGCTACGTTGAGTGGCAAAGGAGAAAAAGACCGCCATATCAGCCGCACTAAAACGTGTTATATAGGCTTCAGGATTTTCTTTGGGCGCGTTGCGATCTTTATCCCACGCATTTAAAGTGTTTGCAATATTATCTACGCCTTGCCTAAAAAAGCTAATTGAAAAAACGCTATTTTTAGAGGATAATGGCAATGCCACGGCGCCATAATCGTAGCCTACAATTCCGCCAAAACGTTCAGAATGCATATACATAACCTCAATATCTGAGACGGCTGAAAGGCCTGCTACGTTCCAGTATGCAGAAGTAACGTCATTAGTGTGGGCAACATAGGCGCTACCCATGCCCAAGGCACGCGCACCAGCACCGGTACTCAAAAAATCATTGCCATATTTAGACAAAGCAGACTGTGCTTGAGCAACAAATGGTAGTAATAATAATAGGAATAGCGCTTTGAAAAACTTATCCATCGAGATCAATAATTATAACAGGTTTTATAGTAGCGCTTTAACGATATTGTAAGGGTCTTATTGAAATGAATTTCGCACTGCCAATTGTTGCAGAGGGAATAACTATTTCTTAGTATAAGCACACGTTTATGAAAGGGCAACTATTTGGTTAAATATGTCCTAACCAACTCAATTTTAGCATTCCATGAAATTTTCAGTATCAAGTAACGAACTCAACAAAGGTCTTTCTGCGGTTATTGGCGCAGTACCCTCAAAAGCAACATTGCCTATTCTCGAAACAATTCTATTTGAAAGTGAGGATGGGAAACTAAAATTAACAGCTACAGATCTCGAGATTTCAATTATAGAGTACATCGAAGCTGACATTGAAGAAGAAGGAGCGGTTGCTATTCCAGCTCGACGCTTACTCGAGACTCTTCGCCAACTGGCAAATATACCTGTATTTTTTAAGGTTGATGAACGTAAAAATATAAATTTCCGTACCGATAGTGGATCTTATAAGCTTGTTGGCGACGATGCCGATGAGTTTCCAGAAGTTCCAAACCTTGAAGAGGGAGTGGAAATTAATGCTCCTACCGAAGTCATAAATAATGCTATTCACAAAACCTTGTTTGCTGTTTCTAGCGATGATTTGCGCCCAGCAATGATGGGTGTTTATTTCAAAATTGGTACAGAAGAAAGTAAATTTGTAGCAACTGATGGCTATCGTTTAGTAGAATATACCAATCGTGAAATTAAAGGTTCTAGCGATATAGAATTTATTGTGCCCGATAAAGCACTAAATCTTATCCAAAAAACGGCACATTCTGAGATGAGCCAAATTACCGTAACTAAAGATCATGCCCGTTTCAAGAATGGAAACACAATTGTTATTACACGCCTAATTAACGAGCAGTATCCAAATTACGATTCAGTAATTCCACGTGATAACGACAAATTCTTAGTTATTTCTAAAGACCAGATGTTATCTACAGTTCGCCGTGTTTCTATTTTCTCAAGCTCAACAACACGCCAAATTCGCTTACAGTTATCTACCGATAAGCTTACCATTCGCGCCGAAGATTTAGACATGAGTAGCGAAGCTAAAGAAGTGATTGATTGTGAATATAGCCACGATTCTCTAGAGATTGGTTTTAATGCAAAATATCTAGGCGATGTACTTAGTAATATTGATGACACTGATGTGAGTTTCGAATTTTCTACTCCAAATAGAGCAGGCATAGTACGCCCATCACAAAAAGATGAAAGTGAAGACATATTGATGGTAGTAATGCCAGTTATGTTGAATAATTATTCTTAATGAGCAAAATAATCACTCTAACTTCTGATTTTGGATTACAAGACCATTATGTGAGTGCCATGAAAGCAGCAGTGCTAGAAGTGGAGCCAGAAGCTAGGCTGGTTGATATTTCTCACGAGATTCCGCCACAGGATATAATGGCGGGGGCTTGGGTTATCCGTAATGTTGCCTTTATGTATCCTAAAGGCTCCATTCACCTTGTGGTTGTAGATCCTGGTGTTGGCACCAAGCGGCATCCAGTAATTGTAAAGATGAATGGGCATTATTTTGTTGGCCCCGACAATGGAATCTTTTCGTTGCTTTACGATCAATACAAATACGAAGCTGTAAAACTCAATAAGCCTAAATATTGGAGAAAAAGTAGAGGAAATACTTTTGATGGCCGTGATATTTTTGGTCCTGTTGCTGCACACTTAAGTAATGGTGTGCCTATGCAAGAAATGGGTGACCCAATTGAAGAAATGGTGGTATATCACTGGGCCGTTCCTATTGGCGATAAAGATGGTTTACAAGGTTGGGTGTTGCACATCGACCGCTTTGGAAACTTAATTACCAATATCACCGAATCTCTAATTAGAGAATATGTGGGTGATCGTAAGGTAAAAGTATATGTGGGCACTACGGTAGTTAACGATATCGTTAATACTTTTGGAGATGTTGAAGAAGGAGACCCTGCCGTATTTATTGGTAGTTCTGGCATGCTAGAAATTGGCATTAATAAAGGAAATGCTGCTGAGCTATTAAGTGTTCATAAAGGCGCACAGATTTCCTTAGTCCTACAAAAATAGGCGTGTAACTCTGGCGTATTAAAGCCGTAAGGTTTAATGGAATTCCCCTAAAAACCCCATTTCTATTTCTATGAATTTAGAATTAAGATCCCCCCAACATGAGCGTGCAGCCATTCAGGTGCCCAAAGAGGTTTCTAATTTAGCCATTCCTTTCAATGGAACAATTTGTTCTTCAAAAGGTGATGAATACACGGTTAAAAATAACATTATAGATATACTTGGTAAAAGCCCTCGTTTTACTAGTATAGCTCAAAGTACTAATCACTGGAAACTTACCGCTTCATTATATGAGAATGTTTGGCGAAAGCGCTCACTATCACTTCTCTCTGGCGAAGATTTCCCTACCGAAAAAGAGCATGAACTACTTATTGATTGGACAGAACCAAAGCCAGATGGTTTGTACTTAGATCTTGGGTGTTCAACCGCGTTATATGCTAGGGCTTTAAAAGCGGCTCAAGATAAAGCACATATTGTAGCCCTCGATTTCTCATCCCAGATGCTGGACGAAGCTCGCCTAAAGGCAGAAGAAGACGAAACGGATATGTTCTTTTTGCGTGCCGATGGAAGAAAACTTCCTTTCTTTAGCGAAACCTTTGATGGTATTGTTATGGGAGGCACTTTAAATGAACTAACCGAAGAATTGAGGGTTCTGTATGAAGCTCGACGAGTTATAAAAAACGATGGCGTTGTATTTATGATGCACCTCATAAAATCGGATGCTTGGGTTGGCCGAATGCTACAAGAGTCAGTTGGAATTGGAGGTATCAAATTTTGGACATTGAACGAAAGTAACGACCTTTTTAAACAAGCTGGCTTTAAAGTGCAGAAACAATTAGTTCGTGGAATTGTTTGCTTCACAAAATTGACCCCCGTTTAGTTTTATCTGAGCAACTTAAAAGTTATTATACGGCGCATTAACAAAATCTTATGCGTTTTAGTCAGTTCATTATATTTTTTGGGGTATTTTTATTAGTCACGGTTTTTCCAGCTAGTGAAACAACATTATATGCTCAAAATTTTGATAGAGAAGCGCTTATTAATTTTGCAAAACAGCAGAAACAAAAATCTAAAGTACTCATCAATTTTGATAAAAGGCTGCCAATCGTTTATCAATCTGCAAGCCTTGAAGCAGCACAATCGGTTAAAAGTGACTTAGTTTGGAGTGGCGGAAATGCTGGTTTAAATCTTTCTGGAAATAATCAGATTATTGGATTCTGGGATTCGGATTCCCCATTGTTAACTCACCAAGAGTATTCAGGAAGAGTAAGTTTTCTGGATACGGAGCCTAGCTCAGTAAATGCTCATGCTACTCAAATGGTTGGTATTATGACCTCCACAGGCATCGCTTCTCAAGCACATGGCATGGCAAATCAATCTAGTGTTGAGGCATATAACTGGGATGATGATCTCGCTGAAATGGCCCTCGCGGTGGCGGATGGTTTAACAACATCGGCACATCCATATTCCGAAATTGCTGGTTGGACAAACAATAGTTCTCTTTGTGGATCAGGATGGACTTGGTATTCGCTTGAGTCGGAGAACAACACAAAAGCCTATCAGTTTGGATATTATGATTCGCTTGCACATAAGTTAGATGCTATAGCTTATCTAGCACCAAATTATACCGTAGTTAAAGCGGCTGGAAATCAACGAGGGGTTGGACCAAGTTCACAACCCACCAAACATTGGAAACCAGTTGGCAGTACTTGTGTGGAAGATGTAACAAGCGTGAGGCAACTAAATGGTGGCACTGATGGATATGAAAGTATCAATTCGACATCCTTAGCAAAAAATATTCTAGTAGTAGGTGGAGTTGAAAGTTCAACCAATGATTTTCAAAATTTAGCTACCATACAACCTATTGCTGGTTCTGGATTTGGACCAACTGATGATGGAAGAATCAAACCTGATATTGTGGCGCCGGCATCAAATATATACACTTCTACTTCCTCCTCTAATTCGGCTTATGCGAACGCTGGCGGTACATCTGCTGCAACCGGGATTGTGGCTGGTTCTATAGCTTTAATACGCGAGCACTATCAGAATTTAAATGCAGATACCCTTAGTTCTGCTTCCATACGGGCTCTTCTTGCACAAACAGCCGATGATGTTGGAGCTGCTGGACCTGATTATAAAACAGGCTGGGGTTTATTAAATACAGAACGTGCTGTGCGTTTTATTTCAGCAAATAATACAAGTGCTGGGAATGTAATTTTAAAAGATACTACTCTTTCCGACTCAGAAAGTATCCAGTTCAATTTTATACACACTTCAAACCAGCCACTTATTGCTACCATTGCATGGACAGACCCAAAAGGAAATCCACCAGTAAATGGAGACGATCCAACCGATATTATTTTAGTAAATGATTTAGACCTTCAAATTTCAGACCCCACTTCTATTGTACATTTACCTTGGAAGTTAGACAGGAATAATCCCTCAGTGCTTGCAACAAAAGGCGATAATAATGTAGATAATATTGAACAGATTTTTATTGAAAACGCTGAGTCTGGCACCTACACTTTAACAATTTCACACAAAAACACGCTGCAATCTGGTAGTCAACGCGTTTCTATTTTAGTAGGAGCGGCAGAGCCAGAAATTCAATTCATAACCCAAAATAATGGAAATTGGAGCGATACAAATATTTGGGTGGGGAATATTGTTCCATCAACAAGCCAACACCGAGTCATTATAAAACATGAAATTAATCTAAATACAGATGCAACGGTTCGTAGTATTTCTTTTGAAGGCACATCTTCCAATCTCGATTTGAATAATCAAACATTAGAATTGCATGGCAGTGTTCAATATAAATCTGGAGGCATTGGTTTTTCTGGGGATTCCACTTCCACCCTAAAGATTTTAGATTGGGATGATTCCACAGATAGTCTTCGTTTTAAAGCTGGGAAACAAGAACTAGGAACCCTGCTAATTGACGTTAACTCTAAAACGATACCGCTTTCAGATTCGCTTTCTATATTCAAAAAAATAACTACCCAGTCGGGAGTTTTAGATATTAATGCGGGGAATTTAAAGCTCATTTCTGATCAAAATAATACCGCCATTTATGAAAAGGGGAATGGCACTCTCAATGGAGCGTTTACTTATTCTAGATTATATACTCATCCAAACTCTGGGTGGCGATTCATATCTTCTCCTGTAGAAAACGCCTTATTTAATAGCTTGAATAACGCTTTTTTCACTCAAGGTGGCGAATGGGCAACTCATATTGTTAGTGAACCGAGTTCAAGTTTGTGGAAATTTACTCCCGAAAATCAAACTTATGTGGGCTATTACGGTGCTGATTCCGTTTTTACTTTAGGGGAAGGGTACTTGTTTTATATGTTTGAAAAGGATGTAGAAGGGAAGCGGATTTTACCGGCAAGTTTAGAAATGAAAGGTAATGAAGCGGATTCTGTAATTCTAAATTTATACCGAGGTATGCACGATTCACTCAGCTATTCTTTAGTGGGAAATCCTTTTGCTGGCACACTCGATTGGCATGAAATTGTGACTGCGAGTAGTAATCTGGGAACAAGCTTTGCTGTTTGGAGTCCTGAAATTGCAACAGAAGGAAATGGAACTTATGGCTTCAAATATTACAACCAGTTTGACGGAATGGGCGATGCTGGAAGATATATTGCGCCCATGCAGGGCTTTTTCGTGCAAGCTACAAATGAAGGTGCTCATCTTCGATTTCGTCAGAACCAAAAAGTAACTGAAACGCCAACCAAATATGGTAAGCAACTCACAAGCTCTTCCACACCCTATCTAAAGTTCGAGCTTAAAAATAGCACCGGCGGTGTACTAGATAATCAGGCACGCCTAGTTTTTAATGCAGAGGCTCATTCCGGAAAAGACCGTTCAGATGTAACTAGAATTTCTTCCTTAAATAATGCTGAAAATAATATTTCATTTTTAAATGACTATGGTAGCAAGAATGTGTTTGAAGGAAGGGCATCAGAAGTAGAAACAGACGAGATTCCATTGGTTATTGATGTGGATAAATCGGGGAGCTATGAATTGAAGTGGGAGACTTTTAATTCATTTCCAGAAGCGTGGGAGTTAGTGTTGATAGATTTAGAAACAGGCATCCGATTAAATATGAACAAACATAAAAACCATAACTTCTATCATTCATTAGAATCTAATTCCTCAACTCGATTTAAAATCACGGTAAATAGAGGAACTCTTGTTGAAACTGAAAATGAACTCCCGCTTTCCTATTCCTTGAGCCAAAATTATCCCAATCCTTTTAATCCCACTACTACGTTCTATTTGAGTATCCCAAAAAACACACAAGTAAAATTAGCTATCTATAATAGTTTGGGGCAGGAGGTAGCAGTTTTAATGAACGAAATTAGACAAAAAGGATATCACACAGTAGAGTTTAATGCGGCTCATCTTGCAAGCGGAGTATATTACTACCGCCTACAAACAGATGATTTTACAGAAATTCGGGCGATGACGATTATCAAATAACCAGAACCTAAAAACCTACATCCTATCTGGAGCAGAAATACCTAAAATGGTTAAGCCATTTCTCAGAATTTGAGCAGTTGCTTTAGAAAGTTCAATTCTTGCTTTGGCAAGCTCTTCATCTACACCTACAATTCGGCAATCGTGATAAAAACTGGTAAATGCCGATGCCACATCATTTAGATAATTGATTAAGCGATGCGGCTCCTTCACTTCAGCAGCATTGGCAATTATGTCTGGCAGCTTAAGCATCGTTTTGATGAGCGCGATTTCTGCTTTATGTGTAAGAAGCTCTAAGTTAGCAGAACTATCGGTACCAAAAGCATACACTTCATCCGCTTTGCGTAGAATGCTTGCAATGCGAGCATGTGCATATTGCAAATAGAATACGGGATTTTTCTCGCCCGCTTCTTTGGCGTGGGTAATATCAAACTCTAAGTGGGTGTTGGGCGAACGCATCAAGAAAAAGAAACGCGTAATATCGGCGCCAACTTCATCCATAAGCTCATTTAATGTTACAAAATTGGCTTTACGAGTGCTCATCTTGTAAGGTTGCCCATCTTGGACAATAGTTACAAATTGGTATACAATCACATCAACCTTGCTTGTATCGTAATCCAATGCTTCTAAACCAGAAAGCACATCGGGATAGGTTGCAATATGATCGGCACCAAAAACATCTACACACAAATCATAGCCACGCTCAAGCTTATTTACGTGGTAAGCAATATCAGGCAAGCGATAAGTTGGCTCACCCGTACTTTTTATAAGAACAGTATCAACTTCTTTACCAAATTTTGTAGTTCTAAACCAAGTAGCCCCATCCTCATCGTAAGCTAAATCCAACTCACGGAGTTTTGCAACCACATTATCAATGGAGCCGTCTTCATACAAGCTATGCTCGTTAAAAAAGGAATCCATATTGATATCCATACGCTCTAACGTCGTGCTGATATCAGAGAAAATGGCATCTTTAGCTTTTTCTTTAAAAGGAACCCAATCATCCGTTTCAGCGAGTTTTTCGCCTTTTTCGGAGATGAGTTCAGCTGCTATATCCTTGATATACTCCCCTTCGTAACCACCTTCGGGGAAGGCAAACGCTTTTCCAAGTTGCTCTAAATAACGGGCTTGAACACTTTGACCCAAAACGCGCATTTGGCGACCAGCATCATTAAAATAATATTCTCTATCGACTTCAGCTCCAGTCCATTCTAGCAAACGAGCAACAGTATCTCCCAAAACCGCATTTCTTCCATGCCCAACCGTTAGTGGACCCGTTGGATTTGCGCTCACAAACTCGATTAATATTTTCTTCCCTGATAGTGAAGTGGTTTTACCATAATCGGCTCCACCTTCAATAATAGAAGCTAGTTCGTCGAATAAATAATCTTCTGAATAACGAAAGTTGATAAATCCAGGACCTGCAATTTCAACAGCAGCAATTTTTTTGGCATCATACTTCAATCCATCTACTATTTGCTGCGCTATGGCTCTAGGATTACCGCGAAGAGGCTTGGCTAGCATCATTGCAATGTTAGTGGATGCATCGCCGTGACTGGCAACTTTAGGGGCCTCAGTCTGAATGTCTGGAAATTCTTCTAATTCAAACTGCTGTAAAGATTCGGTGATTATTTTGTGGAGGTAGTCGTTCATTGTAAAACTCGATTCTAGATTCGCCCAAATATAAAGAATTCGAAACTGGAAATAATTGAGAATTAGTGTGTTTATAATTTTCGGGTTCATTCAACATAACGTACTCGTCCTTGACACCAACAATGCATCCTTGTTCGGGATTCCAAGACGAATTAACGAGATCCATCACGGCGACTCCCTGTCGGTCGTCTTGTTCAAGATGACAGGGCTTTTTGGGTATAGCTCTAACCTCCCTGCGGTCGGGCACTGCCTTTTAGGTAATAATATTAGACAGATTAGAATCGCCCTTAACGCCAATAGTAGTACCCAATTATAAGCCTACTACTCTATCACTTTGATATCTTTATAAGGTACAGCATTGTTTCTAAGAAAATTTTTGAGGGGTATTTTTGACTAACTAATTTCTTACTCACAGTACTTTAATTTTACTACATTGCGGAACCATCATTAATCTTTTATTTATAGAATTGATATGAATTTCAAGCACTCTGTTTTATCACTGTTGAGCATTTTCCTTTTTCTTGCTTGTTCAAATCCAAAAACAATCTCTGTACATCATCCAACAGTGGCTCCCTATTATGAAATGGTAGATGCCGAATTTGATGGACAAAAAGCTTATGAAACAGTTGCCTATGTAGAGCAATTTTTCCGTGTAGTAGGTAATGATGGGTTCGACAATAGCATTTATTTTGTGGAAAACATTTTGAAAAATGAAGGTTTTGTTGAAGAATCTGAGGCAACTGCTACCGATCGTCTTACTTATCGTATCGAGCACCGTCCACTTTCCAAACCCACATGGCAGCCAGTAAGTGGTAGCCTTTCTTTAGCTTCGGGCGCGGAGCTACTCAACTTTGAGACAAACCGGAATATGATTGCCATAAATTCATACAGCACTCAAGGTGCCAAAGAATTTGAAGTAGTACATATTACTGGAGATGGTAGAGAACTGAATTTTGAGACTGATGTTAAAGGGAAAGTAGTTTTTGCAGAAACCTCGGTAAGACATTTATTTTCAGAAGCTGTTTTAAAACGTGGTGCCGCAGGCGTGCTAGCATATAGAATGCCTTCGTACACTCAGCCAGAAATCAATCAAACATCCATTCAGTTTTCTAGTATTACTTTAGATGAAAAGAAACAAAGTTGGGGACTTTTACTTTCTTATGCCGCTAAAAATAAACTAACCGAAGCTTTAGAAGCGGGCAATAATCGCATAAAAGTAAATTTAGACACTGATATTTTTGAATCAGAAGAGTTAACCATTGTAGCTGAATTAAAAGGGAGTGTTTATCCTGATGATAGATTTGTGTTTAGTGCGCACATTCAAGAGCCCGGCGCCAACGATAATGCCTCTGGAGTAGGAGCACTCGCAGAAGTTGCTAGCACTAGCGCACGACTTTTAAAGGCTGGAAAGATTAATCCAGAGCGAACCATTACCTTTTTGTTTGGCGATGAAATTATTTCCACCAATCGTTTTATAGTTGAAGATGAAGAACGAGCCAAAACTATAAAATGGGGCGTAAGTTTAGATATGGTGGGCGAAGACACTGAGAAAACTGGCGGAACCTTTCTAATTGAAAAAATGCCCGATCCCGCTGCAATCTGGACACGTGGGGAAGAAAAACATTCAGAGTGGGGAGGACGTCCGCTTACCAAAGATCAATTGACACCCCATTATTTCAATGATTTTATTTTGAATAGATTTTTGGAGCAAGGTGCTGCAAAAAATTGGGTGGTAAAAGTGAACCCATTCGAAGGTGGAAGCGATCACGTTCCTTTTTTAAGAAGTAATATTCCGGGTTTACTACTTTGGCATTTCACCGATCAATTTTACCATACCGATAACGATCGAATCGATAAAGTTTCTAAAACCACACTCAAAAATGTGGGTACAGGAGCCTTGGTTAGTGCACTCTTACTTACAGGAGATCAAGAACAAGCTTCAACTTTAGTGCTAGAAGAAACGACCAACGCTGCCATAAATCGTTTGGGCGTAGAATTTGAGCTAAGCAAAGCGGAAGTTCAATCTGGCGGAGATTTAGATGCTGAAATTGATATTCTAGAAACTTGGGCAGATTGGTATATCGGCGCAATTGGACATTCCAACGATATGCTCACTCATGCCAACCCTGAAATTGAAGAGGCTATAGAGTCTTCAAAAGCTAAAGTAACTGCCGAAAAAGAACGATTGATTCAACAATTAAAATCTTTTTAGCCACTCACATGTTAGATCAAATTCCCAACTATACATTATCAAGCCAGTTTTTGGCTCTATTTGCCGAAACACCTTTTATATTGGGAATTTCCATTGCTGTTTTTATTTCTGCTTTTTTAACCATTCTTGGTAAGTATTTAAAAAACGACAAGCTCATTTATATTTTTAAGCCTTTAACTACTGCGCTTATTTTAAGCATAGTTTTTGTGGGTGGTGATCTTTCAAATACATTTACCAAGCTTATTTCTCTAGCATTGATTTTCTCTCTTGCTGGGGATGTTTATTTGATGCTACCAAAAGATCGCTTTATTGAAGGATTAGCCAGTTTTTTAACCGCACATATTATATTAATTGTAGCCTTATCACTTCAACCTTTTGGCATTACATGGTGGTGGCTATTAAGTATCGCCATCGTAGGATTAGTAATGTTTCGCATACTTTCACCTCATTTAAAAAACCTGAAAATACCAGTAGCAGTGTATATTTCTGTAATCGCAGTCATGGCGTGGATTGGATGCGAAGGTTGGTTAGCTAGCTTCACACTAAGTAGTAGTTTTATAGCTGTAGGCTCGGTTCTATTTCTTATTTCTGATGGGGCACTTGCTCTAAGCCGCTTCAGAGCTAACTTTAAAGGTGCTGAGGCAACTGTTTTAACTACTTATTTTCTAGCTATTTGGTTCTTTGCTCTTTCGACACTAGCCTAAATTACAGCAAGGGTAATTATTGTTAAATAATCTGTTGACACAAATTCTATTCACTATCATTAATAGCCACGCCTTTAGAGAAAGTTTATATTAACAATCTAATGGCTTCCCACAACCTATCGAACTCCAAAAGCCACTTCATTATTCAACTCGTTATGCTCGTATATAAAGGCTTTAAGTTTGTAAGCACCTGATTTTAAATCAACTCTATCTTTTAAAGAGAACTCAAATACTATTTTCTCAGTTGGATTTAAACTAATCTTTGAAAGGGCATCAGTACACGCGAAAGGCCATTCATATATTTTCTTGCCATTTGTTTCTACTGTATACCCATATTGACAGCCAGAAGTGAAATCCAACACTTTGGTTTCGCTCGATCCATTAATAAGAGTGAACTTTGCATTCAGCTCTTTCAACTCAAGTGTAGTGTGTAAGCTTTCTTTAAAGGAAGAGGTACTACACCCTAAAACAATTAACGTAATGGATAATAAGAAAGGAATTACGAGCAGTTTTCTATTTTTAGCCTTCGTATACATTTTATCATTCTAATTTTGAGGAATTATCACTCTTCAACTTCAAAAACAATTTCATTGTTCAGATCGTCGTAGCCAATTACATAGGCTTTAAGCTTGTAAGTGCCGGGTTTTAAATTAACCCTGTCTTTTATGGAAAATTTGAACTCTTTCTTTTCAAGGGGTGCTAAAGTAAAACTTGTAGTGGCTTGAGTACATATTAGCGGCCACTCATAAAGCTCTCCACCAATTTCTTGAACAGTGTAATTAAATTGGCACCCCGAACTAAAGCCAAGTATTTGAGTTTCACTCGTTGCATTAATGAGTGTGAATTTTCCAGCTTGGCCTTTTAGCTCTAGCGTTGTGTGCAACCCTTCTTTTAATGTAGAAGTACTACATCCCAACGCAATTAACGTAATGGTTAATACGAAGAGAATTATGGGAAGCGCTCTAATTCTAGGTTTTGTATACATTTTATCATTCCAATTTTGACGAATTATCACTCTTCAACTTCAAAAATTAGTTCGTTACTCAGCTCATCCTTGCCAATTATATAGGCTTTAAGCTTGTAAGTACCTGGTGCTAAATCACCTTTATATTTTAATGAAAACTCAAATTCTTTTTTATCTAATGGATTTAGGACAATGTCTGTCATTACTGCAATGCAGCCGGTTGCTGAATGCAGAATTACCTCATTATTTGCCTCTAATGTATAGCCATATTGGCAACCTGAAGTGAAATTCAACACTTGAGTTTCACTTGTTCCATTAACAAGGGTAAACTTTGCATTTAGCTCTTTTAGTTCAAGTGTAGTGTGTAAGCTCTCTTTAAAAGAAGTAGTACTACATCCCAACGCTAAAAGTATAACGGTTAAAATGAGAGGATTTACGAGCTGATTTTTATATCTAGTGACCGAATACATTTTATTATACCAGTTTTGATGTTTTAACGCGAACAACCTGTATATTTGTATAAATCATTCATACTTAAACATATTGAGCGTTACCATCACCTTTAATTCTCAATAGTTAAAGTTCCAATGTAAGTATTTATTCTATTCATAACATTTCAAGTATTTATATACCCTTTTCAATGTCTCAAGATCGCAAGAAGTTCAAAATGCCGCCCAAAAGATACCACCCAAAAGGACTCACTATCCTTTATGAGGATCATGATGTAATAGTAATAGACAAGGCAAGTGGTTTACTGAGTGTTAGTACAAGTACTGAAAAAGACCTCACAGTGTATGCACTGTTAAGTGAATATGTAAAAAAAAGCGATTCTAAATCGAGAAATAAAGTCCATGTGGTTCATCGTTTAGATCAATATACCTCAGGTGTACTCATTCTTGCGAAAACAGAACAGGCTAAGAATTATTTACAAACTAACTGGAAGAGTTTTTCAAAAATATACAATGCTGTTGTAGCTGGGCGATTGCAAAATCAAGAAGGGGAAATAACATCTTATCTAACTGAAAATAAATCATACAAAGTATATTCTGTTAGCGATGAAGCTCTAGGGAGATTCTCTAAAACTAAATATAAAGTTTTAAAGGAAACTGACGAATACAGCTTTGTGGAAATTGATTTGTTAACAGGCCGTAAAAATCAAATCCGAGTTCATTTTGCAGATATTGGAAACCCTGTTTTAGGTGATATAGTGTATGGCACAAAACAAAAGGAAATCCCTCGTTTAATGCTTCATGCCTCGAAGTTTAAATTCACACACCCAATTACTCAACAAGAAATGGTCTTTGAGGCTCCATTACCTGTTGAGTTCAATAAATTTACTTAGAAATTGTTATTACGCCATCGTAATTACTTATAATGTAGTTGCTTACGGCGTTTTTTTTATCTTTAGTAACATCCCAAGCAAAGTCGCCACCGCCAATTAAAATCTGATCACAATTCAATTCATTAGCAGTATCAACAATGGTTTTCCCTGCATCACCAACTTTTACTAATGAGGTGGACTGAATAGTTGGATCGCTAAACTCTCTGAATAAAAGCTTAGCCATTTCAATTATAGCAAAGGCATTTTCTTTTTTATCTTCAGTTTCAGCAACTACTAAAATTGTAATCTTTGGCTTTTTTATTGTGAGCGCGCTCAACCTAGCAGCATATTGCACTGCCTCTCCTGCAAATTTTGTTCCGTTGGTTGCAATAAGCCAGTTTAATGGTAAACCCATACTCTTAACCGTGTTTAATGTTATTCTCAAAATTTCAATCCTTAGAAAATACGCTTTCAAAGCATTTAATAAAACTAAAAATTCGTTAACAATGCTATGATTGCGTCCTCTAACATCCCTATCTTTGGGCAATGAATTTTGAATATAAGATACCGGAAGCACATAAGGCTGTTTTTGAAATAATAAGCAAGGCGGCAATCAATCTTGACCAGCCTACCTATGTAGTTGGTGGATATGTGCGCGATTACTATTTAGATAGGCTCAAGGAAAACAATCCAGATATAGATTTTGTTACTGTAGGCTCTGGAATTAGATTGGCAGAAGAGGTGCATAAACTTATAGAAGACTCGCACCTAGCAGTTTTTAAGCAATTCGGAACGGCCCAGGTAAAAACACTCGATTTGGAGCTAGAGTTTGTTGGCGCGCGCAAAGAAAGCTATAGAACGGACTCTCGTAAACCGCTAGTAGAAGATGGAACACTAGAGGATGATCAGCTTCGGCGCGATTTAACCATTAATGCTATGTCGTGGTCGTTAAATTCGCATGATTATGGCGCTCTTATAGATCCATTTAATGGGCTTGAGGATTTAAAAAATAAGGTTATCCGTACGCCTATAGATCCAGAGCAAACTTTTAGCGACGATCCATTACGTATGATGCGGGCCATCCGTTTCGCCACTCAATTAGATTTTGAAATTGAGAAAGCCACATTTAAGGCAATTACTGAGATGGCGCCACGCATTGAAATTATTTCTAAAGAACGAATTATTGATGAGCTAAATAAAATTATACTTACCGACAAACCCTCTATCGGTTTTACGTATTTATTTAAAAGTGGTTTGTTGAAACATATTTTCCCACAAATGCACAATTTGCACGGGGTAAAAGAGAAAAATGGGCATCGCCACAAAGATAATTTCTGGCATACCCTACAAGTGCTAGATAATGTGGTGGCTTTTGGTGGCGATTTGTGGCTTAGATGGGCCGCCATTATGCACGACATTGCCAAGCCACCTACGCAACGTTATCAAGAGGGAGTTGGTTGGACTTTTCACGGGCATGATGCCTTGGGGGCAAAATGGACCAAAGATATTTTTCGCCAGCTTGGTTTACCGCTCGACGACAGAATGCGCTTTGTGCGCGAGATGGTTCGCCTACATTTACGTCCCATAGCTTTGGTTTCGGATGAAGTGAGCGATAGCGCCATCCGGCGGCTTATTTATGAGGCTGGGGATTATATTTTTGAGCTTATGACTTTATGCAGGGCTGATATTACTAGCAAAAACGAACATAAAATTGAACGCTTTCTTGCTAATTTTGATCTTGTTGAAGAGAAAATTAGAGAAGTTGAAAAGAAAGATCGAATCCGAAATTGGAAAAATCCCGTTTCTGGAGAGGAGATTATGGCGATGTTCAATTTAAAGCCCAGTAGAATTATCGGGGATATTAAAAACACCGTTAAAGAAGCCATTCTTAACGGAGACATCCCCAATAATAAAGATGCGGCTATCGAGTTTCTGCAAAATAATAGAGAGCAGCTTCTTAATTCTTAATTTTATTCAGTTATTTTATGAAACAACTATGGATTTCAAATTCGTACGGTAAAATTAATCTAGGCCTAAATGTGCTTGAACGGCTAGAAAATGGATACCACAATATTGAGTCTGGCTTTTGTTTTATTGAATTGTCCGATCGTTTTGAAGTGGTTCCTGCGAGTAGGAATAGTTTAACAATGAGCAATCCCGATATTCCCATCGACGAATCCAATCTTATAATTAAAGCCGTGCAGTTACTAGAAAATGAAGCTGGGCTTAAAGATAGATTCCATATTCATGTGCAAAAAAACATTCCTGTTGGGGCAGGCTTAGGCGGCGGAAGCAGTAATGCAGCTACAACATTGCGAATGTTGAACAAGATTGCCAACCTAGGTTTAAGCCAAGACAATTTGTTGGAATTTGGAAAACAATTGGGCTCAGACGTTCCCTTTTTTATTAAAGGTGTACCTGGTTTTGCAACAGGCACTGGCACCGAAATTGAAGAGCTTGATATCCAGCCTGATACCTTTATAGTTACTTGCTTCCCCGACGTTTACATAAGTACAAAAGAAGCGTATGAGTTGGTAATTCCAAACCCAGAGCCAGACTTTTCTTTAAGGAATGTGCTTACCGAAGAGGATATTGAAGAGTGGCAACTGCTGTTATTAAATGATCTAGAGCTAGTGGTTTTTCCGAGCCAAGAATTAGTGGGCAATGTGAAGGATCAATTTTATGAATTTGGCGCATCCTATGCCTCTATGAGTGGAAGCGGTTCCAGTGTTTTTGGGCTTTTTAAACAAGAGTTTGTTGCTATTCATGCGTATGATTCGTTTCATAAGCTCGGGTTTCTAGCTAACTTAACTCGCCCAAGCTTTAAGCCAGACTTGGGCGTTTACATTAAAGAAACAGGCTATTAAGTCTAAACTCGATATAGTTACTATTACCGAGTTACAACAACTGAACATTTTAAATACAATGAGATGAGTAAACATAAATCATCAGGATTTAACACACGTATAGGTTTAGATCGGGATTCGCTGCGCGAAGACATCACTTTACATCTTAGGCATACTTTGGCAAAAGATGAGAGCTCACGAACTAGCTGGGATAATTACCGCAGCGTAGTACTTACCATTATGGATCGTTTGAACGACAAGTGGCTTACTACTCAACGAAAATATTTTGAAGAAGACCATAAACGTGTTTACTACCTATCAATGGAGTTTTTGATTGGGCGCCTGCTCGATAACATGGTTGTAAACCTCGACATTCAGCAAGAAGTTGCCGATGCGTTGAGCGATGTTGGATTAAGCTACGAAGACATCAGAGATGAGGAATGGGACGCAGGTCTTGGAAATGGTGGACTAGGTCGCCTTGCAGCTTGCTTTTTAGATTCTATGGCAACCATGGGAATTCCAGCAATGGGCTACGGTTTGCGCTACGATTATGGCATGTTCTATCAAAAATTTGAAAATGGTTTTCAGATTGAGAAACCTGATTTATGGTTGCGTTACGGAAACCCTTGGGATACCGTTCGGCCAAAGACACAATATTCGGTTGAGTTTTATGGCAACCAAGCAATGCACAATGGTGCAACTAACGGTGATATAAACTATCAATGGGAAAATACTAGAAAAGTTCAAGCTATTGCTTACGACACTCCTATTCCTGGTTACGATAACAATATTGTAAATAACCTTCGCCTTTGGAAAGCTGAATCTCATACTGCATTAGATCTAAAAAGTTTTAATCAAGGTCAGTATATAGACGCGGTAAAAGACAATCAGCTTGAGCAGAATATTACTCGTGTTCTTTATCCAAACGATAAAGTGTTTTTAGGCCAAGAGCTACGATTGAAGCAAGAATACTTCTTAGTATCAGCATCACTTCAAGATATTATCAAACGCTTTAAGAAAAGCACCGATGATTGGACTAAATTTCCAGAAAAAGTAGCCATACAGTGTAACGACACGCATCCAAATTTAGCAATTCCTGATTTAATGAGGACTTTATTGGATGAAGTTGGAATGCCATGGGAAAAAGCTTGGGACATCACCAAAAGCTCAATAGCCTACACAAATCACACTCTGCTACCAGAAGCTTTAGAGAAGTGGCCAGTTTCTTTAGTAAGAAATTTACTACCACGTCACTTAGATATTATCTATGAAATTAACCGTCGATTCATGGACAAAATTAAAGTACAGTATGGTAATGATACCAACCGAATGAGCCGCATGTCTATTGTTAGCGAGGGAGAAGATCCCGTTGTACACATGGCACATTTAGGAATTGTAGGCTCTAAAAAAGTAAATGGCGTTGCAGCGTTGCATTCTCGTTTGCTTAAAGAATCGATGTTTCGTGATTTTGACGAAATGTTCCCTGAGCGTTTCACAAACAAAACCAATGGTATTACTCCACGGCGCTGGTTAAAGCAGTGTAACCCTGATTTGTCTGCGTTAATTACCAAAAACATTGGAGACGATTGGATAACAAATCTTGATGAATTAAGGAAATTAATTCCACTAGCAGAAGACAAAAAGTTTGGAAAAACTTTCGCTGATATAAAACTAGATAACAAGAAAAAGCTAGCAAAATATATCAAAGACAAGCGCGGAATAGAGATAAATCCAAACTCAATGTTTGATATCCAAATTAAGCGTATTCATGAGTACAAGCGTCAAGTATTAGCCGCTTTACATGTCATTACTCTGTATAACCGTATCAAAGAAAATCCAGATATAGATGTAGTGCCACGTACTGTTCTATTTGGTGGAAAAGCAGCTCCTGGCTATACAATGGCTAAACTGCACATTAAGTTGATTAACAGTATTGGCGATAAAATTAACAACGATCCTGATGTAAGCGATAAACTAAAATGTCTATTTTTAGAAAATTATCGCGTTACTATTGCTGAAATGATGATTCCTGCTGCCGATTTATCTGAGCAGATTTCAACAGCTGGAATGGAAGCATCTGGAACTGGGAATATGAAATTCGCTCTTAATGGTGCACTTACAATTGGTACACTAGATGGCGCGAATGTGGAAATTATGGAAGAAGTAGGTGAAGAAAATATCTTTATTTTTGGACTTACTGTAGAAGAAGTGGCCGAGCTTAGAAGGCAAGGGTATAACCCATGGGATTTCTATAACGCCAACAGCGAACTGAAAAAAGCACTCGACCAAATTCAAACTGGATTCTTTAGCCCAGAAGACCCACATCTATTCCAGCCAATTATAGATGCCTTGCTTCATAAAGGTGACTATTTTATGGTTTTAGCAGACTTCGATGCATATTTAAAAGCACAAGAAGAAGTAGATGTTTTATTTAAAAATAAAACTGAATGGAATCGTAAAGCTATTTTGAATGTGGCAAAAATTGGTAAGTTCTCTAGCGACCGTACCATACAAGATTATGCCGATGAAATTTGGGAAGTAGACGCTGTAAAAATAGAGCAGTAACTATTACTTAGTTTCAATTTATTTTAAAAGCAGAAGTGGACTATATGTTTACTTCTGCTTTTTTATTTATTTAATCTTCATTGCAATGGTTTTTCTTTAACTTTGCACAAGCTTTAATTTGTTAAAGCGCCTAAGGTAATAAATTCGTTTTGTGACAGAACCACTATTCATACAGCAACTTAAAAATGGGAATCGGGAAGCCTTCAATCAACTGGTTGAAAAGCATAAAGATGGTATCCTAAATATTTGCTATGGTTTTGTAAAAGATGCTGAAGAAGCCGAAGACATTACCCAAGAAGTTTTTATTGAGGTCTTTCGCACAGTCTCAAACTTTAGAGAAGATTCTTCGCTCTTCACATGGATGTATCGTATTGCTGTGTCTCGTTCTTTAGACGCCATAAAAAGAAAGAAAAGCATCAAAAGGGCTGCCTTTTTCGAAAAAAGAGTGAATTCTGAGGTTGCCGAGTATGAAATAGAAAATACTGAAAGCTCAACTTTGGGTCCCGACCAAACCTTAGAACAACATCAGCAACAAATATTTATAGAATTATCGTTAGCCAAACTAACAGAAAATCAACGTATTGCATTTGTTTTGAGCCACCAAGATGGTCTTAGCTATAAAGAAATTGCTCAAATAATGGACAAAAGTTTAACCTCAGTAGAGTCATTAATACATCGTTCTAAACAGGCTCTTCGTAAAATTATGGAAAAAGATTATGAAGAGTTTTTTTAGATACCGCAAGTTTTATCCTTATATGTCGCCCAATAAAGCAGGTTAGTATATCATGAAACCAAAAAACAACATATCCCCCCAAATAGACGCTTTATTAAAGCAAGCTGAGTCGCTACCTAAAATATCGACTAGCAGTAGCTTTATGAGCAATCTAAATCAAAAACTAGATAGGCTAGAGCAACCTCAGGTTGTAGCCCCTATTCACAGATTGAATTTGATGGCTAAATATGCGGCTGTTGTAGCTATAGTCATTATAAATTTAGGAATTCTATTTTCTGTTGTTAATAATAACATTACAGAATCACCGTCAACAGATGTTATCTCTCAATTTACTGATGAGTATTTTCCTGAGTACACAGCTTTATTTGATGGAGAGCAAGAATGAGCTTTTTAAAAGAAAATAAATTCGCTGCCATAACTATCACTTTGTTAGTTATACTAAACTTGGCTTTGTTATCAATATTCGCACTACCAAAATTTATGCATAATTCGAGTGCTAAAAAGCATAATAAAGGTTCTGGGCATTATATGGCTAATAGAATAGGCTTTAACGAAACTCAATTAGCCGAATATAGAACACTTTTAGAAAATCACAGGTCTAATAAGAATGAACTTCAAAGAAATATAGACACTAAGCGAAAAGAACTTTATGACCTTTTAAAGGTTGAAGGTAATCACGCAAAACAAGTAGATTCTCTTACCAATGAAATTGGTGTGCTATCATCGCAAACCGAAAAAGCAACTTACCAGCACTTTGCAAATATTAGAGCTTTGTGCACTCCAGAGCAACTCATAAAGCTCGACAATATGCTTAAAGAGGCAATGCGTAGACGCGGTTTAAAAGATGAGAATTCTAAAAACCAACACGATAGGCGCTCATCCTACTCTAAGAAAAACTAGGGTATATACTTCAGCTCTATTCACTTGTAGTAAGCCAGTTATTTATCAAAATAAAAACTAGCAATAGCTATTCAGTACAAGCTAGAATGTAGCGTGCTCTTGCATCTAGCCTATTAACTTTGCTTATATATAATATATAAACCTATGTTGCTTAAACACGGGGTAGTTAGGTAAAGTTTAATAATAAGATTATACAGAAAATATTAGATGTTGGTTTCGAAGGCGGGGGTTTTGAGATTAACAAATTTGAGAATGGCACTTTCAAAATGCACGGTTCTTTTAGCCTGATGGGAATGTCTTCATCTACTTCTAATATGAGTAAATCTCTTATTGAGTACATATCATTTCATAAGGATAATCCCTTTGAAGGCATCTCGGGTTTAGGTAGAAACTACTCTAGACTCAAACTTTTGTTGCCCAAATTAGCAAACCTATTAAACAAAATCACAATAACTAGTGCTATTGTGTAGAGCAAATGGGGTATTAATTTGGACTCCAACTCAATTAAAAGGAGTCTAAAATGTGCGATTAGCCGACTTGTTTACCTGAATACGTATCCGTTATAAGAACAGCACATTAAGAGAGCTTGATAACAAATTAAGGTGAATGCGCATTCAAGCCTTATAAATTCATAATATCTTCATGTAAATATATTAGTAATTAATATACGTTAGTTAACTAATAGAGGAGCAGAGATGAAACGCTTAGCTATATTAATTATAATTGGAATGATCGGGGCAGAAACGTTGGCTCAGGTAGAGTTAAATATGGCGCAACAATACAAAAACAGCTTACAGAAAGCTATTTTGTATGAAGCAGTGCCGCAACTAAGAATTGCAGATTTCGAGAAAATACAGACCTTATATAAGCCCAAAATAATGTCTGCAAGCAATGTGATATTCTCGAATGATACAACTTGGTCGTACGACGAGTTGAGGAGAGATGGTGAGAAAGTGTACATACCAGAATCTTATTCACAGGGATATTTTAATGGTAATCAAGCGAATTTCTCTTTATATGATCATACTATGAATTGGAATGAAGATTTGGCTGAATGGCAGCAGACTTATAGCCAAGAGAGTTGGTTTAGCGATAGCTTTAATGATAGTAGTAAATCGTTTTATTATAGTAATGGCTCTACTACTCCAAATAGTGGCTATAAGCACATATATACCAAAAACCCGCCAGAGGGTTTTGAAAGTGAGGAATATTATTTCCAAATGAAAAGCGATGGAAGCTGGCAACCAGTTTCTATTGATCAAGTTGGAGAATCTAATTCTATGGATAACTACCATTACAGAACGCTTAATTACAGTGAGACATTAGGTGATTATTATGTTTCTTCAGAGATGCGAGGAGTACAGACAGACAGTGCAAGAATAAGTGAAAATAAAAATCTAAATGAAGATGGAATCACTTATCACAGCTATTTTTATAACAAATTAGATAAGCAAGGCAGAACCCTCTATTCAACATATCATTCATACGATGATGAGACGCAAGGACTAATTCTGACAGATAGTACTCACTACTACTATACAGAAAATAATCTAACAGCAATAACTTTTGCAAAAGACTGGAATAAGGAGTGGAAAATAGATTCGTATGCACTAACCTTCCAAAGTCCTGCAAATTTCAATGATTCTGGTTTTAAAGTGGATAGTGTACATAACTATCTCGCAAGCTACATTAGTGAAACCGATTCTATTGTTTTAGGCGATATTTTGGGTAAATACTACTTTCAATATGACGAAGATGGTAATTTAACTGAACTAATCAATTATTACAGATATACGGATAGCTTAGAGATTAATCATAAAATTGAGACCGTTTTCTATACCGAGGGAGAGTACAATATCACTCGGAAAAGTTATTTCAACAGAGATTACTACACGGGGCAATTATACCGCTCAAGCTTCTCTGAAACGGGAGAAAATGAGTATGGAAATAAAAACATCACTCGAACCTTTAACTTTGCGGCTAATGGGGACACCCTAAATGGTAGCAAAGAGCTTCTATTTACTGAAGAAGGTGGTGTGGTGATGTACTCAATGGCCTACTACTGGCATAAAAACATCAGTGATTTTATATTGGACAATGCATCGGTTTATACCGAAAAAGAACCTATTGCAACCATTGCAAATATTGCTGAGAATAGAGATGATAGACGCGGTATTTATGCTACATCAGCAGTGCCAGGTGCGCTTACCGACGGTCCATTATTTATTGAAATGAACGACACTCTGGATTTTATAATAAGTGCCCGTAATCCAGATATGAGTATTCCAAGTGTGGAAGTTACCAACATGCCACAAACGGCAACATACAACCCAGAAACTCGTCGCTTCTACTGGATTGTGGATAATCTAAATCCTGAACCAATGACTTACACCGCCATACGTGGGAATCAGTCAACCCAAACGATGGTTAAGTTTGCTCATGGCGAAATAGCAATACCACTAGAAAGAGATAATGAGTTGCCTACGCAAGTACAACTTTATCAGAACTACCCGAACCCGTTTAATCCCCACACAAATATTAAATTTGAAGTGAATAAACAAACAGCGGTTCATCTTGTAGTGTTTAACATACTAGGCCAGCAGGTAGCTGAGCTTGTGAATGAGGTTAAAAATGCAGGCAGTTATGCAGTGCAATTTAATGCGGCTAATTTATCAAGCGGTATTTATATGTATCAGCTAAAAGCTGACCAAACCTTATTAACGAAAAAAATGATGCTAATTAAATAAAGCATTATCAAATTTATAACTCAACAAGGCTCGCGGAAACGCGAGTCTTTTGTGTTTAACGGACATACTGAGTTTGTGCTATTAGTTTAATACCCAAATCATAAAATTAGCAAATTACAGGCATAAAAAAAGGGCCCTCAGTTAATTGAGAGCCCTTTCGTAAGAATGTTGATTTAGGTAAATCTAATTATTTACCACTAATGTAGTCTTCCCAATCTACTTCACCTTGTGGGCGAGCAATCTGTGTTGCTACACGTCCACCATCGAGAGATGTGTCGATGTCGCCTAAGCGATCGTATCGTCGCATATCAACCCATCTGTGGCCTTCGCCCCATAATGAGTATTGTCTTTGCTTTAATAACTCGTCAGTTAAAGCAGCTTTGGTTATAGCACCAGTATAAATGCCCACACCCCAGATATTTCTAATGGTGTTGAGAGCTAGAACAGCATCTGCAAGATTAGCTACACCGCCTAAATTAATTTTTGCTTCTGCATAAATTAAAATCAACTCTTCATTTCTAATAAAAGGAACGGGAGTTGTAGAAGATGCATATTTACCTATCTGGTATGCAGCGCTAAAGCCAGTAAGATCCTGCGATGTAGCAGGTGTGGTGCGTAGATCGAACATGTAATCTAGCCTTTTATCACCAGCGTCTGCATTGCTAATGTGATTTGGACTTGGCACAATTATCCTGTTTTGATCAGCATCAGGGATGTAATAGTATGGGTTAAATCTATCGTTACCGCCTGCATATGTATGAGCAGGGCCCTCTAATAACTCAGCTTCAGTGGATGCGCTCAAATTTAAGAATGAACCATTTAATGCATCAAGAGCGCCTTGCCAGTCTTCTGCGTAAATAGCAAGACGAGCAGCAATTGCTCGGTTAACTTCTAGCATTTTTGCAGGAGTGTCATAGCCATCAAACCCTGTAGTAAGTTCAAACTTAAAGCTATTTCCTGATTTACCTAATTGGGTAGCGCCATCGTTAACAATAGTTCTGATTTTAGCTAAAGCGTCAGAATAGCCAAGAAAAGGTCCTGGGTTAAGCGGCTCTTCAAAGGTAACATCAACACGAATACCATTTTGGTATTGATGCATTAGCGGAAACTGGAACTGGTATGCTTTTAAAGTATTAGCAAATCCTAAGTAACCATTTTTTTCTTGCTCGGTTATTGTGTTTGTATTACCAATAGCCGAAATCACTAAATTTGCTTGGCGAATGGCTCCGTAAGGTGAGGTATAACCACTGCCGCTAACAAAAAAGTTGGTGTTATTTTCTGCATCTGTGGCTCTACTTGGTAATTGAAGCCAGTCTATAGCGTAACTTGGGTCAGAGGTGTTTAAATAATACAATTCTCGGCTCATAGTACCAGTTAGTGCCCACCACGAACCATGATAGTTTCGATTAACTGATTCTAAACCAGTTATCAAATCTTGAAGTTCGCCTGCGCTTGCATTATTCAATACACCAGCAGTACTTGGACTATTAGGGTCCACTACTTTGTCGACTTCTAATAAATCGCAGGAAACTGTCATAACTAACAGTCCCGTCAATAATAATGTTGTTTTAATTAATCGTTTCATGATAATCTCTTTTTATAATTATAGGTCAACTTTTACGCTGAAAAGAACTTTTCTAGCTGTTGGGTACGGAGATATATCCACGCTCTGTGAAAGCGGACTTCTACCTGTAGCATTTACTTCAGGATCATACCCTGTGTAATCTGTAAACATTAACAGGTTTGTGCCTGTAACTCCTACTTTTACACTTTTCAGGGTGTTGTTTGCAAAACTCTGAAGCGCTGAGCGTGGTACTGTGTAGTACAAAGAAGCCTCTCTTAGTTTAATGTAAGATGCGTCCTTCATAAATGATAAAGTACCACCTTCGCGTTGTACTATGTTGTCATCTTTGTCGAAGAAGTCGGCAGTGTTACCAGGGCCATCTGTCAACAATTGAGAAAGGTTGATGCCTTTTGCACCATGGCTCCAGTGTACTAAGAAGCTAGCTGTGAAGTTTTTTAAGAAATTGAAATCGTTTCCAAAAGACATCTGGAAATCAGGCTGTAAATCACCTACAATTTCGCGCTCTGCTTTACCGGGTACAAAACCATATATGCCAGTTGGTGAAACACCTACCTCGAAACGGCTAGCTCCAAATGTTGGCGAAGCATAGAAAGTATTTGTTTGAGCAGGTATAGCCAGCTTTGTTAGTTCGGTTGTATTTTTCCACCATAGAACTCTAGAGTTCCAAGTAAAGTTTTTACTTTGAACTGGTATTAGTGTTAGGCCAATTTCAGTCCCAACGTTTTCCATTTCTGCTGCATTAGTTGTAATTCTGCCTACACCCGTTGATGGAGCAGGAACTAACGGTAAAATTAAGTCTTCAATGGTTTTATTGTAGTGAGTTAATTCTAAAGCAACTCGGCCGTCAAAAAATCCAAGATCTAAACCATACTCAAGTTCTTTTGCTCTTTCGGGTCTAAGCTTTGGATCCACATCAGATGTTGGTGCAACAGCTCCACCACTTGTACCAATGTTAGTACCGCCTAAACTGGAGAATATTCCACCGAAATTTGGTAGTCCACCTGTTTCACCGTAAGCTACTCTTAACTTCACTTGGTTAATGCTATTAAGATTCCAAAAGTCGAAATTCGAGATGTTCACAGCAGCTGAAGCCTTAGGATAGAAGTAATAATTGTCTACATCTAAGTTAAGAGACGACTTATCCCATCTACCACCTATAGTTGCAATAATTTTGTCGGCAAAGCTTACTTCTTGCTGTAGAAAAATTCCAAAATCACTTACTTCAGTGAAGTTTTGTGCAGCAGTTACTTGAGCAGCATTACCAACATTTGTTTGGCCTGGAAGTAATCCTTGGCCACGTATACGGTCTAGTGTCATACTTTGGTTAAAGCGAGTTAGACCAGCTTGTGAGGTTAGGTCGAAGAAACCCATATCACTAGTTACAGTTGTGTTAAAAAGCGCAACTACTTGTAGGTTTGTGTTCATTACCTCTTGTGTAGTATGGATTACATCACCAGGGAAGTTTGCAGCTGTTCTTTGATACTGCATATATTCAGGGAAGTAAATCATAGAATTTGCACTAGTATAATCTAAACCACCATCAATTTTAAGGCTTAGTAAAGTATTATCTCTGCGTAATAAATCAGCTTCAAGAGTTAGTGACTGTAAGAATCTATTAACTTCTTGATTGTTTTGTGCTACATCAATTAAGCGTAATGGGTTTTCACCAAAATACGGTGTGTCTGGGTAACTACCATCAGCGTTCTTCTTAATGATATTGTATGAGTAGTTTGGATGTGAAGCCAATGAGTACCCTATTGAGCCACCTGTGTTATTTTGATTACCAGTAAAGCCACGCTCACTTTCGGTATTTACATAATTAGAATTACTTCTTATGCGAATGTTTTGGCTGATTGAATGGTCAATATTTGCACGGATTGAGTTTCTATTGAAGCCAGTTTTCTTAATGATACCGTCTTCTAGGTCAAATCCACCAGAAATAAAGAATCTTGTTTTCTCATTTCCACCAGAAACATTTATCTGAGTGTTATTTATTAGCCCTTTATTACCATAAATGAATTCTTCAAGGTCTAATACGTTGCCAGCTGCTTCAGCATCACTTAAGCGTTGCTTTTCTAAGTTTGCTTTAGGCGAACCGGCGCCATATAATTTGTCGATACGGGCAGCTGTCCAGTCTGTTCTACCAATAAGGTTTAATGCAGAACTGTATCCAATTTCTTGTTTCACAGAAACTAGAGTTTCGCCAGAAGTACCTCTTTTAGTGTTAATAATAATAACACCAGCATTTGCTCTTTGTCCGTAAATTGCCGCTGCAGAAGCTCCCTTAAGAACCTCGATACTAGCAATATCATCTGGGTTGAGGTCAGCAAGACGGTTTGCTGTATCATCCTGGCTAGTACCACCAGCACCACTTACCGAAGAACGACCTGTAGATAGCTGTTCGTTATTTACATACACGCCGTCAATAATATATAGAGGCTGTGAGCCACCTGCACCAAGCGTAGTAACACCACGAAGCTGTACGTTAAATCCACCACCAGGTGCACCACTATAAGAGGAGATTTGCACACCAGGCAGTTTACCTTGAAGTGCATTATCAATAGATGCAGGTTGAGATTTCCCAGCTATATCATCTGCCGAAATAGAACCAACAGAGTTCGCGAGGTTAGATCTTTTAACTGATGAAGCCAGCCCTGTTACAACCAACTCATCTAGGTTTGCAATATCCGATCGTAGTATAACATCTAAAGTAACGTTTTGACCTGTTGAGCCAGAAACATCAACGTTTTTAGTTACATATCCTATCGAAGAAAAGCGAAGAGTTGTTTCACCAGCAGGAAGTTGTAAAGTGTATTCACCATCTATATTTGTTGATACACCCGCCATAGTAGCTGCATTAAAAATGGATACACCTACTAATGCCTCTCCAGTAGCCTGATCGGTGACCTTACCGGATACAGTATATTGAGCCATAGCTAGCGGTGCACACAGTAGTAATGCAACAAACGTAGCTAATAGCCTTGATTGATAACCTTTTCTCATAGTTTTAATATTGGTTAGAGTTTAATTTATATAATAAGGTTTTATAAAACAGAGACTTTAAAAAAGTCTACAGTTTATTAGGGTCGTTATAATAGTGAAAATACTTCTCTTTAACAGTAATATTGCGTTTAGTTTTATGTGTATATAAGTAAATAAACTTATATCGCTAATATGCTTTCATTTTGCAGGATTTGTAGGTGTAATTTGCAAAAAAATTTATGCTTTGTAAAGATTCCATCTTCTTTATTCAGGATATGTGGATGGGGCTAAGTAAACGAGAATTTAAAATTACAATCAATGCTTGTATATATGAGGTCAAGCATTCATTGCCCTCAGCGCAAAAAAGTAGCCTTTCTATTCAAATCCAATTCCCACATACACCGAATAAGAATATCTATTTTTCACAATTTGGGAACATTAAGCTGATTGAAGCATTAGAATTAGACAATCAACTAAACACACAATATTATGAGAAAACTGATACTGCTTACCGTCGTAGCTGTTGTAATGGGCGCTTGCGCTAGTACAAAGCCACCATCCGAAAAACTTACACGTGTTAAATCCTCTATTCAGCAAGCTGAACAAGTTGGGGCTGATGATTTTGCACCACTTGAAATTAGAGAAGCACGTAAAAAGCTAGATCAAGCACAGGAATTGGTAGGGAAAAAGAAGTACGAAGAAGCTAAACTTATGGCCGATCGAGCTATGGTAGATGCTGACCTTGCCCAAATAAAAACACTTTCGGAAAAATCACAAAAAGCTGTTAATGAATTACGCGAAAGCATTAGAGTGCTTAAGCAAGAAATTCAGAATAATTTAAATAAATAAGAGATATAATTATGAAACTAATTACCATACATACATTGATTGGGCTTTTAAGCGTCTCTTTTATATTAACGGGATGCGGTGGACCACCTCAAAACAATCCGCTATTAAGCCAAGCACAAACAGAATTTAAAAGTGCTGAAAGTGACCCAGTAGTTGTGTCTAAAGCACCGGTTGCTCTTAAAGAAGCAGAAGAAGCTCTTGAGCAAAGTGAGAAAATATGGAAAGAAAAAGGCAAAAAAGAACTGATTGAGCATTATGCCTATATCGCACAGCAAAAATCAAAAATTGCCAAAGAAACAGCAAAGTTAAACGCTGCCCAAGATGAAGTTGGTCGTGCTGAGGGGGAGAGAAACCAGGTACTTATTGAAGCTCGTAGAGCTGAAGCTATTGCTGCAGAACAAAGGGCACAAAAAGCACTAGGAGAAGTTAAAACTGTACGAGCTGAAGCTGAAAAAGCACGCCAAGAAGCTCGTGAGCTTGCAAATCGGCTTTCTGAAATGGAAGCACGCCAAAGTGAGCGTGGCATGGTGCTAACACTTAGCGATGTGCTATTCGATTTTGACAGTGCTACCTTGAAATCAGGTGCTAATAAAGCAGTGAGTGAATTGGCTTCATTTATGCAAGAATATCCTAAAAGAACTATACAAATAGAGGGATTTACGGATAGTGTAGGCTCAGCCGAATATAATCAGAATTTATCACAACGTCGTGCTGAAGCGCTTAAAAATGCGTTAATGAATAACGGAGTTTCAGGCCAAAGAATTAGAACTATAGGTTATGGAAAAGAGTATCCCGTAGCTAGTAATGCGACTGAAGCAGGAAAGCAGCAAAACCGACGTGTTGAGATAATTATTTCAAACGAAGATGGAGTGGTTAAGCAGCGTTAGAATTAACCAGTTCCATTATTTAAAAGAAATTAAGCGGAAGCTAACTGCTTCCGCTTTTTTTATGGCTATAGTTTTGGGATTATAGCTTACGTTTTCGCAGTTTATTAAGAGCGTAACCGCCACCAGCCGCTGCAAGTAAAGCTAACCCGCCATCTATGGGTGCTTGCGAAGGAGCTCCTGGTAATCCTGGAGGCTGAGCAAAAGCGAAGGAGGATAATATTAATATGATAGTTAGTGTAAGTAGTGTAAATAATAGTGTTTTCATTGCAAAAGATTTAAGTATTAAAATATAAGGATTAAGAAGCAGGATGTAAGATCTTACATCTCGCATCTTATGTCTATTTTATCAATGTCATTTGTCGTGTTATTACCTCATTACCAGCCTGTAATCGGTAGTAATAAATGCCACTTGCCATAGATGAAGCATCCCAATTTGTACGATAAGTACCAGGTGTTTTGGTTTCATTAACTAAGGCCTTCACCTGTTGCCCCATAACATTATAAATAGTCAGTAAAACAGGACCCGTTTCTGCAACACTAAACTGAATGCTAGTTGTTGGGTTGAACGGATTCGGATAGTTTTGTTGAAGAGAAAATTGTGCAGGTGATACACTGATTTCTTCATTACTGACTACTTGGTCTTTGGCAATAGTAATTGTAAATCGTTGATTAGCTTTTCTTTTGTCAACTTTTTGAGCAATGGGCACAATAGGTTTAAGAATGGTAGATGATTTATGCTCAACCTTCTTTTTGGATTCTGCTAAAGTGAAAGTGTATTCACTATGTTCTTTTAAGTTAATTATATGACCAGTTTTATAATCATTAATAATAACTGACCACCCTTTTGGAAGATTCACTTCAGCCCAAGATAAAGTTACGGTACCGCCAGTGCTTAACCACTTTTTTGTGGAGGCATCAGCTTGGTAAGCTGTTACATTTAAGGGTATCTCAAGTGCGGTATCAAAATCGGTTGGTAAGTTGTTTATTGCCAACTCGGTATCATCTGCTAAAGTTGAGATACTTAAGTAGTCTTTAAAATCGAGAGGCTGAAGGTTTAGAGCATCAAAATTATCCTTACCATTTAAACCATTATCATTAAAAGAAAAATAGGTTTGGCTAATTGACCCATCCATTCTTGCATCAATGCGAAGTGATAATGGTTGGTTACTTTCTTTATAAAAAACTCCTTGGCTAGCTTTGTCAGATTCTTTAAAAGTGAGAGATGGTGCTGGGGAGCCACTTTCATTTTGAACCCAAAAACCTTGCATAGTAGCTATATAGCCATTATTGAGGGAGCCAGTAGTTCCATTCCAAACGCGGTAACTGCCTGCTGAATTTGATGCTTCTGCATCGGGAGAGGTTGGGCTACTATAACTGTGATCGTACACATAAACTGTTTCGGTAATATCCGTCTTGTCAATACGGTCCCAATCAATACTAAAGGCGTAGGGATTTCCTAATAAGGTCCACGCATCAGAACCAGAGGTTAAAGCAAGAGATATATTCCCAGAATTCTCGGTGCCTGTAACCGAAATAGTTTTTGGGAATCCATCTGGAGTGCCATCATTGTTTTCATCATCAAAAACATAAGCTATGAATCCTTCTCCGGGCGTCATGGTTGTGTTGAGATTGCTTAAAGCTGTGAAGGTACTATTTTTAAAAATTTGTACGCTAGCATCGCCAATTGTGGCGTTAGCTCCGGTTGCAATTCCCTGAGTCCATAAACTCTCGAGTAAGTCAGCATACGAATTATCTGACGTTGGTGTGGCTAACATCCTCCAACCCTCGGAGCCTGCAATTTCTTGGGTTGCATCCCCCTTATAAATACTTAGAAATGGCTTAGAACTACTACTCTGTCCTGAACTAAAATTATATGAGGTATTTCCAGAAGAATATGAACCATCGGGCTGTAATTTAATTATCACAATACTATCTGCTGGATTGCTTTGGTAATGTGATATCCTGTTATTGATAAAGCTAGTAATGTTGATTGTATACCATTCAAATGCTGGGTCGCTTGTTTCAATAAAGGCTTCTGTGCCGTTAAGTTTGGTGTAGTATCCGGGGGTATCAAAAAATTCATCGGTAGAGGAGGAGTTGTTATAATTGATGAAGTCGTTCCTATTAATAGTAGAGCCGTATATATCCACATCGAAATCATTTCCACTTCGAGCTCCGCTGTATACGTGAAAACGAGCAGAATTAACGGAGCCTGTAAGGCCACTAATATTGAATTGTATAATGGGGCGCCAATATTCAACAGGAGCAGAATATCCTACTATTGAAACTTCAAATTTACCAAAATACCCTGTATCGAATGAAGATATACCATACGAATTACTTCTATAAAGAATGCGGTAATCGGTAGAACCACTTTTAATAATTGTTTGGGACTGTATGACTGCTGGTAGGAAAAGGGTGCTAGTTAAAAATAGCAGGCACAGTGAATATTTAAATATTGAAGATATCATGACGGATGACCTCACTTGCTCTCTTGTTAGTTTATATTTGTCTTGTATAGACTATTAGGCCTTGTAACTCTTAACCCTATTAAAAAAAGGTGCTTTTGTATAGTAGGTTTGACCTAATTATCTCTCTTGTAATTTTGAACTCCTAATCTCGCTCTTGAATAAATAGAAGGGGAGTTGTCAATAATAACAGTAGTTAATAAAGCTTTTTGAAATGTAAAATCCCAATAAAAACCGAAATTCTAATAAAAGATATTTTTTAATAGTTGCACTGCATGCATTTTAAAGAGTTGGTAAAACTCTAAACCCAATTAAAGTCAGTATAGGCACTATTCCTAAACCCCTATTTTCTAATCACAATTTTCTAATTCCCAATATAAGCCTGAGGTTTTGACAAACTTTATTTAGTTAAAAACAGTGTTTATTGCGATAATATTAAAGAATAGATTAAAATAAAGGATAGAATATTGAGCGATTTATTAAGAGTAGGAATAGTTGGTTATGGTAATTTAGGAAAGGGTGTTGAGAAATCAATTCAACAAAATCCAGATATGGAACTAGTTGCCGTTTTTACTAGAAGACCACCTGAGGGTATAGATTGCAAAGCAAATGTGGTTTCATTTTCCCAAATAAAAAACTTTAAAAATAAGATAGATGTGATGTTACTCTGTGGTGGTTCTGCAAAAGATCTACCCGAACAAGTATTGATGGTTTCAGAATTATTCAACACTGTAGATAGTTTTGATACGCATGCAAAAATTCCAGAATATTTTAAAAAAGTGGATGAATCCGCAAAAAAGAATGGAACACTAAGTCTTATTTCTACGGGTTGGGATCCGGGGTTATTTTCGATAGCGCGACTTCTTGGGCTAAGTATTTTACCAGTAGGCGAAGAATACACATTTTGGGGAAAGGGGCTAAGCCAAGGGCATTCTGACGCGGTGAGACGAGTTCCTGGTGTTAAGAATGGGGTTCAGTATACTATTCCAATAGAAAGTGCTCTCGATAAAATTAGGGCAGGTGAAAATCCTGAGCTAGCAACTTCCGAAAAACACCAAAGAGTGTGCTATGTAGTTGCAAGTGAGGATGCCGACCCCACAGAAATTGAACACACTATCAAAAATATGCCGCATTATTTTGATGAGTTTCAAACCACAGTACATTTTATAAGCGAAGAAGAGCTTGAGAAAAATCACTCAAGTATGCCCCATGGAGGAACCGTATTCCGATCTGGCATTACGGGTGATGGTTCAAAACAGAGGATAGAGTTTAGTTTAAACTTAGAAAGTAATCCTGAATTCACAGCCAGCGTATTGGTGGCTTGCGCAAGAGCAGTAGGAAAGATGGCAAAAGAAGGACAAACTGGAGCCCGAACAGTGTTTGATATTCCTTTAGGGTATTTGTCTTCAAAATCACCCGAGGAACTTCGGAAAACGTTGCTTTAGATACGGGCAAGTAAGTGTGAGATTGTATTTATTATTACATATATAGTTTCGTTGTATCAATAAAAGCAACATAATAGGCTGTATTTGCCTTGTTATGAACTATAAAGCGATCTTTCACATTGTTATAAATAACATATAACCTCAAAAATTTATGTTTAAAATGAAATTAAAAGTATATCTAGCTGGTGAAATTCATACCGATTGGAGAGAACAAATTATTAATGGAAGCAAAGAGCACGGTTTAGACATTGAGTTTTTCTCAGCCGTAACAGATCATGATGCAAGTGATGCTGCGGGCGACATGCTTGGTGAAGAAAGCAAATCCTTTTGGCGCGATCATAAATCAGCCAAAGTAAATGCAATCAGAACTAGAACGATGATTGAGAATTGTGATATAGCCGTTGTCCGTTTCGGGGATAAATACAAACAGTGGAACGCGGCTTTCGATGCGGGCTATTGCGCGGCACTTGGCAAACCATACATTACCTTGCATAGCGAAGATTTAATTCACCCACTTAAAGAAGTAGATGGCGCTGCAAAAGCTTGGGCTACCACTCCACAGCAGGTAGTAGAGATTCTTAAATATGTGGTTCGTTAAGAGTTAAGACTCCTAGAGTTTGGGAATATGCAATGTTGCCAGATTGACCCAGCCTACTAGTTGGGTCTAGATTCAGTTTTTTATATTTCGTACCTCCCCTCTAATTTTGATACATTCAAATTTAAAAATCTCTTAAATAATGGGAAGGAAATGAAGGCACTATTTTTTATGCTGATGATTCTGGGTTATACCACATTCACTAACGATGTAGAAATTCCTGATTATTATACTACTGACGAAGATTTAACCGAATCTTTGCAGGCTATGGTCAACGAACTTGAGTTAAATAAAGACTTTAATGTAGGTGAAGATGGCATTGAGCAGATATCGCTTACTGTTGTAGATTTGAATTCGCCCAAGCCCATTTTAGCAGGAGTAAATGTTGAAAATTTTGTTTATCCAGCCTCGGTTTACAAAATATACATTGCGGCAGAGGTGCTGAATCAGATTTCTCAAGGGAAATACAGCCTAGATAGTATGGTGGTTGTAAAGTCACCCAATGATGTAGATAAATCTAAGGAAATCGAAACGGATCCACGGCCTCTACTTAAAGATGGCGATGTAGTTAGTGTGAATTATTTACTGGATTTGATGATTACGAGAAGTGATAACAGCGCATCAAATATGTTGATTGATTTAGCTCAAAGAGAAAACATAAATCGTTTGATAGAACAATATAATTGGCGAGGAAGTGAAGTAACACGGAAGTTTCTAAGCCGGAAATTTGAAGACCCGGGCTATAAAGACATTCGTGGAACAGAAACTTCCTCTCTTCATGCAGCTGATTTTATGTACTTAGTAGAGAATAATAAATTGGTAAATCCATGGGTTAGCATGCAAATGAAAGCATTATTAGGTAGGCAACTCGATAGGACAAAATATTCACGGGGACTTCCAAGTAGTGCCATGTTCTACCACAAAACAGGTTGGTTTGCTTATTGGACCAATGATGTTGGGATTGTGCAAGATGGGAATTTGAAGTATGTGGTAGCGGTACTTTTACCTTTACAAGAAGATGGTGCTCGACCTAAATACGAATTACTATCAAGCAAAATTCACGAAGTGATGAAGGGGCGCTATCAGAATAATCATAAGAATTAGATGTTTTGAGATTTGGCAAGTATCTGTAGTAAAGAAACTGAACGATATGTTACTTGTTTTGGATTGATGTATTAACAATCAATGCTTAGATTTTGAAATTCTAAGGAAGTATTTATCCACAATTTAAGTCCTGTGCCAATTTAGGTGCATCGACTTCAGTTATTTAATTTATTTATAATCATGAAAAAAACGCATCTTTTTATATTAATATTAAGCGCTATCGGCTTGGTTTTTATTAATTATTTAATCACCAGTAATCTTATTGAAGAGCAAAATGATCACGAAAAACATCAACCAATGCCTTTGATTTATCAGATGTCGTTTATGCAACATTTTAGTACAAAGCTTTATTTTGCAGGTATAGAGGAAAATTGGGAATTAGCTGATTTATATTCGCATGAGCTGGAAGAGATTGCTGAAGAAATAGTTGAAGAAGATGTTGAATATGATGGCAATGATATCAGTAAGCTCACTGAGGCCATGTTAATTTCTCAAATAGAACTTGTTGAAGATGCAATAGACGCAAAAGATCTTCCAACTTTTAAAAGAAATTACCAAACGCTTATAAATTCATGTAATGCGTGCCATGCTGCTACAGGGCATTCAGCTATTAAAATTACTGTGCCTACAGTTAATCCATATAATCAAGATTTCAGTATTTCAGATCAGTAATAAATAAATTTGGTTTGAGACGTGGAAGTTGGCTATATCTACCCTTGGGTGTTTTCCTGTACTTGTACAGGTTGTTAAACAATATTACTTTAGCTAGAATAAAATTGTAGGCTTTATCGCCCGATGATTAAAAGCAGGTTGTTACATGTCGCATTCATCTAACATATCTAAAGATTTTTTGCCACCATATTCCAAAACTGAGTTCCCACATAGAGCACAGTTAATACCGAAGCTGTGGCTTGGCCTTAGTATAGCCACTTTATTGCTAGCAGGCTTTTTATCTCTCTCATTTATTATAGGTCGGGCACCAGTTATAAGCGAATGGATTACAGATCCGCTCTGGATTAAACGGGTACTTATAGTGCACGTGAATTTGGCGCTTATTATTTTTATATATGCCTTTTTCTGTGGATTATACTTGCTAATTCCAAATCAAACCCCACGCTTTCGGTTACAATATGTTGGGTTTACATTAGCAGTATTGGCTACACTTACGCTTGTACTTACTATTTTTATACCTGCTGCTACGCCTATTTTAACAAACTACATTCCAATACTTGATCACCCACTTTTTATTACAAGCTTATTACTTTTTGCAGTAGCAGTAATATTCACAATTAGCAATTCTCGGCTCTATCAAAGCAAGATGAATGTAGTACCACAGGCCCCTCAAATTATTCCAAAGGTCGCTGTTCCTGCGCTTCAATCTGCGGCTCTCTTATTAGTTTTAAGTGTAATAACCTTTAGTATTTCTTGGGTATATACCGATAAGAATCTGATTCCTTTTATGTACTATGAACTAGTTATTTGGGGCGGAGGTCATATTCTGCAGTTTGTGAATTCAGCGACTACTGTTGCAGCATGGTTAATAATTAGTGATAAGCTTTTAGGGGAAGCACCTGTGAGTTATAAACAATCACGATTACTATTTGTGTTTTTTACGTTTCCTGTCCTTTTTGCCCCCTTTCTAATAATTGACGGAACCTCCTCTGCATTATACCTAACTGGCTTTACAAGTTATATGCGTTGGGGAATATTTCCAGTTGTATCAGTTTTTATGATTGTGATTGTTTGGAAGTTGATACGAGCAAAAGCAAAAAACACTTTACCTGACAGCCTGTTTAAAAACCCATATTTCACTGGCTTGTTAGTGAGCCTTTCTTTTATGTTGATTGGTTTTGTGTTAGGCGCATTAATTCGCGGCTCAAATACATTGATACCAGCACATTACCACGCCACTTTGGGTGGAATTACAGTGGCATTTTTTACCATTACTTATTTTCTGTTGGATGCATTTGGCAAGCCATTTCCGAGTGCTAAGGTTAAAATATGGGCAGCCTATCAGTCACTGATATTTGGCATTGGCCAACTCCTTTTTGTTTTCGGCTTTGCTTACGCGGGCTCTTATGGTTTGGCTCGAAAAGCATTTGGTAGCGAACAGATTATAGGTTCAACTGAAGCTTTAGTTGGCCTTGCCGTAGCTGGATTTGGAGGGCTCCTCGCTATTTTAGGAGGTTTTATATTTCTATGGGTACTGCTTTCAAGTATCAAAAAAGCACCTAATTCATAGAGTTTTAGTGTGCACTATGCCCAAAATGTATAAAGCACGAGCAAGCTCAGATCCCTCCACCCCACCGATGCTAATTTCTTATGTCTTACTACTTATATCTTACATCTATTTCAAAATCTATCTTTTACTTTGGCATAGTTCTACAAGCACACCATTGCTATCTTTAGGATGAACAAAAGCGACTAGTTTGTTATCTGCCCCATCTTTTGGTTGTTCATTTAGCACGGTAAAACCCTCTGCTCGCAGGCGATCTAATTCAGCATAAATATCATCAACTTCAAAAGCTACATGATGCATCCCCTCTCCTTTTTTGGCAATATATTTTGCAATTACAGAATCGGGTGAAGTAGCACCGAGCAATTCAACTTTAGATTCGCCAGTATTAAAAAAAGCCGTTTCAACTAGCTCACTTTCTACAACCTCTCTTTTACTGCAAGTCTTATTCAATAATTTTTCATAAACAGCGATGGCTTTTTCAAGGTCTTTTACAGCTATTCCAATATGGTCGATATGCATAATGCTAGAAATGATTTAATATTTAAGTAGAAACCGAAAATATAAGCATCCTTTATGTATCAAAAAATCAACGAGCAGGTAATGTTCAAAACAGGTAGGTTATATGAGAGAAACATTAGAAATAATTAAGTAAATGAAACATTAGAAATAATTCAACTATATTAAACTAAGTGTTTAATTATGGCGGATTAATAGTTTGGGAAAAGCAATTTAAACATGGGTGTATTAAAGGGTATTATTTAGCTTTTCAAGGGGCGTATATCCTAAATTTATAATAATTGAATAGATGAAGGCTATGAATTGGCGACCACTTCCACTCGATTATGTACTGGGTATAAAAAAGCCAGCAAGAGCGAAAGCTTTTGTACTAGTGATGCTATGGGTGCTGGTTATAATTGGTTCAATGTGGCTAACAATAAGTAACTTACCTGCAGATTGGGCAACTGGGAATGGTGGTGATAGGCAACTGTTAAGGCTTTTTATTTTAAACCCACCCATGCTTATTGGAATGATAATCCTTTTCTGGGTAGGCTTCGATTGGGCCTTTATACCTGTATTGTTATCTATGTTTGTAATAGGTCTCTTTTCTGGTCTTCACTATATATGGGCTATACTATTTTCCTTGTCTTTTGTATTTGCCATTTCTATCTATGCCATAACATACCAAAGTGTTGCTTTTAGATATGATTTAAGAAGTATTAGTAGCCTAGTGGTATTCATTATTACTTCATTTGTGGCATCAACAGCAAGTTCGTTAGGGGCATTTATTTGGAGCTTTTCAAATCACTTTACAGCATTCGAAACTGCAGCTCTTTGGAATGGTTGGTGGGCAGGTTCTTTTTTGCAGTCGGTGTTAATTGTAGGGCCTATTCTTTTTATTCTATCTCCAAAAATAGAAAGGTTTAAGGATAGGAATATACTAGTTCCAGAGCGTAAAGATGTTTCTGTAACGTGGGTGTATGGGGCAATTCTTGCCATTACTATTATTATTTCAATTTTTATTTATTCTGGCCATTACCTAGGTAAAAAACAGATTTCAGAAATACTTTTGCGGTCAGGTCAAATTTCGGAAGAAACACTTTTAGTTTCTATAAATTCGTTTAGCACTATTACATGGGTATCTATTTGGGTTACGCTTTGCGTTGGTGTAGGTGCTGTTTTGTTATTAGGAAGCTGGAATAAAGCGCTTCAAGTTAAAGTTGATGAGAAAACTGAGTCTCTTAGAGAATCATTAAGCGAAAAAAGCATTTTACTTAAAGAAATACACCACAGAGTTAAAAATAACTTGGCTGTTATAACTGCATTACTAGAATTACAGTACCTGAATGCCACCGGAAATGATGTGAAGCATATTTTGAGTGATTCTATTACACGGGTGAAGTCGATGGCCTTTGTGCACGAAACACTTTATAACACTGAAAGTTTTTCTGATGTAGATTTAAAAAGTTATGTAGAGCGCTTATGTGAATCAATTCAATCTGTGTTTAATACTGATGATAAAGAGATTGAGTTGAATATTATTACTATGGGTTATAACGCAGATATGGAGAAAGCGATACCAATCGGTTTATTGTTAAACGAACTGCTTGTTAATGCATATAAGCATGCTTTTGTAGGCAGAGATAAAGGCAAGATACAGGTAGAGTTAAGTGCCAAAGATAATATTTTAACACTTCATGTATTTGATGACGGGGTAGGTTTTGCTAAAGGTGCACGCATAAAAGATGGGAAAGAACATCTAGGAATGACCATTATAGATACTTTGGTAGATCAGCTAAAAGCTACCCACGAGCAGCGATCTGAACCTGGCCGAACATCATTTCTCTTTACTATGAACCTTGATGATACCCCTTAAAAGAAAAACATAAATTAAGTAGATATTAGACAAGGTTATTTGTCAATTTGATAAAAAATATGAAACCAGCTCTGGAAAATGATAGCCTAGATATGAGTTGGAACCCAATTCCGCTCGATTACTTTCTGAACTTTAAAAAGCCATTCAGATTTAGATCAATATGGCTAATTGCACTTTGGATAGTTGTTATTGCTGGCTCGATGTGGCTCACAATAATAAACTTGCCCGACAATTTGACAAATGTTGAAGGTGGGAATAAAGAATTATTACAGATGTTTGTTTTTAACCCGCCCATGCTTATTGGGCTGGTAATGCTTTTTTGGCTGGGTTTTGATTGGGCCTTTATTCCAGTTTTTCTTTCAATGTTTGTAATTGGAATTTACTCAGGTCTTAATTTTGTTTGGGCAATTCTGTTTGGCTTATCATTCGTTTTTGGTATTGCCATTTATGCAATCACCTTTCAAAGTATACCCCATAGGTACGATTTAAGAAGTGTTAGCAGCGTGCTGTTTTTTGTACTAGCTGCATTTGTAGCCTCTACAGCTAGTTCTTTGGGGGCTTTTATTTGGTCATTTTCTAATAGCCTTTCTGCGCAAGCAACCGAAAATCTATGGAATGGTTGGTGGTCGGGTACTTTTTTACAATCACTAATTATTGTAGGACCAATATTATTTATTTTTTCCTCAAAAATTGAAAAACTCAAACAACAAAAACTAGAGCTACACGAGCGGAAAAAAGTTTCAATTTCTTGGATATACGGATCCATTTTAGTTGTAGCGGTTGTAATATCGATTTTTGTGTACTCAGGTCAATATTTAGGAAAAAGCCAGATAGCGGAAGAAATATCTAGAATGGGGCAAGTTTCTGAGGAAACTATCTTAGCCTCTATAAACACATTCAATACAATAACATGGTTATCTATCTGGGTAATTCTGTGTATTGGTGCAATTTTGCTGCTAACAAACTGGAATAGACAGCTTCAAGAGAAAGTAGAAGAAAAAACAGAATCTCTCAGTGCCGCCAACGATATTGTGAAGGCATCACTTTCCGAGAAAATTATATTACTTAAGGAAATTCACCATCGGGTAAAAAATAATCTAGCTGTTATTACTGCAATGATAGAGATGCAGTATATGCGGTCTAATGAGGACAATGTAAGGCAGGTTTTAAGTAGCGCCATCACACGTGTAAAATCAATCGCTTTTGTTCATGAAACGCTCTACGGTGCTGAGAATTTTTCTGATGTGGATTTAAAAAGCTACATAAATAACCTTTGTGATTCTGTGCAATCAGTATTTAATACAGACGATAAAGAAATTGAGCTACAAGTAAATACTACCGGGGGCTTTAAGCTAGACATGCAAAAAGCAATGCCATTGGGGCTTCTTATAAATGAGCTTTTAGTAAACTCATATAGACATGCTTTTGCAGGTTTAAAAAAAGGCAAGATTACAGTAGAAATAAATGCTGATGAGGATTCACTAACGCTTGTTGTAAGCGATAATGGAATCGGCTATTCTATTGAAGACCACTTAAAAAGGGAAAAACGGAATCTAGGTATCACAATCATAAATACATTGGTTCGCCAACTTAAGGCAACTAAGGATTTAAAATCGGAATCAGGTTTAACTGAATATCGCTTTGTAATACAACTTAGCGACAACTCCATAGACTTAATATAAAAGCGTTTAATTTTGAAAAAAGAATTGTGTTTTATTATTTGAATCCGTTTCTTTGACCCCATGCAAAACACAACTGCACATAGGATTGACTCACGACCCCTTCCCCGGATTCCGCGGCGACGGTAAAATATGTCTTTTAGCCGCCATTTGAAGCGGCTCCCATCTATATCAACGTCATTCCTAATTCTCTGCGTTCGCGCAGTTACACTCACTTAACACTTAAAAAATGTCCGTATTAATTCAAATTGCTTCCGAAAAGCACTCTAGCCATGCCCAAGCTATATGTGACTTAATTGAAACAGCAGCGAAGCTACGAGGAACTGGTATTGCCAAGCGCGATCCAGCTTATATTAAGATGAAAATAGATAATGGAAACGCAGTTATTGCTCTAGATGGGGAAATAGTAGTCGGTTTCTGTTATATAGAAATTTGGGAAAACAAGAAATATGTTGCCAATTCAGGCTTAATTGTTCATCCCGATTACAGAGGCCAACAGTTAGCCAAACGAATTAAAACAAAAGCTTTTGAGCTTTCATTAAAAAAATATCCTGGCTCTAAATTGTTTGGTATAACAACTAGTTTACCAGTTATGAAAATTAACTCTAGCTTAGGTTATAAGCCTGTTACATTTTCAGAATTACCACAGGACTCAACCTTTTGGGATGGTTGTAAAAGCTGCCCTAACTATGACATACTTACCAGAAATGAGCGTAGAAATTGCCTATGTACAGGTATGCTACACGACCCGAACCAACCAAACACAAACTCTAAAATTGTACGCGAAGAAAAAGTAAATAAATTCTATCGCTGGGTGCGAATGAAGAAATATTCGTTCTTAAAAGCATTCAACAACGTAAAAGTACTATTATCATGAAAAAAGTTTTATTAGCCTTTAGTGGCGGATTAGATACCAGTTATTGCGCTATTCATTTAGCAAAAGACAAAGGCTACGAAGTGTATACTGCAGCAGTAAATACTGGAGGCTTTGATGCAGAAGAGCAAAAAGCACTAGCCCAAAAAGCCGCTGACTTAGGCATTAAAAACCATGTTTGCATAGATGTTGAACAAGAATTCTACGAAAAAGGCATTAAGTATTTAATCTTTGGGAATGTTCTAAAAAACCACACCTATCCACTTTCGGTAAGTGCAGAACGAATTTTCCAAGCCATTGCCATAGCCGAATATGCAAAAGAAATTGGCGCTGATGCGATTGCGCATGGAAGTACTGGTGCAGGAAATGACCAAGTTCGTTTCGACTTAGTATTTAATGTGCTAGCTCCAGAAATGGAAATAATTACTCCCATCCGCGACATGAAATTGAGCCGCGAGGATGAAGTAGCGTATTTAAAAAGTTATGGTGTTGATAAAGAATGGGCACAGGCAAAATATTCTATAAATCAAGGTTTATGGGGTACTTCTGTGGGCGGCGCCGAAACATTGACTTCGCACCAATATTTAGCAGATGAAGCTTGGCCTACTAAAATAACCGAAACAGATTCATCTACCATTGAATTAGAATTTGAAAAAGGGGAATTAGTTGGTGTAGCAGGCGAGAAATTATCACCAGTTGAAGCCATCAAAAAGCTAGACCAAATTGCTGCACCTTTTGGCATTGGACGCGATGTTCATGTGGGTGATACTATTATTGGTATAAAAGGAAGAGTTGGTTTTGAAGCTGCAGCCCCGCTAATAATTATAAAAGCACATCAATTGCTAGAAAAGCATGTGCTAGGCAAATGGCAGTTATACTGGAAAGATCAACTGGGGGAATGGTATGGAATGCTGATGCACGAAGCCCAATTCTTAGATCCAGTTATGCGCGATATAGAAGCATTTCTAACCAATACCCAAACGAAAGTGACAGGGAAAGTTTTTGTGAAACTTGAGCCTCAGCGATTTGAGCTACAAGGAATTGAATCGAAATATGATTTAATGGCTTCAAAATTTGGTCAATATGGCGAAATGAACCAAGGCTGGAGTGGTGAGGACGTGAAAGGATTCACTAAAATTTTAGCCAACGCAACCCTCATCCAACAATCGGTGCAAGACAATGATTAAAGTTGGAATTATAGGTGGCGCTGGGTACACAGCAGGGGAATTAATTCGAATCCTGCTAAATCACCCTAAGGCTGAACTTGTAGCGGTTCAAAGCAGAAGTCATGCTGGGGAAGCGCTGTATATTGCTCATACAGATTTAGAGGGAGATATTGATCTTGCCTTTTCAGAAAAGCTTCCTGCAGGATTAGATGTAGTGTTTTTATGCTCTGGGCATGGGAGAACGCAGCAGGTTATTGCAGACGGATTAATACCAGATGGTGCAAAAGTTATAGATCTTAGTAACGAATTTAGGCTTGAAGATGGAAGCCATGACTATGTATATGGTCTTCCAGAAATCAATAAAGAAAGAATTCAAAAAGCACAAAATATTGCAAATCCAGGGTGCTTTGCCACCGTGATAGAACTCTCACTTCTTCCATTAGCAAAAGCTGGACTATTGAACGATGATGTACATATTACTGCCATAACCGGAAGTACCGGCGCTGGTCAAAATCCATCACCAACAACACATTTTAGCTGGCGAACAAATAACGTATCAGTTTACAAAGCTTTCACGCACCAACACCTTGACGAAATAAAACAAAGCTTAACTCAGCTACAACCAGGCTTCAAAAAAGCATTAAATCTCATTCCAATGCGTGGCACATTTACGCGTGGAATTTTATCTACTAGCTATTTGAAACTAGGCGCCTCTTTAGACGAGGTGAAAACACTGTACAAGAATTTTTATAAAAATGAACCATTCGTTCACATCACTGAAACTAACCCAGATGTGAAACGAGTTGCCAATACAAATAAAACACTGCTATATATTCAGAAAGAAGGAGAGAATATCTTAATAGTTGGCGTTCTCGATAACCTTGTGAAAGGTGCCTCAGGGCAAGCAGTTCAAAATATGAATCTAATGTTTGGCTTGGACGAAACCACAGGCCTTAATCTTAAATCCGTTGCATTTTAAATATGACAAATAAAGAAAATATCGCTGTATTAGGCGCTGGAAATCTAGGCTATTCAATCGCAAAAGGCTTAGTAAAAGCTGGTGTTAGCGAAGCCAATCAAATTACACTTACTCGCCGAAATATTGACAAGGTATCTCATTATAAGGAGGAAGGCTTTAAGGTAACTACCTATAATAAAAGTGCTGTTGTTGAGGCTAAATATATATTTTTATGTGTACAGCCCAAGCAATTAGGTGCATTATTAGCAGAAATTGAAGAGGTGTTAGATCCTAAAAAGCATGTACTCATTTCTACTATTACAGGTGTTAGTTTAGAAGCTATTTCGGGTCATTTGAAGGGCAACTACGCTATTGTTCGATCTATGCCAAATACGGCCACTGCCATTGCAGAATCAATGACTTGTTTATGTGCTAATAAAGAGGCAAAAGCAGAAATAGCAAAAGTAGAAACCCTATTCCAAGCTTTAGGCGACACTTTAATTATTGAAGAGCGCATGATGAAGGCCGCCACTGTATTAGCAGCTAGTGGAATTGCATTTTTTCTACGCTACATCCGCGCAGCTACACAAGGTGGAATTCAGTTGGGTTTTGATGCTGAAGAAGCTCAGAAAATTGCAGTTCAGACAGCTTATGGTGCAGCAAAATTATTAGCACAAAAAGGAGCTCATCCAGAAACAGAAATTGATAAAGTAACTACCCCACAAGGATGTACTATTTCTGGCCTAAACGAAATGGAGCACCAAGGGTTAAGTTCAGCGCTTATAAAAGGTATTCTCGCATCGTACGAGAAAATAAATGGTATCTCGGAATGAAATTATTCGAAGTATATCCACTTTTTAACATAGAGCCCGTTAAGGCTGAAGGTTGTTATTTATGGGATGCTGAAGGGACTAAATATTTAGATTTTTATGGCGGTCATGCCGTTATTTCAATTGGGCACTCGCATCCACATTACATAAAACGCATTAGCGAACAACTGAATCAAATAGGGTTTTATTCAAACTCTGTACCTATTTCTTTACAAAATCAGTTGGCTACAAAGTTAGGCGAGCTTTCAGGGTATAACGATTGGAATCTGTTTTTATGTAACTCTGGTGCTGAAGCTAATGAGAACGCACTAAAAGTAGCGTCGGCTTATAACAACCGAAGAAAAATTCTTGTTTATGAAAAAGCATTTCATGGCAGAACCTCTCTAGCGGTTGCAGCAACTGATAATCCAAATATCCTATTTCCGGTAAACGAAGGTGCAGAAATTGTCCGTTTACCTTGGAATGACATTGAAGCAACTAAAGCCGAATTAGAAAAAGGCGATGTATGCTGCGTGTTGATTGAAGGAATTCAAGGAGTGGGCGGGGTGCAAATTCCAAGTACCGACTTTTTGAAGGAAGTACGTCAACTTTGCGATAAACATAATACAGTGCTAATTCTTGATGAAATTCAGTCGGGATACGGTAGAACGGGTGAGTTTTTTGCTCACCAGCATTCTGGTGTGACTCCTGATTTAGTAACGGTTGCTAAAGGTATGGGGAATGGATTCCCAGTTGCTGGTGTACTCATTCACCCAAAGTTTAAAGCTGCCTTTGGCATGTTAGGCACTACATTTGGCGGTAACCATCTTGCTTGTGCGGCAGCACTTTCGGTATTGGAAGTTTTAGAAAGTGAAAACCTTTTAGAGAACGCTAAAGAAATGGGCGCTTATCTAAAAGAACAGCTTGCAACAATATCTGGCAAAAAAGAAGTGCGTGGCTTAGGCTTAATGCTTGGCGCTGAGTTTGATTTTGAAATGGCAGAAATACGCAAAAAACTATTGTTTGAGCATCATATATTTACAGGGTCATCTTCAAACAAAAACACTTTGCGATTGTTACCACCATTAGGTGTAAGCAAAACGGAGATTGACTTTTTAATTGAGTCACTAACAAAAGTATTGTAATGAAACAGTTCCTAAGTATTAAAGACGTCTCGAGTTTATCGGGTTTGTTAACAGAGGCTGCAGAGGTAAAGAAAACTCCTTTTGCTTGGAAAACCCTAGGCACTAATAAAACAATGTGTCTGCTTTTTCTAAATCCAAGTTTACGGACACGACTAAGTTCACAACGGGCTGCATTTAATCTTGGGATAGAAGCGATGGTGCTAGATATTGGCACCCAAGGCTGGAAGTTAGAGTTTGGCGATGGCGTTGTAATGAATGGTGACAAAGCAGAGCATATTAAAGAAGCCGCTGCCGTAATTGGTTCCTATTTTGATATGGTAGCCATTAGGGCTTTCGCTGAATTGAACGACAAAGACCTTGATTACAGCGAGCAAATTCTAACTGCTTTCACAAAATACTGTCCAGTTCCGGTTATTAATATGGAATCAGGGACGGGGCATCCTCTTCAGGCTTTTGCCGATTTAATAACTATAGAAGAGCATAAAAAAATTGAGCGACCTAAAGTTGTATTAACCTGGGCTCCTCATATTAAGGCGCTTCCACAAGCGGTTGCAAATTCATTTGCAGAGTGGACATGTGCTGCTAATTATGAGGTGGTGATTACGCATCCCACGGGGTACGAGTTAGATGAACAATTCACCCAAGGAGCAACCATAGAATACGACCAAAACAAAGCATTTGAAGACGCTGATTTTATTTACGCAAAGAACTGGTGCAGTTTTACCGACTACGGCAAGATTTTGTCAACCGATCCGAAATGGATGGTAAGTTCTGAAAAGATGAACCGCACAAACGGAGGAAAATTCCTCCACTGCCTTCCGGTTCGCCGTAATATGATAGTTGAAGATTCAGTGTTGGATAGCAAAAATAGCCTTGTTATTGAGCAGGCTGCAAATAGAGTGGTTTCTATGCAAACAATATTAAAGAACATACTGGAGAAGATTGAATGAGCAAAGTGCTTAGAGTAATTAAAATTGGCGGTAAAGTTGCAGAACACGACGCCACATTGAAAGCATTTTTAAGAGAATTTGTACAAATAAAAGGACCAAAAATATTAGTGCATGGTGGCGGAGTAATAGCCACTAAAATAGGTGAGAAATTAGGAATAAAAGCAGAATTACTAGAAGGACGTAGAGTTACAGATCGCGCCACTTTAGACGTGGTTTCTATGGTTTACGGAGGTTTAGTAAACAAGAAAATTGTATCCGCTTTGCAGGCTCTTGATGTAAACGCATTGGGACTTACCGGCGCTGATCTGAATGTAATTATTTCGAAAAAAAGAGATGAGAAGCCCGTGGATTTTGGATGGGTTGGCGATATTCAGAAAGTTAACGCCACCGCATTATTGAATTTGATTGAAAGTGGAGTTGTGCCAGTTTTAGCGCCCCTAACACACGACGGCATGGGGAACATGTTAAACACTAACGCCGATGCTATTGCGTCGTTTACAGCGGCAGCCATGAGTAAAGAAATGGAGACGGAGCTTGTACTCTGCTTCGACCAGCCAGGGGTTTTGAATGAAGGTAAAGTAATACCTAAAATTACCATGCCAGAATACCAGAAGCTTAAAGAAGCTAAAATTATTACCGACGGAATGATTCCCAAGCTTGATTTAGGATTTAAGGCGTTAAGCGAAGGTGTTTTAAATGTGAGAATTACCGCATTTGATGCCGTTAACGAGAATCACAAAGGAACGGTGCTAAATTATGAGTAAGAACGAAGCATTATCAGAAAAGGCTATAGCATTCTTAAAAAAGTTGATTTCAATTCAGTCGTATAGTAGCGAAGAGCACGAAACAGCTGAGCTTATATTTAATTACTTTAAAGAACATGGCCACGAGCCACAAAGAAAAGTGAATAACGTGTGGGTTTGGGCTGGAGAAAAAGACAGCAACAAGCCAACTATTCTACTGAATTCTCACCACGATACGGTGCAGGCTTCATCAAAATGGACCTTTGACCCTTTCTCACCTACAGTTGTTGATGGGAAATTAATTGGGCTTGGAAGTAATGATGCTGGCGGACCATTGGTAAGCTTAATGCATGTGTTTTTAGAATTATCAAAAAAGCCACAGCCATATAATTTGGTGTTTTTAGCTTCTGCTGAAGAAGAAACGTCTGCAGAAAAAGGAGTTCCTATTGTACTCGAAGATTTAGGAAAAATTGATTTAGGCGTGGTAGGCGAACCAACCATGATGGATATGGCCATTGCCGAGCGTGGGTTGATAGTACTTGAATGTACGGCTCATGGTGTGAGTGGGCATGCTGCCCGTGGTGAAGGTGAAAATGCCATCTACAAAGCCATGAAAGATATTGAATGGTTTAAAACCTTCGAGTTTGAGAAAAAATCGGAAGTGTTAGGTGGCATAAATATGACAGTAACACAAATTGAAGCAGGCTCGCAGCATAATGTTGTACCTGATGAATGTCGCTTTGTGGTAGATGTTCGTCCTAACGAATTTTATACAAACTCAGAAATTGTAGAAGCAATTCGTAAACATGTAAACTCTGACGTCCATCCACGTTCACTGAATTTAAACGCTTCTGGTATAGATGCTGCACATCCAATCGTGAAGAAGGGCAAAAAGCTAGGAATTAAAACCTACGGCTCTCAAACAATGTCGGACCAAGTTCACATGCCTTTTCAGTGTATAAAAATGGGGCCGGGCGATACGCATCGCTCTCATACGGCAGACGAGTTCATTTATTTAGATGAAATTAAAGAAGGCATCGATATCTATCTAACTTTACTAGACGGTTTAAAAATCAATTAAATTTGATGAATACATCAAGACAAACTAGTATTCTTCAAAAAATATAGGCGATTATGGCAAAGAAGTTGTGGGGAAAAGGAATTAAAACGGATGCTTTTATTGAGGCTTTTACCGTTGGTAAAGACAGAGAGCTGGATTTAGAACTAGCAAAATATGATGTGCAAGGTACAATCGCGCATATCACTATGCTAGAGTCGGTTGGGCTGTTAGAAGCTGACGAGCTAGAAATACTCACTAAAGAATTAAACCGTATTTTAGTAGAAGTTATTGAAGCAGGCACTTTTGAAATTGAAGAAGGCGTTGAAGACGTTCATTCTCAGATTGAGTTAATGCTAACTCAATCTTTGGGCGATGTGGGGAAAAAAGTCCACTCTGGGCGCTCTAGAAATGATCAGGTTTTAGTTGATTTACGTTTATACCTACGTGATCAAATCAAAGAAATGGTAACGCTAACCGACAAGCTCTTTAGCACCTTAATTAAACAGAGTGAGGCTACAAAAGATCTTTTGTTACCGGGATATACGCATACTCAAGCTGCTATGCCATCTAGCTTTGGACTGTGGTTTGGCGCCTATGCCGAAAGCTTAGTTGACGATTTAGTGTTGATGGAATCGGCCTATAAAATTGTAAATAGAAATCCATTAGGCTCAGCCGCAGGTTATGGATCCTCATTTCCACTAAACCGAACAATGACCACAGAATTACTCGGTTTTGAAGGCATGAATAGAAACGTAATTTATGCCCAAATGGGACGTGGGAAAGTGGAGCAAACGCTCGCTTTTGCCATGGCAGGTTTGGCAAGCACCTTGAATAAAATGGCTTCAGATGTATGCTTATATAACAGCCAGGATTTTGCATTTATAAGTTTACCCGATGATTTAACAACGGGGTCAAGCATAATGCCGCATAAGAAAAATCCTGATGTTTTTGAGCTAATTCGTGCTAAAACGAATGTACTTAAAGCACTCCCAAATCAAATCATGATGACTATTGGGAATTTAACTTCAGGTTATCATAGAGATTTTCAGTTGCTCAAAGAATTGCTATTTCCAGCTATTCAAGATCTTAAAGAATGTCTCTTTATTACAGAATATGCTACTGGTAAAATCAAGGCAAATTCAGATATTCTTGACAATCCTAAATATAAACTCACTTTTTCTGTAGAGCTCGTAAATGAGTTGGTGCTGAAGGGGGTTCCATTTAGAGAGGCTTATGTGCAGGTGGCAAAACAGATTGAAGACGGAAGTTTTGAGCCACCCAAAAATCTAAACCATACCCACGAAGGCAGCCTCGGTAACCTAGGAAACAAAGAAATCGCCGAACGCTTCAAAGATGTAGTTAATAGATTTGAGATGTAAGAATTAGGACATAAGAAGGAGTTTTCTGCTGTAGGGAATGAGTATAAAATAAGAAATGGGTCATCCTGATTCCGAAGTCTTGGGACGAAGAACCTTTAGGTACTCAAATTATTTTTCGAAGAGTTTTAGTAAAATCTATGGCAAAAGTGTCTCCCTTAGGAGGTAATGGCGCTAACTTTAATAAATAAATTGTATATTTGGCTGTGAAAACTTAAACCCAAAACCCCTATATACGATGAAGTCAAATCGCTCGTTAGCCATAAGCACCACCATTCAAAGCTTACCGTCGG
>Ga0265293_10000917_pt1 | contig 67875 bp, 65 predicted proteins | sample Munlanlewell138R_FD_192505 | JGI IMG/M metagenome (GOLD analysis project Ga0265293, IMG submission 192505) | Leachate microbial communities from a municipal landfill in Southern Ontario, Canada - Leachate well 138R | ecosystem: Engineered > Solid waste > Landfill > Unclassified | place: Canada... | reverse complement strand
CGCTGGGTGATTGGGCAAGTGCCGGACATACCATCATCCTGACCGGCGCCACCGGCTGTGGCAAGACGTGGATCGCCTGCGCCCTGGCCCAGTACGCCTGCCGCCAGGGCCACAGCACCCGCTACCTGCGCGTGCCGCGTCTGGCCGAGGAGCTGCGCACCCTGCGTGCTGCCGGCTCCTACACAAAGTGGCTGACACAACTGGCCAGGATCCAGGTGCTGGTGCTGGATGACTGGGGGCTGGTCGGGCTGGATAGCCTGACGCGCGAGGCGTTGATGGAGATCCTGGATGATCGGGCAGGCTCGCGCGCAACGCTGGTGACCAGCCAGTTGCCCGTTGAACACTGGCACGCCTGGATTGGCGAGCCGGCCATGGCCGATGCCATGCTCGATCGACTGCTGGCGCAGGCTCATCGCATCGTGCTCAAGGGCGAATCCTTGCGCGCTGCCGAGCGCTGCGAGGCTGCAGCTCCACCCTCCTGATTACAGGTGATATCAGCGTGCTTGCCAACCCCGGTGTCGGGGTCGAAAACACCGTAACGTACAATCAAATCCGTGCTTGATCCCGCCGATCGTCACCGGGTGGTCACGATCATCGGAATCGGTGGTCTCGATGTCGGACTGCCTGGTCACAAAGCCGGAATCAGTGGTCACGATCAATCGGAATACCCACCGTGCAGGCCGGCGGCGCCTTCATTGCCATACAGAACACCATCGACGACGCACGCCGCGACGGCGTATTTCCACTGTTGATGTCACTCAACATGCATGTCATGCTGGGGGATGCCGGCGGCTATAGCGCCGAAGAATTCAGGCAATGGTGCGGCGAAGCCGGATTCAACTGCTTCGACAGCCTGCCACTGGCTGGGGCGATGAGTGCATTGATAGCGTTCAGGCGCTAGCCCAGCAGGCAATACGCCAGCGCCTGCTGCTGGCGCATGTCGAGCGGTCTGCCCTTCGCAAAGTGATGCACAAAGGCTTGCCTTGCCACTTCGGGGCGCGTCAGATCGTAGCCAAGCGCAGTCAGCGCCAGATCCAGATCGAAACCCGCAGGGGCCGGTGCGAACGGCGCATCGCACCATCGCCCGAAGCCGTGCCGGGCCAGCTCATCCCATGGAAACCAGACACTCGGGTCCACCTTGCGCCCCGGCGCAACATCCACATGACCCACATAGTTTGCCGTCGGGATACGGTAGCGCTCCCCCAGATCGGCCAGCAGCACGAGCAGGGCATCGATCTGAACTTCCGGAAAAGGCTCGCTGCCGTTGTTGTCCAGTTCAATGCCAATTGACCGGGAATTGACATCGCGCGCACCCATCCACCACGACACGCCTGCATGCCACGCACGCGCACGTTCATCCACCAGTTGCAGGATGCGCCCGTCGCGGCCGATCAGATAATGTGCGCTGACCTTGCGCGGCGCAGCCGTGAGAATATCCAGCGCTTCCTGAACCGAGTTATTGCCTGTGTGGTGAATCACCACCAGATCGGGCCGCCGTTCATCGAAGTTGGGTGACGATACAAACCGTGCACCCGCCAGACCGCGCGGCGGCACGCTGGTGCACGCGGCAAGGACCAGGCAGATCGCAACGATGAACAGACGGCGCAGATAGTGCAACTGATTGATGCTTCTATCCGCTTATTGCGGCTCAACACCCGCATCACGCAGCAATTTCGTCACCCGCTCAACGGCTGAACGCAGATCATCGCTGTATGCATCCGGTGTCGGGCTCGTCGAGACATACATCGCCCGCTCGGCGAATGCCTGTGCCACTTCGGGATCCGACATGGCCTTGGTCGCTTCTTCGTTCAGGCGCTGCCTGATCGCCATCGGCGTAGCCGCCGGAACGGCCAGGCCGACCCGGGTGGTGAAGCTGTATTCCGGCACCCCTGCTTCTTCCGGCGTGGGGACATCAGGCATCAGGTCGAGCCGGGTCTTGCCGGTTACCGCCAATGGCCTGAGCTTGCCTTCCTTGATCTGTGGCAGCGGGGTCTGCGGCAGGTCAAACATGACGTCTATACGGCCGGCCACCAGGTCGATGAGCGCCTGCGATGCCCCCTTGTAGGGCACATGGGTCATTTCTATACCGGTCGTGGCGGCAAACTGGGCGCCGGCCAGATGCAGGGTATTGCCCAAACCCGCCGATCCGTACGTCACCTTCCCGGGATTGGCCTTGGCGTAGTCCGTGAATTCGGCAAGCGTCTTGGCGGGAAAATCAGGATGAACCGAGATGACCAGGGGTGACTCAACCAGATTGGTGATACCAGCGAATGAATTGACAGGGTCGTATGGCAAATTCTTGTTCAACGCAACCAGCGATGCATTCGTCATCTCGCCGATCAGGTAAACGGTATAGCCATCGGGGGCGGACCGCGCGACAAAGTCGCCACCAACCACCGTGCTTCCGCCCGGCTTGTTGTCCACAATGATGTTGTGCTGCATGTTCTCGGACATCTTCTTCGCAACCGTGCGTGCGATGAAGTCGGACGACCCGCCCGCCGTATAGGGCACAACAATTCTTATGGCCTGATTGCTGTCGGGAAACTGTTGCGCCACCACAGGCTGGGCCAGCGCCATCGAACCTGCCAGGCAAGCAATACTTTTGACTATATTATTCATTACGCTCTCCTAAAACTCTACATCATTCAAAGGGCCACAGCGGCAATCATTGAGCCCGTTTTTCGACAAAACGGGCTCAATGGGGGATATGCCGATGCCCCCACTCGATTCTATCGTAGGTGCCGGTGGTTTGGTGAAATGGAGTAGGGTCGAAGATGCGATGGAGCGGGTGATGGGAACAAGATATTGCCCCTTGCACCCCATTCCCTTGCTCTTTCGACCCTTTGGCCTTTACAGCCTTTGGATATAGAGCGGCGAGCACCGGACGTCCACGACCAATACGGGGTTCAACGAGGCCGGATTGATGCGGGAAGGCTCACTGTTCCCGTCCTACGATGAGATTCGTTGTTGAATGCTGGAGAACCCGATGAGGCCTCACATTGACGAAGTAAGGAAATATCCTTACCATATAGGCATTGCGATCAGGAGAGCCACTATGCCCACCATTCACGAAGTTGCCACGCTGACCTCCAAGGGTCAGATCACGCTGCCCAAGTCCATCCGCCAGACGCTGGGTGCCGACACCGGCAGCAAGCTCGCGTTCGAGCTTCGCGGTACTGAAGTGGTCGTGACCCGCGCCGATGCCGAGCACGAAGACCCGGCCATTGCCGCATTCCTGGCCCTGCTGGCGCGCGACATTGAAGCAGGCCGGAATGTTCGCGGTCTGCCCGAGGATCTGGCTCGCACGATGCTGGAGCACGCGGGCCACAAGGTGAGCCTGGGCGACGATTTCGATGAGGACGTGGAAATCTGATGCAACAGCATGGCTGGACACTGCTGTTCCACGACAACCTGATCGAGCAAATGATGAAGCTGCGCGCGGCTGTGCTGCGCGCCCAAGAGAACGATCCGCAGGGGTTCAGCTCCAACGCCAACGTCAAGTTCTTCCGAGCCTTGGTTCAGTCGATACAAGACGTGGTGCCGAGCGATCCGGCGCGCGACGAATACCGTCAGGGCAACACCATGGGGCCGGCCTATCGCCACTGGCGGCGGGCCAAGCTCGGAAGGCGCTACCGGCTGTTCTTCCGGTACGACTCGAAGGCGAAGATCATCGTATACGCCTGGGTCAACAACGAGCAGACCCTGCGGTCATCAGGCAGCAAGTCGGACCCTTACGCAGTGTTCGAGAAGATGCTCGGACGCGGAAATCCGCCAGACGACTGGAATAGGCATTCCTCATGTAGCAGGAGACGACCATGAACACCACCACCCGCATCAGCACCGCAGAACGCCTCGGCCGCGCAAGAGCTGTGTGAACCAAGTGCGCAGCTTCTCGGCCACCGAAAAAGAGCCGCGCTTTTTCACCCGGCCGATGATGTCCAACAAGTGGGCGCGGGTCACGTCGTAGATGGCCATGTGGCGCAGCAGGGGGAAGACGTCCTTCTTGAAGACGCGTTCGATCTGCTTGGGCGTACTTTGCCGTCCCTCATTTTCCAGTGACAGGCTGTGCGGTGTGCCAACCACTTGTCATAGACAGCCTGGAAGGTGTGGTCGCCGGCCAGCACGATCGCCTGGCGCTTGCGCTTGCAGTCTGAGTGCGGGTTGACGCCCTTGGCCAGCAGTGCCCGAGCCTCATCACGCAGTTTGCGGGCTTCTTTCCACCTTGGCTTGTCGAACTTTGAGGTCTGTCAGCATGAGCCCAACTCCTGCGAAGCGAGTTGGATGCATGGTCCCCAGGGGGGGCAGCCCCTCCAGCAACAATACGGACTTGGGAACCTCCGCATTGCCGATGTACCACTCAATGTACCAGTTCGAAGCGGCTGGGAGTGAATCTTGCTGGATGTCAGTGGATGAGGGTTAGCTAAAAATTCTCAATCCTGACAATGATCTGCGACGTTCCTTGGCGTTCGGTGGAAGCCCCTGGAAAGTCGAAGTGGAGCGGGTGATGGGAATCGAACCCACGCTTGAGGCTTGGGAAGCCGCCGTTCTACCATTGAACTACACCCGCAACTGAGCGCTGATTATAGCATCGGGAGCGCTTCTGCCCTGCCAGATCGGACTCGCCGTAGCGACAATCCACGGTCATTCACATTCAGACACGAAAAACTGTCCACAATTCTGTATTCAGTTATTGACTTGCCATTAGAGTCTATTAACATAAGCGATGACCCGTGCACTGGCGCTGCCTCGCCGCATGCGGGGATGACTGCTCAATGGAGACTGAAATGCACATTACAAGACGCGATTTGCTCAAGACCAGCGTCAGCCTGGCCACGCTTGCCGTTGCTTCCTCATCGCGCACGGTATGGGCGCAAGGAGGCGACGAAATCCGTATCGGCACCCTTTGCCCCGTCACCAAGTCGGGAAGCATTTTCGGGCCCGGCATGCAAAGGGCTATTGAATATGCGGCGGCCGATATCAACGCGCTTGGCGGCCTGCTTGGCGGACGCAAGATCCGTCTGTACCATGAGGATTCACAGACCGATCCCGATGCTGCGGTACGCGGCGCCAAGAAGCTGATCGATATCAGCAAGGTGCAGGCCGTGCTGGGCTCCTGGTCCAGCGGCGTCACTATGGCCATCGCGCCCATCATCATGCAGGGCAAGGTGGTCAACATGAACGCCTCCGGCACGACCGAGTTGCGCGACATGGACAAGGACGAGTGGATATGGCCTTGCGCCGCGTCCAATATCTCCTATGGCGTCATGATGGGCAACTATGCGCTCTCGCAAGGATTCAAGCGCACGTCCTTTCTTGCCTATAACAATCCCTCAGGCATCACGCTGGGCGAGGAGTTCAAGCGCGTCATGGAAGCAGCTGGCGGCACTTGCGAGGTGGTGATCTACAACCCCAATCAGACTACCTACCGCGCCGAACTTTCCCGCGCACTGGCAAACAAGCCGGAGCTGATCGGCCTGGGATCCTACCTGCCGGATACCACCATTCTGCTCAAGGAATGGTATGTGATGGACGAGCCGACCAAATGGGTTGGTCCCATCTGGGCCGTATCTCCGGCACTCATTAAGGCCGTGGGCAAGGAGGCGGCCGAAGGCGTTGCGTCGGTCGGCGCCATTCCCAATATGGACTCGCCTGTCTACGAGGCTTTCCGCGAGCGCTATGAGTCCGAGATGAAGCAAGAAGTACTGGCTAATCCTTATGCCGCTATTGCCTACGACATGATGGTGGTCTGCGCGCTGGCGATTGAATCGGCCAAGACCGACAATGCCGAAGTGTTCCGCAAGCATATCCGCACCGTATCCAGCCCCGGCGGCCAGAAGGTATTCGATCTCAAGGAAGCGTTCGAGCGTGTGCGCGCCGGCGAGAAAATCGATTACGAAGGGGTTGGCGGCAACATGGATTTCGACGAAACCGGCGAAGCGAGACCCTATTTCGGCTTCTGGCTCGCGGAAAATGGCGAACTGGTGCTCAAGGGACCGATCAAAGAATCCTGATGCACCTGACGCTGTGAGCACCTTCTTTCTTCAAACCATTGTGGACGGGATCGCCGGCGGGGCTGTTCTAGCTCTGCTGGCGGTTGGGCTGTCCGTGACGTTTCGTCTGTCGAAGTTCGTGAACATTGCGCATGGCGATATTGCCACAACCGGCGCCTATGCAAGCTTCCTGATCCTGGGCGTCGCCTCGCTCGATTTCATCACTGCGACGCTTGCAGGCGTAGTGATCGCTGCACTTGTCGGCTACCTCAGCTATCTGATTGTCTTCCGACGCCTGCGCAACGAGCGACCCATTACCCTGATCATCACATCGGTCGGTGTAGCCTTCATCGTGCGCTATGTGATCGTCTTCATCTGGGGTTCCAACCAGCAGTCCTATGATCTGCCATTAATGCGGGCAATCCGGTTTGCGGGGCTACGCATCAACCCCTACGACCTGGTCATCTTCATTGTCTGCATGTTGACGTTTGCAATCCTGTTCGTCATCATTCGCTACACCAGCCATGGGCGCGCCATGCGTGCAGTGGCCGATAACCCACAGCTGGCGCGCGTCGCCGGGCTCAGTACCGAGGCGGTGTTGGCGCGCATCTGGCTCGTCGCCTCGGCGCTTTCCGGGCTTGCCGGCATCCTGCTTGCAGCCAAGACCGTGATCACACCCTATCTCGGCTGGTATATGCTGCTTCCGGCCTTCGCAGCCATGATCTTCGGCGGTATCGGCAGCATTGGCGGCACGCTCATCGCCGGACTTATCCTTGGCGTTGTCAGTGAGCTGGCGGCGGCCTACTGGCTGCCGACCTACCGCGTGGCTGCGATATTCGGCGTTATCGTACTCGTACTGATGGTACGTCCGCAGGGCCTGCTGGGCATCAAAACGGTAGCAAGATGACGGCATACCTGATCGCAATGGGCATCATCGGACTGATTTACGTCCTGCTTGCCCTCTCGCTCAATCTTCAATGGGGCCAGACAGGCCTCATCAACTTCGGGCTGGTGGCTTTCTTCGGCATTGGTGCCTACGTCTCTGCTTTGCTGTCGATGCAGGGCTGGCCGATTCCTCTGGCCATGGCAGCCGCGAGCGTGGCGGCGGCTGCCGCCGCCTGGCCACTGGGTCGGCTCACTGTCGCACTAAAGGAAGATTATCTGGCGCTTACCGCCATCGGCTTCAGCGAAGTTGTTCGGAGCTTTCTCGAGAACGAAGCCTGGCTCACGCGCGGGCCCTCCGGCCTGCCGGGCATCCCGCGACTCTATGAAAGTGCACCCCAGAGCCTGCGCGAGATTCTGGTCCTTGGCACGCTGCTGATTGCGGTAATCATCACGTTTATCCTGCTGGAGCGCCTCATGCGCGCACCGTTTGGTCGCAGCCTGCGCGCCATCCGGGACAAGGAAGTCGCTGCAGAAGCACTGGGTAAACATGTCGTCGGCTTCAAGACGCGCTCCCTCGTGCTCGGGTCGGGTATCGGCGGACTGGCGGGTGCCTTCTACGCACATTATCTAACCTTCATTTCTCCCGAGCAATTCACGCCCGATGTCACATTCAATGTCTGGATTGCCGTCATCATCGGCGGCAGCGGGCGCAATCTCGGCGTGATTCTGGGCACCTTCATACTGATGATTTTTCTTGAAGGAAGCCGCTTCCTCAACGATCTGGGCCTTGCGGCACTGGATGGCGTCCAGTTGGGGGCATTACGCTTTATCGTGATCGGACTCGCGCTGGTCCTGTGCATGCTGTATCGGCCTGCCGGGCTTTTGCCCCCACGTCCGGAAATTAGCCAATGACACTGCTCGACGTTCGCGATATCCACCAGTCCTTCGGCGCGCTGCAGATCCTGCACGGTATCTCGCTGACGGCCGACCATGCCGAGATTCTAGGCATCATTGGCCCAAACGGGGCCGGCAAGAGCACACTCTTCACTGCCATCAGCGGTTTTCTGTCGCCCAGCCGGGGTGAAGTTCTTCTGAAGGGAAAATCCATCTCGGGGCTGCGCCCGAGTCAGGTGGCGGCGCGCGGCATGGTGCGCACCTTCCAGGTCCCGCAGGAATTCGGCGACATGACTGTATTGGACAATCTGCGTGTCGCTGGTTCAACACCGCAGGCGGATTCCATCTTGTCCAGCCTGTTTGGTGGTGCTGCCGCACGCCGGGCAGAACGCGATCTGAAGGAAAAAGCTGAACATATGCTCGAACGTCTCAATCTGACGGCGGTCGCCGGCAACCCGGCGCGTGCACTGTCAGGGGGGCAGAAAAAACTGCTGGAACTGGGGCGTGCACTGATGGTGGCGCCCGATGTGCTGCTCATCGATGAGCCTTTCGCAGGAGTGGCACCCACCCTGCGCGACCAGCTCATGGAGCATCTCAGGCAGCTGCGCCAGGATGGCCTGTGCCTGCTCATCGTAGAGCACGACATCGAAGCCATCATGGCGCTGAGTGATCGCGTCTGCGTCCTCGTGGAAGGCAGAATTCTGATCGACGATACCCCGGATCAAGTCCGGCGCGACCGGCGCGTCCTGGACGCCTATCTGGGAGCAGCACCGGCATGAGTCAGCTCAAAGTCACGGATCTGGTGGCCGGCTATGGCGACAGCCGTATCCTGCAAGGCGTCTCGCTGCAGGTGGAAAAGGGACAGATCGTCACGCTGATCGGCCCCAACGGAGCCGGCAAATCCACGGTACTCAAGGCCATCATGGGCTTGTTGCGCCTGCATGGCGGCAGCATCCGCTTCGAAAATCAGGAACTGGCCGGGCTCAGCCCGGAAGCCATCGTCAGCCATGGCCTGGGCTTTGTGCCCCAGGTGGAGAACGTATTCCCCAGCCTCACGATCGCGGAACATTTCCATCTGGCGCGCAAGAGAGCCGACAAGGCAGCCGTCGAATCCGCCCTGCACTTCTTTCCCCAGCTGAAACCCCGCCTGAATCACATGGCTTCGGTATTATCGGGGGGTGAGCGCCAGATGCTCGCCATCGCCCGTGCACTGACGCTTTCGCCGCGGCTGGTCCTGCTCGATGAGCCGTCCGCAGCGCTCGCGCCGCAGATCGTCGAGGCGGTCTTCGATCGCATAGCCGCCATTGCCGCCTCAGGCATCTCCGTCCTGCTGGTGGAACAGAACGTCAAGGCGGCCCTGCCCCTGTCCCATTACGCCTATGCCCTGCAGGTGGGACGCAATGCACTGGAAGGCGCAGGACCCGCCCTGCTGCATGATCCGCGCCTGAACGACATGTATCTTGGCAAGCCGGTGACGGGCAGCGTCAATGCCTGAACCGGCAAGGTTGTTGAAGGAAAATTCGATGACACACACCCCCACTCTGGAACAACGCCTGGAAATGCACAGACGCATGATCCTGGTGCGCCGCCTCGAAGAAGCACTGGGCGATCTGCACAAGGCCGGCAAGACCCGTGGCCCCATCCACCGCTGCGACGGGCAGGAAGCGGTCGGCATTGGTGCCACGGCGGCGCTCGAAGCTGACGATTACATCACCAGTACCCACCGCGGCCACGCGCACTACATCGGCAAGGGACTTGATCTGCATCGCGTCGCGGCTGAAATCATGGGCCGCGCCACCGGCTATTGTGCAGGGCGCGCGGGCCACATGCTCATTGCCGATGCCTCGCTTGGCGTTATCGGTGGCAATGGCATCGTTGGCGCCAGCATTCCAGCGGCTACGGGTATCGCCCTGTCGCTGCAGCTGCAGTCCCGCAGGAATGTGGCGCTCGCATTTTTCGGCGACGGTGCGGCACAGACCGGTATCAGCCACGAATCCATGAACATTGCCGCGCTCTGGCGCCTGCCCGTCATCTTCCTGCTGGAACACAATGAATACGGGCTGACGGTTCATCATACGGCGCAATCGGCAGTGGCCGACATCAGTGTACGCGCCCAGGGCTACGGCATCCCGTCGGTCATCATCGACGGCAATGACGTCCTTGCCGTCCATGACGCCGTTGCCGGGGCGGCCACGCATGCGCGCAGCGGAAAAGGCCCCACGCTGATCGAGGCCAAGACCTATCGCATGGAAGGCTTCTCCACGTCCGACATGGGAGGCTATCAGGCGGCGGAATCGCTGGCACACTGGCAGACACGCGATCCCATCGTACTGAGCCACCAGCAGTTGCTGGCACACGTGGATGCCGAAAAGCTTGCCCGCATCGAAGAAGCCGCAGCGCAGGAAGTCCGGCGCGCCGTGGAGCAAGCCCTGTCCGATCCCTTGCCCGAGTTCGAAATCTTTCAGCCGGCTGCGGCCTATTCGGAGGTTCAGTGATGGCGCTCATGCGTTATGCGGAAGCACTCAATGCCGCCCTGCGGGAAGAAATGACACGCGACCCCAATGTCTTTCTTTTCGGCGAGGATATTGCCACCTATGGCGGTGTATTCAAAGTCACCAGAAATCTGCTCGAGGAGTTCGGTCCCGAACGCGTCCGCGACACACCGATTTCCGAACAGACCCTGGCGGCCATGGCCGTCACCGCATCCATGACCGGTACGCGACCGGTGCTTGAGATCATGTATGCGGATTTCATGCCGCTGGTCATGGATGCCCTCATCAATCAGGCATCGATCTACGAATACCTCTGGAATGGCCAGGTCAGCATGCCCTTCGTTCTGCGCACCCAGGGTGGCGGCGGCGCCGGCGCCGGCGCCCAGCACTCCAAGAGCCTGGATGCGCTGGTCGCCCATGTTCCCGGCCTCAAGGTGGTCGCGCCCGCAACACCGGCGGACGCGAAAGGGATGCTGAAAGCAGCCATACGCGACCCCCAGCCCGTCATCTTTCTGGAACACAAGATGCTCTACAACCTCAGGGGCGAAGTTCCCGATGGCGAACATCTTGTGGAACTCGGCCGGGCGCACTGCGTACGGCCGGGCGAGCATGTATCGCTGTTCGCAAGCTCGCGCATGGTGCTCGAAAGCGAAAAAGCCGGCGAGTTGCTGGCGCAGGAAGGCATTTCCGCGGAAGTCATCGATCTGCGTACGCTGCGCCCGCTGGATGTCGGCGCCATCAAGCGCTCCATCGCCCGCACCCATCATGCCGTGGTGATCAATGAGGGTTGGCGCTTCTGTGGCTATGCGGCCGAGCTGTCGGCAACCATCATGGAACATGCCTTCGACGATCTGGATGCGCCTGTGGAGCGCGTCACCATGCCCGATATGCCGGTTCCCTACAGCGAACCGCTGGAGCTTGCCGTTCTGCCGGATGCCCGCAAGATCGCGGCGGCGGCGCGCAAGGCGCTGGCCTAGACGAAGAGGTTTGTCATGAGTGTGGAGATCGTGGTTCCGGCATCCGGCGGCGAATATATGGAATCCGTCGTCGTGGTGAAATGGCACGCCGGCGTCGGCGACAGTGTGCGCACCGGCCAGTTGCTTGTGGCGGTCGAGACGGCGAAGACCGCCATCGACATTGAAGCACCACAGGACGGCATCCTGAGCGAGATTCTTGCACAGGAGGGCGATGAAATCAGGATCGGTGCCGTACTGGCGCGTCTCGATACCGGTACGGCGGCAACACCCGCGAGCACGGCAGTGCCGCCGCGCATCACAGCCTCACCGGCGGCCCGCCGCCGGGCCCGTGAGCTGGGTCTCGATCTTGCGGGCATACCACCGAGCAGCCCGAGCGGGCGGATCAAGCTGCGCGACCTGCCGGATATCCAGCCCGCGACCTCCATGACGCATACAGATGCACGTGCGGGGAGACATGTCGATATCGACACGGATACGTTATATATACAGACTCGGGGTGCAAAAACCGGGATACCCGTCGTCTTTCTTCATGGACTGGGGGATGACGCAACGGGCTGGACCCCGCTGCTGTCGCGCCTGCGTACACATCACCCTCTGATCGTACTCGACTTGCCGGGGCACGGCCGATCCCTGGCCCACCCGGCATCGGATCTGCCGGCACTGGCCCAGGCTGTGACACAGGCATTGCAGGCGCAACCCGGATTGACTCAGTTCCATCTTGTGGGTCACTCACTGGGCGGTGCCGTGGCGATCCTGATGGCACGCACAGGTCTTTTCGACATCCATAGCCTGGGCCTGCTGGCGCCTGCCGGACTGGGCCCGGAAATCCACAGCGACATCCTGCGTGCGCTTCTGGACACCACGGATGCCCGGAAGCTGGGCAAGGCCTTGCACCGGCTCGTGGCACGCCCGGACGTCATCGATGAGACACTGATCGCCCTTGCGGCGCAGGCGCGAATGAACCCCATGCTGCGTGAACGGCAGCTGGCACTCGCCCGTTCCCTGTTCGACGATAATCGACAGGCGCATGACCTGCGTGCCCTGCTGCAAGGCCTGGGCCTGCCCGGCAAGATCATCTGGGGCCGGGAAGACGCCGTCATTCCCTGGCAGCATGCCCTGTCGCTCGATGGTCACATGGCGGTGCATCTGTTGCCCGGTGTCGGCCACGTACCACAGCTCGAAGCGCCGGACCTTACCGCTGACCTGCTGCAGGAACTGTTCCGGAGCGCACCCTGAAACCCGTCATTCATTTTCACTTCGATGGCGCCGCGCACGAGATACAGCTTGCGCCACAGCAGGCGCCGCAAACCGTGGCGATGCTGCTCGAGACACTGCCCAGCCGCATCGACATCCATTGCGCCAAGATTGCCGGGCGCCATATCTTCTGGCACGCACCTTTCATCGCGCCACTGGAAAGTCCGCAATCGGTCCTGAACGCCGAGCCCGGCACTTTTCTGTATTGGCCCGAGCGCCAGTTCCTGGAACTCATCTATGGGGAGTTGCAGGCGGAATCAGCCCAAGTGACCGTACTGGGCCATTTGACTGGCCCTGTAGACTGGCTCACCCGGCTGGGCAGTGATGTGATGCAATACCAGGGCTATCGGCGTTTCTGGGCAACGCTGTCGCAGAATATCAGGTCCGAGCCGCACCCGGCACCTCGCATCGACAATTGTCCACACGCACAGGCTGCGCGCAAGGCCCACGCCCAATGCAATCAGCCCGCCATAGAAAGCGGTGAACCGCCTGACCTGCTCGTGCTACGGGATGCTAGACGGGCAGCCTGGCTGCAGGAGCCCGACTGCCTTCGGACACTGGTCGCGCACCGCGGCATCATGCTGCCCTATGGTCCCCTGGCCATGGCTGAAGGCGAGTTCCGCAAGCTGCAGGAGTTGCTCTGGGGACTGTATAGCGCGATGCAAACAGCAAGAGAAGGAATCGATGCACCGGCAACTGGCCACTTCCTCATCCATGCATTTCTGGGTCGCATCGTCGGCCTCTGCGGACTGGAGGAGAGCGGTCATGTCCTGCGGCTTGCTGCCCTGCTCCTCCACACACGTCCGGCAGATGCGCAAACCGTCCTCGAAGAAACCATCCTGTATTGCGGGCGCATGGCCGCATGGCTGGATCTCGCCATTCCCTGGTACCGATTGAACGAGGCGGTCCTGGAAAGTCAGTCGGTACCGGGACTGTCGGACGGAGAAGTGTAGGCGTGACCACCGGGCGCCTGATCGGTGGGCGACACTTCCATGAAACTGATATCCACCTGTTCCGGCAGACACAAAGCGTGGACCACACAGCGCGCGATATCCTCAGGATGAACCGTGCGTACATCTTCATACATTCCTGAAAGTTGCTGCGCGTCCTTGACCGCCTCTCGGTAGATACCCGTACGCACGCGCCCGGGTGAAATCTCGGTGATGCGGATATTGCGGCCCGCCAGATCATGACGCATGACCCGCCCCGCCGCGCTCATGCCTGCCTTGGCCGCCGCATACGGTGCCGTACCCGGAAACACGAAGCTCCCCGTGGTCGAACCAATATTGATGATATGCCCATGGCCCCGCTGCAACATGCCGGGCAGCAGCAGGCGGATCAGCTGCAGGGGAGCGCGCAGGTTCACATCGATCATTCTGTCGATGGCATCAGCCTCCAGGGCCTCCATCGACCCAAGCGCAGCGACCTGTCCGGCATTGTTGACGAGCACATCAACCTGCAGGTCCGCACACAGGCCCTGGAGCGCAGATGTATCGGTGATGTCCAGCGGATGTGTGACGACATCCAGCGCTCCGCGCAAGCGGTCCAGATCCCGGACATTGCGGGCGATGGCATGGACTTCCAGCCCCAGTCCAACCAGCTCGCTGCAGATGGCAGCGCCAATGCCGCGCGAGGCTCCCGTGACCAATGCTGTGCGATACGCCGATGGCAGACCGGAAGGGGTGGATTGATCAGACATAATGCAAAAATAAAGAACAATGGCGGGGGGTTCAGAAAGCAAACATGATAGCACCGCCCTCTCCCCGCCATGCGTCCATTATCTGAACACCACAACGGCAGGCCGTGCTATCCTCGCGTTCATGAAATGGACACGCGTTCCGACGGCACATCGCATATCGCGCCGCCAATGGCTGCAGGGCTTTGCGCTGCTGCTCGTGAGCGTATTCCTCCTGCAGACGCTGGCCTGGGCACGCATGCCGCTGATGGCATCCGCCACGGCGGGGGTCGAAGCGGAACTCTGGACCATCTGCACCACCAACGGCATTCAGCACGCACAGGCGGATGGCGATCCGCTTTCGCCTGCGCTGCCGGGCCATGCCACCCACTGCGATCTGTGTGTCCTGGCCCAGGGTCTGGGCACGGCACCGGCCACCACCACAGCCCGGTATACCGAACACGCCTCACTGGCCATGCCTGTGTCCGCCCTGCCGACGCCTGCAGGGCCCATCAACTCACCGCAGCAGGCGCGCGCCCCGCCTCTGGTCTGATGTCGTTTCACGGAACCACCACGTTTCAGACTCATCACATCCAGAGGTCATTCAATGAACATCATCACTCGACTCGCCAGTGCCGCCCTGCTTTGCTCGGCTGCCGGCATCAGCTTTGCCCAGGGCCATGATCTGGGCGATCTGCACATCGACCGCCTGTGGTCGCGCGCCACTGTGGCCGGCGTTCCCAACGGTGCGGCCTATTTCACCGTCGACAACCACGGCCCGCAGGACGATCGCCTGCTGTCTGCGGAAGCGCCGGTGGCAGACCGTGCGGAATTACATACCCACATCAAGGATGGCGAGATCATGCGCATGCGCCAGGTTGAGCACATCGACATCCCGGCCGGCGGCTCGGTCGCACTGGCGCCCGGTGGCCTGCACGTCATGCTGATGGCGCTCAAGGCACCGCTGCAGGATGGCAGTCACTTCCCGCTGACGCTGAACTTCGAGAAGGCAGGCACCATCACCATCGACGTGCCCGTGGAGCTGCGCCGGAAAGCGCAATCACACGACCATGATCACGACCACGATCATGACCACAAGCATCACTGATGACTGATCAGTGGCAGGGGCATGTCTCCTGCCACTGGTGTTCAAGTGCTGGACGCTGCCCGGAAGGGCGGCACCGGCGCTCGGTGTTCAAAGGATGAACAGCTGCATCACGGCATCCGGCCCGCTCCACAGTATTGCATTCTGTTCGTGGCGCCGGCCCAGTGCCGCCGCCTCCTCCCGGGTCAGGCCCAGCACCAGAACGCTATCCTCACCCGGCCAGTCGTTGCCGGGGTTCTGACCGGGGTGACGACCAATACCCCGCAGAAAAGCATGACCCGCCTGGCGCAGATCGCTTTCCAGCACCAGCTGCCGGCACCGGTTTTCCGCTGCAGTCAACAGACGACTGTGCGGATTGCAGGCGGTGATGTAGGCGCTGCAATCAACACCCCAGTGCCGGTGCAGGGCCGCCAGATCCGCATGATGTTCATCCACACGCAGCACGAAGGCCGGACAATGAAACACGTGATAGTCCGTCTGCCGGTAGGCGCGCAGCAACATTTCATCCAACACGGTCATTATTGTCCTGTTTTTAGAACGCTCAATCCATTCAAACGGCTTTTTTCCGCCGATCGCACGGTTTATCATCTATTCATCAAACAATGAATCATTCACAGGTGAAAGCAATGATGGAACACCGCCCTTTCGCGTCGCTGGGTGCCGCCGATCACGGCTGGCTGGACGCCCGGCACCATTTCTCCTTCGCAGGCTATCACGATCCGCAGCGTATGCACTGGGGCCGCCTGCGCGTCTGGAACGACGATACCATCCAGCCGCGCACGGGTTTCCCGCTGCATCCGCACGCCGACATGGAAATCATCACCTATGTGCGTGAAGGTGCCATCACGCATGAGGACAGTCTGGGCAACAAGGGGCGCACCGAGGCGGGCGACGTTCAGGTCATGAGCGCCGGCACCGGCATCCGCCATTCCGAGTACAACCTGGAATCCGGGCCCACGCGCCTGTTCCAGATCTGGATACTGCCGGATGCGCGCGGTCATGCACCTGCCTGGGGCACGCGACCCTTCCCGCGCGAAGAGCGATCCAGGCGCTGGGTGGTGCTTGCCAGTGGTGTGGAAGACGATGAGAACGCACTGCGCATCCACAGCCCTGCGCGCGTCCTGGGAGCAACGCTGAAAGCGGGCGAGACGCGCTGGCGTTCGAATTCTCGCGCGATCGCCCGCTGGGCTATCTGGTGCCGGCAAGGGGCAGCGTCACCGTCAACCATCTTGCGCTCGGCGCGCGCGACGGCGTTGCCATCAGCGACGAGGACAGGCTCACCATCATCGCAAGGGAAGATGCCGAACTGGTCCTCGTCGAAACCGCATGATGAGAGCCCTACTTGGCCACGCGGCCTTCCTCATCGGCTGAAACATGCCACAGGACGATATGAACATGCGGTTCTTCAACACCGGGGTGTCCGGCGTTGTAGTTCATGTCGACATGATCGACAGGCGCGCCGGGCACTTTCAGATTATCCAGATTGAAGGATGAATCCATCAGGGCCAGCGGCACCATATAGGTCGTGCTCACCAGCTTGCCATCATGGTCGTAGCCCAGGAAAGGGCCCGCCGGCAGCGTGGCCGGGTCAACGAACAGCTGGCCCAGCCCGGGAATGAAGTCGGGCAGCGGCACCAGCGCGCTGACCGCCTGATACGGTGCATCCGGCGGGGATGTCAATACGGAATCATTGGCCGCCAGGCCGGCAACGGAAAAGGTGGAAAGCGCCAGGGCGGCAAGGCCCGCAGTCAACTTGGATGCAGTCATGAGTATCTCCAGTCAGGGATGCAGCGCGAATCGCTGCACTTCAACTGATTGGATGCACGCGACGGCACCGGCGTTTCACTTATATCGACAACAGCGCCCTGATCGCGTCGGGCGACAGGCCGGCCCCCAGGGCAACCGCCAGCAACAGCCTGGCCTTGTGCGGCGAAAGCCAGCCCGCGGGAATCAGGCCGCGTGCAATCAAATCCATTTCCGAACCGGGAAAGCCATAGGTATTGTGCAGTATCCGCCCGCCGATCACGCGCGAGGCGAGCAGCACCGGCATCCGTGCGGCCAGGGCTTCCAGCGCCGCAACCAGATGGCCCGGGACATGGCCCACGCCCATGGCCTCGATGACTGCGCCCTCGTAACCCAGACCGGGCAGCGCCGCAAGCAGGTCCGCGTGGTCATCCAGGCCCAGCTTCACCATGGCCACCTTGCCAAAACGCGACGGCGGAGGCAGGTGCGCGCGATGAGCCGGCATTTGCCGCAGCAGGCGCGCCCGACCTTCGATGATGAGCCCCAGGGGTCCGCCATTGGGAGAACAGAAAGCGTCGGGCAGCGTCTTGTGCATTTTCTCGACGCTGACCGCGTGATGGATCTCGTCGTTCAGGACCACCGTCACGCCCTGACCGCGCAAAGCGGGTGAGCACGCGGCAATGACTGCTGCGAGCAGGTTTGCCGGCCCATCGGCACCAGGCGCCGCCGCACCGCGCATGGCACCCGTGACCACCAGCGGCGCCTGCCCCTCGTACAACAGATCAAGCAGAAAGCTTGTCTCGTCGATGGTGTCCGTACCCTGCACCACGACCGAGCCCGCCGCCTGGCCATCCGCCGAGAGCTCGCCGGCCAGGCTTGCCACCTCCTGCAGGCGCAGCGACGCTCCGGGCTTGAGGAAAGGCGTACGCACCACCAGCCGGGCCACATCGCGCAGGGCCGGCACGCCGGCAAGCAGGTCTTCACCCGTCAGGGTGGGCGTGATTCCGGCCGCGCCGGGCGCCATGGTAATGGTGCCACCCAGCACCACAACATTCACTATAGGCAGACTCATATCCGGATTCCTCACTTCAAACGCCCAGATGACGCTTGAGAGTCTCGCCATCCTGTGCCAATGCCGACGCACTCCCGGTATACACCAGTTGTCCCGTCTCCATGATATGCGCCTGATCGGCCAGGGACAGGGCGCTGCGCAGATTCTGCTCCACCAGCAACACGGTCAGGCCTTCCTCGCGCAACACGCGAACGGCCGCCTCCACCGTCTGCACCATGACCGGCGCCAGACCTTCCGTAGGCTCATCCATGAGCAACAACTCGGGATTGGTCATCAACGCGCGGACAATGGCCAGCATCTGCCGCTCGCCACCTGAAAGCTGATTGCCACGATGGCGCCGGCGTTCGCCCAGACGCGGAAAGAGCTCGAGCGCGCGCGCTATCGTCCATGGGCTGCGCCCGGCCGCCGGCGCACGTGGCGGACAGATCTGCAAATGCTCCATCACCGTGAGTGACGGGAACAGCCGCCGTCCCTGGGGAACAAGGCCAATGCCGGCCCGTGCAATATCTTCGGAAATCAGGCCGACCAGCTCCCGATCACGAAAGCGGATGGAGCCCGACAGGATGCGCGGCGGCGTCAGCCCCATGATGGAGCGGATCAGGGTTGTCTTGCCCATGCCGTTGCGCCCGAGCAGGGCGGTCACCTGACGCTCGGGCACCGACAGGCTCACGCCCTGGAGCACACTCGCCTCGCCATAATTGCTGTACAGATCGCGCACCTCAAGCATGGTGATCCGCCGTCCCGAAATAAATGTCCTGCACTTCCTGGTTGTTGCGCACCTCGTCGGGCGTACCTTCGACGAGCACGCGACCAAAATGCAGGACGGTCACACGTTCGGCCAGCGCCAGCGCGAGCCCCATGTCATGCTCGATGAGCAGGACGGTCAGCTCGCGCGGCAGGCCCCGGATGATATCGGCCATCGGGCCGCGTTCAGCGGGCGAGAGGCCGGCAGCCGGCTCATCCAGCAGCAGCACCCGCGGATCGCTGGCAAGCGCAATCGCCAGCTCCAGCTGGCGCTGCTGCCCATACGCCATTGTCGATACAGTGTAGTGCCTGAATGCACTCAGGCTGCACAGGGACAACAGCGCATCAATACGTTCGTTCTCGTCCTGCGCAGGCCGGGCAGAGGCAAACAAGCGATATTTGCTCGCATGCTTTCCGCGCAGGGCGAGCAGCAGGTTCTCCTCTACGGTCAGGCCGAGCAGCACATTGGTGATCTGATAGGTGCGGCTCAGACCCGACTGGGCCCGCCGCGTTGCCGACCACGAGGACACATCCTCACCGTTGAGCAGCACCCGCCCCGAGGACAGGCCCTGCTCACCCGAAACCAGGGCAAACAGGGTGGATTTGCCCGCCCCGTTCGGACCGATGATGACATGCCGCCTGCCCCGAGGCACGCTCAGGCTGACCTCGTCTACGGCCTTCAGGGCGCCGAAGCTGCAGCTGACCGCCTGCAGCTCCAGCGCCTGCGGCGCACCGGCTATGGCGGCCGACGCGATGCTCATTGAGCCACGCCCTGGAAGCTGCGGCTGAATGGCGGTTGCTTGAGATACTCTTCCGGACTCATGTTGCCGAACTGCGAGACATCCTCATAGACATCCACAACCGCATTCACCAGCTTGCCGTCGTCACGCTGCACGACCTTGCGGATATAGATGTTGTAGATGGGATTACCGTAGTCATCCATATGCAGATTCTCGCCCAGGGGCGTCTGTGCCAGTGTGGTGTCCTTGACCGCCTGCAGGAAGCGCGGCCTGTCCTTCACATCGCCTTCTATGCGCGCCATCGCATCGGCCAGCCACTCGGCGCAGGTGAAACCTTCGGCAGCGAAGATCGCAGGAATCTTGTCGTACTCCTTCTCGTAGCGCGCAACAAAATCCTTGACTGCCGGCAGGTCTGCACCTTCGGCGTAATGGGCGCAGGACAGTATGCCCTCGCACTCATCGGGCGCCAGATGGCGGATGATGGACTGGTCCGTGGTGTTCTGCGAAGTCACCATGGGGAACTGGTCCTTGAGCCCGAAGTTGGACCACTGCTGCAGCAGGCGCGCGGCATCGGCACCGGTCTCGATGGCCAGCACCACATCGGGCGACATGCCGGCGATCTGCCCCAGGTAAGGACTGAAATCCGAGGTATTGAGCGGATGCCAGAGCTGGCCGGCGAGCTTGCCGCCGCCCTGGGTGAAGTTCTGGATGAATCCGCCCGCCTGCTCGTGGCCGAAGGTATAGTCCTGCCCGATGGTGACCACACGACGATAGCCCTGGGCCAGGCACCAGTCGGCCAGGGGGCGCGTCATCTGGCTCGCGGCAAAGCCCGCAACACGCAGCACATTCGGAATGCGGTCGCGCTGGGTAAGGTCGTCCGCAGCGACCACCGGCATGAAATACGGGACGCCGTTGCCTTTGGCGAACTCCGCAACCGCAAGACCGGTATTGGCAAGGACATCGCCCACCAGCATGTCCACATTGTGCTGCTGCACCAGGCGGCGCGCCTTCTGCAGGGCGGTATCCGGCACCGAGGCATCATCCTCGACGAGGATTTCCACCGGACGCCCTGCGATGGTCTTGCCATGGCCTTCCCAGAACAGATTCCAGCCATCGACGAGCTCGCGACCGGATGACGCGGCCGTGCCCGTCAGCGGTGCCAGCAGACCGATGCGGATGGGGCCGCTGCCCTGGGCGAGCGCATGGCGCAGGTTGCCCGAAACCAGCACGAGCCCGCCTGCCGCTCCCGCCAGGTGAATGAACTTGCGACGATTCATGATTGCCTCCGTGAATATATCTTGATTGAAACTACACTGACTCAGACCAGAGCTAGGGCGTCTGCCCCACAGCCCGGCGCCGGCCCAGCAGGCCGACCAGGCCGCCCGGCGCGAACAGCATGGTCAGCACAAACAGCAACCCCAACACCGTGGACCAGCGTTCGGTGTAGAAGCTGACAATATTTTCCAGCGCAATGATGACGGCCGCACCCACAAAACCGCCCCAGACTGTACCGATACCGCCAAGAATGGCCATCAGCAGTCCAAGGGTGGAATGCGCAACGTCCAGGCTGGTCGGACTGATGAACTGGTTGAGGAACACACCCAGCACACCGGCCACCCCGGCAAAGAAACCGGACACCGTAAAGCCGATGGCCAGCATGAGGGGAACGTTGTAACCCAGGGTACGCATACGGCTGGGGCTCTCCTGAATGCCCCGAAGCGCCATGCCGAAAGGCGAGCGCACGAAACGCCACACAACCGCCATCATGACCGTGACCGTGAAGAGCACGAAATAGTAGAAGCGAACAGGATCGGCCACCTGCGCCGGTCGTGCCACGCCCAGGATGCCGTTTTCGGCGCCGGTGACCGACGTCCAGCGATAGGCCACGCCCCACACCACCATGCCCAGGGCCAGAGTGAGCAACAGGAAGTAGACACCGGCCGTACGTACCGCCAGCACGCCGAACAGCGCGGAAAGCAATGTCGCCGCAGCAATGCCCGCAACCGCCGCAATCCAGGGGTCGCCGTCCATGCGGGCCACGATATAGGCAACGACGTAGGCCGCCAGCCCGAAGATGGCGCCATGTCCGAGTGATACCCGTCCGGCAAAACCGGCCAGGATATCGATGGACACGGCAAACAGGCCGAAGATCAGCATCTCCGTGACGAGTGTCTGGGGATACTCACCCAGCACGAAAGGCACAGCCAGGAGAAAGACGAGAGTGAGGGCCATGAGTACTCTGGCAACAGCACGTATCAGCATCAGGCTTTCCCGAAAAGACCATGGGGGCGGAATGCGAGCAGCAGCGCCATGGGACCAAAGATGATGAAATAGGCCAGTTCGGGCACCCAGACCTGGCCGAAATTGGCCAGGAATCCGACCAGCAGGCTGCCGATGGCCGCACCCACCAGACTGCCCTGCCCGCCGATGATGACGATCGCCAGGGCAAAGACAAGGATTTCAATGTCGGCACCCGGATACAGCGTCAGAAAAGCGCCGCCCAGCGTGCCGGCGATGCCCGCCAGGGCCGAGCCCAGCATCACGGTGAGCACGAAGAGCTTGCGGATGCGAATGCCCATGGCCTGCACCATTTCCTGATCATCCACACCGGCACGGATGAGCGCTCCCAGCGTCGTGCGGTTGTAGATCAGCCAGAGCACAATGAAGATGAGCACGCCGGCAGCCAGCACGGCCAGCCGGTACTTCGGGTAGAAAATGGGCCCCATGTGCACGATGCCCTTGAGCATTGCCGGCACGGCGATCGTACGCGCATCACCGCCCCAGATCACCAGGGCCTGATCGTTGAGCACCATGGCCACACCCAGGGTCAGCAGCACCTGGGTCAGCTCGTTGTCCTTCACACGGTCGAGCAGCCAGCGATCCAGCGCATAACCCATGAGCGCAATGAAGACCGCCGATGCCAGCACGCCCAGCAGGAAGGAGCCGCTGGCGCTGATGACCGTCATGCCGACGTAACCGCCGATCAGATACAACGATCCGTGCGCGAGGTTGACCACACGCAGCAGGCCGAAGATGAGTGTGAAGCCGCTCGCGACGATGAACAGCAATGCCGAGAATGACAGGGCATTGAGGATCTGCATGACGGTGCCCAGCATCACGACTCCCGGCGGGCAGCCAGCTGCCCGTCGTGCCAGTCGAGGATCTGCTCGCCCGTCCAGACCAGCACGTCATCGCGCCCGCTGATATAGGCGAGCGCCTCCTCGAAGTAGCGTATGCGATGCGGCACGCCCGACAGGAAGGGATGGACCGCAATGCACATGATGCGCGGCTGGTCGCGGCCCTCCTCATAGAGCCGGTCAAAACTGTCGCGAATGCGCTGCAGCAGTACCGGGCCCTCATGATGCTGCACCGCCACCATGGGCACATCGTTCAGCTCCACACTGTAGGGCATGGCCGTCATGGGGCCGGCTGCGGTCTCGAAGCGCATGGGCTGGTCATCCAGGCACCAGTCGCCGATGTAGCGCACACCGGCGCGCGCCAGATGATCGACCGTATCGAAGGTCTGCGTCAGCCCCGGGCCCAGCCAGCCGACGGGTCCCCTGCCGGTGAATGCCCGTATGGTCTCCACCGTTCGGGTGATCATCGCGACCTGATCATCCACCTTGTGCGTGGGCGTCTGCACATAGCCGTGACCCATGAATTCCCAGCCGGCGTCCCGTGCCGCCCCGGCCACTTCAGGATAGGACTCGCACACATGGCCGTTGATGGACAGGGTGGCTTTCATGCCAAAGCGGTCCAGGGCCGCCTTCAGGCGCCAGAACCCGACCCGCATGCCGTATTCATGCCAGCACCAGTTGGCAATGTCGGGCAGCACCGGTGCCGCAGTCGGTGCGGGAAGCACCTGACGCGCCATGGGTTTGCCGATGTCCCAATGCTCGACGTTGACCACGGGCCATACAACGAGACGGGCCTTGCCCGGCAGGCTGAGCGGTGGGCGATTGATGATGGATGAATAGGGAAGCCGCTGTGCGGGCGGCCGGGAAGCGATGCTCATGCTGTTTCGCCTTTTGGAATCTATTGTTGCGACAGGTTTTGCTTGTTCTCTGTAAATACTAGGTTTCTTCGTACGCAGGCGTCAATCGTTTCCCATATAATTCCATTAGTTGGACTTTATCGATTGAAAGCCTATCATCATGCCAGGAACAAAGCGAAGCAATGGCGCCCAGACCGTGCGCAGGGCCATGCGCGCACTCAAACTCATCGCCGCCGGTCCGCCCGAAGGATCACGGCTGGTTGACCTTTCCGCCGAACTGGCACTCGAGCGCCCCACCCTGCATCGCCTGCTGCGCAGTCTGGTGGCGGAAGGCATGCTCACGCAACATCCCGGCACGCGCCGCTATGCACTGGGCTCGCTGCTCTTCGAGCTTGGCCTGCAGGCGGCGCACCCCTTCAATCTGGTGCCGCTGTGCCAGCCCCTGCTACATCGTCTGGCCGAGGAAACCGGCGATACTTCCTTCCTGTTCGTGCGCAGCGGCAACGATGCCGTCTGCCTGGCCCGCGTGCAGGGCACCTACCCGATACAGACCCCTGCGGTGCCCGTCGGCAGTCGCCAGCCACTGGGCGTGAACGCCGGTGGCCTGGCGCTGCTCAGCGCGGTAACGCGGGCCGAAATGGAAGATATCGTCGAAGCCGTCGCGCCGCGACTGGGCACCTATGGCGATCTGACGCCCGCGCAGATTCGTGAATACTGGCAACGCGCCCAGGAAAGGGGCTATGCGCTTATCGGCAATCGCGCGGTTCCGGGCGTGACCGCTGCGGGCCTGCCCGTGATCAATGAAGTCGGCCTGCCCATTGCGGCACTGACGGTGGCGGCCACCAATACCCGCATGACAGAAGAACGCGCCAGGCGTATCCTGCCTTATCTGAGGGCGGCAACGGCGGAACTGGCCAGTCAGCTCTAGCGGAAACCTTTGCCCGATACCTCACACAATCACCCTGCACCCCAACCGGAGCTTTCCATGTCATCACACCGCCATACCGCCCTGCGCCTGCTGACACCCGTACTCGCCCTGGCCATGACGCTGGCCGCACCCGTCAGCATGGCCGACAGCCGAAGGGATTACGAATTTGCCCACCAGGCCCTGCAGCAGGGCCGGATGCTGTCCCTGCGTGCCGTACTCGACCGCGTCACGGCCGAATATGCCGGCGAACCGGTCAAGATCGAGTTCGAGCGCGATGACGGCATCTACCTGTACGAAATCAAGCTGATCCAGCCTTCCGGCACGCTGCTGAAGCTGGAAGTGGATGCGATCACGGGCGAGCTGATCAAGCTCAAGCGCCGTGATATCGAACGGCGCAAGCGCTGAAACATTCTCCCGACCCTGTTCATCCAATGAACAAGGGGCGGCGTTCCTGCCCGCCCGACTCGACAAGGGAGAACATCGTGAGTCAATTTGCCATCCATCGCCCGTCACCCCTGCGCCGTCGCCTGCTGCTGGCCACCGGCGGACTCGTGCTGGCCACACCGGCGCTGCGCTTCAGCCGTGCCGAAGACATCGTGGAAATCGCCATGGCAGGCACGGCCACGGGCTCGCATGTATGGTTTCGCCCGCGCGGGCTGTATCTGCGTCCCGGCCAGGGTGTTCGCTGGGTGAACAAGGACGCCGGCAATGTGCACACCACAACGGCCTACCACCCGGACAACGGCAAGGCCTTGCGCATTCCGCAGAATGCACAATCCTGGGATTCCGGCTATCTGATGCCGGATCAGTCTTTCGAACTCATCTTTGAAGTGCCGGGCGTCTACGACTATTACTGCAAGCCCCATGAGCAGGCCGGCATGGTGGGGCGTATTGTCGTGGGCGACGTGGATGCGCAGGCGCAGGCCCGGGCGCTGACGGACGCCGGCCTGCCCGAAGCCGCCCTCGCGCAGCTAGCCGTCCCCGCCGACATCATCGCCCGGGGGCGCATCGACGATTAGTGCGGAAACGCCGGCAACGCCCGCCTCGGCCAGACGGGCGTGCACCGCCGCAACGATGCGATCGCAGCGCGGGCCGGCAAACGAGAACGCCTCGCGCGCGTGGCTGTCCATGAGCCCCTTGAGCCCCGTCTGCAAGCGGCGGCGCGCCCGCAGATAGCGCACGCGTACCGTGGCTTCGGGGATGCCCAGCAGTTCCGCCACTTCGGCCGAAGGCATCTCTTCCACGCCGCGCAGCATGAATACCTCGCGATACTTGTCCGGCAGGGCACTGATGTGCGCTTCGAGTATGCGGCGCAGCTCGGCGCGTGACGCCTGATCATCCGGCCCCGGCACCAGTGACTGTAATGAGGGCAGTTCGGGCAGGCTCATGCCGGCCTCCTCCACAATGGTGGCATCCACGGATTGGATGACTTTGCCCCGCGCTTCGTTTCGTCTCCTGCGCATCAGGGCTTCATTGGCGGCAATACGGGTCAGCCAGGTGGATACCGCCGCATCGCCACGAAAGCCGGCCAGGTGCTGCCAGGCCTTCCACCAGGCCTCCTGCACGGCCTCCTCGGCATCGCTGTCATTGTGCAGAATGGCACGCGCCGTACGGAACAGGCGCTGGTTGTAGCGCCGCATCAGCGCGGTAAAGGCCGCCACATCGCCTTGCGCCGCCCGTGCAACCAGCGCCCCGTCCCCATTCCCGGCCTGAAACCCGGCCTCCTGCAAGGCTGCCATGAATGCTGCTCCTTCCCGTGAAACCGTCGTCCTAGCCGTCGTAAGCGGCGAGTGTTGCAAAATCGATGCCGGACAGCGCCGCCTTCATGATATCCTCGTCACCGCCTTCGGCCTGCACGAGCACGCGCCCGCCCACCATGGCCGACATCGAATTGTCGCGCACCATCATGCTCTGGCCGTTCACGGTGACCACCTTGCCCATCATGGCCATCATCTGAGGGTTGCCCAGCATGCCCATCATGCCGACCACCATGGGGCTGTCGGCCATCAGGTTGATGGTGAACGCCTGCTCGTCGGGACCGAGGTAGCTGGCCTTGGCGCCCACGCCCATCAGGCCGCCCATCAGGCCTGCGCTGTCATCCGAATCGTCCTTCTTGATCGTGCGCGTCCAGCCCTCGGGCGCATCCGGCAGGAAAGCCGCCAGGCGCGCCTTCTTGATGGATAGCAGTGCCTTGTTAGCCGTGGTGATCTGCGCGGCCGCATCATTCAGGCGACCCGCCTCATAAGCCTGCTGGGCCGCTTTCAGGGCTTCGCTGACCTCGTCTGCCAATACGGGGGCCCCCAGGCCGAGCGCAAGGGACAGGAAAGCAGGGACAATGATTTTCTTCATGGTATTTTCTCTTATCATTAAACGATGCGGCCCGCCGCAGGACTGGTGTACAGCTTGCACCTATTCTAGCGGCAGTTCGCTTGCAGGGGCTATCATCCGTCTTTCAACACAGGAGCAATCAACCATGATGAACAGAATTCTCGGCCGCGCCGCGGCGGCGGCAGTGGTGCTGGGCCTGGCCGGCCTTGCCGGTCCGGCAATGGCGGATGACTGGCCCTCCCGGCCGCTGACCCTCATCGTGCCTTTCGGTCCGGGCTCCAGCCCCGACACCATGGCGCGCATTGTGGCCGAGCACGCCGGCGAAACCCTGGGCCAGACCATCGTTGTGCAGAACCGTCCGGGCGCCAGCGGCAACCTGGGCACGAATGCCATCGCCCAGTCCAAGCCGGATGGCTATACGTTCGGCGTGTCCATCACCGGGCCCATGGTGAACAATACGGTGCTCTATGCCGAGCTGCCCTACGATCCGAAGAAGGATCTGGTGCCCCTGACGCTGGCCGTACACCAGTTCAACGTGCTGGCCGTGGCTGCCGAATCGCCTTACCAGAACTTCGAGCAGCTGCTTGCCGCAATGAAGGACCCGGCAAACGACTTCAACTTCCCCTCGACCGGCGCCGGAACGATCTCTCACCTGTCCGTCGAACTGCTGCTGGAGCGCACGGGCGGCAAGGCCGTACACGTGGCCTACAACTCGTCGCCCGCGGCTGTGACATCGCTCATCTCGCAGGATACCGATTTTGCCGCCCTGCCGCCCATTGCCGTCATGCCCATGATCAGGGACGGCAAGCTGCGTCCCTTGGCCGCGGTCGCGAGCGAACGCCTGAGCTTCCTGCCCGAGGTGCCCACCGTCAATGAGTTCGGCATGGAAAACGTGGAAGGTTCCGGCTGGATCGGCTTCGTCGCCCCCGCCGGCATGCCGGCCGATATTGAGACGCGGCTTGCCGATGCGCTCATCAAGGCCTTGCATGACCCGGATCTGGCCGAGCGCCTGCGCAATCTGTACATGGAGCCCGTGGGCAACACGCCGGAAGAGTTCGGCCGCTATATGGACGAGGAACTGGCCCGCTGGGCGCCGCTCATCAAGCGCCTGAAGCTGAGCGTGAACTGAGTTTGAACCGGATGCCTGATCCGCGCGCCACCACGCGCCACCACGCTCAAGTGATGGCGCGCATGAAGGTTTCCATCTTGGTGGCGGTTTCCAGGATCTCGGCCTCGGGGTCCGATCCCGCCACCGTGCCGGCACCGGCATACAGGCGCAGGCGATCCGGCGCACTCTGGAAAGCGCAACGCAGCGTGAGCACCCATTCGCCATCGCCGTTTTCATGCTGCCAGCCCGCCAGGCCGGCATAGTATTCCCGATCGAAAGGCTCAAGCTCGGCAATCGCATCGAAAGCCACCGCCGTCGGCTGGCCGCAGACGGCCGGTGTGGGATGCAGTGCAAGCGCCACATCCAGCGCCGTGGGCCGGGGCTCGGCGAGCGTGGCATGGATGTCGGTGGACAGGTGCCAGAGCGCGTCCGTACCGATCACCGAAGGGCCGTCCGGCACTTCGAGCGACGCGCACAGGGGCGTCAGGATACGCACAATATCGCGCACCACAAAGGCGTGCTCATGCAAGTCCTTGGGCGAGACCGCCAAACCTTCACGACGCGCCGCATCGATCGCGGGATCGGCATGGCGCCCGATGGAGCCCGCCAGCGGATTCACATGGATGCGCGCCCCTTCGCGACGCACGAGCAGCTCGGGGCTTGCCGCCAGCATGGTGCCGGCGCGTTGCAGCCGGCCGGAGGCGTCCGCCTGCCATGCCGGCAGGGCAAAAGTGTAGCCGTGACGGTTGCGCGCCTGCAGGTCCGCCATCACTGTCGTCAGCGCCAGCGGCGTATCCAGCTGCACGTCCATGGCACGGGCCAGCACAATCTTCTCGGCCGTACCGGCCGCGTAGCGGCGCAATGCCGCGCGCACGGCATCACCGTAGACTTCGGGTGCGGGCAGGGGTTCGCGGGACTGCACGCGGGCCCGGCGCGTGTGCGATGCGGCGTGCAAAGCAGCACCGGCTGCAGCCGTTTCAGCGGCGGACACGGGGCGCCGCGTCAGCCGTTCGGGCAGGCTCAGGCTGGCCGGACGGCGCGCATCGAACGGCACGAGCCCAAAGACGGTGCCGGCGTGCGTGCGTCCCTGCGCACGTGCCTGCGCAAACAGGGCCGCCAGCGCTTCGCCGGACGCAGGGACATGCGCCGCCAGGCCCAGATCGGCCTGTGAGACATGCCACTGCCAGTCGGGAGAGGCAAACCAGAGGTCACCTTCGCCCAGGGAAAAAGCGGTACCGGCATCGCGCGCGATGCCACTGGTTTCTGTCGTCATGACGGCCGTCAGCGCATTTGTTGCAATTGCTGCAGCTGCTGCATCTGCTCCGCCAGGCCCTTGAACATATCCGCCAGGCTGGACGGCGCCGCCGGCAGCTCGAACAACTCGGCGGCCGGCGTGTTGCCGGAGATGGACGCCAGGCGCATCTCGTCATCCACGCGCAGTACACCGCGCTCCTTTGCCGGCAGGGCGGCGCTCACCGTGCGGGCACGCTCGGCGCCGAACAGGGTTTCAAGCAGGCGCAGGTAGGTGTCGGTCAGCTCGTTGGCCAGGGGATGATCGGCAAGCACCAGCTCCACCGCACGCTGCTTGCCTTTGCTTTCCGTGATGGTGCCGGTATATACACGGCCTTCGATGCCGGCATGGGTCTCGCGTGCGCCCGTGGGCTTCAGCCCGGACAGGCTGACATCCAGCAGGCTGACGTCGCCGCCGTCCATGAAATCTGCGGCCATGGCAATCATGCCGCCGACTTCCATCACCATGGTTTCACCGTCGTCTTCCATGACCATATACATCTTGCCATCGCGGGCAATCATATAGCCTTCGTCTTCATCGGGAAGATCGATGCGCAGCTTGCCGCTGTCATCCCAGAACAGAACGACACGGTCGGAATCCGCATCGAATGTGGCCTGCCCGGCGGCCACGGCCGCCAATGGCAGCAGTGCTGAAAGCACAACAGCGGCCACGCGCTGACGAATACCTGTCATGAGACCCCCTTTGCATTACGCATCATGAGGGGGCATGCCACCGGCACGCCCCGCCTGGGGCCATCATAGCAACAGGCCGGCAGTTTGTGTCACTTACTTGCGCCAGTAATCGTTGGCCGCCGCAACCGTCTGGAAATGGATGGCGATCACCTGCGACACCGCAATCAGGCTGTCGGGGTTATGGGCATAGCTATTGCGCAGGCCCTTGCGCACCGACGCATCGCTCTGTGTGGTGGCCACCCCTTTCTGTGAAAGCTTCACCGCCAATGCAAAGCCTGCCTCCGGCGTGTCGGTGATGAGCGTCAGGCCCGCCTGGGCTGCCGGTGCACTGGTGTCGGCCGCCAGCGCCACGCTGCCACAGGCCAGCGCCAGCCCCAGGGCCAGCACGCTTGCGAAGAAAAACTGTGCCCAGGATGCAGACTTGCGGGCGGTAGTGGATGATTTGCGGTACATGGCAGCTCCTTGCGGGTTGAATGATTGAAGCATCTGATACTTCACCATAGTGCCATTTGGTGCCTGTTGCCCGGATACCGGCAACGCCGGTATGGGGAAAGCCGCATTACCGCAGCAGTATTACCGCAGGGACAGTCCTGCCGGCCAGGCCATGCAGGCGCCCTGCACCGCCAGGCTGACACAGGTCTCCAGCGCCGGCGCGCCCAGCGACGGCATGCGCAGGTCCAGACAGATATCGCCCAGCTCCAGCGCCACCAGCGTGTGGTCGCCCCGGAAGGAGCGGCGCACCACCTGTGCACACACGCCCGCGCGCTCGTGGGCCCACTGCACCTGTTCGGGCCGGATCATGACGGTGGCCGCATTGCCGGGTGCGCCCGGACAGGCATGCGGATACACGGGCAGCTCGCCGAGCGCGCAGCGCACGCCGGCTTGCGTCACCTGCCCGGGCAGGAAGATGGCGGCGCCGGTCAGCCGGGCCACGGCCTGGGTGGCCGGCTGCCAGTAGACGGTTTCAGGGCTCGCGCATTGCATGATATGCCCGGACAGCATCACCGCCAGCTGATCCGACACGGCAAAGGCCTCGCCGGGATCGTGGCTGACCAGCACCGTCGTCGTGCCGGTGCGACGCAAGACCTGGATGACGTCTTCGCAGATGCTGCGCCGCAGATCCAGATCCAGCGCATTGAAAGGCTCGTCGAGCAGCACCAGCGTGGGGTCCGGCGCCAGGGCGCGCGCCAGCGCCACCCTTTGCTGCTGCCCGCCGGAAAGCTCGTGCGGATAGCGTGCGCCCAGCCCTTCGAGTCCCGTCAGGGCCAGCACCTCGGCCACACGGCGGGCGCGCGGACTCTGGCGCGGCAGGCCGAAACGCACATTGGCCTCCACGGTAAGGTGCGGAAAAAGACTGCCCTCCTGGGGCACATAGCCGATGCTGCGCCGCTCGGGCGGCACAAAGACGGAAGGCGAGGCCATGATGGTATCGCCAAAGGCGATATGCCCCTGGTCGGGCGGCTCGAAACCGGCAATCAGGCGCAGCAGTGTGGTCTTGCCACAGCCCGACGGCCCCAGCAGCGCGATGACCGAGCCCTGCGCCACATCCAGATCGATGCCGCGCAGCACCTCAACCTCGCCATAACGCTTGTGCACACCGGAAATGCGAAGATGCGCCATCGTGCCTCAGTGCCCCTGATGCAGCATGCGGCGCGTGAACACCCAGACCGGGAAGATGGACAAGGCCACCAGCAGCGCCGCAAACGGGGCGGCAGCGGCGTATTCGGCGTCCACCGTATGCGCCCAGACTTCGGTGGCCAGGGTGACCGTTCCCGTGGGGGCCAGCATGAGCGTGGCCGTGAGCTCGCGCACCATCTCCAGCATCATCAGGGCCAGGGCGGCCCCGATGCCCGGTGCGATATTGGGCAGCACCACCGAAACGAATACCGAGAAAGGACGGCGCCCCAGGCTGCGGCCTATGGATTCCAGCTGGGGCGGCAGCAGCTCTATGGATGCCCGCAGCGAAGACTGGGCGAGCGGCAGAAAGAGGATGGCATAGGCGACGAGCAGCACCAGCGATGTCTGGTAGAGTGCGGGCGCAATGCGGATGGTGAGAAAGACCAGCGCCAGGGCCACGACCACGCCCGGCAGGCCGTGCACGATGTAGGGCAGGCGCTCGGCGAACTGGGCCACGCGCCCGCGGTAGCGCACCGACAGCAGGACCAGGGGGATGGCAAGCACGCTGGTGAGCAGGGCCCCCGAGCCCGCCAGGGTGAGCGAGCCGCGTATGGCCGGCAGGATCTGCGCATAGCCCGTGCCGGCCGAGTGACCGGTGGCCAGCCAGTAGGCCAGGATGGCCAGGGGCACACCCAGCGACAGCACACCCAGCAGCAGGAAGGCTCCCAGTACCAGCGGCGTGCGGCGCGGCCCCAGGCGTACGCGCTGTGCCACCCGCGCACTGCCCCGCCCCACCCGCGCCACGCGCCGGCCGGCGCGCAAACGCATCTCGGCCCAGGCGGCGGGGATGCACAGCAGCATCAGCACGATAGACTGCATGGCCGCCGAAGCGCTGTCAAAGTGCAATTCATAGGTTTCAAAGATGGCCGTGGTGAAAGTCTGCACGCGCAGCAGGGCCAGCGCCCCGAACTCGGCAAACATGTGGGTGACCACCAGCAGCGCCCCGCCGCCCAGGGCCGGTATCAGCTGGGGCAGCAGCGCCTGCGAGAACGTGCGCCAGGGACCGCGCCCCAGCGAGCGCGCCACGTCCTCGAAAGCCGGATCCGTGCTGCGCAGGGCGGCTGCCACCGGCAGGTAGACCAGCGGGTAATTGGACAGCGCCAGGATGAGGATGGCGCCGCCCATGTTCTGGAACATGACGTCGATGGAGGCCCAGGCATAGCTGGACACAAAGGCCGGTACGGCCAGCGGCAGGCCGGCGGCCACGCGCCAGAAGCGCCGCCCCGGCAGATCGGAGCGCTCCACACACCAGGCCACACCCAGACCGATGGCCATGGCCAGCAGCGTGACGCCGGTGGCCAGCGTCAGGGTATTGACCAGAAGCTCGAAATTGCGCGCCCGGAACAGCTCGGCCGCCGCCCCCAGGATGCCCGTCTGCGCCGTACGCAGGGTGACATAGACTAGGGGCAGGCCCACCAGCCCCACCGGTATCAGGGCGGCCAGCACCAGCCAGGGCAGATTGAAGCCGCCCTGGCGGCCCGCCACGAGCGCGCCCGCGCTCACGCCAGCCCGGCCTCGCGGCGCAGCTCAAGCGCTTCGGCGGCGCCGCCCAGACTGGCGGGATTGACCCTGGGGGGCGAGAGCTCGTCGAAAGGCTTGAGGTCGAAACCCGGCTGGATGGCGGGGTTCATGGGCCATTCGGCCACTGCCTTCGCGAGCACGCCCTGCCCTTCGGGGCTGACCATGAACTCGACCAGACGCTGGGCCGCATCGGCATTGGGCGCCGTCTTGAGTACGCCCGCCGCAGACACGGTGATGAGCGCGCCGGGATCACCCGGCCCGGAAAAATGCAGTGCCGAATTCATGTTCTCGGCACCCACCTCGCGAGCGACGATGTACCAGTAGTAGTTATTGATGAGGCCGGTGGCGATCTCGCCGCGCTCGACGGCACGCATGGCCGCCATGTTGTTGTTGTAGATGCGCCCGTACTTCTTCAGATCCTTGAGCCACTGCAACGCCACATCGCGGCCCCTGAGCGTTTCGATGGCGATGATCTGCTGCTGGAAGGCGCCGCTGGTGGGCACAAAGGCCAGGCGCCCTTCCCAGGCCTCGGTCGCCATGTCGAGGACGGACGCCGGCAGCTCGGCCGCATCCACCATGTTGCGGTTGTAGACGGTCACGCGGCAACGCGCCGTAATGCCCACCCAGGTGCCATCGTCGGCGGCATAGCCCGAACGCACCTGCGAGACCACACCTTCGGGCAGGCGGGCGAGCAGATTGCGCTCGGCGAGGGCCGCCACGGGCGGGCTTTCTTCCGTATAGAGGACATCCGCCGGCGAGCGGCTGCCTTCCTCGATGATCTGGTTGGCCAGCTGCACGCTGTTGCCCTTGCGAATATTGACCGTAATGCCCGTGGCTTCGGTAAAGGCGTCGATGAGCAATTGCGTCGTCTTGGCATGCTGACCGTTGTACAGGGTAAGGCTTTGCGCGCCTGCGGCGTGCGCAGACAGGCCGAAGGGCAGACCCAAAGGCAAACCAAATGTGAGCCCGGCACCCAAGCCAAGGCCGGCGCGCAGCAGACTGCGGCGGACGGGAGACGTGGAATGCAGGGCGGGATGAAGATTCAGGCGGGAAGTCATGCGGCAATCCTTCAGGGTGTAGACTTGAAATGATTGTATCGCAAATAAGAATAGTTATCTTTATCGTTTGCAATCAGAATCCGCTTCAGCCGGTTACGGCGCGCGGCACCGGAAGCCGGTGACATCCCTGTTTTCAGACGAAAAAAGCCGCCGGAATGAACGGCGGCCGGTAAAGCGGGACGGGCGAAGCGCGGTGCTTCACCCGTCCTGCAGGTCCAAACAACTGCGTCAGTTGCCGATGACCATGGTGCTGACCGAGGCGTTGCCCACCGCCGTGGCGCTGATGCTGTTGCCGGCGATGATGGTGCGGTTGCCGGTGCCAGCACCCATCACACCCATGCCGGCGTTCGTGACTGAAGCGGTGACATTACCGGTATTGGTCTGGCTCGAGCTTATGGATTGGCTGGCCGTGACTGCGCCCAGCAGCGACGATGCCGTAACCTGGTTGACAGCGGTATTGCCATAGGCGACGGCGGCAATACTGTTATTGGCGACACGCACCACATTATCCGCACCGCCACTCGGAACGCGGACATCGAACACCCTGCCCGCCCAGCCGGCCGTGGCACCGTTGATTGTCGCAGCGATTGCTCCTGTGTTGTTCTGTGTGTTGTCAACGCTTTGCGTGCTGTTCAGCGCGCCTGCAGTTACAGAACCATTGAGGGCATTGATCGCGCTGTTGCCATAGGCACGAGCCTGCACGTGGTTATCAACCAGATTGACGGTGCTGCTATTCATTTCGCCGAAGGTGGAGACGCCCACGCTGCCTTCCTGACCAAAGGCAACTTTGGCATTAACACCAGCATGGTTGCTCTGGTCATTCTTGGCGGTGGCGCTGAAACCATCACCCGTCACCATCTTCTGATCGATGACATTCTCGGCATGGTTTGCCGCCGCCAGACTATCGATATCATTGCCGGTAACGGTGAGGACCGTGCCAGCAATATCCGCGTTGCTGTGAATGCCTACGCCAGCATCCAGATCAATGGTGCTGATAATGACGCCGGCCTGCTCATTTGTTTGCTTATTATCGATCTCCGCATCTGGAGCGCTTGTGGCATTCAGGATATCCAGTTCAATCTCGTTGCTCGCCTGACTGCCCAGCGCAACGCTGGAAAGGCTGTTACTGCTGACGACGGCAGTACCTGACAGACTTCCAGCTTTTACACCCAGACCACCCTGCGCACCTCGGAGCGCCAGCGATGACGATACCGGGCCCCGGTTGGTCTGCTCGTTGTCGATCTGCGCGTCACCACTGACTTCTTCTTCTGAAGCCAGGGCAATACGGTTAGCGGCCTGATTGGCGCGTGCTGCGGCAGACAGTGTGTTCTTGCTGACCGTTGCCGTGCCGGAAATATCGTGCTGCGCGATCACACCCATGCCTTCAACCGTGGTTGTGGCCGATACTTCACCCTCATTCAGCTGCATGTTACCCAGCACAGGTGCCGCTGTGCTACCCGTCAGGGCCGCAATATCGATAACATTGCCCGCGCGGTTAGCGATCGCATCAGAAGCAATCGTATTTTCCGTCAGCACTGCCGTCCCCATGATACCTGCTGTTGCCTGGGAAACGATGCTCATGCCCGCCTGGCCCGTAGCTGCGGTGGCTGTGGTGTCCCCGGTGGCCGTCTGGGAGTTCACGATCTCGGGGCTGCCGCTGGCCGTAGTGCCCGCATTCATGGCGATAAGGTTTTGCACATCATTGCTCATTGCCAGCGCAGAGAGCTCATTGCCCTTGACCACCGCCGTGCCATCAATTTCGAGACCGCTGCCAACTTGATTACCACCATCCTGATCGCCGATCAGCATGCGACCTTTGGCCGAGGCCAAGACAGCGCCTTCGCTGGTCTGGGTGCTGGTCAGCTTGAAGTCACCGGTGTCCAGACTGGTGCCCGCATCCAGATCAGCGACGTTGGTGGCGCTATTGCCAAAGGCGACGGCAACGATACTGTTGTTCAGCAGATAGGCCTCACCTGTGGTACCCAATTGACCGGCACCCAAGATGAATATATGACCATCTGCAGTCGCAGTCACGCTCCCGTTGGAAGCCTGGACATTGTCGAGCACGCTGTTCTTGTCCAGGGTGATATCCGTAACGGCATCACCCAGAATTGCATTGAGCGCCTCATTACCGCCTGCTTGAGCAGATATCTGATTGCGCGCCACTGACACTGTGGAGTTGCCAGTCATACCGATACTGGTGGGCGCATAAACGCCGATATGCGCATTCTCTGTGGTCGCGGTCGTATCGGCGGGGCTGCCGCCCTGAATACTTTGCGAATTGGTGAGCGATGCGCGATATTTTCCACTGACATCGACATCTATAATATTACTGGCTGCATGCGTGATTGCCAGGCTCTCGATGGTATTGCGAACCACCGCAACATTCAACTTGCCTTCAAGAACAGCACCAATGTCACCACCTGCGGTGGCAGAAACCTGACCATCCGGCCCATGTGAAAGCTGATCATTCTGGAGCACCATCTCCGCGGATGAGCTTTGCCCATCACCGGCAACGCCAATCATATTGGATGCCATCCCGCCCCGCGCTTCGGCACCCACGGTGTTGCCTGCAAGCACCACTCGCCCCTCATGCAGCAAGGCGCCCGGATTGCCTGTTGGCGGGTTGGCGTTTCTGACGAGTATATTCGTCGTGTTCTCCGCCGTTATTTGGGTTCCGTAATTGCGCTGCGTACTGGCAATCGCGAACCCGGCCTTTTCGAGCTGATCCGTCACAACCACATCAATATCATTGGCCACGACATTACCCGTCGCAGCAGCCAATGAGGTATTGCTCGCCAGCACAATACGCCCTGTGCCCGCCGTAGTCGACGCGCTGGTCACCTCGATATGACTGTCCGCCACCTTCGATGACAAGCTTGTGCCTAGATTGGCCTGGGCACTGGCAATACCAAGGTTGACCTTTTCGACTTCAGCGCCGTAGCCCCCGGTAGCTGCCGCAGCACCGGATGGACCATGAACGCTGAGACCCTCCATGGCAAGGGCATTGTTACCAATATTGCCTGTGGATGACGCTTCGATGTGGTTACCCACAACAGTGACTGGAAAATTAATAGCATTGGCCCCGGCAATCACGTCAATGCCGCTGCCGGTGACCTCTGCAGTAGAGTTGGCATGCGTACCCCTGTTATCCTGAAGGCTGGCGATGACGACGCTGCCGTCCAGGTCCAGAGCGGCCCCGGACACCCCGTAATGGTTTGTTGCATCATTGGCAACAAAACCCGCCCTGATATCATTGCCGGCAATGCGAATGCTGGTGGCAGTACCGATAGTGCCAGGACTGACATCAACGACAATACCGGCGCTATCGACAAGGGCGGCCGAATCGGTATCTTCCGTCTTCTGATAAGTCGCCAGCACACCATTGGCCTCAGCGCTTGCCTGTTTTGTCTGGACATCAACCTTGGCCTCGCCCTGCACCGCCGTGTCCTCAAAAGCGTCCAGACCGGTATGAGTGACTTCAATCAAGCTGGCATTGACGGTGGACTGTGCTTGGGCGCTAGTACCGCTGACCGTCACCTGTCCAACAGGATTCGTTCCAAAGACGATCTCGACCAGCGGGGCACCGCTGATTGAGCTCTTGACAGTCCCGATATTCGCCTGCCCGGCCGCAAAACTGAAATTCTGCACGCCGTCCAGCACATCAATCAGACCCGTGCTGATGTTGTCATTCGCCATCGCTGTTGATGAGATCAGATTGTCCGAACCAACGATGACATCGCCTGAAGCATTCTTGACAGAGAGAGAAGTGTTCTTTATCTCAGCCGCTGCATTTGTCGATTTTTCCTGTTTCGTTTGACTCGAGTGAGCCGGAGACCCCGGTTGTGCAATCACCACGGATGGCACCGAAATGTCAATGTCAATCGTCGTCTGCGCCACCGCTACATTCACCAGCCCCAGAATCAGGGCCATGCCCGAAGCGCCGGCAAGGGCCTGGCGCTTTGTTATTGCCTGCTTTTTCATCATTATCTCCTGTAGGAAACTATATTGCCTGCGCCGGCGCTTGGCCGGCCGGCGCGGGCCTGTATCCATGCTTCAGAACCGTCTTGTTGTGCCGTGAACTCCTGAAACCCGGGACTATTCGGGCGTAACCGCCACTACTGCAAAGATCTGGTAACCGGCCCCGTCACGCCGGATTCCGGTATCGGATGACGCGGGTTCCCAGGTGGTGCGCACCCGTGCCGGATGTACGCCGCGCGCCGCCAGCGCGTCACGCAGGTTGCGGATGCGCTGATCCGTCAACTCCTTGCGCTTCACGGGCGACCAGCTTTCGTTGTCCCGAGCGATGATCTGCACTTCGACCGACTTGTTCGCAGCGGCGTCCGCCACGATGCGCTCGATGGTGGACTCCGACTGGCGGGCCAGGGCCGGATCACCAAACTCGTAGGCGACCTGGTAGCTGTGCTCACCCAGGGACGGCCCCGCGTTGGTGGCCTTGTCGATGGACAGGGGCTGGACCCGGGGCGTCTCGGCCACGGATACGGTCTCCGTCTCTTCGATCATGTCTTCGGGCTCATCCGCCACACTTACGCTTTCCGCCGCATCGTCTGCCACATCGGCAGGCGCGGTCTCATCCGCCGTGTCTGCGGCTGCCACCGGCGCCACGCCCATGCCGTTGACCTGCAGGGCCTGATCCAGGCAGGGCCGGGAATCCACACCCGTAACCGTGCCGACAAGGTCGAGCACGCCCTGCTCCAGCGCATAACGCACGCCCAGCTGCAGCGGCTCCATGTTCTTGGCGCCCATGTTGATGTCATACAGGTTGCTGCCAAAGAAGCGGAACACGTCGATGCCCACTTCATAGCCCGTAATCTGCTTCTGCAGGCTGGCGGTGTCGATGACTTCCAGCGTCTTGGTGTCGATGATGCGCAAGTCCACGCCGATGCTCATCGTGAAGCTGCGCGCCTTGGGCCCGACGCCCGCAATCATGATCTGCGCGCCGCCGGACTGGATGTTGTAGTTCAGCTCGGTGATGCCGCCCACGATGTAGTAGTCGGAGCGCAGGATGGTGCCGCCGAAATACGGCACCCAGGGGACGGCTTCCTGTCCCTGGGGCGTCTGCAGCAGGTGATCCGTGCCGTCACCCAGCTGGCGCCGGTCGATATAGGCCAGCTCGAGCTCGGCGATGCGCGTGTCGAAGCGCTCCTGCAACTGGATGGCGCGCCCCATCTTGCCCAGCGCCGAATACACCATCAGGGCCCCGCCCTGGGTGATGGCGCTGCCGTCGTTCTGGCTGTATTTGCCGGTGTAGTCCTTGACATCGCCCACGGCGATGGCAATGCGCGGGCGGCGCTGCAGGCGCACCTGATCCGCCAGGCAGCTGAAGGCGCCGTCGATGGGCGTGCGGTTGCCACGCACCGCTGCACCCATGACGACGGGTGCTTCATCCGGTGCCATCTGCACGGTGGTCACGGGTGCACAACCGGCAAGCACCCCGACGGCCAGCACACCCAGGCCGGCCAGGCGCCGCGGCGACCCGGAAGTGCCCGCTTTAGGTTTCAATGTTCTTGTCATGATGGTTCCACTTCTTGTCATTGCTTGAATGCCGGGCCTAGTTCAAGGCCGCCCCCCCGCTGCCGACCGCGAAGTCACACGCCGTGCTGCCTTCAACACGCGCCACCTGTGTGCCGGTATTCGTCTGGTCGATATCCATGTTCTGCCAGCTGCGACCCTGGCTGGCATTGATGGGTGCCGAGCGCGCGCTGCTGGGCGAGCTGCGCACCCTGGACACGATGGCACCGCTGTTGTCCTGCGTCGTGTCGGCCGAGACCATGCCCGCGCCCACGGCGCTACCCGTGCCGGTGCCCCCGGGTGCCACATTGCCGGTATCGCCCACGCGAGCACGTGGACTGGTGTTCTCGAGCGGGCCGGTATCACTGATATTGCCGGTGGAATCCAGATAATTGCCGCTCTGGTTGCGCGTGGATGGCGAAGACACGCGGGATTCCTGGCCGCTTTCGGATGCCGAGCCGGTGGCTGTTGCATTCTGGCCACAGTTGTACTGGCGCCGGATATAGGTATTGTTGGTGGTGTAGTAGTTTGCCTTGAAGGAGTCGTAATAACCGCCTTTCTTGCGCTCCATCATGTCCAGCACCACCGCCTTGTTGGCCTTGTCGGCCGATGTCTGGAACTGCCAGGGCAGGCCTTCTATCGCCCACACCTGGGCCTGGGCCAGGGGTGCGGCGGCAAGCATGCCCGCCCCCAGGGCCAGCCGACACGCTACTATGATGACATGTCTTCTCATAACCATTGTCCTTTGTGATCACTCTGGCAACGCCAGCGCGCCGCATTCCTGCGGTCGCCAATTGAAACATTGAAAAGTATCGTAAACTTGCCCCGTAAGCTGATCGTTAGCCAAAATGACGACATCGTAAAAACAAGAGACAGACCTCATGGATACCGGCCCCGAACTTTCGCCCGAAGCGGACTTGCGCCTGACGCTGCTGGGCGGCTTTGAGCTGCATCACAGTGGTGATGCCGTGACGACGGCACTGCACCGCAAGGCCAGGGCACTGCTGGCCTATCTGGTCATGGAAGGGGCGCGCACCTTCCCGCGGGAACATCTGGCGAGCCTGTTCTGGCCCGACCTGGCCATCGACAGCGCGCGCAACAACCTTCGCCAGACGCTGCACCAGCTGCGGCGCACCCTCGGCCCGCACGCGCCTGCAGTGCTCGAAACGACGCGCGACACCGTCCATGTCCACAAGACGGTCGCACTCTGGGTTGACGCGCAGGCCATGAGCGACGCACAACAGCCCTGCGCCCGCTGCCCGCAGACGCCCGCGCGCCCGCCCTGTCGCCACGAGCTTGCCCGCATGCGCGAGGGGCTGGCCTTGCATCAGGGCGAGTTTCTGGCCGGACTTGAGCTGCCCGACAACGTGGACTTCGAGCGCTGGCGCGACGAACTGCGCGAGCGGCTGACCACATGCGCGCTGTCGCTGGCCGAGACGCTACGCACAGAAAGCACCGAGGCGCGCGACTGGCAGGCCGCCCTGGGCCATGCCCGCAAGGCGATTGCACTGCGCCCCTGGAACGAGAACCTGCACCGCGACTATATGCAGCTGCTGGCACGCGCCGGCCAGCAGGCGGAAGCCATCGCCTGGTACCAGCATCTGCGCAACCGCCTGCTGGAGGAATTCGGCCTTGAGCCCTTGCCGGCAACGCGCGCCGTGCTCAATACCCTGCGCGAACAGGGCACGGGCAGCCTCGGGCTCAGCCTGCCTGACGGCCAGACCCTGCGGCCCGGGCGGCGCCTGGCCAGTGTGCTGTGCTGTTATCTTGAAGCAAAGGGCACGCTTCGCGAAGAAACGCTGGAAGCGCTGGCGCTGGCCCGACTGGGCGCCGCCGAATGCCTGCGTCGCCACGGCGGGCATGTGACATCGGGCCACGGCAGCTGTCTGCTGGCGTATTTCGGATACCCGCTGGCGAGTCAGGATGCCGGCGAACAGGCGGCCCTCGCTATCCTGAGCCTGCAGGAAACCCTGGCGCCCCGCTTCGATTTCCATGCCGGCCTGTGCACCGCACCCATCATCGCCGGCACCGACCCGGGCGTGCCCGATCTGGACGGCACGGCATCGCGCAGCGCAATGCAGCTGTGTCGCCGGTCCGTATCCGGTGACATCCTCATCGACGCCGCCAGCCATGATCTGCTGCACACGCGCTTCAGGCTGCACGCCGCGCCGGCGCAGTCCGGCAACGAACCGCTGGCACCTTCCTGGCGTCTGGAAGGTGTGGCCGCCCCCGGCCTGGCTGACGCCTTTCACCGCCATTGCACACCCCTGCTGGGGCGCGATGCCGAAATGGCGGCCTTACGCCTCCAGTGGCGGGCGGCCTGCGCCGGCAAGGGCCGGGCCGTGCTGATACGTGGAGGTACGGGCCTGGGCAAGACGCATCTGATGCATGCCGCCTGCGCCATCACCTATCCGCAGAACGCGCTCATACGCCGCCTGCAGTGCCGCGCAGACCAGCGCCACACACCGCTCTACCCCTTTGTGGCCCTGTTCGAATCACTCTGCGGCTTTGCCGATGAGGACGATGCCGCAGCGCGCCGGGCACGCATGGTCGCCTATGTGGATGCCCGATACCCGTCGCTGCGCGATGAAATGATGGCCATGCTGGAAGCATTGCTGACCGACGTGCAATGTACCGACGACACCGTGCCCGCACGCCTGCATCCGCAACAGGTATCAGCCACGATACCCGCCGTCATCCGCGAGCTGGCCACGCAGCAGCCCCTGCTGTTCATCATCGAAGAAGTGCAATGGGCGGATTCCTTCACCCTGGAAGTGCTGCAGGCCGTCATCCGCAACATGGGTGACATTCCGGTCCTGTTCCTGATGAGCGCCGAAGCGCGCTGGGCGCCGCCCTGGCCGGAAACGGTACAGGCCCTGGATCTGCAGCCGCTGCCCCCGGAAGCCATCCGTGATATGGTGCGCCGGATCGCGCCCGCGCTGGACCCCGCCGTCATTGCCGCCATCGTCGAGCGTGCCGACGGCATTCCACTGTACGCGCACGAGCTCGCCGTCGCGGCCGCCCGAGATCCCGCGCACGCCCCCGGCCTGCCGCCTACGCTCAACTATCTGTTGCTGGCACGCATCGACAGCGCGCCCGAAGCCCTGCGCACGCTCCAGGTGGCGGCGACCATAGGCGAGGATATTTCCCCCGCCCTGCTGGCACGGGTGTGTGCGCTGGATGAAGAGACCCTGGCCTCGCACCTCGCCAGACTCGCCCAGGCCCAGTTGCTGGTGCGCCATCCGCACGACGCAGACATCTGGCAATTCCAGCATCGCCTGCTGCAGGAAGTGGTCTACAACTCGCAAATGGTGTCGGATCGCGAAGAAGCCCACCTGCAGATTGCCCAGACACTGTGCCGCGACTATCCCGTGCGCGCCCGCCAGCACCCGGTAAAAGTGGCCCAGCATTACGAGGCGGCGGGCAGCCTGCTGTCCGCCGTGGGCTGGTGGCGTATGGCCGGACTGCAGGCGCAGCACCTTTCCGCCTTTGCACAGGCCGGCGCACACTTTGAAAAAGCCCTGGCGCTGGTGGCCGAGCTGCAGTCCAATCCCGCGCGCCAGGCACTGGAGCTGTCCATACTGCTGCCGCTGGGCCAGGTCCTGCTGGCCTGGCATGGCTACGGCTCGGCACAGGCGATTGACATCCATGAGCGCGCCTGGGCGCTGTGCGACGCAGACACGCCGCCGGCCCGGCGCTTCCATGCAGCGCTGGGCCTGTGGTTCGTGTCGAGCTCGCGGCCCGGGTCCAACTTCATCCAGTCAGGCAAGCTCGCCGAAGCACTGCTGTCACTGGCAAAACAGTCGGGACAGGCCGGCCTGCTGGCGCAGGCATACAGCGCCCTTGCCAATATTGCCCTGTGGCGCAACCGGCTCGACGACGCCGTCACCCATGCGGGTGCCAGCCTGTCCCAACAGTCCGTCGACGACGAAGGCGATGTCGACGCATCGCCCCATACCATCCACCCCCATGTCTGCGCCCTGGCGCATGAATCATGGGCCTGGGCCCGGCTCGGGCACATGCAGCAGGCCGACCGGGCGCACCGCCGCTGTCTTGCGCTGGTGCGAAACCTGAACAGCCCGCACAACCAGTGCATGGCACTGGCCTTCGGCGCCATGCTGGGTGTACTGCAGGCCAGGCCGCAGCGTGTGGACGCGCTGAACGCGGAACTGGGCCGGCTGGCGCGCCGTCATGACATGGCACTCTGGACGGGGAGCCACGCCCTGCTCACCGGCTGGCGGGCGGCGCAGCGCGGCAAGCACCAGGGACTGCAGATCATCCGTCATGCGCTCCCGCAGCTGGAGCGCAGCATGCCCAGCATCCTCAGCCTCGGCTATTTCCTGCTTGCCCAGGCCTGTGGTTTCCTCGAACAGCCTGAAGCCCTGCAGCAGGCCATTGCCGACGGCCTGGCCGCCGCCGATGCCGTGGGCGAAGGTTTCTATCGTGCGCAGCTCGCCGAAATGGCGGCGGGTGCCGGCGGCCTCAGCGCCGGTTGACGAGCACGATGCCCAGGCACACAAGGATGGCACCCGCCAGAAACGCCGGGTCCAGCGGATCGTCCAGCAGCCAGACACCAAAGGCCACGCCGAACAGCGGCGTCAGAAAGGTGAATACCGACATGCGCGAGGCCAGGTAGCGGCGCAGCAGCCAGAACCAGGTCAGCATGCTGGCAAAGCCGACGATGACGGTCTGATAAGCCATGCTCAGCCAGGCGATGGGCGTCATGACCACGCGGCCGTCCTGAAAGAACAATGCACCGACAACGCTCAGGAAAATACCGGCCATGGCCAGCTGGTAGAACATGGTCTGCGGCGCCGGCGCTTCGGACAGGCTGGTACTGCGGATCAGCACCGTGGTGGCCGCCCACAGCAGGCCCGCAAGCACGCCGAAGGCATCGCCCAGCAGCATCAGGGCCACGCCGGATTCGTCCAGGCGAAACAGGCTGCCGGAAAAGGCGACCACCAGCCCCGTGAAAGCAAACGTGACGCCCAGCCACTGGCGCCGCACCAGCCGCTCGCCCGCCACCCGCCAATGCAGACCCAGTGCCGTGAAGACCGGCGTGATGTACAGGAACACCACCATGTGCGAGGCCGTCGTATACAAGAGCCCCCAGGCCACGAACAGGAATTCAATGGCAAACAGGCTGCCGGCGGCCAGGCCGGGACGCAGGCTGACATGGCGCAACGTGAGCGGGCTTCCACGCAGGTGCATGACCAGCAACAGCAGGCCGGTGGCCACCAGCGAGCGCAGGCCGATCTGCAATACCGGGTTAAGGGCGGGCGCCGCCACTTTCACGGCCACCTGTTGCAGGCCCCAGATCGCGCACAACAGCACCATCAGACCGGCGGCCCCGCCATCCAGCGGCTTGCGCTCCATGCTTTCCTCCCCCGTCAGGTTTTCCATGCCAGGCACGAACCCGCCAGTATAATGGCGCGGATGAAATTCGCCTTCATTCTTCTGGGTATTGCGAGCGCCACCCTCACCTGGCGCTTCGGCCTGCCGGGGCGCCTGCGCCATGCCTCGCAGCATCGCGGCCGGCTGCAGCGTCTGCTGCACAGCCTGGGCGCCGGTGTTGCCGTGTACTTCACACTGATGGCCATTGCCATGATCTGGCTGCAGGTGCAGGCCGCCTGAGCGCATGTCACCGGCTGCTGCGCCGGCTTGCTACTATTGGGGCAGACGCATCCCGCCCATGAAACACAAGGAGCCCGCATCATGAAGACCAAAGCCGCCATTGCCTGGAAAGCCGGTGAGCCGCTCACCATCGAGGAAGTTGACCTGGAAGGCCCCAGGGCCTTTGAGGTACTGGTGGAGCTCAAGGCCACCGGCATCTGCCATACCGACTATTACACGCTGTCGGGCGCCGATCCGGAAGGCCTGTTTCCGGCCATTCTGGGCCATGAGGGCGCGGGCGTCGTCGTGGATGTGGGCCCGGGCGTCACCTCCGTCAGGCCGGGCGACCACGTCATCCCGCTCTATACGCCGGAATGCCGCCAGTGCAAGTCCTGCCTGTCGCGCAAGACGAATCTGTGCACGGCCATCCGCGCCACCCAGGGCAAGGGCCTGATGCCTGACGGCAGCTCGCGCTTCAGCCTGAACGGCCGGCCCCTGCACCACTACATGGGTACTTCCACGTTTGCCAATCACATCGTCGTGCCCGAGATCGCGGTCGCGAAGATCCGCCCGGATGCGCCGTTCGACAAGGTGTGCTACATCGGCTGCGGCGTCACCACAGGCGTGGGCGCCGTACTGTTCACCGCCCGGGTGGAAACCGGTGCCAACGTCGTCGTCTTCGGTCTGGGCGGCATCGGCCTGAACGTCATCCAGGGGGCACGCCTGGTGGGCGCCAACCGCATCATCGGTGTGGACATCAACCCGGGACGCGAAGCCATGGCCCGCCAGTTCGGCATGACGGATTTCGTGAATCCGCGCGAAGTGGACAATGTGGTCGATCACATCATCCAGCTGACCGATGGCGGCGCCGACTATTCCTTTGAATGCATCGGCAATACCGACGTCATGCGCCAGGCGCTGGAGTGCTGCCATCGCGGCTGGGGGCAATCCATCATCATCGGCGTGGCCGAGGCGGGCGCCGAGATTTCCACGCGTCCCTTCCAGCTGGTGACCGGCCGCGTCTGGAAAGGCACGGCCTTTGGCGGCGCGCGCGGCCGCACCGACGTGCCGCGCATCGTTGACTGGTACATGGACGGCAAGCTGAATATCGATGATCTGATCACGCACCGCCTGCCGCTGGAGCGCATCAACGAAGGCTTCGATCTGATGAACGCGGGGGAATCGATACGCTCGGTGGTGCTGTACGACCTCTGACACCGGCCCGGGGGGCTGCAGCCATCACGCCAGGACGACCAGCACGATGATGATCAGCCCGAGTGCCAGATTGAAGACCATCCAGCGGCGAACCTGTGCAAGCGCCGGTGCAGCGGCGGCCCAGTCCCGGCGCACCACGGCCTGCGCCAGACGCCGGTAGGGCCCCAGGCGCACGCCGGCAAAAACCAGCACCATCAGCATGCCCAGCACCATCATCAGCGTCCATGACCATGGCATCTCGAAACGCAGGCCGGCCCTTGCAGCCATGCCGGCGGAACGCCCCGTCATCCACACGCCGCTGAGCAGCACCAGGGCGGCGGCCGGCGCCACGGCCATGAAGAAGCGGCGCAGCACCTGATGCATGAGCACCAGCGCCTGCTCGCCCGGCAACACCCTGAGCGCAGGGCGCAGAAAGCTGTGCACGAACAGCATGCCCCCAACCCAGACGAGCAGGGAAAGCACATGGATCAGCTTGAGCGCGGCGTATGTCATGGCAAGAGTCAGAGCAAGGCAATCCGGCAATGGCGGCGAACGGTACCATCGGCATCCAGCTCCATGATATCGTCTGACGCCCGTCTTGCCCATGCCCCGGATGCCCAATGAACGCTTTTGACCAGTCACTGTTCCTGTTGCTCAACGCCGGCCCCGACACACCGGCCTGGGCCTTGCAGGCCGGCGTCCTCATTGCGCGGCGCCTCATCCTGCTGCTGCCCGTGCTGTTCCTGAGCCTGTGGTTCATCGGCGGGCGCCGGGAGCGCCTGTGCCTGATCCAGGCCGTCATGGCCGCCGCACTCGCCCTGGGCGTCAACCACCTGATCGGCCTGGCCATGCCCGTGCCGCGGCCCTTCGTGATCGATCTGGGGTACCAGTGGCTGGCGCATGCACCCACGCCTTCCTTTCCCAGCAATCATCTGGCCGTCCTGCTCTCCTGCGGCCTGGTGCTGTGGCGGGGTGCGTGGCCGCGGACAGGCCTTGCCGTGCTGCTGTGCGCCGCCGTCGTTGCCTGGGCGCGCATCTTCGTCGGCGTGCACTTCCCCATGGACATGCTGGGCGCCCTGGGCACCGCCGGCGTTTCTGCCTGGCTGGTAACCCGGCTGGCGGCCCGCCTCCGGTCACGCACCGGGCGCTTCAGCCGGTAAAACCGCCCTCGTCCAGATAGGCCTGTTCCGCGGGCGTACTCCGGCGCCCCAGGCTGGCATTGCGGTGCGGGAAACGTCCGAAACGCCGGATGATGTCGCAATGGTGCCTGGCCCACTTGAGCTGCTCCGGCGCGTGGCGCGCATACACCTCCAGGGCAAACTCCTGGTCTTCCATGCTTTCGGAATGCACGAACGGCAGGCAGGCGAACAGGCGCAGCTCGGGAGCAATCCGGTCAACCAGACCGCCGGCCAAGTAAAGGCGGGCGTAGTGGCGCGCCAGCCCGTCGGTGGCAAACATATGGCCGGTGCCCCGCCAGGCGTTGCGCGGATATTGATCCAGCAGCAGCAACAGCGCCAGACCGCCATGCGCGTCCTCGAGCCAGTGCGCACAGTGGCCCGCTGCGGCGGCGAAATGCAGCGTGTGAAACTGCTCGCGAAAGCGGCGATCCACATCGTCATTGCGGGCGAACCAGCCTTCAGGCCCCAGTTCGGTCCAGAAATCGATCACCGCCCCGGCCTGCTCCAGGGATGGCGGCTTGATGGTCATGACAAGGTCTCCAGATCCAGGCCCAGACAGGGATCAAAGGCGAGATTTTCCTGGGTGTCGTCACGGCGTGTGTAGCCGCGCGGATTCACCAGGACGCGCGTCGTGCCCAGGCGGTAGTCGAAACTGTTATGCACATGGCCATGGATGGCCAGCAGCGGCGCCGTGCGTTTGATCATATCGGCACACTCGCTCACGAAAGCGCCATTCAGCGCGTTGTCACGAAAGTGCTCATGAATGGACCGGCGGGAGAATCCGTGATGCGTCACCAGCACGGCCGTCTCCCCGCGCGCGTGCAGGGCGCCCAGCGTGGATTCCAGCCAGGCGAGCGAGACCCGATGATCCTCATAGACCGCTTCGGGGCGCAGATGGATGCGCTCGCCGGCGGGGCCCGCGCCGCTGTCGATGTAGTGGTAATCATGGATCGCATGTTCCACCGCGCGCATGGTGTCGAGACTGCCGCCATCGAAATCCGTCCACAGCGTGGCACCGACAAAATGGACATCATCGATACGCACGACATCGCGCTCGAGCACATGCAGATTGTCAGGAAGGTTCCAGCTCGGCAGGGACGCCCGTGCAGCCGGCCACTGCCCGCGGTAATACTCGTGATTGCCCAATATGTAGATCACGGCCCGGAAGCGCGCGGCGGCGTCTCGCAGGAAGGCCTCAAGCTCCTCGCGCCGGTAGATGACGCCCACATCACCGGCCAGCACCAGCACCGTGGCACTGTCATCCGGCATGGCGGGTATGGCAAAGGGGTGGAACTCGATATGCAGATCGGAAAGAATACGCAACTTCATGGAAGGCTTCCCATTCACGACGATACAGGCTCGTGAAACTGTAGCATGACCGGCTACGCCGCCGATCTTGTCTACAATGGCATCAGGGTCATCCGGGTAACACGCATCCATCACACGCATCATGGCCGTCCAGACCATCAAGGATTATGAACGCAGTCTGCGCGAACGCATCTTTCACGGTGTGCTCTTCGAGCTGCTCGCGATCGGCATTGCCACGCCGCTGGCCGCCTGGCTGACCGGAAAGGGCCTGGTGGCCATGGGCATACTTTCGGCCGTCATTTCCTTCATGGCCATCAGCTGGAACATGACGTTCAACTGGTGCTTCGACCAGCTGCAGCGCCGGCTGGGATTCCGGCGGAACCTATGGGTGCGTGTGGCCCATGCCACCGCTTTCGAGTCCGGGCTCATCCTCATGGCAGTCCCTTTCATCGCCTGGTGGATAGACGCCGGCCTGTGGCAGGCCTTTCTGGTGGACATCGGCCTGCTGCTCTTCTTCCTGCCCTATACCTTCGTCTTCAACCTGGTGTATGACCACGCCCGCGTGGCGGTGCTGACGGGACGCCGTGCACATTGCGACCCGCGCGACGCTAGGCTACTCTAATGCCGGAGAATGCCTTTTCGAATTCAGGAAACCTGTGTAATGAGAAAGACGATCTTGCGCGGCATGCTGCTTGCGGCGAGCACCGGCCTGCTGGCAGCCTGCGGCAGTACCATTGATCTGGATGCACCGCGTGGCGCGCACCCGGGCGTGCCGGAGTCGGCCGCCAGCATGTTCGCCTACAGCGAATTCCGCTGCGACGCCGATCCGGCGCAGATGCTGGTGGGCCGCAGCTTCGACAGGGACTCCGAAGCCAGCGCCATCCAGCTGAGCGGCGCGCGCCATGCACGCACCCTGCGCCCCGGTCAGGTGATCACCATGGAATACGACCCCGAACGCGTCACCCTGCGCCTGGACGAGGCGGATCGCATCGTGTCCGTCGGCTGCGGCTGAGGCCGGGTCAGATCCGAGAGTGCTTGACAATTAAAGCATTCCCGCCGGTGCGAAAGCGCGCTACACTTTCAGGACAATCCGCATGCTGCCCCGCCCTTTTCAGCGGCAGCGCCAACCCAAGAGATCCATGCCCATGCTCCACGATGACAATCCGGCCATCGCGCTGGCCCATCCCCAGGACATCTCCGTTGAAGTCCTGCTGGAAAAATATGCCAAGCACACCGAAGCTTCGATAGACGAAGTCCGCCAGCGCGTTGCCCAGGCACTGGCCCAGGCCGAGGAGCCGGCACAGCGCGAGGCGTTCACCAGGCGCTTCTGCTGGGCCATGGAGCATGGCTTCATACCGGCCGGGCGCATCAACAGCGCCGCCGGCACGGATCTGCAGAGCACACTCATCAACTGTTTCGTGCAACCGGTCGGGGATTCCATCACGGAGCGCATCGGGCGCAAGCCGGGCATCTACACCGCCCTTGCACAGGCAGCGGAAACCATGCGCCGTGGCGGGGGTGTGGGCTACAACTTTTCCGACATCCGCCCCAAGGGCGCCAAGGTCAAGGGAACGGGCAGCAGCGCCTCGGGTCCCATTTCCTACATGCGCGTGTTCGACCGCTCATGCGAAACGGTCGAGTCGGCAGGCGCGCGGCGCGGTGCGCAGATGGCCGTGCTCAATATCAGCCACCCCGACGTCACCGAATTCATCACCGCCAAGCAGGAGCGCGGCGAGCTGAACAATTTCAACGTCTCGGTGGGCGTGACGGACGCCTTCATGCGCGCGGTGCGCGACGACACCGAGTTCGAGCTCACCCATCCGGCCGAGCCGAACGAGGCCCTCAAACAGGCCGGCGCAAGCAAACGCGATGACGGCCAGTGGGTCTATCGCCGCGTGCAGGCGCGTGAGATCTGGAATCTGATCATGGAGAGCACCTATGCCGCGGCCGAGCCCGGCGTGCTCTATGTCGACCGCATCAATGAAGACAACAACCTTGCCTACTGCGAGACCATAGAAGCCACCAACCCCTGTGGCGAGCAGCCCCTGCCCGACTACGGCTGCTGCTGCCTGGGCAGCCTCAACCTCACGGCCTATGTGCGCAAGCCGTTCACGGCGGAGGCCCGCTTCGATTTCGAGGAAATGGAAGCCGTTACGGGGCTGGCCGTCCGCATGCTCGACAATGTGCTCACCACCACCAAGTGGCCCCTGCCCGAGCAGAAGGACGAGGCCGATGCCAAGCGCCGCCTGGGGCTGGGCTTCACCGGCCTGGGCGATGCGCTCATCATGCTGGGCCTGCGCTACGATTCCGATGACGGTCGCGCGCTGGCGGGCGAAATGGCACGCCGCATGCGCGACGCCGCCTACAACGCCTCGGTGGATCTGGCCGTCGAACGGGCGCCGTTTCCGCTGTTCGACAAGAAGAAATACCTCAAGGCGGGTTTTGCCTCGCGCCTGCCCGATGATCTGAAGGCGCGTATCCGCGAACACGGCATCCGCAACTCCCACCTGACATCCATTGCGCCCACGGGCACCATCTCGCTGGCGTTTGCCGACAATGCCTCCAATGGCATAGAACCGCCCTTCTCCTGGTACTACAACCGGGTCAAGCGCATGCCCGACGGCAGCAAGAAGGACTATACCGTCGAGGATCACGCCTATCGCGTCTACCGCCTGCACGGCGGCGACGTCGAGAACCTGCCCGAGGCCTTCGTGTCAGCCATGGATATTTCCGCCACGGATCACATGCTCATGGTGGCGGCGGTGGCGCCCTACATCGATGCCGCCATCTCCAAGACGGTGAATGTGCCGGTGGACTACCCCTACGACGACTTCAAGGACTTGTACATGCAGGCCTGGGAGCGCGGGCTCAAGGGGATTACCACCTATCGTCCGAACAACATCCTCGGTGCCGTGCTTTCGGTGCCGGCCGACCAGGACAGTGCGCCTGCGCCCATCACGCTGTCGGAACAGGACCGGCGGCTGGTGCTGACCGACGTCACCATGACGCCGCCGCTGGCCTCGCTGCGCTGGCCTTCGCGACCCGGCCTGCCCGCCGGCGCCACGGGCTGGGTCAGCGAGATCATCCATACACCCCAGGGCGCTTTTGCCATCGCGGTGGCCGACAAGGACAAGGTACCGTTTGAAGTGTGGGTACTGGGCGGTCAGCCGCCCAGGGGGCTGGATGCCATCGCCAAGACGCTGTCTTCCGACATGCGCGCCAACGATCGCGGCTGGCTGCGCAAGAAGCTTTCCGTGCTGGCCAAGGCCTATGGCGACGGCTTCGAAATGCCCATGCCGCCCGATGGCGAACCCGTGCGCGTACCCAGTGCCACGGCCGCCTTCGCGCGCCTGCTGCAGTGGCGCTACGATGACCTGGGTGCGCTCGATGCGCGCGACCCGGATCCCACGCCGGTGCTGGATGCCATGCTGGCGCCGTACGAGCCCAAGACGGGCACCGGGGGCACGCTGGCCTGGGTTGTGGATGTACGCAATCCGAACACGGCCGACGATTTCGTCCTCATGCTCAAGGAGCTGCAGATGCCCGACGGCAGCCGGCGGCCCTACAGCATGTGGCTTACGGGCGGCTATCCGCGCGCGCTCGACGGCCTGTGCAAGGTACTCAGCCTGGACATGCGCGTGGTCGACCCCGCCTGGATCGGCATGAAGCTGCGCAAGCTACTGAATTATGCCGAGCCGCTGGGTGACTTCCTGGCGCGCGTACCCGGCGAGGAGCGCCAGGCCAATTATCCGTCCACGGTGGCCTATGTTGCCCAGCTGGCCATCCACCGCTACGCCATGCTGGGCATCCTCACGCCCGAAGGCATGCCGGTGAAGGAAATGGGCGTTGTGGCGGCAAGGCCCAAGAAGAGCAGCCAGGCCCATGTCGCCCTGCTGGGACGCATCTGCGGCGAGTGTGGCAATCCCAGTGTCATCCGCAAGGATGGCTGTGATTTCTGCACCGTCTGCGGCGCCATCGGCGAGTGCGGCTAGAAATCAGGCCTGAATGACGACCCGGGGCGGCCCGGCATGTACCGTCCCGATCGCGGCCGCCTGCGCAAAGCCCTGGCCATGGAAGATATCAAGCACGGACTGCAGCGCTTCGGGCGCACAGCTCACCAGCAGCCCGCCTGAAGTCTGGGGATCGGCGATCAGGGCGCGCAGGACGGCATCGTCCTCGCCTTCCATCGTCACGGCCTCGCCAAAGGATTGCCAGTTACGGCCCGATGCACCCGTGATGAAGCCACGCCCGGCCAGAGCATGCACGCCCGGCAGCCAGGGCAGCGCCGGGGCGTCGATGTGAAGGCTGACACCGGCGCCGCGCGCCATCTCGAGCGCATGGCCCGCTAGGCCGAAGCCGGTCACATCCGTCAGCCCGTGCACGCCGGGCAATGCCGCCAGTGCAGGGCCGGGACGGTTCAGCCGCGTCGTGCTGTCCACCAGGGCGGCATAACCGGCCTCATCCAGCGCCGACTGCTTCAGGGCCGCCGAATACACACCCACACCCAGGGGCTTGCCCAGCACCAGCACATCACCTGCACGCGCACCCGTGTTGCGCCGTATGGCGTCGGGATGGGCCAGGCCCATCACCGCCAGACCGTAGACGGGCTCAACCGAGTCTATGGAGTGCCCGCCGGCGACCGGAATGCCCGCCTGTGCACATACGGCCGCGCCGCCTTCAAGCACGCGGGCAATCGTCTCGTGAGGCAATACATTGATGGGCATGCCCACGATGGCCAGTGCCATGATGGGCCGCCCGCCCATGGCATAGACGTCCGACAGCGCATTGGCCGCCGCGATGCGTCCGAAGTCGTAGGCATCATCCACGATGGGCATGAAGAAATCGGTGGTGGCGATCAGTGCCTGCTCGTCGTTCAGACGCCAGACGGCCGCATCATCGGCGCTATCGCTGCCCACCATCAGGTCCGGCCAGGCGCCGCCGGCCGGCAGGTGCTGCAGCAAGCGCGCCAGCACGCCGGGGGCTATCTTGCAGCCGCAGCCCCCGCCGTGCGCGAGTTCAGTGAGGCGGGGCGCAGTGGTGGCAGTGACAGGCATGGGGATGTTCCGTAGATTGACGACGTGCCGATATTATCCCGGCATCCGCCGCCGCTTGCAAACCGCCGGCACAATGCTGTAAAATACTTCGTCTTTCGGGCTGTTAGCTCAGATGGTAGAGCACCGGACTCTTAATCCGTTGGTCGAAGGTTCGATCCCTTCACAGCCCACCAGATACCCGAAAAAGGCCCGCCGGATGCGCGGGCCTTTTTCATCAGCAACATCAAAAAACGATCAAAGAACGCCGGGTCCGATGGGAACCACACCCCCGCCTGCGCCGTCCATGTCGACTTCTTCCCAGAAGTCCCAGTTCGACAGTGTATTGGCGGCGATGAACTCCGCGATGGTGTGGTCGGCCCTGCCGTCACGACCCTCGGTGTCGAGCACGCGCAGCAGCGTGATGGATGCCCAGTCCGGATCGCCCTGCTCCCCGAACTGGATGAGGAGGTCACTGTCATAGCCCTGAATCAGGCTGCCACTGAAGTTGCCCTGGGCAATGCTGACCTTGTCGGCCGTCAATGCTCTCAGGTCCAGCACATCACGGTTGGCTTCCAGACCCGTTTGGCCCATCCAGAAGTTTTCGATGCCCATCGAACCAGGGATATCGCCATCGTGAAAGCGGAAGATTTCTGCGGTGCCATTGGCTTTCTTGTCTTCCGCAGTCACCCGCCCCGGGTTCAGGCTCAGTTCATAGGTGACGGTTGAGGCCGCATAGAGGGCGCTCGCGGCATCCAGCATCACAAAAGAACCCGCCCCGCTCAGATCGATATGCTCGAGCGCGCCGAAATGGCCGTCCGGCCGATCCGGGAAAGGGATGCTGCTCTGCAGCTTCAGAAGCACGGACGTATGACCGATGCCGCCTACCGTGATCTCGCTCAGTGAATGCAGGGCTTCGCCATGGCTGCTGAGTCCAATTATGGCAAAACCGCCCATCTCCTCCTCGCCCTCGAGCACAATGTCCAGCGTCTCGACATGCGGCGCAACCAGACCGCCCATGAAAGGAGGGCCGGGCTGGGCAACCCCCAGACTCAACATGCCTTGCTCGGACACCAGTGTGAGCGTGCCATCGAGGTCAGGCACATCCAGAAACATATGGGAGATACCCGTCACCAGGCTCAACGTGTCTCCCGGCACATTCTTGAGCGTCAGTGTATATCCCAGACTGTCGACATTGCCCAGGTGTATGGTTTCCAGCGCATCATCCATGCCCGCGAGGTCCAGGACCACATCTTCCTCGTCGAACAGGAAGAAGGACTCAAAACCATAGCCGCTTAATTCAAGCGTGCCGACACCATGGAACCCGCCGGTAAAATCCAGATCTCCGAGCAGGGCGGCGTCGATATGCCTGTCATCAGGCTCATCGCCCACAACCTCGGGAAACATCAATACGAGCGCGTTTTCGCCTGCGCCAAGGTCGGCGTGGAACCCGTTGTGAATCGCACTGGCCGGGAGCTCGACCCAGTCATCACCCGGCCCCGTACTGAGCTCGGCCAGATCGGGGCTGCTCATGATGGTCAGCATCACATCGCCCCGGTATCCGGCGGCATCGACGGTTTCCAGCCGATCCGAGTCGAGGTTGTAGCGGACGAAATCTTCGGAGGACCCGCCCTGAAGCCGGAAGGTGACCATCCGGCCGGCCGCACCTTCCAGAACCAGGCCCACATCTCCCAGCAAAGTCAGATCCAGTGTGTTGACCTCTGCACCGGTGATGCCCAGGACGTGCACACCATACTCGCCGCCGTCGGCCACGCCGGCAGTCACACGCTGGGTAATACCGCCCGCCGGGGCACCGACGTAATCAATCCAGGTGACGTTGGGTACAACGATACCCATGCCGGACATGTCCGGCAGGACCAGCTCTATGGCAGGCACCGCAGCCTGCGCATTGGCATTGATGATGTAGAGATCCGAGCCGGTCGCGTCATGACGGATGAGTTCATAGCCTGAAGCGCGCGCCAGATTCAGCAGCGCCCCCCGTACAGGCATGCCGTCGGCATCCGTGTGTTGCGCATTGTCGTCCACACTCAGATGATATTCCTCCACGCCCCGGATGACGGGATCATAGAATCCGCCGGGTGCGCCATCCACGCCGTTGAGCACGGCACGCAGGACATCGAAACCGTCGCCGGCAATGATAGTGTCGTAGGCATTGAGCGACTGCTGCCACTGCCCGCTACTATCGCGCAACAGGGGCGCATCGATCAGATGGTCGGCGGTGTCACCCAGCGCGGGAGAATCCGGATTCGTGGTCAGCACCGCATCGACATAATCGCCAAACGGCGAACCCGGCCTGTCCTCGTACCAGCCATACGCATAGAAGTGCGTCAGCAACTGGACCTGCTGGGCGTCTGTCAGCGACCCGGGATTCAGGATACCAAAGGCCTGCTGCAAATCCGGATTGGCGGCGGCATAGGCGGACAGGCCTGCCGGGCCGGCTTTCAGGCCCGCGGACGGCGAACGCCCTTCCGCCAGTCCATACAGGACAAAGTGATCGAAGGCCGCACCCGGATCGTCACCGAAGGCCTGCGCCAGATCCGCATGGGTGTCCAGATAATGAACAATGTCGAACCAGGGGGCCGGTGCACGGGTGGCGGCACCCAGCTCATAGGCTTCACGCGCACCGTAGAGGCGATAGTGCAATTGCGCATCCACGCCCGCCTCGGCGACGTCGGGATTTCGATCAAGATAGTAGTCCGCATTGAAGAGTGTCATGGCAGCTCCGGAAATGGAAAAAGCTAAAGGGAATTATTCGGGTTTTTTTCATCACTCATCGCAGGTGCCCACCGCCACTCATGGCCGCAGCCAAGACAGCGATGTGTCACTCCGGATTCCGGCAGCACGCATCCGCCCAGCACGACCTCCCGACGCGCCAGTGCCCTTGCGAGGGCGGGACGCGAGGTATCGACCAGACCGTACTGGATGCGTGCGCCTTTGCGCAAACCGCAACGGGGACAATTCAGTTTCATGAGAACGTCACCAGCAGCAATTTGACGCCTCAATATACCCTGAAAAGGCGTCGTCAAGCCCCCGGCAGGTCCTGCGCCAGGTCAACGGCAAGCCCGACATAGCTGCGCGGGGTGAGCGCCAGCAGGCGTGTCCGAGCCTCCTCGGGCAAATCCAGACCTTCGATGAAGCCGGTCAGGGCCTCCCGTGTGATGCCCTTGCCGCGTGTCAGCGCCTTGAGCTGCTCATACGGCTCGGGAAGCCCGTAACGGCGCATGACCGTCTGCACGGGCTCTGCCAGCACTTCCCAGCAGGCATCGATATCAGCGTCGATGGCGGCGGCATTCAGCTCCAGCTTGCCCAGACCCCGCAGGCAGGACGCATAGGCGACCATGCAGTAACCCAGGGCCACGCCCAGATTGCGCAGCACGGTGGAGTCCGTCAGGTCGCGTTGCCAGCGCGAGACGGGCAGTTTTTCAGCCAGATGGCGCAGAAGCGCGTTGGCCAGGCCGAGATTGCCTTCGGAATTCTCGAAATCAATGGGATTGACCTTGTGCGGCATGGTGGAAGAGCCGACTTCGCCCTCCTTCAGTCGCTGGCGGAAGTACCCCAGGGCGATATAGCCCCAGATATCCCGGTTGAGATCGAGCAGAATCGTGTTGGCCCGCGCGATGGCATCAAACAGTTCCGCCATCCAGTCATGGGGCTCGATCTGTATGGTGTGGGTGTTCTGGCGCAACCCCAGATTGCCCAGTACCGATGCGCTGAAGGCCGGCCAGTCGATTTCGGGATAGGCCGCCATATGGGCGTTGTAATTACCCGTGGCGCCGTTCATCTTCGCCAGCGGCTCGACCGCGCGGATGGCGGCAATGGCCTTCTCCAGACGCACAACGACATTGGCGAACTCCTTGCCCATGGTCGTGGGGCTGGCCGGCTGGCCGTGGGTACGCGCGAGCATGGGCTGGCCGGCATGGGCACCGGCCTGTGCACGCAGATCCCGCGCGATGGCCTCCAGCGCCGGCAGCAGCGTCTGCTCGCGCACGCGGTGCAGCATCAGCGCATGCGAGGTGTTGTTGATGTCTTCGGACGTGCATGCAAAATGAATGAACTCGGCGGCAGACTGCAACTCGGCATCGCCTTGCAGCCGCTCCTTGATCCAGTACTCCACCGCCTTGACGTCGTGATTGGTGATGGCTTCGATGGCCTTGATGCGCTCGGCGTCGGCCTCGGAGAAATCTGCAACAAGCGCCTGCAGACGCTCGCGGGCCGCCGGTGAAAAGGGTGCCAGCCCGTCCAGACCGGCATTGCCCAGCGCCAGCAGCCAGGCCACTTCCACCTCGACGCGATGCGCCATGAAGCCGGCTTCCGACAAGGTGGCCCGCAGGCCCGAACACTGGCGCGCGTAGCGACCATCCAGCGGTGACAGGGCATTCAGGGAAGTCAGGTTTGCGGCAATCTGCATGGTATTCCGGAACAGGCGCAGCACGTGCGCGGGCAAAACCAGCATTCTAGCATCGGGTGCTATACTTTGGCGGCCCGCCATCGATATCACACCACCATGAAACTCATCGGTTCCCTGACCAGTCCCTACGTACGCAAGGTACGCGTCGTCATGGCTGAAAAAAAGCTCGACTACGAGCTCGTGCTGGATGACGTCTGGTCGGATGAAGCACAGATCAGCCAGTACAATCCGCTGGGCAAGGTGCCCTGCCTGATCATGGATGATCAGGGCCGGCTTTTCGACTCGCGCGTGATTGTGGAATACCTGGATACGCTCTCGCCCGTGGGCCGGCTGATTCCGCAAGACGGTCGCGAGCGTGCGGCCATCAAGTGCTGGGAGGCCATGGCCGACGGTGTGCTCGATGCCGCCGTTGCCAGCTTCATCGAGAACCATCGGCGCGCACCCGCGCTGCGCGATCCGGCCTGGGTGGAGCGTCAGCAGCGCAAGATCATCGCCACGCTGGATGTGATGAACCAGTCGCTGGGTGAAAACACGTTCTGCCGCGGCGTCAGCCTGAGTCTGGCCGATATCGCCGTCGGCTGCGCCCTCGCCTATCTGGACCTGCGCTTTCCCGACATCGAATGGCGCACGCGGGGTGCGCATCTGGCCCGGCTGTACGATGACCGCCTGGTGCAGCGCCCGTCGTTCACCAATACGCGTCCGCCGGCGGCCTGAACCCCGGGAGCACAGATCCCGCAAGCCCTACAAGGCCTGGTATTGCAGCCAGGCCTTGTGCGTCATATAGATGGCAATACCGAAAAGCATCAGGGCAAACACCCGCCGCAGGGCCGCCACCGGCAGGCGGTGTGCGTAGCGCGCGCCCAGCGGTGCCGTGAGCACACTCATGGCCGACACCAGCACCAGCGCCGGCAGGAAGATATAACCCAGCATGCCGGACTGGTCCTGGACGGCACGAAAGCCGGAGTACACATAGCCCACGCTGTTCGCCACGGCAATGAAGAAGCCCAGGGCGGCCGAGGTCGCCACGGCATTGCGCACCGGCACATTGCCCTGCGTCATGAACGGCACGGACAGGAAGCCGCCGCCGGCCCCCACCAGACCCGAGATGAAGCCAATGCCCACACCGGCCGTGAAAGTGAGCGGCTTGCCCGGCATGGTACGCCCCGGCGCGGCAGGGCGATTCTGCAACATGCGTACCGCCGAATAGCCGACAAAGAAAGCGAAGAACAGGGAAAGACCGAAGCCGCTCAGATAGGAGAAGGCTGCGCCGCCCGAAAGCAGCCCGCCCACGACGATGCCCGGTGCCATGACGGCGACGATGGGCCACAGTATGGCCCGCTTTGCCTGATGCGCGCGCACACTGGAAATCGACGTGAAGACGATGGTCGTCATGGATGTGGCAATGGCCGCGTGCACGCTCCACTCCTGCGGTACACCATGCAGGGGAAACAGCCAGGCCATGAACGGCACAAGTATCATGCCGCCGCCAATGCCCAGCAGCCCTGCCATGAAACCCACGCCGGCACCCAATGCGAGCATGCTGCCAATGAAGGTGAGGTCCATGAGAGTCCTTGATGCTTTGGAAGGAAGTGGTCGCGAAAACGGCCGGTTCAGACGATGATGCCGCCACCCAGGCAGATCTCGCCATCATAGAGCACGGCGGACTGCCCGGGTGTGACCGCCCACTGCGGCGTATCGAACTCGAGCTGGAAGCGTCCATTGTCCAGCGCGCGCAAGCGGCAGGCCGCATCCGCCTGGCGGTAACGCGTCTTGGCGTGATACGGTCCGTCGGGCGGCGCCGCGCCCGCCACCCAGGCCGCATCCTGGAAGCACAGCGTGGACGACAGCAGGGCCGGGTGGTCATGCCCCTGAACGACGTACAGGATATTGTTCTCCAGGTCCTTGGCGGCGGTGTACCAGGCCGGCGCCGTGCCATCGGCCTGCTGATGGCCGCGCACGCCGCCTATGCCCAGACCCTTGCGCTGGCCCAGCGTATAGAAGGCCAGGCCATGGTGGCGGCCCAGAACCTCGCCTTCCAGCGTCTTGATCGGCCCCGGCCGGCTGGGCAGGTAACGGTTCAGGAACTCGCGAAACGGCCGCTCGCCGATGAAGCAGATGCCCGTGGAGTCTTTCTTTGCGGCCGTGGGCAGCTTCAGCCGGGCCGCCAGCGCACGCACTTCGGGCTTGCTGAGTGCGCCCAGCGGAAACAGGCTGCGCGCCAGCTGGGCCTGGGTGAGCCGATGCAGGAAGTAGCTCTGGTCCTTGGCGGCGTCCGCGCCCTTGAGCAGCTGGTACTGAAGGCCACGTTCCGTCTCCACGGCACGCACGCGGGCATAGTGGCCCGTGGCAATGCGCCGGGCGCCCAGGCCGATCGCATGATCCAGGAAGGCCTTGAACTTGATCTCGGCATTGCACAGCACATCGGGATTGGGCGTGCGACCGGCGGAATATTCGCGCAGGAACTCGGCAAAGACGCGCTCCCGGTATTCCTGCGCAAAGTTCACCGCCTCGATGTCCACGCCGATCAGGTCGGCGACGCTGGCCGCATCCAGCCAGTCCTGACGCGCCGGACAATACGCATCGTCATCGTCTTCTTCCCAGTTCTTCATGAACAGGCCCACCACGTCGTGGCCCTGCTCCTTCAGCAACCAGGCGGCGATGGATGAATCCACGCCGCCCGACATCCCCACGACGATACGTTCGCTCCCGCTCACCGCACTCCTTCCTGCAGGGCCGCGTCAACCACCTCTATCCAGTGGCGCACAGGCGTTTGCGTGCCCCCCTGCAGGTGGGTGATGCAACCGATGTTGGATGAGACGATGGTCTCGGGACCGGCGGCATGCAGATGGCCCAGCTTGCGCTCGCGCAACTGGTTGGAAAGCTCGGGCTGGGTAATGGAGAATGTGCCCGCCGAGCCGCAGCACAGGTGCGACTCGGAAAACGGCTGCAGCGGAAAACCCAGATCGGCCAGCAGGCGCTCGTTGAGCGGGCGCAGCTTCTGCCAGTGCTGCAGCGTGCACGGTGGATGGAAGGCCATGCGCTCGGGCAGCCCTTTCAGGCGCGGCGCGAGCTCGGCCGCATGGGGCGCAATGATTTCCGAGATATCGACGACCTTCTCCACCACGCGCGCGGCTTTTTCCGCATAGGCGGGGTCATGGCGCAGGTGATGGTCGTACTCGCGCACCATGGCGCCGCAGCCCGTGGCATTCATGACGATGGCTTCCACTTCGCCGCTGTCGATCAGGGGCAGCCAGGCATCGATATTCCTGCGCATCTGGTCACGTGCCGCATCCTGGGCGTCGAGGTGGAAATTGACCGCGCCGCAGCAGCCGGACTCCGGCATGATGCGCGAACCGATACCCAGCGCCGCCAGCACCCGCATGGTGGCGCCGTCGATGCTGGGCAGCATGGCGGGCTGGACGCAGCCGGCAAGCAGGATGACCTGGCGCGGGAATTGCCCGGGATTTTCGGGCAGGCGCCCCGCAGGCCGGGCCTCGGGCAGCTTGTCCTTCAGCGAGGCCGGCATCAGGCCGCGCACCGAGCGCCCCACTTTCATGGCGGGCTCGAACAGGGGCGAATTGATGAGCGTGCGCAGGGCCTTGCGCTGCACGCGCTGGCCCAGCGGCCGGCGCACCTGCTCATCGACGATATCGCGGCCGATATCAACCAGCTTGCCATACAGCACGCCCGACGGGCAGGTGGTTTCACAATTGCGACAGGTCAGGCAGCGATCCAGATGACTCTGGGTGGCCTGGCTGACGTTCTGGCCCTCGAGCACCTGCTTGATCAGATAGATGCGCCCGCGCGGACTGTTGCGCTCGTCGCCCATGATGAGATAGCTCGGGCAGGTGGCCAGGCAGAAGCCGCAGTGTACGCAACGGCGCAGGATCTCCTCGGCTTCCTTGCCCAGTTCGGAGTCCCGTGCCCACTCGGCAAGATTCGTCTGCATGATGCTTATCCTTGTGCCAGGGGAAGCCGTCTTCCCGGATTGAACAGACCGGCCGGATCGAGTTGCTCCATCAGGCGACGGTTGATGCGCTCCACTGCCGGCGCCATCGGGTGGAAGATGGGCACTGCGTCGGGATTGCTGTCATATCGGTAGAGGGTGGCATGGCCGCCGGCGGCCTGTACACGGCTGCGCAGTTCGGCCGCCGGCATGGGGGTCGATACCCAGCGCAGCCCGCCATTCCATTCAATGAGGCCGGGCCCCAGGTCCAGCGGTGGCGTGGTCGGCGGCACGGCCACGCGCCACAGGGGTCGCTGAAGGAAGAAGGCGTGCGTCTGATCACGCAGGCTGTCCCAGTGGGCAGCCGCCTCGCCATCATCCAGCGCTTCGCCGCCGATGGCCGCGCGTGCAGCGCTCAGGTTGATTTCGGTGCCCGAGAGGCGCACCAGCAGCTTGCCCGCACCGGCACCGGGCCCGGCGGCATCGAGCCAGGCACTGGCCGTGATGGGCAGCGGCCGGCTGCGCCAGGCCGACAGCTGATCCAGCGCCGCCGCCTCGTCAAGTTCGAACACCCGGGTCTGTTCGCAGGCCGGCCGCGGCAGCACCTTGACGGACACTTCCACCATGGGGCCCAGGCTGCCCAGCGAACCCGCCAGCAGGCGCGACACGTCGTAGCCGGCGACGTTCTTCATGACTTCGCCCCCGAATGCCAGCAGATTGCCGTTGGAATCCATCAGGCGTACGCCCAGCACGAAATCACCCAGCTTGCCCACGGCCATGCGGCGCGGCCCGGACATGCCGCTGGCCACGCATCCGCCCAGCGTCGATTCGGGACCGAAACGCGGCGGCTCGAAGGCCAGCATCTGGTTCTGCTCCGCCAGCACCGCCTCGATTTCAGACAGCAGGGTGCCGGCACGGGCGGTGATGACGAGTTCGGACGCCTGATATTTCAGGATGCCCGTGTAGTCTGAGATATCGAGCGCCTCGCGCCCCTCGACGGGCTCGCCGTAGAAGCTTCGGGTGTTGCCGCCGCGCACCAGCAGCGGCGTGCCCGCCTCGCGCGCAGCACGCAGCTGCTCGCTCAAACGTGTCAATTCCTGGGTCATGAATGGCCTTTCAGAAACGGGGCAGATCGGGGAACGGCAACTGGCCCCCGTGTACGTGCATCTTGCCGTACTCGGCGCAGCGCACAAGCGTGGGAATGAGCTTTTCGGGATTCAGCAGGCCCAGTGGGTCGAAGGCTTTCTTCACGGCCGAGAAGGCGTCCAGCTCGGCACGGCTGAACTGCACGCACATCTGGTTGATCTTCTCTATGCCCACGCCATGCTCACCCGTGATGGTGCCCCCGACCTCGACGCACAGTTCGAGGATGGCGGCGCCGAAGTCCTCGGCCCGCTCGACTTCGCCCGGCGCGTTCGCATCGAAGAGGATGAGGGGGTGGAGATTGCCATCACCCGCATGGAACACATTGGCGCAGCGCAGGCTGTAGGTGGTTTCCATTTCTTCGATGGCGCTGAGCACGCGGCTGAGCTGGGAGCGCGGAATGGTGCCATCCATGCAGTAGTAGTCGGGTGACACACGGCCTGCGGCCGGAAAGGCATTCTTGCGACCGGCCCAGAATGTCAGGCGCTCATCCTCGGACGTGGATACCTGCAGGCGCGTGGCACCGGCAGCCTCGAACACTGCCACCATGCGCGCGATCTCGTCCTCGACCTCTTCCTCGGTACCATCGGACTCGCACAGCAATATGGCGGCCGCATCCAGATCGTAGCCCGCGCGGACAAAGGGTTCGACCATGTGCGTGGCGCGCTTGTCCATCATCTCCAGACCCGCCGGAATGATGCCTGCCGCAATCACATTGGTGACCGCATCGCCGGCATCTTCCACCGTGGCAAAGCTGGCCATGATGACCCGCGCCACACGCGGACTGGGCAGCAGCTTCACGGTAGCCTCGGTCACCAGACCCAGCATGCCTTCCGAGCCGATGAAGACCGACAGCAGGTCCAGGCCGGGCGCATCCGGCGCCTCGGAACCGAGCTCGATGATGTCACCTTCGATGGTAATCACACGGGCACGCATGACATTGTGTACGGTAAGTCCGTACTTCAGACAGTGCACGCCGCCGGAGTTCTCGGCGATATTGCCGCCGATGGAACAGGCAATCTGGCTGGACGGGTCGGGCGCATAGAACATGCCCAGCGGCGCCGCCTCCTCGGAAATGGCCAGATTGCGCACGCCCGGCTCGACCACGGCCGTCGCCGAACGTACATCCATGCGCCGGATGCGGTTGAACTTGGACAGCCCCACCAGCACCCCGCGGGCATGCGGCAGCGCACCGCCCGACAGGCCTGTGCCTGCGCCGCGCGGCACCAGCGGAATGCTGAAGCGCCGGCAGGCTTCGAATATGGCGAGCACCTGGGCTTCGTCTTCGGGCAGGATCACCACGGGCGGCAGCGTGCGATACAGCGAAAGGCCATCGCACTCGAAGGGTCGTGTATCTTCGGCACGCATGAGGATGCAGTGCTCGGGCACGCGCCCCGCAAGGCTGGCGACGAAACCCTTGAAATCGGGTTCCGGCAATGTATTCTGAGACTCGGTGGATGCCGTCTCGGGCGCAAGTATTTCTGTCATGACATCAAGGCAGGATCTTTCCCGGATTGAGTATGTTGTGCGGATCGAGCGCCTGCTTGAGCGCACGCATCAGGGCCAGGGCGTCGGGGCCGTGTTCGGCGAGCATATATTCCATCTTGTGCAGGCCGACACCATGCTCGCCCGTGCAGGTGCCGTCCATGGCAATGGCCCGCATGACCAGCCGCCGGTTGAGCGCCTGGGATTCCTCCCACTCGGCGCTGCTGTCCGGATCGAGCAGCATGAGCACATGGAAATTGCCATCGCCCACATGCCCGACAATGGTATACGGAAAACTCGCCTGATCCAAGTCGGCCGCCGTCTCGGCCACGCACTGCGCCAGCCGCGAAATGGGCACGCAGACATCGGTGGTGCTGGAGCGGCAGCCGGGACGCACCTGCAGGCCGGCAAAATAGGCGTTGTGACGGGCCGTCCACAGACGCGTGCGGTCTTCGGGGCGCCCGGCCCACTCGAAATCCATGCCGCCATAGTCGCGCACCAGTTCCTGTACCTGCTGCGCCTGCTCCTGCACCGATGACGGGCTGCCGTGAAACTCGAACAACAGCAGGGGCGATTCCTTCAGCGAGAGCTTGCTGTAGGCATTGGTGGCGCGCACGGCGTTCACATCCATGAACTCGACCCGCGCCACCGGAATACCCATCTGCGCCAGGGCAATCACGGCCTGCACGGCGGCATCCATGTCGGCAAAGTTGCAGATGGCCGCCGAAATTGCTTCAGGCTGCGGATACAGGCGTACCGTGACTTCGACGATGATGCCCAGCGTCCCTTCGCTGCCGATGAACAGGCGCGTCAGGTCATAGCCGGCCGAGGACTTGCGCGCGCGTGTCGCGGTATCGATGATGCGCCCGTCGGCCGTCACGACCTTGAGCGTGAGCACGTTCTCGCGCATGGTGCCGTAACGCACGGCATTGGTGCCCGAAGCGCGCGTGGCCGCCATGCCGCCCAGGCTGGCATCCGCCCCCGGATCGATGGGAAAGAACAGCCCCGTGTCGCGCAAGGCATCGTTGAGCTGGTTGCGCGTGACTCCGGCCTGTACCGTCGCGGTGAAATCCTCGGCATGCACGGCCACAATGCGATCCATGCCGGAAAGATCGACGCAGATGCCGCCCTGCACGGCAAGCACATGGCCTTCGAGCGACGATCCCGCGCCAAAGGCGATCAGCGGCACCTGCTGCTCATGGCACTGGCGTGCCAGCCAGGCGACTTCTTCAGTGCTGCGCGCAAAGACGACGGCGTCGGGCAGCATGGGCGGGAAAGGCGACTCGTCGGTGCCGTGGTGCTCGCGTACGGCCTGGGCCGTCGACAGGCGATCGCCGAAGTGGCGCGCAAGCTGCTCCAGGAAGCCGGCCGATGGCCGACGCGCTGTGGATTCAGGGGCTTGGGGTGCATTCATGGACAGGCGTTCCAGATCAGGCGGCCTTGGCACAGACCTCGCGACGGGTACGCACAGCCTTGGCCAGACGCTCGAGCACGGCCACTGACGTATCCCAGTCGATGCAGCCATCTGTGATGCTTTGGCCATATACCAGGGGCTGGCCGGGCCTGAGATCCTGACGGCCGCCGACCAGGTTGCTCTCAATCATAACGCCAAAGATGCGCATGTCACCGCCTTCTATCTGCGCTGCGATGTCCTCGACCACGCGCGGCTGGTTCTGGTAGTCCTTGTTGCTGTTGGCATGGCTGGTGTCGACCATGATGCGCTCGGGCAGGCCGGCCGCTTTCAGGCCCTCGGCCGTGTCCTGCACGTGCTCGGCCGAATAGTTGGGTGCCTTGCCTCCGCGCAGGATGATGTGGCAGTCGCCATTGCCCTGGGTGGTGACGATGGCCGAGTGCCCGCCCTTGGTCACCGACAGGAAGTGGTGCGGCTGGGAAGCAGCCTTGATGGCGTCGATGGCGATGCGCGTACTGCCGCCTGTGCCGTTCTTGAAGCCCACGGGGCAGGACAGGCCCGACGCGAGCTCGCGATGCACCTGGCTTTCCGTGGTGCGCGCACCGATGGCCCCCCATGACACCAGATCGGCAATGTACTGGGGCGTGATCATGTCAAGGTACTCGCAGCTTGCGGGCACGCCCAGGTCATTGATATCGATAAGCAGCTGACGGGCGATGCGCAGGCCCTGATTGATATTGAAGCTGCCATCCAGGCCGGGATCATTGATGAGACCCTTCCAGCCCACCGTGGTGCGCGGCTTCTCGAAATACACGCGCATGATGATCTCGAGATCATCCTTGAAGCGCTCGCGCTGCTCAGCCAGGCGGCGCGCATAATCCAGGGCCGCCTGGGTGTTGTGGATGGAGCAGGGCCCGATGACGACGACCAGGCGGTCATCCTTGCCGTAGAGCACTTCATGCACCGCCCGGCGCGCGCTGTGCACCGTGCGGGCGATGGACGGGCTGCAGGGAAACTCGCGCATGATGTGCGCGGGCGGGCTGAGCTCCTTGATTTCGCGGATACGTAAATCGTCGGTATTGTAGGACACGGTATGGACTCCGGAAATGTGCCTGCGGGCCTGGGGCGGAAAACAAAAAAGCCGCCTGGCTGCGCTGGCGGCTTTTTGGGAACTGGCTGGTTTTACTGCGTACCGGGCACCCTTTCCTCCGCCAGCGGCGTGGGAAATGCAAAGAAATAAAAAAAGAAAACCGGGTTTGCCTTGTACATAGTGGGTCGATACTAGCACAGGCCGGCCCCGCGCGCCAGTCCAAGTCTTTTCCAATATGACATGAGTCTGAGCGAGGTCTCGCGTTTCCAACATGAGATGAGTCTGAAGCGTTCGCGGTTTGGCTTTAAGTGGTCGATCATTAGTCATGGTGATCGATATGCAAGAAGA